>ENA-UONV01003379-UONV01003379.1-human-gut-metagenome-genome-assembly--contig:-CS4-NODE-3379-length-10803-cov-13.029773_pt1 | contig 10803 bp, 7 predicted proteins | sample MGYA00242461_ERZ724008 | MGnify/ENA metagenome assembly ERZ724008 | reverse complement strand
CGGCCCCGGCACCGGCAAGACCACCACCGTCAACGCCATTCTGCAGCTGCTGGAAAATCAGGCCGAGCGGGTGGCCCTGTGCGCCCCCACCGGCCGCGCGGCCAAGCGCCTGAGCGAGCTGACCGGCCGCAAGGCCAGCACCATCCACCGCCTGCTGGAGGTGGACTACACCGGCGGGGTGGTCAGCTTCATCCACAACGACAAGAACCTGCTCAAGTGCGACGTGGTCATTCTGGACGAGATGAGCATGGTGGACGTGAAGCTGTTTCAGGCCCTGATCGCGGCTCTGCGCTACAGCTGCCGCATCATCATGGTGGGCGACGCCGACCAGCTGCCCAGCGTGGGCCCGGGCAACATTCTGGGCGAGATCGTCCGCTCCGGCTGTGTGCCCACCGTCTGCCTGAACGAGATCTTCCGGCAGGCGGCCCGCAGCCTCATCGTGGAGAATGCCCACCGCATCATCTCCAGTGAACCGCTGAAAAAGGGCGGCAAGACCGACGACTTCTTCTTTCTGGAGTCGGACGGCGACGCGGCCCAGAAGCTGGTGTGCGACCTCGTCACCACCCGGCTGCCGCGCAGCTATGGCTTCGACCCCATCAAGGATATTCAGGTGCTCTGCCCCACCAAGCTCGGGCCTACCGGCACCCAGGCGCTGAACGTGGAACTGCAGAACCTGCTCAACCCGGAGCAGAAGGGCAAGCCCCAGCTGCAGAGCGCGTCCCGGGTGTTCCGGGTGGGCGACAAGGTCATGCAGGTGCGCAACAACTACGAGATCGTCTGGAACCGCATCGGCGGGGAACAGGGCGTGGGTGCCTACAACGGGGACATCGGCATCGTGGAGAGCATCAACACGCGGGACCGCTCCATGGTGGTGCGCATGGACGACCGGCGGCTCATCTACCCGGCCGAGAACCTCAATGAGCTGGAGATCGCCTACGCCATCACGGTGCACAAGAGCCAGGGCAGCGAGTTCCCGGCGGTGATCCTGCCGGTGGCGCAGGTGCCGCCGCGCCTTTGCTACCGCAACCTGTTCTATACCGGCGTCACCCGCGCGCGGAAACTGTGCATCGTGGCGGGCAGGCGGGACGTTGTAAACCGCATGATGAGCAACATCCGCCAGAACCTGCGCTACAGCGGCCTTGCCCGCCTTTTGCAGGAGGCCCTGCCGCCGGAGGAAACGGACAGGGAAGAATGATGTGCTTCGCAATGATGCACCTGCGGCATGATGTCTGCTGACGCAGATGATGTGCGCTGCGGCGCATGAGGGTAGATGCGCCCTCTCCGTCACCTTCGGTGACACCTCTCCCCTCGGGAGAGCTGGCAATGCGAAGCATTGACTGAGAGGGTTTCCCCCTCAAAACCGGTATACTTTTTCCCGCAACTATGCTATACTGTACACTGGTATGATTTCCGGCCGGGCGGGTCCGCCGGGCCGTTATGACGATAGAGGAACGAAAGGAACAGAGATCTTATGGCACAGAACGATATCGGTATCGACCTCGGTACCACCACCATCATCATCGCGCAGGAGGGCAAGGGCGTTGTGCTCAACCAGCCCAGCGTTGTGGCAATGGATACCCGCAAGAAGACCGTGCTGGAAGCAGGCGATAAGGCCCTTGCCATGGTGGGCCGCACCCCGAACTACATCTCCGCCATCTTCCCGCTGAAGGATGGCGTCATCAGCGACCACACCATGACCCGTGAGCTGATCTGCCGCTTCGTCAAGCAGGTGTACAGCTCCCACATGGTCAAGCCCCGGGTGGCTGTCTGCGTGCCCGCCGCCATCACCGGCATTGAGAGCGACGCCGTGGTGGAGGCCGTGGTGGCCGCCGGTGCCCGCCAGGTCTACCTGATCGACGAGCCCATTGCCGCCGCCCTCGGCTCCGGCATCGACATCACTCTGCCGGACGGCCGTATGATCATTGATATCGGCGGCGGCACCACGGATATCGCCGTGCTGAGCCTTGGCGGCAAGGTCAAGGCCACCAGCGTGCGCGTGGCAGGCAACCACTACGATGAAGAAATTCTGAAGTACGTGCGCAACAAGTACAGCGTGGCCATCGGCCAGCGCACCGCCGAGGAACTGAAGAAAAACGTGGCCTGCTGCCCCCAGAAGACCGATTTCCACGAGACCATGGAGATCAAGGGCCGCAGCCTGCTCACCGGCCTGCCGGTGCGCGTCAACGTTTCCACCGACGACCTCTACGAGCCTGTGATGATGCTGAGCGAGCAGATCGGCACCGCAGCGCACCAGGTGCTGGAGAAGACCCCGCCGGAGCTGGCAGGCGACATCTACCGCAACGGTGTCATGCTCACCGGCGGCGGCGCACAGCTGCACGGCCTGACCGAGTACCTCAGCGAGGAGCTCAAGGTGGAAGTGACCGTCTCGCCGGACCCCGTCAACTGCGTGGCGCTGGGCACCGCCATGAGCCTGGGCATCAACGACAAGCTGGAGACCGGCTTCATGGACGCAACGCCCCGCATCGGCCGCCGCTGAGCACCCATGCCGAAAAAAGCGCGCAAGTGCGTGCACTGGACGCGAAGCGCCGGGCAGCACCATTTGTCCATGCTTCTGGCACAAAGGGTCAAAAAGAAAAATTGTCCATTTTTGTTGAAATAAATGGGAAAATAAGGTATACTATACCCAAATTGATTTTCTGCTAACGAGCTTGTATCGGACGCAGTATACAAGAAACAGGAGGAAAAACCATGGATTTAGGTTTTGACGTGGTCGTTACCATTACCGGCATCGTACTGGTGTTCCTGATCCTCGTGCTGTTGATGGCGATCATCACGCTGGAGGGCAAGATCTTCGATTCGATGGGCGCAAAGAAGAAGGCTGCCAAGGCTCCCGCCAAGGCTCCCGCCAAGGCTCCCGCCGCAAAGCCCGCCGCACCCGTGCAGCAGGCTGCCGCCGCTCCGGCTCCGCAGGTCGAGGCAGGCATCCCCGGTGACGTGGTCGCCGCCATCATGGCCGCCATCCACGCCATGGGCAATGGCAAGTACACCCTCAAGGCAGTGCGCCGCAGCAAGAACGGCTGGGGCAATGCGGGCGTGAACGACACGACCGCACCGTTTTAACAGAGGAGGAAGAACATGACACAGTTTATTGATACTCTGGTCGGTATTTTCCAAAGTTCCGGCTTTGCACGCTTTGGCGAGCCGGGCGGCTACCTGTACGCGATCATGATCGCGGTGGGCTGCTTTTTGCTGTACCTGGCCATCGTCAAGGAGTTCGAACCCCTGATCCTGCTGCCCATGGCCTTTGGCATGATCCTGGCAAACCTGCCGGGCAGCGGCGTCATCCACATGGAATATTTCGTCGGTGACGGTCTGGAACACCCCATGTGGGTGGAGATCCTGAACAACGGCGGTCTGGCTGATATGCTGTACATGGGCGTCAAGCTGGGCATTTACCCCCCGCTGATCTTCCTGGGCATCGGCACCATGACCGACTTCGCACCCCTGATCTCCAACCCCAAGAGCCTGCTGCTGGGCGCTGCCGCACAGTTCGGCATCTTCGGTACTTACATGGGTGCCCGTCTGCTGGCCGCTACCGGCCTGGTGGACTTCACCCAGAAGCAGTCCGCTGCCATCGCCATCATCGGCGGTGCCGACGGCCCCACCGCCATCTTCGTCACCTCCCGTCTGGCTCCTGAGCTGCTGGGCTCCATCGCTGTTGCGGCCTACAGCTACATGGCTCTGGTGCCCGTCATCCAGCCGCCCATCATGAAGGCTCTGACGTCCAAGAAAGAGCGTACCGTCGTGATGAAGCAGCTGCGCAGCGTTTCCAAGACCGAGAGGATCATCTTCCCGATCATGGTCACCATCATCGTGTCCCTGATCGTGCCCGATGCCGCCGTTCTGGTCGGTATGCTGATGCTGGGCAACCTGATGAAGGAGTGCGGCGTCGTGGATCGTATCCAGAAGACTGCCGGCAATGAGCTGATGAACATCATCACCATCTTCCTGGCACTGTCCGTTGGCTGCACCACCTCTGCCAACACCTTCCTGAACACCCGCACCCTGTTCATCATCGTGCTGGGCCTGATCGCCTTCTCCTTCGGCACTGCTGCCGGTGTGCTGTGCGGCAAGGTCATGTACAAGCTGACCGGCGGCCAGGTGAACCCCCTGATCGGTTCCGCAGGCGTTTCCGCTGTGCCTATGGCTGCCCGCGTTTCCCAGAAGGTGGGTCAGAGCGAGAACCCCTCCAACTTCCTGCTGATGCACGCTATGGGCCCCAACGTGGCCGGCGTTATCGGTTCTGCCGTTGCTGCTGGTATCCTGATCAACATCTTCGGCTAAGCATTCCATAAAAAGCGATTTTCCCGCCCGTCAGTTCGCAAGAGCTGCCGGGCGGTTTTTGTTTGTGAACTATTCTCAATCGTTTTAAAATGTGGTATACTGTACTTTGATAGTATAAACAGAAAAGGAACAGGGGAAACCATGGCAACAGATCTCACACAGGAATTCTGCGCGCTGCGCGATACCTATATTGAAAAGCAGTTCGGCCGCCTGAACGACATGCAGCGGCAGGCGGTGTTCACCACCGACGGCCCACTGCTCATCCTCGCCGGTGCAGGCAGCGGCAAGACCACCGTGCTGGTCAACCGCATTGCAAACCTCATCCGGTTCGGCTCGGCCCACGGTTCCAGGCAGACGCCCCGTCCGGCCACTGAGGACGACGTGAAAGCCCTGCGCAATGCCATCATGACCGGCACCGACGCGCCCAGCTGGCTGGACGGCATGCTGCGCCAGAACGCTGTGCGCAGCTGGAACGTGATGGCTATCACCTTTACCAACAAGGCGGCAGGGGAGCTGAAAGAGCGTCTGCGCCGGATGCTGGGCGGCGAGGAAGGCGACGAGGTGTTTGCCTCCACCTTCCACTCGGCCTGTGTGCGCATCCTGCGCCGCTGGGCCGAGGAGATCGGCTACCCCCGCAGCTTCACCATCTACGATACCGATGACTCTCAGCGCGTGATGAAGGCGGTCTACAAAGACCTGAATGTGGATGACAAATTCCTGCCCATCAAAGCAGCCATCAACCAGATGAGCCGCTGGAAGGACCAGCTGGTCAGCCCGGAGCAGGCCCTTGCCAGCCCCGCCAAGGATACCAAAGGTGCCCTGACCGCCCGCATCTATGCGGCCTACGAGAAGCGCCTGAAGGAAGCCGGTGCTTTCGACTTCGATGATCTCATTTACCAGACCGTGCAGCTGCTGGCCGAGCACCCGGACGTGCGGGAGTTCTACCAGAACAAATACCGCTACCTGCTGGTGGACGAGTATCAGGACACCAGCGTGGCGCAGTTCCGTCTGGTGAGCCTGCTCACCGGCCCGGAGCGCAACATCTGCGTGGTGGGCGACGACGACCAGAGCATCTACCGCTTCCGTGGTGCCACCATCGAGAACATCCTGAACTTTGAAAAGCTCTACCCGGGCACCAAGACCATCCGGCTGGAGCAGAACTACCGCTCCACCTCCAACATCCTGAACGCCGCCAACTGCGTCATCCAGCACAACACCGAGCGCAAGGGCAAGACCCTGTGGACGGATAACGGCGAGGGCGACAAGGTGCAGGTGTACACCGCCGAGAACGAGCAGGACGAGGCCAGCCACATCGCGGATGTCATCGGCCAGCACCTGAAGGAGGGCGGACATCTGGCCGACCACGCCATCCTCTACCGCATGAACGCCCAGTCGGCCCCCATCGAAAGCTACTTCACCCGCGCGGGCATCCCCCACAAGATCGTGGGCGGCCAGCGCTTCAACGACCGCAAAGAGGTCAAGGATATCCACTCCTACATGTCCATCGTGGCAAACCCGCGCGACGACGTGCGCCTGCGCCGCATCATCAACGAACCGGCCCGCAAGATCGGCAACACCACGGTGGAAGTTATCGCCGACCTTGCCGCGCAGGAAAGCGTGAGCATGCTGGATATCATCAGCCACGCCGACCAGTACGCAAAGCTCAGCCGCGCGGTGATGCCGCTGCTGAAGTTCTGGCAGATCTATCAGCGCCTGCAGGATTCGCTGGAGACCCGCACGCTGGATGAATTTGCATCCGATGTCATTGAGCTGACCGGCTACAAGGCCATGCTGGAAGCGGACGCCGCCAAGGGCCACGAGGACGCGGCGGACCGCCTGCAGAACCTGGGCCAGCTGGTGAACAACGTGAAAAATTACTGCGACCAGCACGGCGAGGAAGCCACGCTGGAAGGCTATCTGGAAGACATCGCCCTCATCAGCGACATCGACAGCTACAACGAGAGCGCCGATCAGGTGGTGCTCATGACCATCCACTCGGCCAAGGGCCTGGAGTTCCCCTATGTGTTCCTCATCGGCATGGAGGAGGGCGTCTTCCCCAGCGAGATGAGCAAGTATTCCGAAGCGGACCTTGAGGAGGAGCGCCGTCTTGCCTATGTGGGCATCACCCGCGCCAAAAAGGAGCTCTACATCTCCAACAGCGTGTCCCGGATGCTCTATGGCCGCACCCAGCGCAACGAGCCCAGCCGCTTTTTGCGCGAGATCGAGCCGGAGTACATCGAAGAGACCCGCAGCCCGGTGCTGGAACAGCGTTCCCGTCTGGGCGGCTGGGGCAGCAGCTACAGCGACACGGTGCCGGGCGGTGCGTCCGGTTACTCCGGGCCGTCCGGCTGGGGCCGCAGCGCCGGGGGATACGGCGGCGGTTACGGTTCGGGCTACAGTTCCGGCGGCCGCAGCGGCTATCTGAACCGCGAATACAACGCCGGTGAGGGCCGTGGTTTCGGCTCGGCCTACGCGAACCGGGGCCAGAGCATGGGCGGTTATGGCTCCGGCTATGGCCGCAGCGGCGGAAGCGCCGGATATGGTTCTGGTTACGGCTCTGCCTATGGTTCTGGAAAAACAAACGGTGCAGCGCAGCAAAATACTGCAAAGCAGATAAACTTTACAGGCACACCGGCCCCGAAGCCGGTCTCCACCGGCCCCAAACACTACGAGCCCGGCGATATCGTGGAGCACAAGGTGTTCGGCCGCGGCCAGGTGGTGGCGGTCAAACCCGCCGCCGGGGACCAGATCGTCGAGATCAACTTTGAAAAGGTCGGCATCAAGAAGACCATGGCGAACTTTGCGCCGCTGACCAAGATTACGGAGGAATGACACGCTTATGATGACCGTTCGTTTGATCGCCCATACCCCGGAACCGGAAAAGGTGGTGGCCGCTGCGGCAAAGCTGTGCTATTCCGACGCCCACATCACCGACCTGCTGGACGGCCTGACCGAGGAAAAGACCGCAAAGTTCCTCACCATGCTCAGTGATCTCGGCCATGCAAGCCCCATTGAGCACGCCAGCTTCACCTTTGGCATCGAGGGCGTCAGCCGCACCCTGCTGGCCCAGATCACCCGCCACCGCATTGCGTCCTTCAGCGTGCAGAGCCAGCGCTATGTGCGTCTGGACGATTTCCGCTATGTGGTGCCGCCTGAGATCGAGGCCATCCCGGAAGCAAAGGAAGCCTTCCTCGCCAGCATGGAAGAAGACGCCAGGCGCTATCTCGACCTTGCCCACAAGCTGGAAGAAGGCCACACCGCCCGCCTGATGGCCGAGGGAATGCCGGAAAAGCAGGCCCGCGCCAAGGCCAGCAAGCAGGCCAATGAGGACGCCCGTTTTGTGCTGCCCAACGCCTGCGAGACCAAGATGGTGGTCACCATGAACGCCCGCAGCCTGCAGAACTTCTTCCACCTGCGCTGCTGCAGCCGCGCCCAGTGGGAGATCCGGGAGCTGGCCGAAAAGATGTTTGAGCTGGTGTACCCCGTGGCCCCGCACATCTTTGCAAAGTCCGGCCCGGCCTGCGTCAGCGGCCCCTGCCCGGAGGGCAAGATGTGCTGCGGCAAAACGGCCGAGGTGCGCGCAAGATATGCCGCTATCAAGGAAGGTGCCGCCGTATGAGCAAGGGCAGACTGATCGTCCTGGAAGGGCTGGACGGCAGCGGCAAGGCCACCCAGGCAAAGCTGCTGGCGGCGCATCTTGCCGCGCAGGGCTTTTCTGTGCGGGAGGTCACCTTCCCGAACTACGAGAGCGATTCCAGCGCGCTGGTCAAGATGTATCTGGCCGGGCAGTTCGGGGACAAGCCGGATGATGTGAACGCCTACGCCGCGTCCAGCTTTTACGCGGTGGACCGCTACGCCAGCTACAAAAAGGACTGGGGCAGCTTTTATGAGAACGGCGGCATCGTCATCGCCGACCGGTACACCACCTCCAACGCGGTGCACCAGTGTTCGAAGCTGCCGCCGGAGCAGTGGGAAGCATTTCTCGGCTGGCTGTTCGATTTTGAGTTCCATCTGCTGGGCCTGCCCGCGCCGGATAAGGTGATCTACTTACAGGTGGACCCGGCTGTGAGCCAGAAGCTGATGACCGAGCGCTACCACGGCGACGAAAGCAAAAAGGACGTCCACGAAAAAGACACCGAGTACCTTGCCCGCAGCCGTGCCGCCGCCGAATACTGTGCCGCCCACCTCGGCTGGCAGACCGTCCACTGCACCAGCGGCGGCGCGATGCGCAGCATTGAGGACATTCAGGCCGAGGTGCAGGGCATCGTGCTGGGCCAGCTGAAATAATTCAAAGCAAAGGCAGGTGCATCGGGAGTTTCTCTGAGGCGACTTCGCCCTCTCCGTCATTGCTTCGCAATGCCACCTCTCCCAAAGGGAGAGGCAAGAAACGTTGCGGTCAGGTTCTTGGCTCCCCCTTTGGGGGAGCTGTCACCGCAGGTGACTGAGAGGGCGAGCCTGCTGACCGATCATACGCCCGGCTGACAGGCCGGACATGCACATAAAATTCAACAAGAGGGGGTATCCTGAAATGTATCGTCTGATGCAGCCGGAAGACAAACCGGCGGTGCTGGCTTTGTGGCAGAGCCAGCGCAAGGAATCCGAAGAATTTGCAAAAAAAGCCATTGAACAGTTTGCAGGCGAGCAGAACGTCTACGTCGCTGAGGAAAATGACGAGATCGTTGCCGTGGCGCTGGCCGTTCCGGTCACGCTGCAGGGCCGTACCGGCAACTATTTATATGGCCTGTGCGGCGAAGGCAGCCTGATTTTGGCGGGCCTGCTGGATTACCTGTGTGCCCAGCAGAAGCTGCGCGGTGCGGGCTTTACCGTGGCGGTGCCCAAAGGCCCCGAGCAGGCGGCTCTGCTGCAGGATAAGGGCTTTGCCTGGGCGTTCCCGCTGCGGTGCCTGCCCCGCGAGGTGGAGCGCAACCTGTGGAGCCAGGCCGAGTTCGACTCGGTCACGGCCAAAAAGCTGTGTGAACTGCGGGAGCGCTTCTGGCCCGACACGGTGCAGCTGGACCCGGAGCGCATGGCTGTGGTGCTGGGCGACCTCTACTCGGCCGGTGCCACCATCGTTTCCAGTGAACACGGCTACGGCATCTACTTCCGCGAGGAAGACACCCTCTACTTCGTGGAGCTGCAGGCCGATACCGACCGTGCCGCCGAAGTGCTGATGGAAGCCGCCCGCGAGAAGGAAGTCATCGTGGAGAAGGCGGTCATCACCGTGGGCGCGTCCCAGACGCTGTTCCTCGGCGAGGGCACCCGGCAGGAATACGGCATGATCCGCTTTGACGGCGAGCCCTTCGATGTGACCGAAAGCTACATGCGCCTGATGATGGAAAACTGATTGGAAAAAAGGAGTGCACATGGCACAGAAACATTCCCATGCCGCCCGCAAAAAAGGCGGTGCATGGAAGATTTTGCTGGTCCTCGTGGTGCTGCTGGCGCTGGCTGCCGGTGCGGCACTGCTGTTTGCGCACAACGAGATCAGCGGCAATGGCAGACCCGGCACGGAGGTAACGGTGAGCATCCCGCAGGGCAGCGGCGTTTCCGTCATTGCGCAAAAGCTCAAGGATGCGGGTGTGATCCGCTCGGCCTATCTGTTCCGCTGGTATGTGGGGCAAAAGGGTGCGGCATCAAAGCTGCAGTATGGCGATTTTACCCTGCAGAAGAACGCCTGTTCTTACGATGCCATTATTGCGGTCCTGTCCACTTACGCCAAGGCCGAAACGGTGCGTGTGACCATCCCAGAGGGAACCACGGCCATTGCCATTGCGCAGAAGATGGAAGCCGCCGGGCTGTGCAGCGCCGAGGATTTCCTGAAGGAAGCCAACGAGGGCGATTTCAGCGAATACACCTTCTGGCAGTACGTGCCGGACGATGCCGACGCGCCGGATCGCTTTATGAAGTGCGAGGGCTATCTCTTCCCGGAGACCTACGAATTCTTAAAGGACGACACGGTGCACAACTATGTGGCCACTTTCTACGCCCAGTTCGATGCCCAGATCACCGATGAAATGTACGCCGAACTCAAAAAGCAGGAGATGACCCTGCCGGAGCTTATCACGCTGGCGTCCTTCGTGCAGGAGGAAGCCGGCAACAGCCAGGACTCCAACGTGGCACAGGTGTTCCGCAACCGTCTGGCGGAAGGTTCGCCTTACCCGCGCCTGCAGAGCAACACCTCCAGCTATATCCAGAGCGACGCCGACAACAATTACCTCTGGAACTGGGTGGCACCCTACTACGGCGGCTGGGATAACATCCCGGAAAACATCGTGGCTGCGTATGATACCTACAGCTGTAAGGGCCTGCCTGCCGGGCCAATCTCGAACCCCGGCATTGCGGCCATCAGGGCAGCGCTGGCCCCCCAGCCCAATGAGGAGGCCAAGGATGCCTATTTCTTTGTGACCGACCTCAAGGGCAACTACTACTATGCCCGCACCCTGAGCGAACACAACGCCAACTGCCAGACCGCAGCGGACGTGAACAAAACGGTGGGGT
>ENA-UONV01003375-UONV01003375.1-human-gut-metagenome-genome-assembly--contig:-CS4-NODE-3375-length-10814-cov-5.671252_pt1 | contig 10814 bp, 8 predicted proteins | sample MGYA00242461_ERZ724008 | MGnify/ENA metagenome assembly ERZ724008 | reverse complement strand
AATAAAAAACTGACCTTCTTCGAGTTTTAGATAAAATTTGAAGGAGGTCTTTTATTATGAAGACAAAAGGAAAGGCAAAGCGACTGCTTACGATGCTTCTCGCTTTTGTAATGGTGGTTGGTTTAATTCCAACGGCAGCAATGGCTATGGATAGCCAAGCAGAGTACACGGGCGTATGCACCCACGGCAGTCATGAGGGGTATATCGAATTAACTTCCGAATACCTGACAACACACTACGACAGGTTAAATTCCGGTAAATATTATCTGTCAGAAGATTTGGACTACTCAGGCTCATGGTATCTTGATGTTGCAGAAAATGCAACTGTTGAACTGTGTTTAAACGGTCACACGCTTACTTTTTCAAACGAGTATCTTTTGGTTCGGGATGGTGCCAGCCTGTTGCTTGAAAACGGAAAGGTAAAGTTAGAAAGTTCAGCAAATAAGGTGATTTGGGGTTATAGTTCGGAGGCTGTAGAAATTCGCAACTGTGATATAGACGGAAACGGAACTGCAACCTATTTAGTTTTTATAAACGGGGATACCGGCGCACAAGAAGTGAAAATCACTGACTCGAAATTGCACAATATCTGTGACAGTTCCTATGCTGCTGTCAGTATGTTTGGAGAAAATCCGCTTGGTTCATTGGATATTAGCCGGACAGACATTTATGACCTTGCCGGCTCATCCAATGGCATCTATCTCGATTGTGCGACAGCAAAAATTTCAAACTGTACATTAGACGGGGGAGGAATTGTCAACAGTTTAGCACACATATCCGAAGTGTCCAATGTCAGTATCACCAAAAATGGAATCGGACTAAGGAACGATGGCACAATAGATATCATTAAGAACTGCACCATCGTGTCTGAGGGAGCATCTATTCAGAATGAAGGCTTGATTAAAGAAATCAGCGGCGGAAGTTATACTTATAACCCTTCTATTTTCCAAGAGGGTGCATTACAAAACAGCGGAACAATCAATAACATTACAAGTAATGCAGAGTTTTTCGGTGCACCTGCCATCAAAAATGAAGGCAGCGGCAAGATTACAATTACAGATGCCGAAGTGCTTGGTTCCGTTGATGGTCTGACAGCAGGATTTGCAATCTATGGCTATGCGGTAACCCCCTCTGCCACGGGAACGGTGACTATCAACGGCGGTAATTATAGCTGTGCAGTCTATGACCCGAACAATACTTCTACTGCGGAGAAGCTGTTCCCTGATGGTGCTACCGGTATCATTATCAATAGTGGTAACTTTGAGCATTCACCATCCGCCAACCTTTTGGCACCCAACAAAGCGATTGTAAACAGCGGTATCACAGATTTCCCATATGCTGTAGGCGAGCAGGACTATACCGTAACATATGAGTTAGATGGTGGAACAAATAACGAGGCAAATCCTGTTTCCTATAACTCGTCTGTCGGTATTCCTGAACTGAAAGCTCCCGTTAAGGCAGATTATGCTTTTCTTGGTTGGACGCTTGGCGATGGAACAAACTATATAACTGCTGTTCCTGCGGGCACGACCGGCGATATTACGCTGAAAGCACATTGGGAATATAAGCCGGTATATTACACAGTTAAGCTTTATGATATCAATGGTTTTTCTGCAAACCAGCAAACTACGACAAATGTAGCTAATGGCGCAACATACACCGTGTTGCTGACGGCTACTTCCAACGAGTACCTTGTATCTACTTTCGATGAATATCATGTTCGCTACGAAAACGGAACGATTGTTTCCAATGCCACATCCAGCTATGACGAAACGGCTAAGACAGTGACAATTACAATCCCGAATGTGTCTGCTAATATAGAAATCATCTGCAAGGCGAGAATTTGCAGCCATGATTATGAAGAAAAAGTGATTACCCCTGCTACCTGCACAACAAGCGGCAGTAAAACTTTGACCTGTAAAATCTGTTCCAATGTTATAACACCTGTAACTATTGAACCGTTAGGACACAGCTATTCAACAGATTATAAGAAAGAAAACGCAGATGCAGATAAGCATTATCATGTTTGCATGGTATGCAGCGAGAAAGACACAGGCGAAACTCATACTTGGAATGTTGAAACAGCAACAGAGGAAACAGATAAGCATTGTGTAGTTTGCGGTTATGTAGCAGAAGCACAGCTTACACATACTCATAAGGGAGAACTTCAAAAGGGTACTCCTGCAACGACCGAAGCAGACGGCGTAAAGGATTACTACGAATGCAGATGTGGTAAGTTCTATGAGGATGAAGACTGCACTAAGGAAATCACCGACCTTACAGCTTGGAAGCTTGGTGCGGGCAGAATCCCTGCTCTGCCTTCCATCATTGAAGGCACAAACGGCGTATGGACGAAGGGCTCTGCAGATGGTTTGAAGTTCAAGTCCAACGCTGAATATGCAAACTTCCTGAAGGTTCTGGTTGACAATGCGGAAATCACCGCCGAAAACTACGAAGTTAAGGAAGGCAGCACAGTGGTTACACTGAAGGCTGCATACCTTGAAACCCTTTCTGTAGGCAAGCACACCCTGTCGGTAGTTTCTACCAACGGAACGGCAACTACGGAATTTGAAATCAAGGCAGCGTCCGTGAAACCTACCGAGCCTACAAATCCGAGTGAGCCTGCTAATCCGACAAAACCGAATGAACCTACTAAACCGGCAGAAACAAATCCGAATACCGGTGCAACAAGTCCTCAGACCGGAGACAACAGCCATATGGCACTTTGGATTGCTTTACTGCTTGCATCTTGCAGCGGCTTAGTGGCTGTAACAGTTTACGGAAGAAAGAAAAAGGTAAATAGATAATCCAACTTAGCGGGGCAGTAATCTGTCCCGCTATTTCTATGTTTTAGGTTCTGTAACGCCATTATGTGTTCAAAACAAGATAAAAGTATAAAACCATTACATTTCGAAAAACAAGCCTTAAAAAGCCGCATATGACAAAGAATTTGAGAACGAAAACCGTTACATTCATATGGACGAACAAAGGGCGAAGATACCGTTAAAAAGTATCTTCGCCCTCGCCTTGCAATGTGGACATTTTAAGACTGAAAAAGCCTTTATTTAAGCCATTTTTTTAGAGCCTATACTTTGATGGGCAGGGTGTTTGTACCTTGCTCATCAATTTTGCGTATTGCGGCGTTATGGTGCTATTTTCGGATTTTTATCATAAGCTCGTCAACAGCGTCCGTGTATCTGCCCTGTGCTATCAGCTTGTTTCTTAAAGAGAGCAAGGCATTGAATATGAGTCGCCGTTCCTCTGCCGTCAGGTTATGTCAGGAAAGCGTACTTTTTTGATATATAAGATATTCCAGGCTATTCATACAAGTAAAGGAGAGAAGAAAATGCCAAAAACTAAAATTCAAAGTATTGTATTTACCGCAATGATGGTATTCTGCATGGTTATGTTTCCCGACAGCACTTTTACTGCAAATATTTTTTGTAGGTCCATTTGTACGTCTGATGTTCAGAAATGCATCCAATGGAGACGTGATGGCGTGCCGGAGAGTGACGGACAGCAGGATTGCCAATATATTTGAGGACAGACTGGCGGATGTATGGGTCTGTCAGATGGAAAAATACAGAGAATATGACCGATTTATAAAATGTAGTAAATGCGAGCTGAAAGCGTGGTGCAGAGGTTGTCCGGCAGTAGCAAATGGAACGAATGGTGATTTTTACGGGGCAGATCCTCAGTGCTGGAAGATAAAAAATGAAAGAACGGGGGAGCGATTATCATGTTGATGGATCTGATAAAAAAATCTTTCATATAAAAAGCTCTCTCATATAAAAAATCCATCAATCGGACTATCTGCCGGATTGATGGATTTTTGTCGGGGATATTCCCCGATCATCATTCTGTAATTTATTTGAACTCAACGATCTGAGTAAGATCAGTTATCATGTTCGTCTTCGAAAGGATCTTCATAATCCTCGTCCTCGTCGTCATCTTCATAGTAATAATCTCCGCCTCTGGAGGCAATACCAAGAATCAGTGAGATGACTGCGAAAGCAGCACTTACACCGGCAACAATCAGCAGTTCCAGTTCGCTTCCGCGTTTCAGGAATGCAAATCCGGCACTTGCCAGATAGAACAGCATTGGTGCAAGGAATGCAAAGATCGTATAACGATTCACCATGATGAAATACAGCAGAGCTGAAACCAGCATGCAGAGTGCCAGAATCACATAAACCATACCGGAAGTAGCAGAACCGTCTGAAGAGGTGCTGCTCAGTCCAAGTGTAAATCCTCTGTACATCAGATATCCGAAACCGAGAAGTGAGAGGATACCAAGGATGATACGGGCAGGTCTGAATCTTGGTACATCATCATATTCGTACTCATCATCATCATACTCATCGTCGTACTGCTCTTTTTTCTTTGTATCTTTTACTTTCTTCTCATCAGGATCTTCGTCCTTTTTCTTCTTTTTGGCAAATTTGCTGTCAGGATCTGTCGCAAGCATCTCTTCATATCCTTTGCGTACTGCCTTTTCACGCTTTGTACGAACCTGCTCTGCAGGAATATTTCCATATTTCTGCTCATCAGAAGCTTTATTAGTATCAGAAGCTTCTTCAGGATGACGCTTCTTGACCGGTTTCTTTGCGGACGCCTTTTTCTCCCCTGGCGTCTTTGTGGAAAGCGGTTCTTCTGTAGAAGCAGGTCTGACTTTCTTTTTGACTGGTCTTTTTTCCGGTTTCTCGGAAATTTCAGCAGTTTCATCATTACTGATCGGTCTTGAAGCCTTCGGACGTACAGGTTTTCCTTCTGCGTCTGTCAGTCTGCGTCTTTTCGCAGGTTTTGCTCCGGCTTTCTTTTCGGTTTCCTTTACTTTTTCAGCGTCAGAGCCGGCAGCAGATCTTTTGACTGGAGGCTTTTTGGCAGCCGGGCTTTCTTCTGCTGCACCCTTCTTGGATACGGATGATTCAGCAGGTCTGACAGCGACTTTGCTTTCAGCTTTATCGACTGGCTTTGCTTCTGCCTGTTCAGCCTCTTTTTTTGCAGCTATTTTCCTGGCACGCTGCCTGTCGAGATTCCACTGCTTCTTACAGTCACGGCAGACTGCATATTCGTTGAAGATCGGATCTCCGGATTCCGTTGTGCCGACTTGTCTTTTCATACGCTCAAGTTCTTTACCACATGATGGACACTTCATATTAATTATGTACTCCTCTCCTTGTCAATGACAAAATTAATAACAGAAGTATTATAGCATTTTGTGTCAGTTTGGACAATGGAAAAATCAAAGATATAGATGGAAACTGTCGAGGAATGGAAAAAATAAAGTAGTAGACTTTACAAATTTAGTGTGCTAAAATGTAACAGTAATTAAACGAGGGTGAAAAGGAGATTGGTTTCATGAGCAAGAAAATAAGGAATGAGGCGGTTGATTATCTTTTTAATGCCATTTTAAGCCTTGAAAATAAAGAAGAATGTTATACTTTTTTTGAAGATATCTGTACGATCAACGAACTGCTTTCGCTTTCCCAGCGTTTTGAAGTGGCAAGGATGCTCAGAGAGCAAAAGACATATCTTGAGATAGCAGAGAAGACCGGAGCGTCTACAGCAACGATCAGCAGAGTCAACCGTTCACTGAACTACGGAAATGACGGATATGATATGGTCTTTGAGAGAATCGGACTTACAGAAAAGGAAGAAGATTCATCAACTGCAGAAGAATAGAAAGTGGAAAGATAGTTCGGAGAAAAGTATGAGCGGATCTTTGGCCGGGGATCTTCGGACGCAGAATACAAAAGACACGAACCTGTGGCTGCAACCATTGGAACGTGTCTTTTTTTAAATATCAGTCCTTCTTATTCTTAGAAGAAGGAGCTGCGATATCATCAATAATCCGTTCGATCATCATCTTTTTCAGATATACGTCGAAACTGAGATTACAGATAAAAGCAAACTTCTGGAGAATATCCCTGTCTTCTCCGTCAGGAAGTTGGTCAAAAGCTTCTCCTGCCTTATCATAAGCGGAAGATACGCTGTCTTTCAGCGAGTCGAGCCGTTCTTTTTCCATGTGGCAGAGTTCTTCATAAATAGAGGAAAGTTCCATTGTATCATTTCCGGAGAAATATTTTTCCGTCAATGGCTTTAGTACCGTTTCGATATCTTTGATCGACAAAATACTTTTAAAATAGTAGATAAAAATGAGAAGCAGCATATGCTCCCGGGAATACTTCTTCTTCACAGGCGGCGGAAGAAGATTGTTCTTTGTATAATTGTTGATCATGGTCTTGGTAAGGATCTTATCCTCTTTATATCGCTTGGTAGAAGCGAGCTGTTCATCCATAAAAGTAGTGACTTGATCCATATAAAGATCAATATTCGGGATGTCACCCGGATGCACATATTGAAGATGGGAAAGTTCATTTAAAATGCTGTTAAGCATATCATTCATATCTATAGTCATGTTATCACCTCGACAGACTCATTATATAGTATTTAAAACTATATGGCAAGTAAAAACTCAGAATAATGCAGAGGAACAGTAACAGGATGATCTCGACGAAATTAAGAATAACATAGACTTGACAATCAAGAATGTATGTTCGATAATGGAAGATACAAATGATGGGTATGCAGAGGCATAATCAGTAGATAGGAGAGCAGTTTTATGAGTATTTATGATAAATTGAACGAACCCCAGAGAGAGGCGGTATATCATACAGATGGACCTCTGTTGATCCTGGCGGGTGCAGGTTCGGGAAAGACCCGGGTACTGACGCACAGGATCGCATATCTGATCGAAGAGCGGAATGTGAATCCGTGGAATATCCTGGCGATCACGTTTACGAACAAGGCAGCAGGAGAGATGAGAGAAAGGGTGGATTCCCTGGTGGGCTTTGGCTCGGAAAGCATCTGGGTAAGCACTTTTCATTCGATGTGTGTGCGGATTTTAAGAAGATTTATAGACCGGCTTGGGTATGATAACCGTTTTACGATCTACGATACAGACGATCAGAAGACTCTGATGAAAGAAGTCTGTAAAAAGGTCGCCATTGATACAAAGGTTTTTAAAGAGAGAAGCCTTATGTCGGCGATTTCTTCTGCCAAGAATGAACTGATCCTTCCAGATGAGTTTGAACTGAATGCAGGAGGAGATTTTGCAAAGCTGAAGATTGCAAAAGTATACCGTGAGTATGAGGCACAACTGAAGGCGAATAACGCACTGGATTTTGATGATCTGCTGGTGAAGACGGTTCAGCTTCTGCAGACGCAGCCGGATGTGCTGGAGAATTATCAGGAGCGGTTTCGCTATATTATGGTCGATGAGTATCAGGATACGAATACAGTGCAGTTCCAGCTTGTAAGACTGCTTGCCGGAAAGTATCGGAATCTGTGCGTGGTGGGAGATGATGACCAGTCGATCTACAAGTTTCGTGGAGCGAATATCCGCAATATTCTGGATTTTGAGCATGAATTTTCAGATGCCTGTGTCATAAAGCTGGAGCAGAATTACCGCTCCACGGGCAATATCCTGAATGCAGCGAACCGGGTAATCGCCAATAATAAAGGCAGGAAAGAAAAGACTTTATGGACTGCCAACGGGGAGGGAGAGCTGGTTCATTTAAGGCAGTTTGATACAGGATATGATGAGGCGGATTTTATTGCAGAAGATATAAAAAAGGAAGTAAGGGCAGGAGCATCATATAATGACCACGCGGTGCTTTACAGAACGAATGCACAGTCCCGTCTTTTGGAAGAAAAATTTGTTGCGATGAATGTCCCGTACAAGATTGTGGGCGGTGTCAACTTTTATGCCCGCCGGGAGATCAAAGATCTGCTTGCGTATTTAAAGACGATTGATAATGGAATGGATGATATTGCGGTACGAAGAATCATTAATGTGCCAAAAAGGGGCATTGGTCTGACTACGATCAACCGGATCCAGGAGTCTGCTGCAGAACGTGGGCTTGGATTTTATGAGACGCTGATGGCTCCCGAGTTGATCCCTGGAATCGGAAGAAGTGCAGCAAAGCTGGATTCTTTTGCAGCTCTGATCGAATATTTTAAAGGGCTTACCGGACAGATGAGCATTACGGATCTGCTGCGGGAAGTGATCGAAAAGACGGGATATATGGAGAGTCTGGATTCCGAGGATAAAGAGGATGCACAGGCGAGAAAGGAAAATATTGATGAACTGATCAATAAGGCAGCCGCATACGAAGAGGCAGCAGAAGATAGAGATGAACCGGCTACATTGAGTGCTTTTCTGGAAGAAGTGGCGTTGGTTGCGGATATTGACAGTCTGGATGAAGAACAGGATTATGTTGTCCTTATGACACTGCACAGTGCCAAAGGGCTGGAGTTCCCTCATGTATATCTGGCAGGAATGGAAGATGGCTTGTTTCCAAGTTATATGACGATCACATCAGACGACAGAGATGATCTTGAAGAAGAAAGACGGCTTTGTTATGTGGGGATTACAAGAGCAGAGCAGGAGCTGACGCTTACCTGTGCAAGAAGAAGGATGGTCAGAGGCGAGACCCAGTATAATAAGATTTCACGTTTTATTAAGGAAATTCCGGCAGAACTTCTGGATACAGGAAGCCGCAGGATTGAACCAGAGACGGAAGTGCCGGTACAGCAGAATACATATGCACATGCAAGAGAAGCATTCCGGGCAAGGGCTTTCGGTGCGGCTTATAGCAACGGGGCAGGAAAAAGCAGCGGAGTTTCTTCGGGTAAGAGCAGCCAGGGACTGGCATCTCTTCAAAAAGGCAGCCAGCTTGCAGCAGGATCAGGTGGCAGTCCTGTTTATGCAGAAGGAGACCGGGTGCGTCATGTGAAGTTTGGGGAGGGAACCGTTCTTGAGATTCGGTCCGGTGGCAGAGATTATGAAGTAACGGTGGATTTTGACAGTGCAGGAGTCAGGAAGATGTTTGCAAAGTTCGCAAAACTGGTAAAGATTTCATAGGTTTGTGGACTGTCAGCCGATCAGAAAAGATGATTATGATGTGAGAACCGGGACAGAGTTTTTAGGAAAAATCTCCGAAAGCGGTAGTAATAACAGAGCTTAAGTGTTATAATATACAAAAATCAGTCGTAACCTGTGAGAGGTTAGAAAGGATGTGCAGATATGAATAAAAAATTAGAGGATATGATCGCTGAATCAAAATTAAAAGAAATCCTGCATAAGAACGAGGCAGAGAAGCAGAAGAATGCGGTTGTATGGGTACTTGCAATTATTGGTGCGATTGCAGGAATCGCAGCCATTGCATATGCGGTATTCCGTTTTGTGACACCGGATTATCTGGAAGATTTTGAAGATGATTTTGATGACGATTTTGACGATTATTTCGATGAGGATGATCAGGTATAAGTTCAGGATGGTAATAGCACAGTAAGAAGAATACAGACAGGATGTGACGGTTGGAGTACACCCTGTCTGTTTTGTTTGTTGGGAGGAAATAATGAAAAAAGGACAGATCTATGAAGGCATAATCGAGAGAGTGGATTTCCCGAATAAGGGAATGATTTATATTCCGGAGGAAGAAAAATATGTCACGGTGAAAAATGGTATCCCGGGTCAGAAAGTCCGCTTTATGATCAATAAATTTAAGCGGGGAAATGGAGAAGGAAGACTTCTGGAAGTGCTGGAAAAATCACCGCTGGAGACCAGGGAGCCGGTCTGTAGTATTTTCCCGGCCTGTGGTGGATGCATGTATCAGACTATGTCCTATGAAGAACAGGTAAAGATGAAAGAGGGACAGATCCATCGGATCATGGATCCTGTCGTAAAGGGCGATTATATTTTTGAGAGTGTAAAAGAAAGTCCAAAAGAGTTTCATTATCGTAATAAAATGGAGTTTTCTTTTGGAGATGAATATAAGGACGGTCCGCTTTCTCTCGGACTGCATAAAAAAGGAAGCACATATGATGTCCTGACAGCAGCAGACTGCCAACTGGTCCATCGGGATATGAATCAGATCCTTTCCTGTGTTCTTGCATATTTCAGGGAGTGGAATGTAAGCTATTATAAGAAAATGCAGCATACCGGATATCTGCGGCATTTACTTCTGAGACGGGGGGATACGACCGGAGAGATTCTGGTGAACCTTGTAACGACTACGCAGGAAGAGCATGACCTGACAGAATTAAAAGAACAGTTACTGGAGCTTCCTTTGGAAGGAAAGATCGTAGGAATCCTTCATATCCTGAATGATTCACTTTCAGATGTTGTAAAAAGTGATGAGACAAGAATCCTTTATGGTCAGGATTTCTTTTATGAAAAGCTGCTCGGACTGCAGTTTAAGATCACCCCGTTTTCTTTCTTCCAGCCAAATTCCAGGGGAGCAGAGGTATTGTATGAGACTGTCCGGGAATACATCGGAGATATTGAGAATAAGACAGTTTTTGATCTGTTCAGTGGAACCGGAACGATCGGTCAGGTGCTGGCTCCGGTTGCAAAGAAAGTGATTGGTGTGGAGATCATCGAGGAGGCAGTAGAAGCTGCAAAAGAAAATGCTCTCCGCAATGGACTTTCTAATTGTAAATTCATAGCAGGCGATGTATTTAAGGTGCTGGACGAGATCGAGGAGAAGCCGGATGTGATCGTCCTTGATCCGCCGAGAGATGGTATCCATCCGAAAGCACTGCCTAAGATTCTTGAGTATGGAGTGGACAGGATCGTTTATATTTCCTGCAAGATGACCAGTCTTGCACGGGATCTTGAGATGATGCAGATGGCGGGATACCGGGTGGAGAAGATGACGGCAGTCGATCAGTTCTGTGAGACCGTTCATGTAGAGACGGTAGTTCTTTTGTCCCACAAAAAAGCCGACAGTTATATCCACATTGAT
>ENA-UONV01003374-UONV01003374.1-human-gut-metagenome-genome-assembly--contig:-CS4-NODE-3374-length-10818-cov-7.327418_pt1 | contig 10818 bp, 8 predicted proteins | sample MGYA00242461_ERZ724008 | MGnify/ENA metagenome assembly ERZ724008 | reverse complement strand
GCAAAACCTTGTACAGCGGTTCGAATCCGCTTCAGACCTCACAGAAACCGCGTTGTAGATGTCTACAACGCGGTTTTCATTTTGTTTTGTCATACATTTGTCATACATTTGTCATACGAGGCGGGCGGATGATGCTTTTGAAGTTGTTTGCACCTACACCATGAATCGCTCCAACTTGTCTTTCCAACGCCGCCAGTCGGGCATCTCGGTTTCGAGCAGGGAAAAGAAGGCTGCTGTATGGTCGGGATGCAGCAGATGACACATCTCATGTGTAATAACATACTCAATGCAGGGGCGCGGCGCCTTGATGAGTTCCGTATTCAGAATGATTTTCCCCTTGGGGGTGCAACTGCCCCAACGGTTTTCCATCTCCTGAACATAGAGTGAAGTCGGAGCAACCCCGTACCGTGCAAATCGGGAAATAATAGGCTCCGCATACTCGGCAAACTTGAGTTTTGCGTGTTCGCGGTACCAGGATTTCATCAACTCCCGGGCCTTGTCCGGAGAGGTGCATATCACTTCAAAGCAGCGACCCTTGTAGCGGACGCTGTTGGTTTTGCCTTCCGAGACCCGGAGCAGGAACTGCTTTCCCAGATAGTAGTGCGACTCTCCGCTGACATACCGTTTTTCCGGACTCCGAATCCCGAAATCCTTGAAATAGGCCTGCTGCCGAAGAATCCACGGCGCCCGTTTGTGGAGTTTCTGCTCGATAACCTCTTCCGGCGTCCCTTCCGGAGCCAGCAGAACGACCTCGCCGGATGGATATACCTTGATTCCGAGTGTCCGGCGGGCGGAAAAGAGCACGCTGTAGGGAATCGTCTCTTTTCCGTAGACGAATATCTGCTGCATCACCGGAACCATTTTTGAGCCACGTCGACCGCCCGGTCGATGATGGCATCCATGTCGTCGAAGGTCATCGACAGGTCATACTTTCGTTTGACCTCGTCAATCAGATAGTCCTCGATGTCGAGCTTCATCATGCCGACCAGCCGGTCCTTGAGCGGCCAGTCGACAATGAGCGTCCCCTTCTCGAAGATGTGCTGACGAATGATGGCGTCGATCCGGTTGGCCGTGTCGAGTGCGATTTGCGTCAGGTCGAGCCCCTGTTCGGGCCTTATGACCGCTTTGTAGACCTCCAGACTTAATCCGAAGTAGGCCCGCGCGGCATTGTTGTCCTTCAGCACGTCGGGAATCTCGCTGTCGGTATGATTCAGCACCTTGTTCATCAGGTCCGTAGCCTGGGTCAGATACTCTGCCTCGTCGATTCGCCCCTGTTCGTACTGGGAGATGGTCTCCTTGAGCATCTGCGAGAACTTCTTGTAGAAGGCCGGGTCGGTATCCATGTTCTCGGTGATGTACTTGGCCGTTCGCGAGGCAATTGTGTCCGCCTTGGCTGCTTTCCCGGAGATCTTCTCCACCTCTTCGGCAAACCGCTCCTTGTCGAAGATGTTCACCAGGTCGGTGATGACCTGCACCTCGCCGCTCTCGATATGTGTGTCGATTAGCTTCTGAATCTGCCCTTCGTATTGCTTGTAGTCCACCATGTCGGAGTAACGCTCCTGCACGGCATTCCGGAGCTTCATGAAGAAGGCCAGATCGTGCTTGTACCGTTCGACCTCTTCTTGAGGCGTATTTTGATGGAATACGATGGACGAAAGCGCCACCTTCAGCGTCCGGGCAAAGGCCCGCAGCTTTTCGTAGAAGAGCGAGCGCTGGTCCTCTTCGCGCAGGACATTGCCGAAGGCCTCGAAGTCGGTCGTGTTGCGTACCTCCTTGAAGAGGTCCCACAACTCGGCATGCTTCTGGGGCAGCTTGGCCACCTCCTCCGAAATGTCCGTATAGGTTCCCTCCAGATCCTCCTTGTCGAAATCGGTGTAGAGCTCCAGCGCCGAATTAAGCGACCCCAATACGCCGTAATAGTCGATGATATACCCGAACTCCTTGTCTTCGCAGACGCGGTTGACGCGGGCAATGGCCTGCAGCAGCGTGTGGTCCTTCAGCTTTCGGTCGAGATAGAGCACCGTGTTGCGGGGTTCGTCAAATCCCGTCAGGAGTTTGTCCACCACAATGACAATCTCCGGCTTATCGCTGTTCTTGAAGCGGTTGATGATGTTCGCCTCATACTTCTTGGCCGTGCCGTGCACGTCCATCATGCGTTTCCAGAAGGCCACCTCTACGTTCGAGGTCTCGCCGAATGCCTCGTCTTCCCCTTCCCGGGTGTCGGGCGAGGTGATGAGTACCTCCGACGAGACGATGCCGATTTCGTCGAGATACTGCTTGTAGAGAATCGCGATGCGCTTGCGCGGAGCCACCAGTTGGCCCTTGAACTTCGACCCCTGCCAGTTCTCCCGGAAATGTTGCGAAATGTCCCACGCAATGGCGTAGATGCGCTGCTGCGTCTGGTTGAGCTGGTCCGCATGGCTGAACTTCTTCTTCATGTCGGCCCGCTGGGCGTCGCTCATCCATCCGCAGATCTTGTCGAAATAGCGGTCGATCGTCTCCTCGTGTACCACTTGCGGCACCATGCGACCCTCATACAACAGCGGTACGACGGCCTTGTCCGCCACGGCCTGATCCACCGTGTAGACCGGCTGGATGATGCCGCCGAACTTCCGGGCCGTGTTCTTCTCCTTCTTCATCAGCGGCGTGCCGGTCATGGCGATGAAGCAGGCGTTCGGAAGCGTCTTCTCCATCTTGATGCCCATTTCGCCGTACTGGCTGCGGTGCCCCTCGTCGATCAGCACGAAGATGTTGGGGTCGGTCAACGGGGTGCGGATGCCGCGCACGGCCGTCTCGAACTTGTTGATAATCGTCGTGATGACGGCATCGCTCTTGCTGTTGAGCAGTTCGACGAGCTTGCTTCCCGTCGTGGCGTTCTCGACGCGAATCTGGCACTTGCGGAACGTCCCCGTAATCTGCCGGTCGAGGTCCGTGCGGTCGGTTACGAGGATGATTTTCGGATTGCGAATCTCCTTGTCGAGGATGATGGCCTGCGCCAGCATCACCATCGTCAGCGACTTGCCGCTCCCCTGCGTGTGCCAGATGACGCCGCCGCGCCGCCGCCCGCCCTCGATGTGGCGGATGCGTTGCATCGTCTGCCGCACGGCAAAATACTGCTGGTAACGCGCCACCTTCTTGATGCCGTCGTCGTAGAGCGTGAAGCCGTACATCAGCTGCAACAGCCGCTCGGGGCGGCAGAGGTTGTAGAGGTATTCGTCCTGCACCGACGGGGTGACCGGCTGTTTGTAGAGCTCCTCAAAGTTGCGGCGCACATAGCCGAACCGCTCCCCGAAGAGCTTGTCGTCCAGCAGCGGCTCGTTGACCACTCGCTCCCGCTCCTGCCGGTAACGGGCCTCCTCCTCGCGGTCGGCGAACTGCTCGCGCCACCGCGCCCAGAACTTCTCGGGCGTGGCCGTCGTGGCGTAACTGCCCTCCTGGCGGTTGATGGCCAGCAGCAGCGTCGAGTAGAGGTACAGCGAACGGATGCCGTCGGCCTTCTGGTTGCGGAGGTGCTGCGAAATGGCCTGCTCGATGGAGTCCTTTACGTCGGGACGCTTGCACTCGATGACGCAGAGCGGAATGCCGTTCACGAAGAGGACGATGTCGGGCCGGTAGGTCTCGGTCATCCCCGTGCGGCTGACGGCAAACTCCTCGGTGACGTGGAAGACGTTGTTGCGCGGATTCTTCCAGTCGATGTACTGCATCACGAAGCTCTTGCGGTCGCCGTCGACAATCTGTTCGAGGGTTTTGCCCGAGGTGAGCAGGTCGTAGACCGTCTGCGAAGCCTCCATGAACCCCTCGTCCATCGGGATGTTGCGCAGGGCGTCGATTCCGGCGGTGATGTTCTGCTCGGAGAATACGGTAGTGCGCACCGAGCTGACCTGCACGACGTTGATGGCGGCGAGCTGTTTGCGCAGCACGGGTTCGAGCAGCACGTTGGCGAGATTCCCGCCGCGCAGGGCCAGCGCCTCATCGGGTGTGAGGTATGTGTACCCGAGCTTTTCGAGCATCAGCAACGCGGGAATTTGGCTGATATGGTCTTCTTTGAAAGAGATGGACATATCTTATTCTACTCCAAATCGTTTGACATTTTGTTTTTGCAATTCGTTAAAGTTAAAATTTGATTTAATCTGTTTGATAATTGCTTTTACAATATTGTAGATTTCGCCATCTTTGACGTAGTTTGCGGCACATGCAAAATTCACTCTATCATCTAATACAAGTTTTTCTGCACATGCTTTTTTCTTTTTATTACGTGGTTTGTAAACAGCGATAGAGTTTCTTCCTTGTTGTTTTATTAGCTTCATACAAGGTATATCGGTTTCACCATCACCAAAATATATCATATGTTTAAAAGGGATAGGTCTATCTTCTTCTGCTTTATATTCATTTATTTTTGCATTTTCACTTATTTTAGTAACCCCTTTATTTATCATAAATAGAAATTGGGTTTTTGTAGTGAAATCTACAGCTACTGCAGGCCAAACAGCAACTCCATCTTCATACATAAATGTACAAGCATATATTTCTTGAAACTTATTCCCTATTTTAGTCCCTTCTATCATTTCTTTTAATCCGGATGAATTAATATAATGTTGGATTATAACACCTTCCTCTTGCCCTAATTGGTTGATTAAATCAAACCATTCTTCTACTCCCTCGTATAGTTCAATACTTTTCCCAAAATCAACGAATTTTTGACGTTGAACACTAACTCCTGCAGCACGAGCCTTATCTAGCATTAATTTCATATAACATAAAATATTACTGGCTTCGTGTTTTTCTATAAGTTCATTGTTTTGACGCCAAAATTGGGCTTTATTTTTGATGCCGATAGCTTTAAGAAAATCATATTCTTGCATATTGGCAGGAGATAAAGTCCCATCAAAATCATAAATAAGTGCGACTGTTGGTTTTTTACGTTTTGCCATATTCTTAGATATTAATTTTTACACGTTTTTTCCCGGAGAGGAGTTGTTGCATCAGGCCACGTTTCTGACGGCGGAGGCGTTCGAGTTTCTCTTTGGCCAGCTCAATCTCGCGGTCGGCCGCGGTCAAGACTTCTGTAATAGCTTTTTGCTCCGCCAAAGGAGGACAGCAAATGTGAACTTGCCCGAAATCTCGATATTTGCAATTCAATGTATCTCCGACCAAGCCTTGTGAGTGTGTCCAAAAATCATAGATCAGTCGAGGCTGTTTGAAAAGGACAGACATATAATACCCATCCACATCTGTATTGGGGACAACTATTGTATAAGCGGGACTAACAATTCCTTCCAATCCTGATAATGCACTCCGTCCTTGCCACATTCGCATGGTATTATATCCTATGTCGCCTTTAGCAATTCGTTTGTATTTCGATTTGTCGTCGTTCGATGTATCTCGTTTTTCGGATTCGGTTTGTAAAATAACACCTCTGTCTCCAGTAATGGAGAGTAGGGGGAGGTCTGTGCGATTGGTTTCGTTCCGCTCCGTGAACAACTCTTGAAGTTTGTGTATTTTCCAGGGTTCGGAGAAACCGGGGAGACGGAGTTTAGCGGAGAGGAGTCGCTGCATCAAGCCGCGTTTGCGCAGGGCGAGTTTTTCAATCAGCCGCGCCTGCTTTTCAATCGCCTCATCCCACACGCCCAACACCTCCGCAATCTTCCGCTGCTCCGCCAGCGGCGGAACGGCTATCTTATAGGGAATGATATGTTTATTGTTTATTTGAGGAATGGATGAGGTGTCAGCGATTCGATATAATCGTTCATGTAAAATCCGGATATACAGGAACTCTGTGTCTACGATGGTCGTATGGGGTGTAATAGCCATCATATTGCTGTCCATTTGAATGTCTTTGGCGGCTATGCGAACTTTATTATTTAGAATTGAGGCTCCTCTTTTAGGGAAAATGATGCTCCCGGCTTTAATGGTTGTATTATTGTCGTCGGAATATTCTCTGCTGGATTCTTGGTATTTCTCGCAGTTGTTCAGGTCTTCGACCTTGACATATGGATATTTCCCCTCTGCCTTGAGGTGGTATAGGGACGGGCTTTCGCCGCTGGTTATTGATACAATGTCGCCTAACCGCATAACCTCCCACTCCTGCGGAATAATCCCCAGCGCCGTCGCCTTATAGCCTTGTGGTATGTTATTTCCCATAATATACTATTTCTCCTCTTCTGTTGGGTTGCGAAGCATTTGTTTCTTCTTTTTCGTCTCTATCGTTTTGATGCTTTCAACGACTGGCAGATTTTCCGGCATAGTGCCTCCAAGTTCTTTAATCGTTTGCCGGACTTTGGCTCCTACTTCGTAGTGCGTTCGGTTGGCTTTGGTTTTGCCGACGATGTGATCACGACGCAACTTCTCTTCGGTTTGTGTCGCGCGGAAGAGGTTGGCTGCCAGTTCTGTACTTCCCATATGGTCCAAAATCTTTTGGCTTTTCTTTAAGTTCTTACGTTCATGGATCTCTTTGGCTCCAAGTCCGCCATATAGGCCCATGTAACCGTGATTTTGGAAAATGGCATAATCGCGAGGCTCGATAACCCCTGCTCCTTTAGCCGCATCGGCCAATTGAGAATTGTGTTTGGCTAATTCATTGCGCAGAAATAATCGTTTTTCATCTTCAGAAGAAAGACGATTATATGCATCCATTTGCTGTATTTCGGCTATGCGCGTTTGAGTGGCGAAATATGTTTGTGCTTGAGCAACAATGGTTTTATTCGGATCCGCATTTTGTACGGTAAGGTAGCACGCATAACGGGACAGTTTGATTGAATCAAGGGGCCGTTCTGCGCCGGAGCCGATGACGACCATTTCGAGGATATCCTCGAAATGGTCTGAAATAGGTTGGCTGCTGTTTTGACAAGCTATTTTCGCTTTCTCAATTACCGGTAGAAAATGGCGGTATTCTGTGTATCCGAGAACTTTCCATAAATCTCTCGACGACCAGTATTCAATTCCGTTGTCGTCAACTCTTTTTATGCTTTCAAAGGTTGTAATAGCCTTTTTTGTAAGTCGTGTTCTCATATTTTTGTCTTTTAATATCCCAACTCCTTCAGATAACCATCCATCCGGATATGCACCTCGGAAAGCTCCTTTTCCAGGGCATCAATCTCCTGCTGCACGGCCGCAATGTCGATTTCGGGCTCCTCCTCGAAGGTGTCCACATAGCGCGGGATGTTGAGGTTGTAGTCGTTGTCGGCAAGCTCCTCGCGCCGGGCCACGTAGGCGTAGCGCTCCTCGACGATGCCCGGCTTTAGTTCCCCCTGCGCAAAGCGGCGGTAGGTCGTGACGATGTGGTCGATATCCTCGTCGCGCAGCCGGTTCTGGTTCTTGCCGTTCTCAAATTCGCGGCTGGCGTCGATAAAGAGCACGTCGGTCGTCGTCTTGGCCTTGTTGAAGATGGCGATGGCGGCCGGGATGCCCGTTCCGTAGAAGAGGTTGGCCGGGAGTCCGATGATGGCCTCGACGAGGTTCTCCTCGACGGTCTGCTGGCGGATTTTCCCCTCGCTGGCACCGCGGAACAGCACGCCGTGAGGAACGACAACGCCCACCTTGCCGTGTTCGTTGGCCACCTCGAGCATGTGGCAGATGAAGGCCCAGTCGCCCTTGCCCTTGGGCGGAATGCCGCGCCAGAAGCGGTTGTAGGGGTCGTCGGCCGCCTCGTCGGCGCCCCACTTTTCGAGCGAGAAGGGCGGATTGGCCACGACGGTGTCGAACTTCATCAGCGCGTCGCCCTCCTTGAGCTTCGGGTTGCGCAGCGTGTCGCCCCAGCGGATGGTGGCGCTGTCGAAACCGTGGAGCAGCATGTTCATCATGGCCAGCGCCCAGGTGCTGCCGTTGAGCTCCTGGCCGTAGAGCGAGAAGTTGTCGGAGCCTACCTCGCGGCCCGCCTTGATGAGCAGGGAACCCGAGCCGCACGTCGGGTCGCAGATGCGCGAGCCGGGGGCGCTCTTGGTCAGACGAGCCAGCAGGGTCGAAACCTCCTTCGGTGTAAAAAATTCTCCAGCCTTCTTCCCGGCGTCGCTGGCGAACTTCTCGATGAGGAACATATAGGCGTCGCCGATGACGTCGTTGTTCTCGAGGTGTGACTCGTCGAATTGCAGCCGATCGTCCGAAAAGTCGATAAGCAACTGCTTCAGTCGGGCGTTGCGCTCCTTCGTTTCGCCGAGGTTGCTGCTGTTGAAGCTGATGTTGCGGAAGATGCCGCTGCCGTCCTCGCTGCTCAGCTTTTCGCGGTTTTCGTATTCAAGGTCCGCCAGGCCAACATCAATGAGCTCGCCGATATTGGGTTCGTTGCGGTGCTCGAAAAGGTAGTCGAACGAACTCTTCTCGGGAACCTGGAACCGTTCGCGGCGCATGGCCCGCTGTGCACGCTCCGTATCGCCGTCGTAGCGCTGGAGGTACTCCTTGTATTTCGCCTTGCTGACATCGCTGACGTACTTCAGGAACAGCATCGTGAGGATGTAGTCCTTGTATTGACTGGGGTCAATCACGCCCCGGAAGGTGTCGCAGGCTTGCCATACGACTTTGTTGATCTCTTCCTGTGTAACTTTACCGTTCATCTTTATATATTTTTGTCAATTTACAATCGGTTATTTGCCGGCGGCGCTCCGCGATGGCCTTGTAGAGGGCCTGTTCGCGGCGATGCAGGCGGGTGAGGGCGATGCAGACCCGCTGGCGCTCCAGCGGAGGGAGCGGAACATCGAACTCCTCGAGGTCAGCTTTGCTGAGCGAGGCGATGGCCGACCCTTGGGCCTGCGCCGTCAGCAGCTGCCGGGTGGATGGCAGGTTGAGGAATCCGCAGAGGTATTCGGGCAGGATGCGGGTCGGGTTGTCGATTCGGATAATCAGAAACGAGGGTGAGGCCACGCACGGCCCGAGTTGCGTCGGGGCGATGGCGCAGAAATTCTTGCCACCCTTGGCGGCGAGCAGTAGGTCGCTTTCTGTCAGCAAGTGGCGGGCAGCCTTGGAACTGACGGTGGTTGTCGGTCGGACGGTCGGACGGATGTACCCCTCCTCGTCGAAATCGTTCACCTGAAGGTAGCAGGTGTCGGGCAAAGGAGTGCTTTTCAGGTAAACTCCCGTCTGAATAGTGGCAACATCTTTCAGTTTCACCATTTTTTTCTTTGTAGGTTTATTACAAAAGTATGCGCTTTGCCCGAGAAAAACAAATTATTTTCGAAAAAATCGCAATACAAACTCTACAAATATTTCGATTAAGCAAGTTTCTTCACAAAGTGAAGAAAAATATCCGGCTGTTCGACCGGATATTCTCTTTGTCTTTCGGGGCGGGCTTTACCGCTCGATGGTATGTCGTCGGATGACGGGGCGTTCGGGGCGGACGGGGTAGCCCAGGCGGGTCATGAGCTCCACATACCGTTGGCGGAACCAGGCGTGTGCGGGTTGGCGGTCGATGAGCAGCTGGAAGCCTCCGGGGCCGTTTGGGTCGCGTTGCAGGCGGATTTCGGTATTTGAGACGTCGAAGCGGCGCGAATACTCCGGTGCGCGGAGTTCGCCCGAGACGTAGAGGGGCTTCATGGCGATGATCTCGCGGGCGCCCGACTCCAAGAGGCCCATGTCGCGGCAGTATTCGCCCCAGCTGATGAGCGTCTGTGTGTCGGGCAGCCAATGTTCGATGCGGTCGAGTTTCGCCTGCAACTGCTGTTCGGCCTGCTCATGTCGGGCCTTCTCCTCGCGGTTGGTGCGGTTCAGTGTTCCGATCTGCTCGTGTAGGGAGGCGTTCTCCGCGTTGAGGCGGTCGATCTGCTGCTGCCGCTTGACGCGGGATGTGCCGATCATCGCCCCGATTCCCTCGACGATATTCGACCCAACCTCCGCCGCGGCGTTTTTCAACCGGACACCTTTCAGTTCGCCCTTCACGCTCTTCAACTCGGCCTCGGTGCGGTTCAGTTCGGCGCTCTTCTGCGCCTGGAGCGTGGCGGTCTGTTCATACTCGGTGCGCACTTGCCGCTCCTGTTGTTTGAGCTGCTCGACGGCCTTCCGCTTCTGCTCTTCGAGACGGAGCAGCGCGTCGATGTTCTCCTGCAGATCCTGCTGCTGGGCAATGGCTTGGCGATAGAACTCCTGCGTGGTGATGTGACGCGCCTCCGATCCGTCGATGCCACGCTCCAGTCCGTATTTGGACATCGCCGCGGCATAGGTGTCCTGATACTGCTTGAGGCGGATGCGCGACATGACGTCGTCGGCGCAGAGACGGGGCCGTGCGGCGGATTTCGGACGGTAGTGCCGCTTGCCGGGTGTTTCGGATGCGGCGGTGCGGGCCTTGCGGCGCTCGCCCGTGACGATGGGCACCACGGCGGCGTGGATATGCGGGGTCGATTCGTCGCGGTGCACGACGGCCGAGACGACATTCTCCGCCCCGAAGGTCTCGCGCAGCCAGGCGAGGTTGTCGGCACACCACTCCGGAAGCCGCCCCTCCTCCTCGATGCGCTTCATCGTGTCGTGCGAACCGGTCAGCATGACGCGGATCACGCGCACCTGGTTCGTCCCGATCTTGCGCGTGAGGCCGGCGTGTTCGAGGCGGTAGTTGATCGCCTCCGTGCGGTCGGCCACCTCCTCGGGAAACTCGACGAGTTCCTCGTTGAGGCAGGTGCGTTCGGGTGAGGCGTTGGTGGGTATCTTCGTGCGGGCGATGTGGGCGGTCATGGCCGCCTCGTTGCCCGGGGCTTTGTCAAGATGCAGGACGGCATATCCCATGGTACGGTCGTTTATCGGAGGTTGTGTGGTAGAAGAAGGGACCGCCTTGGCGGTCGGCGTGCGCAGCACGACAGGGGGTGTCCAGAGGGGCTTGACCCTTTGGCCTATTGGGGCTTT
>ENA-UONV01003354-UONV01003354.1-human-gut-metagenome-genome-assembly--contig:-CS4-NODE-3354-length-10870-cov-5.224873_pt1 | contig 10870 bp, 10 predicted proteins | sample MGYA00242461_ERZ724008 | MGnify/ENA metagenome assembly ERZ724008 | reverse complement strand
TTTCTTCTGCGGGGCAATGCGCCGCCGCAGATTTTCGATTTCACTTGTACGGAGCGAGATGCCGAAGATGCGGATGCTGCCGCTCCCCGCAAAATGCAGCGTGCCGCCGTCGAGATAGACATGCCGGAGGGCGGCGGTGTAGGTTTGCACCTGCCCATCCGTTCCCGCAAAGCTGTGCAGCACCCTGCCGTCCGCGCCGCAGACCGACAGCACAGCGCCCGCCGCCAGCGCGGCAACGACCGTCACGCTGTGCAGCCGCTGTCTGCCCGTAAAGCCGACGGCGACCGCTGCGGAAAAGCTGCCGTCCGCGCCGAACAGGTGCGCCGGGCGGCTGCCGTTCTCGGTCTGCAGCAGCACCGCATCTCCAAAATGCGCGCTTTCCCGGTTGTCGCCGGGAAAGAGCAGGGAAACGCCTGCCGCCGTGCGGCGGAAGCTCCAGCCGCCGCCTGCCGTATCGCAGAGCCAGATGCCGCCCTGCCCGGGCACGGACAAGAGCAGCAAATCCCCTGTGCACGTCAGCGCCGCGCCGCCGTAGCTGCCGGGGGCGAGCGGCGCGTCCATGGATGCGACATGTGTGCCGTCGTAGCGCATCACGCCCTGCTCGGACACAAAGTAGAGATACTTTTCGCTCACCGCCAGCGCCTCTGCCGAGAGGCAGCCGTATGCGCCGATATAGGCCAGCTCAAAGGGCAGCACCTGCCCGCGGACGGTCAGCATTGAGTGGGTTGTGAAGGCGATGACCTTGCCGTCAAAGGCGGCGATGGCGGTGAACGCCTCGTCCGCGCCCTTTACGGTGTCGCACCACGCCGCGCCCGCATCGGATGCGGCCACCGCCGTCGGCGTGGTAAAGCTGCTGATCGTGCCGTTTTTGGATGCGTGAATCTCGCTTTCGTTGATGCCGTACAGGCGGTCAAACAGCTGTACGCCCGCATTCAGAATGACATCGAGCTGTGTGTCCTCTCGCTTGTAGACGCCGCCGCTTTCGTACAAATCCAGCATTTCGGGCAGCAGCAGAAAGCGGCGGGAAACGCCGTATGGCGCGGACGCGCCCGCGTACAGACGGAAGCTCGCCTTGCGCAGCCGCTCAAAGTAGCCTCTGGTGTACAGCGGAAAGGCGGTTTGCAGGGTCGCGTAGCGGGTCTCGTAGAGCGTGTCGTGATAGGGTGTGTATTTGCCGATGCCGGGCTTGTAGGTGTCCGTGACATAGTGGAAATCGCGGTTCTTCGGCGCGACCAGTGTGCGGTACCGGTAGCGCGAGTCAGACAGCACTTCGTGCTGATACAAATCTGCCTGCAGCAGCTGCGTCTGCACGCTGCCGTTTGGCAGATAGCGATCCAGCAGCAGCTGCGTCAGCGTGCGCACCCAGATGCCGGTGCCGTTTGATAGGCTCTCGCTTGAATCTGTCGTTGCCACCATGCCGTCGTCAAAGCCGTCCAGTATCGTCAGATAGCGCTCGTCGATGATGTGCATGGCGGCGGTGTACACGATGCACAGCTCGTCGCCGTTGCAGAAGGCGGCAACCACATGGCGATAGCCGTTCGCGTTCTTGCCGTATTCCTCAGACGGCGCGACGAAAAAGCGCAAATCTCCCTTGAAGCCTTTGATGCCGAGGACGCTTTGCGGCGCGATGTGCGTATACACCCAGTCCGTGGTGACCGGCGTTTCGTAGTCGGTGTCGTAATAGGAGCAGGTGGTGTAGACGCCGGGGGCGAGCAACTCTGTCCCCTGCGCGTTGTAGAAATCCGCCGCAGCGCCGAGCGAGGCGACGGCACCGTCCGCATACAGGCGCACATTGTCGGCATCGGTCAGCTGCCCTGTGGCAAAGCGGTGCTGCGACAGCCCGGAAAAGCGCGTGATGTCAAGCCGTTTCGTCATGCGTCCACCTCATGCGCCGCCTCGAGGGCGGCACGCGCCCGCGCGGCATCCGCCTCGCAGGCGTCGGCGGCGTCGCGATCGCCGATGTGGCGGTATATTGCGGCGAAGAGCTTTGAACGCAGGTAGGGAATCGTGCGCTCACCGCCGACCGGCAGCGCGGTGTCGGCGTTTTCCGCCGTAACGGTGGTGGGCAGGCGGCGGTAGTAGACGGTGTATACGCCGTCTTTCGTGACCGTCGCATTGCCGGTGTCATGCGGCGCGTAGATGGGGAAGTCCGGCAGCAGGGCGCAGAGCGTCTCCGTGCCGCGCAGGCATTCCGCATCCCCGCAGAATACGCGGCGGTACTGCGCCGGAGCAAGCCCCGTGCCGATGCTGCCGTTTTGCGCCGCGGCGGTCATTTTGAGGTCTGCCGTGGGCAGCGACAGGGCATAATCGGCGGCAATGTGGTTGTAGGCGTCCGTGAGAAAGCCGTCCGGCAGGGTGAAGCTGTCGGCAAAGGCAGCGTCCGCCTCGCGGAGCAGCGCGCCGACGGTGGTCTTTGCAATTGTAGATGTGCTCACCAGTTGTCCCCCCTTTTGCGCTTGCCGCGCGCCGATGCGCGCCAAAGCGTGAGATAGGCGTTCTCCGCCTCTGCCGTGCCGCGGGCGATAAGCGCCGCATCGTCCGCGAGCCTGCCCGCTACCGTGTCAAGCAGGGCGGGGTACAGACAGTCGGCAAGCGGCAGGGTGTCGGCAAGTGCCGCAGGCGGCGTGTATTCGCCTGCAGAGAGCAGCTTCGGCGGGTATTTGGCAAGCCAGCCGCGGCAGACGGCGTCCACCGCGACGAGAAAGCGCGGCAGCGGGAATTCGGTGCCCGTGAGGACAACGAGATCCGCGTAAAGTTTATGCAGACACATAGAGGTCTCCTTTCAGTTGATGTGCGGCTTTGCAAAAGGGGATGGCAGCGCCATCCCCTTTTGCGTCAGGTATCTGCCGCAGTTTTGTTCGGTTTACGCGCCGGTGGTCTGTGCCGCCGCATTGGCATTGGTGATGCGCAGCGTGCCGCCGGGGTTGGTGCACATCAGGTTGCCGTAGGAGGCGAGCAGCGCGCGGAAGATGGAGGTGTCGGGCATCGGCACGAAGATGCCGCCGTCCTTCTCCATGAAGCTCCACGGCGTTGCCTCGAGGTAGAAGGTCGAGGTGTCCACGCCCCAGACCTCGTTTTCGGGGACGAAGCGCTCGTTGACGATCACGACCTCGTTCGAGCCGACCAGCACCTTGTAGCCGACCGCGCCGCCGACGAAGTGGTGCTTCTCCGCCACCGTGACGTTGTTCGTGTGGATGTAGTCCTGGTAGGCGAGGAACGCCGCGTCGCCCATCATAATGAGGTCGATGTCGGCACCCTTGTAGTCCTTGGCTTCCTTGATGCCGCGGTAGAGCACGAGGTCGGTGAGGTCATGGCCGGCGTCCACCACAGTGGGATTCAGCCACGGATTTGCACTCTTAGAGAGTCCGTAGATGCTGTCGCCCGTGAAGATGGCGCCGAGGCCCGTGATTTCGCGGTTGTAGCTGCCCTGCACCGTGATGAAGCCGGTCGTGCCGGTCAGCGTGACGCTGCCCTCCACCGTGATCGTCTTGTTTGCACGGTCCACCGAGAGGATGCGCTTGCCCGCGCCGGTGGCAGCGGCAGTCACCGCGCCGCCTGTCCCGACATCGTAGAGGTCGATGCGCAGGCCCTCGACCACGCGCTTCACGCTGTCCAGCGTGAGCACCGTGTTCGAGCCGGAGGCCGTCGCCGCCGTGACGGTGGCCAGCTTGCCCGAGCCGTCGCCGAAGAGGGCGCGGCTGATGTTCCACTTGGCCGCCGCATACGAGCCCTTGATCTCGCCGTCAAGGGCGTTGATCATTGAGGCGGCGTTGCTCGACGCAAGCGCGATGGTCTTGTTGGAGATCTGCAGGTCGACATACATGTCCACCGCGTCGATCTCGAACTGCGCGTAGCGCTGCGCACCCGCCTTCGGGGTGCCGACGCCCTCCGCGCCAAAGCCGAAGCCGCCGTTGATGCCGATGGGCGCGGCGCAGCGGATGGTGTTGTTCGTGAGGTTGACCTTGCGGATCTTTTCGAGGAAGGGAGAGGGCTCGGTGTTGATCTGGTTGGTCAGGGCGGGCTGATACTTGTCCTTGAGGATTGCTTCAAGTTTCGTCAGAATCTGTGCCATTTTGTTTGTTTCCTTTCAGTTTTTGAAATGTTTTCGGTTCAGATGCCGAAGGCGGCGCGGGCGAGGCCGGACGCCTCGTCGATGGTCTTCGGCTTTTCGCGGACGGTGGCGGGGGCAGAGGCGCTCCCGGCACTTGACATGAGCGCGGGTGCGCTGTCTGCGCCGAGCATCTCCAGCATCCGCGCCTCCGCGAGGCGCATGGCTGCCGGGTTCTTTTCGAGCGCGGCGAAGAGCTCCTCGGCGCTCGGTTCGCGCGTGGGCACGGGTTCGGGACGCTTGCCGCGCACGATGTAGTAGGCGGTGCGCAGGCGCTCCTCGTCCGGCAGGGACGCGAGCGCCGGGGTCTCAGTGAGGACGGCTTCAATCTCGTCCATGGCGTCGGCAAAGCCGACCAGCGACTTGTCGCTTGCCATCTTGTACTTTGCCGCGTCGTAGCGGGCGGCGGCAAGCGCATTCTGCTGCGCCGCGCCGTTCTGCTCGTCGGCGGCAAGCGCATCGCCGAGCGCGGCGACCTCTGCGCGGTAGGCGTCAAGCGCCGCCGCGCGTGCGTCGTCGTCCATTGCCGCCACCGCCTCAAAATCCAGGGTGGGAATCTGATACTTAGGCATTTTCGTTCTCCTTTGCTTCGTTGATTTTTTCGGTGTGCGCTGCAATGTGCGTTTCCAGCGCCTTTGCCTTTGCGGGGGACTTTCGGCGCAGGGTCTCGTAGGCGTAGTCCAGCGCCGCGCGGCGGTGCGCCGCGAGATGCAGCTCGTGGTCGTCGCAGATGCCGACGGGCAGGGCCTCGCCCTGCATCAGGCGCAGGTTTTCGCGCCGCGCCGCCGCATTCTGCAGCTCGTCCTCGTAGAGCGTGCGCACAAAGTCGCCGATGTGCATGCGGCAGAGCAGCTTTTTGCGCACGCTGCGCGGAATCTTGCCGTCCTCGCCCGCAAAAAGCCCGAGCTCGATGCCCGTGCGGATGGCGGCAAGCTGCGTTCCGTCGCTGTGCAGCAGCGCGTTTTCGCTCTCGAATACCACATCGTAGGAATTGAGGTCGTCCGCGCACCAGGTGAAGGTCGCCGCCGTGTCATAGCTGCCGACCATGCGCTCGATGTGCGTCACGCCGCCGTGCGCGCGGTAGAGCTTCAGCCAGATTTTCGCCGCCGCGAGAATCGCCGCGCGGATGTTGTCGCCGGTCAGCGCCAGGCGCACGCCGTCAATCTCGCGCAGGCGCTCGATCGCGGTCGCACTGGTCAGCGTGGACTGGCTGTTGCCGGTTGCGCCGAGGTGCGACAGCCCCGCCACATACTCCATCTCGCGCGCCAGATTGTCACACTCCTCGAAAATGCCGGAGGGCATTTGCGGTGCGGAGAGAGGCTTCGGTTCGCCGCGCGTCGGGTCGTACTCGACGATGTCGCCGGGGGCAACGCCGTTTTGCGCAAGCTCGTCCACGTCGCTGACAGACCCCTCGGGGACGAGCAGGGGATTCAGCGAAAGCGAGCGGATGTAGTCATGCAGCTTGTTTTTTACGCCGTTGTAGGCGCGCTGCAGCGGGATCAGATCCTCGATGACCGAGCGGCCGAAGAACATGCCGGGTACGCGCTTGCAGCGCAGCACGGCGAGCGGATAGCCGTCGATCGGCAATGTGCCGTAGTAGAGGATGCGGTCCGGCGTGGCGATAATCATGCGGCCGGAGGGGTAGCGCGCGTTCGCCTTTTCGAGATAGGTGCGCAGCAGGGTGGAATTTTCCGCCGTGCGGGTCGTCATGCCGAGCGTCGTACCGACATAGCCGAAGCCGCCGACGCCCGCCGCGGGCGTGATGCCCAGCGTCTCGGCGCGGCAGGGCTTCACCCGCACGCCGAAGCGGCGGTCGACCTCCTCCACGCGCACCACCTGTTCGAGAATCACCGAGCTCTGGTCGTCGAGATTCTCCTTGTAGATGCTTTCGGGCAGCACCTCATACGGCGTCAGCACGCCGAAGTCGAGGTCGCCGAGCGGCACGCGGCGCTCGCCGATGCGGACGGCGTCGCCCGCATTCCGATCCCACCAGGAGAGGAGAAACGCCGTGCCGCACAGCTCGCTCCACAGAATGAGGTTGTCGAGCTTGTCGGCAAAGCCGCATTTGTACTGCGTCTGTGACAGCAGGCGCGTGGCGACGAGGCTCTTCTCGTAGTCCGAGACCTCGCCGGTCGCGGGGTGCACCTCCATCGAGAAGTCGAGCGACTTGAAGTTGGCGATGCGGGTCTCCACCAGCGGCGCGATGCGGTTGTAGACGCCGCGCTCCATGTAGTCAAACGGCGGTGTGTAGTCCTCCAGCTCCGTGTTGTAGGGGTTGACATCGCAGTACTGGTGCCCCGCAAAGAAGTCGGCGGCGAGCATCCAGCGAAGCTCCAGCGGGCGGCGCTCGTCGTGGCGACGGCGGCATTCCGCATCAAGCATGGCGAGGATGTCCTCCTTGTATTCGCCGCGCGGCTTGGTCTTTTCTTTGAATTTGAACAGGTTCATGGGTCATCGCCGCCCGCGGGCGGCCTCCTTTCCTTTCAGGCGCTCGATTGCCGCGCGATGCGGCGAGAGATGGCGGGTGCGGCGCGTATCCGCCTGCCCGTCCGCCCCCGCACGCCGCGCCGCCGAACGCGTGGCGGCGTTTTGCTCTTTTTCGGCGGCGAGCATCATTGCAAGAAACAGTGCAGCGAGCAGGGAGAGCAGCGCCGCCACGGCGGTGATGCTCATGCGTCCGCCTCCTTTGCCGTGCGGCGGGGCTTTTTCTGCGGGGTGACACCGGCAAGACGCGAAAGCGTCGCGATGCAGTCGCCGCAGAGATAGAAACCGCCGAGCGTGTTCGGACTGCCCGAGATCCGGTAGGTGTCGGTGCAGCCGCAGGCGGGCATCGAGCAGATGTGCCGCGCCTTGTGAATCGTGATTTGCTTCATGGTTTTCCTCTTTCGCTTAAAATCGGTTTTTGCGCCGCACGCCGCCGGTGAAGTCGCGCAGGCGCGGCGCTGCTGCCTTCTCGCGCGGCGGCTCGGTCTGCATGACGGCAAAGTAGCGCAGCGCGTCGGGCAGGTGGGTGATCTCGTGCGGCTCGGTCCGGCAGTCGCCGATGCGCTTCGGGTCGCTTAGCAGCGACGGCAGGCAGCGAATGAGTTCCGTGCAGGTCGAGAAAATGTGCAGCCGCGCGTCCTCGCCGCCCTCCGGCATGGACTGTACGTGCAGCCACTCCTTCAGCGCAAGCCAGCCGCCCACGCGGTTGTTGTCCGACGGTGTCAGCGGCACACCGCTGCGTTCAAAGAGCGTGGCGATGCTCTTGCCGCTGTCCTTCTGCCGCGCCCACAGGTCGGGCGGGGCAAAGGTGCGGTAGATTTCCAGCCCCTCGCTCGCTTCGCGGATTGCCTCCGCCGCGGCGGAGACGATCAGGTCGTGCGCATACACCTCGCGGAAGACCACGGCGCGCCCGGCGCTGTCCAGTGCGATGAACAGGCATGCCAGGGCGTCGAGGCCGTAGTCGATGGCGCGAAAGATGCGCACGCCGCAGGGGAGCGGCGTCGGGCGGACGATGTGCACATCGCTGCGGAATTCGGGGAAAAACTGCCCGCCGCCGACGCCCCATTCTCCCAAACCGCAAACGCGGTATCGCTCGGGGTCGCGCAGGCGCATGTCCTCGAAAACGCGCTTGTCCGCATCGTCCAGCCATTCGTTGACCTTGTAGTTCACCGTCATGGCGAAGATGTCGGGGCTCCTTGTGTCGAAGAACCGCCGCTTCAGCCAGTGGTTGGCGCTCCAGGGGTTGAAGGTCAGCGTGATCTGCTTGAACAGCCCCTCCGGCACGCTGCCGCGAATCGATTCGTCCAGCGTGTTGAAGGCATCCTCGCTCTCAATTTCGTAGGCTTCTTCAATCCACATCCAGCAGAGTACGCCGGTCGCCACCGTGATGGAGGTCAGCTTCAGCGGGTCGTCGAGGCCTGCAAAGAAGATGCGCTGCCCGGTGGGTTTGCAGACGATTTCGAGCGGCGCGGTCTTGCTCTCAAAGTACTTTTCCGCGCCGAGCCGCCGGATCGCCCATTTCAGCTCGGCAAACGCCGAGCGTTCGAGACTGCGGTAGGTGCGCCGCACCACGAGCAGATTTGCCGCCGGAAATTTCATCAGATTGTAGATATACCACAGTGCGGTCGTCTTGCTCTTTTTCGATGCGCGCGAACCCTTCACCACGCGATAGCGGGCGCGGGTGTGCCAGAATTCGTTGTACCCGCCGCCGACAATGTCGGGCAGGTACACCTCGTTCATTTCAGCTCGTCCTCGCCGCAGATGATCAGCGGCAGGACAATGCTACCCTCCAGCCGCTCGCCGAACATGCCGTGATACTTGCCGACAAGCTCAGCCGCGCGGGTCACATCGGCAAGGCGCGGTCGGGTCTTCACAATCTCGACGCGCTCGCCGCGTTCCACCACCGTCTCGCCGTCCTCGTCGGTCGAGCGGGACTCGGTGCGCAGCTTGACCGCCGTGTCCTCGGTCGCCTCGCGGCGCAGGATGCGCGTCAGCACTTCCAGCACCTCGCGCTCGTCGGCGATGCCGTCGCCCATGAGCTTCTTCACCGCAGTGCCTGCCGTGCCGGCAGCATTTGCAGCGCTTGCTGCATTCGCAGTGTCGGTCGTGCCGACTTCGGTTTCATGCTTCATATCGGTTTCCTCCTTTCCGATGCAGTCGGCGGTTCGCACCCCCCGCCGCATCTTTGATTTTACGGATCAAAGTCGGGATTTTTCGGCAGGTTTCCGAAAAATAAAAAAAGCCCGGCAACGGGACTTTCAAGACCCGATGCCGGGATAAAAATATGAAAATAAGTTGAAATGCCGCTTTACGCGCCGTTTCGCGTGCGGACTTTGCCGCGGCGGTACTTTCGGAAGTCGAAGAACAGCGTGCGCGCCGTGACATACACCGGGACGGCGACGAGTCCGCCGAGCAGACCGCCGACGAAGAGCCCCACGAGGATGCAGACGAGCGTCACACCGAGCGACAGGCGCACGGCGCTGTTGGTGATGCGCGGACGCAGGAAGAGGTAGCCGCAGAAGGTCACTGCCACATAGACGAGGCAGAACCACAGCGCAAGCTTTGTATCGGTCAGCAGGATGACAACCGCCGAGATGGAGAAGCCAACCATCACGCCGAAGACCGGCATGAAATTGCAGACCGCGATGATGAGGCAGAGCACCGAGTGGAACCGCACGCCCATCAGCAGCAGAATGAAGTAGAACAGGATGCCGAGCACGACTGAATTCAACGCACGCGCCGAGAAGAACCAGACCGCGTTGTGATAGAATTCGCGGGACGCGCGTCCGATGGCGTTTGCGCCCGAGCGCGGGAAGAACGCCGCCGTAATCTTCTTGGCCTGCGCCTTCAGGCGATGGCGGTCTGCCAGGGCGTAAATCGAGATGATCACGCCGAGCAGAATATTTGACACCTGCGAGACGACACTGCCGAGCGTGTCCACCACCTTCGGCAGCAGCGCCGAAAACTCGGACAGTGAATCCACAATAGAGCTTTTCAGTCGGTCAAACACCTTGTAGAGAATCTGCCCGACCATGCCTTTTTCGCTGAGTTCCTTGCCTACAGTGTCAAGCGCGGTGAGGTAGTCCCGCGAGCCGGTCACGGTGTCATACAGCACCGAGAACTGCGGAATGATGATGACGATGGCCAGCAGCACAATGACCACGAGCAGCAGATAGGTGACGACAAGCGCGAAGGTCGCGGCTTTTTTCTCGGGCTTTTTCATGCGCCGCGCGATGCAGAGCGGGAGAAATTTCCGCTCGAAGAACTCCACTGCCGGCATCAGCACCAGCATCAGAATCGCAGCGTAGAGCAGCGGGGTCAGCACGCCCGCCATCTTTGCAAAGAAGGCGCGCACGGCGTCCGCGTGCGTAAACAGGCTGATGAGCAGCGCCGCGAAGGCGACGACAATCAGCGCAAACAGCGCCATGGTGTTGTACTTCGGATTCTTCTCAAATTTCATTTTGCCGTCTCCTCCTTTCGCACATCGTAATAGGCTGCCGTTTCAACCGGCAGATGCTTTTTTTGCAGGCGGCTCTCCACAATCTCCTTGACCGCCTGGCGCAGCACCGCGAAGAGCGGCACGCCGATGAACATGCCGAGAAGCCCCCACAGTCCGCCGCTTACCGTGATGGCAACGACGATCATCAGCGAGTCCACGCCGACTTTTTCGCCGAGGATCTTCGGCCCGATGATGTTGCCGTCGCACTGCTGAATCACCAGCGTCAGCACGATGAACCAGATCATTTTGATGGGGTCGGCAATCAGGATGATGAACGCGCAGGGCACGGCGCCGATGAACGGCCCGAAATAGGGAATCACATCGGTCACGCCGCAGACCAGTGAGACCAGCGGGTAATAGGGGATGCGGGCAAGCCCGAAGACGATGAAATTGATGAGCGTGATGATGACTGCATCGAGGATTTTGCCCGAGATGAAGCCGCCGAAGGACTCATCCGTGTAGCGCACCCACTTGTCGCAGAAGGCTTTGCCGCGCCGCGTGAGCAGCGTGGTCGCGACGGAATCGATGCGCGCGCCGATGGCGTCCCGCTCGACGAGGAAGACCACCATGAAGATGAGCGAGAAGATGATGCGCCAGACGGTGTCGAGCAGCGCCGACGAGTATTCCACCGCGCGTGCCATGAAGTTGCCGATGCGGTCAAACAGCGCGTCGATCCCGCCGCCGACGGGGTCCAGCAGCCCGGCGGAGTCAAACAGCGGCTCGCTGCCCGGCTCTGTATACTTTTCGGTGACGGCACCGAGATAGGCGGCGGCTTTGTC
>ENA-UONV01003350-UONV01003350.1-human-gut-metagenome-genome-assembly--contig:-CS4-NODE-3350-length-10876-cov-4.226781_pt1 | contig 10876 bp, 6 predicted proteins | sample MGYA00242461_ERZ724008 | MGnify/ENA metagenome assembly ERZ724008 | reverse complement strand
GGTAGTCTTGTTGTCCAGTCCGTCGCGCACCTTGCCATAGAGGCGGAAACCAAAGCTGCCCGCCGTGTGCGCCGTGTGCGTGCCGGAATAGCTCCACAGTTCCTTGCCGCCGGCAAGGTCGGTGATGACATACTGAATCTTATCGCCCTTGACCGCGACCTGCAGGTGAATGTCGGAGCCGGGGGTGATCACCCCGCCGCTGACCTTGATGTTGCCGCCCCACGAGCCGTCCGGCTTGCCGTAACCGACAGCACCGAGCTTGCCGTCAAAGGAGATGAAGCCGGTGTAGCCGCAGAAGCCGTTGTCGGTGTCGCTGATGTGGTCGAGGTCGGCGCGGACGATAGCGCCCGCCTGCGTCTGCGTGTTGTACATGTCCACATCGAGCACGTAGTCTTCCATCGACGAGATGGCCTTGTCGCCCTCATAGAGGAGGAAGGCGTGCGTGCCGGTGGCACTTGCCAGGTACAGCTTGCCGTCACGGACGGTAAAGCTGCCGCGGTATGCCTTGAAATCCTTCAGCGCATCCGCATCGGCAAAGTCGTTTGTATAGACGGTTTCGAGTGAGGAGGTGTCAATCAGCTTCTCGGTCTTTGCCGGCTCGGCCGGGGTCACAGGCGCGGGTTCACCGATGGTCGCCTCGTTTGCCGTGGTGATGCGCAGGTTGTCAAAGTATGCATTGCCGGCAGAGACCGCAAAGTTTGCGGCATACTCGGCGCGCATGCGCAGGCCGACCGTGCCCTCTACCCAGTTTGCATCCTGCGCGGAGCTGCCGATCTTGTAGGTGTAGTCGTAAATCGACTTGCCGGAATCCAGATTGGTGATCTCGACATGAATCATGCCGCCCTTGACGGTGACCTTGATGTGCGCGTTGGTGCCGAGGTTGCAGTTGGCAGGCGCGCCGACATTGATGTTGCCCTTCCAGTCGCCCTTGGTATCGCCGCTGCCGAACGCACCCTTGGTCGCGTCGTTGGCAATAAACGCAAAATAGCCGTAGAAGGCGTTGACGCCTGTTCCGGCTGCATCCTTGTCCGCGTTGAAGATGATGCCGCCTGCGGTCTGGATGTTCATGTAATCGACCTCGACGATGTATTCATCGAGCGCCTTCTCCGCCTGATAGATGATGTGGGCGAAGGTCGTCGCCGGCTGCTGGTTCGGGACGGATGCATCCAGCTTGTCGGTCAGATACAGCCCGCCGTCGCGGATCTCCCATTCGACACGGTACTGCTTGAAGTCGGCAAGCGTCGCCGGGTCCGAAAAATCGTTCTCGTAAATCACGGTCTCAGCGGCAAATGCGCCGAGGCACAGGATCGCCGCCAGCAAAACCGCCGCCGTGATACCGCGCAAAAACTGTCTCATAGTGTTCCTCCTTGTTTCGGCTGTCGCCGATTTTCTTACACTCTTATTTTCGCATGCCGCATATGCAAAGTCAAGCCTTGCGTTGTACAGAATATCCGAAACTCTTTGCAAAAAATATTGCGCGCAGGGCAAAACAAACAAAGAGGGGCGATTGTTCCGTAGGGGTCGGCGCCCTCTTAGGCTTCCCCGGTGGGGAAGCTGGCGCCGTAGGCGACTGATGCGGGATTGTACAAAGCAAAATATTGCACCATGCTGTGCCGACTGCCTGCAATCCCTCATCCGTCAACTTCGTTGACACCTTCCCCAAAGGGGAAGGCTTGGATAGAACGGCGAAAGAAAAGCAGCCCGTATGGGCTGCTTTTCGGTATGCGCCTTTTTTACGCCGCAATCACTTTGCGCGGTACTCGGTGGCGGCAATTCTTGTGAAAATCACGCACGCCTCCGAGCGGGCAATCTCGTCGCTTGGGCGGTAGTTGCCGGTGCCTGCGTCACCGCCGACGATGCCGGCGCGATACAGCTTCTGCACGGCAGCCGCGCAGGGCATCGCATCGGTCACATCCGGGCATGCGCCGTCGCGGACGGCGGTGTATGCCTCTGCGGGCAGGATGCTTGCAAAGACCACTGCCATATCGCCGCGGGTGATGTTCTTGTTATAGTCCGCAAACTGCCCCGCCTTAACAATGCCGTTTGCCACACAGTAGTTCACATAGGGGTCATACCAGTTTGCCGCGCCCGCGGTGTCGATGCTGCCGCCGGTGTATGCCACATGGATATTCGCCGCCGCGGTCAGCGCCTGCGCCACGGTAAACTTGCCGTCGGGGCTGAACTGCTTGGCACTCGTGCCGTTTGCCAGTGCATACTCATACGCCGTCTTGACATAGGTGTAGAACCACGCGGTCTCGGGCACATCGGTGAAATTGCCCGTGTAAATGCGCGTGGGCTCAAACTTGCCCGCGTCTGAGCCCTCGAAGATGGCGACGCCGTCGCCCTCGACCGACTCAAACGGGCTCTCGCCCTCGAAAATCGCCACGCCGCCTGCCTCGACGACCAGTCTCGCCTTGAACGCCTGCTTGGTCAGGCACTCGACGCCCTTTCCGATCGTGACGGTTGCGCCCGCGCCGACGCAGATGGTGTTCTGCGTGCCGCCCTCCTGGAAAATGAGGAGGTTATCCAGGCGCGCGTCGGTGTTGATGGTCAGCGTCTTGCCGTTTGCCATCTTGATGACGCCGCCCGCCGGGTTGGTCGCGGGCTCGCGGTTGACATAACTCTTGCCTTCGTATTCGCCGGTAATCGTCAGATACCCGCCGAGCTTCGGAATGGTGAAGTCCGCGCCGATGTAGCATCTGCCCGACGCGACCAGCGTACCGCCGCCGCGGACGATGGAGAGCACGCCGTTCGACTCGGGCGAGAGCACCTGCTTCTTCGCTTTGTCGGGCGTCAGACCGTTGTTTGCATTGCTGCCGTTGTTGTAGTCGATATAGCCGACGCCGACAGCCTCGCCGCTGTAGTCCGGCGTCTCCTCGGGCTTCGCTTCCTGCTGCGTGGTCTTGTTGTACGCGTAGCTGTAGCCCTCGTAGACCGTGCCGCCGTTGTTCTCGATCTCGAAATCGCCGCCGCCGAGAATCAGGCGTCCGCCGTCCTCGACCGCGATCTTCATCTTGACGCCGCTCTTGGACATGGTGACAATATTCTTGCCGATGACCAGCGTGCCGCCGTTCTCAACCGTGATGACCGTCTGCGTGGCGGACTCCTGGAACAGAATCATGTCGTCGAAAATGACCTCGCTCTGGATCACGAAGTCCACGCCCGCCTTCATCTTGAACGCGGTATCGGGGTTGGAGGCGGGGTCCTTCTTCATATAATCGACCCCCGCATACTTGGAGGTGAACAGCACCGTGCCGGGCACCTTCAGCGTATAGTTTGCGCCGACATATGCCTTGCCGCTGAGAATGATGGTACCGCCCTTGGACACCGCGCCGATTGCGCCCTTGCCCTTCGTCGTGCCGAAACCCTTCTTCGCGGTGGACGCAGACTTGCCCGTGGCGGCATCCGCGCCTGCGGCATAGTCCATGAACACAAACGCCCCATTCGTCACATAGGGCAGATTGTCGGGCGTGTCCGCGGCAAAGGCCGCAAAGGGCAGAACCGAGACTGCCAGCAGTACCGCAAGCAGCATGCAAATCAGCTTTTTCATCGTGAAACCTCCCGTGGGTGAAAACTTTACGGCTACATTATACCGCAAAGCCGTCCTGCCGTCAACCGTCCCGCACGGCAAGGCTTATTTTCGGGAAGCGGCGCGTGTGATTTCAAACAAAAAAGAAGCCGTCGAAATCAAAAATTTCGGCGACTTCTTCTATTTTGTCGTTCGTCCACAGGGCTCGGGAAAAAAGATGCAGAATCGTCGAAAGCCGCCCCGTCGCCGTATTTGCATACGGCAGAGGCGGCTTTCGGCGAGAGAAAAAGGGGAAACTGACTTTGGAATCCGCCCTTGCGGATTCCGACCGAAACGCTTTGCACAAAAGCATTGCAAAGGCAATTTTCGTTTATACTTCCCCTTTTTCGGTCTGCGCTTTTTTCACAGCCCTTACTCAGCTTCCGTAAAAGTTGCACTTGCAATCGCATCGCCGACGATCTTGTCATAGAGAACCTTGGTCTCGATGCTCTGGCGCGTGGTGATCTTCATATAGGACGCTGCCGTGTAGGGCGTGGCGTCCGCAGAGAGGCTCGCGTTGGCGCTCTCAACCAGCGCGTTCAGCTTTGCGTTGTACGCTTCATCGGTGACTTCGATACCGTTTGCCTTGGCAATCGCCCAGAGGCAAAGCTCTTCCTTCAGGGTCTCGCGTGCATTCTCGGCGCAGCTCTCCTCGGTGATACCGAAGTTTGCAAGCGTCAGACCGTACTGCGAATAGCCCGATGCGACAAACCAGGTGTACTGGTAGTTGTAGAGATCCTTGCCGAGCTTCTTGACGGCGCTCTCGGGATACTTCTTGACATCGCAGCCGTTGACGATAGCCGTCCAGGTATACTTGTACTGATTCTCGCGGACGCTGTCGTTGTAGGCCTCCTCCAGCTGCTCGCGGGTGTAGGCGCGATAGTCATCTGCCGTCTTGACGGTGTCCTTGTGCGTCTCGTCAATGTGACCGTGGTCGTCGCTTGCCAGTTCGGCGACAAATTCATCCGTCAGCGCAGGCGTGACGTATTCCTTCACGGCGTTCAGCGTAATCTTGAACTGTGCCGTCTTGCCCGCAAGGTCGGGGTTGTTCTCATAGGGGTCGGGGAAGGTGGCGTCCACCGTCTTGGTCTCGCCTGCAACCATGCCGACGATGCCGTTCTCAAAGTCAGACAGCATGGTGCCGTCGCCGAGAACCAGCTCGGAATCCGTATCCGCACCACCCTCGAATTCAACGCCGTCCAGCGAGCCGACATAGTCAATGTTGACGGTGTCGCCCTCGGCAGCCGCGCGCTCCACGGTCGTGAGGGTCTTGTGTGCTTCCAGCACTTCCGCGATTTTTGCATCCACGGCTTCGTCGTCCACGGGGTCAACATGCGGCAGCTCGACCGTCAGGTTCTTGTATTCGCCCGGGGTCACATACTGCGAGAGGTCGGTCTTTGCGTAGTTAACATAGTCCTTGGCGCTCCCGCAGGAAGCGAGGGACAGAACCAGCAGAATGCCGGTCAGAGCCAGTGCAAGTGTCTTTTTCATTTGTATAATCTCCTTATTATTTCGCACCCGTGAAGGTTGCGTTTTCTACAAGCATATCCAGGACATCGACATAGTAAATCGAATAGGTCATGGTTCTCGTCATATAGTCCTCGGTGAACCCGTAAGCCTCGCACATCGACGCAAGGTCGTCGTAGCCGTAGTATTCAAGGAGTGACTTCAGCTCCTCGGCGCGGCGCTCCTCACTGATGGTGAAATTCTCCGCCCCGGCAATCGCCCAGATGACCAGCTCTTCCTTGACCGACTGCTCCGCACCCTCGCGGACGGCAGCCTCGTAGGTCTCGACCGTCTCCCCGGTTGCCGCTGTGACGAAATCCGCATAGCTCATGCCGTACTGCGACGCATAGTAGCGGACATAGTCGATCTGCTGCGCCATATAGTCCTCGACGACGCCCTCGGGGTACTTCAGCACCTCGGCGTTGTCAACGGCAACCGCAAGCGTGGCGGACTGCTTCTCGGCGGCGATCTCATCCTGCCGCTCGGCGGCAAGCGTCTGACGGACATACGCCTCGTACTCCGCCATCGTCGCATAGTTGAAGTTCTCGCGGACGAATGCGTCGTTGTACTCGGGAATGACCGTCTCGGAGATGGTCTTCACCGTAATCTTAAACTGCGCGGTCTTGCCCGCGAGATCCGGATTGTTCTTGTAGGGGTCGGGGAAGGTTGCGTCCACAACCTTGGTCTCGCCGGCGGTCATGCCGACCATGCCCTCTTCAAAGCCGTCGATCCAGCCGCCGTTCCCCAGCGTGAGGGTCGCGTCCGTCGCCGTGCCGCCCTCGAAGGTAACGCCGTCCAGCGACCCTTCGTAGTCAATGACCAGCTCGTCGCCGTTCTTTGCGCCGCGGTCGGTGATCTCCACGGTGCGGCTGTGCTGCGTGCGCACATCCTCGATGTACTTCTTGACATCCGCATCGGTAATCTCGCTTGAGGTCGTCAGCGTGACGGTCAGCCCCTTGTATTTTCCAAGCTTGACATAGTCTGCAAGGTTGATGGTGGTGTAGTCAAACCCGTCGGGGTAGTTCAGCTCGGCGGGGGTGTACGCGGTGGTCTCCGCCGTGCTCTCCGTCGTCTCGGCGGTGTCCGTGGTGGATTCCGCCGTAGTCTCGTCTTTTTCGGTTTTGCCGCAGGAGGTTGCCGCAAGCAGCAGCAGAGCGGCAAGCGTCACTGCCAGAAATCTTTTCATGTCGCTTTCCTTTTTTATTATACTAAACTTTTTGTGCAGGGATTATGATAAGGTCACTACAAACTGCTCCTCTGACGTGATTATTTTGATGACATCTTCATAAAGATAGTCTAACTTGAGCTCGGTCTTAGACTTGCCGAGCTGCGCGACCAGCGTATCCACACTGTCCAGCCCCAGCACCGCCGCCGTCGCCGCCAGTTCCGCCTCAAACTTCTCGTCCGAGACATCCAGCCCCATGTCCTTGGACACAGCATAGAGCAGGAGCCGCTGCGCCGTCAGATTCTTGGCGCTGTTGAAGAGAATCGTCTCGGCATCCGCCACGGACAGGCCGTAGAAGGTCGGGAAAATCTCCTCATAGGTCATGTTGTACATCGCCGCCAGCTCTTCGTAGGCGCGCACATTGCTCTCAAACGCCTCGTTCAGCGCCGACTCGGGATACCGGATCACGCGGGAATTGGCAAGCGCCTTTGTCCACGCCGCCTCCTCCTTGGAGACTTCAAACGCCGCCTGCGCCTCGCCCTCCAACTCTGCGCGCAGCGTCGCCCGGTAAGCGTCCAGCGACTCCGCGTTCCAGTACTGCACGGCGATCGCGTCGTTCGGCACGGGGTAGATATGGTTGAGCTTGACCGTGAACACGGCCGCCTTGCCCGCAAAGGCGGGGTTGTAATCGGCGGGGAAAACCAAATCCAGCTGTTTTTCCTCGCCCGGCTGCATGCCGCAGACGCCGTCCTCAAACCCGTCGATCAGCGCGCCGGAGCCGAGCGTCAGCATAAAGCCCGCAGCGCTGCCGCCATCAAAGGTGACGCCCTCCATCGTACCGACAAAGTCGATGCTGACCGTGTCACCCATCTCTGCCGCGCGGTCGGTCACCATCGCCTCGGCAGGCAGCTTTGCCACCGCCTCGCCGAGCCGCTCCGCCACATCGGCGTCGGTCACCGGCGCGGCGCCCGCGACAAGCACCTCGATGCCGAGGTATTTGCCGAGCTCAAAATAGGACGCAAGGTCACTCTTTGCAAAGTCAAACGGCGCCGCAGGGTCTTCTTCCCCGGAGGCCGCCGTCGTATCTTCGGTGACAACGGGCTCCTCGGTGACGGCAGGCGCCGTCGTGTCCGCAGGCACGGTCGTCTCCGCGGGGGCAGTCGTCTCCGCCGGCGCGCTCGTCGTGCTTTCCGCCGCATCGGAGGTCGGCTCGGACACGCTCGTCGGCGCGGTTACGACATCGGACGACGCCGCAGAATCGGTCGTCACGGCCGGTTTGTCGCCGCCGCAGCTGCCGAGTGCAAAAACAAGCGCTGTGACGAGCGCCGCATAAAGAATTTTTTTCATTCCCGTCCTCCGTAGTCGTTAGACTTCAATATAATAGCACATTCCCGCCGAAAAGTAAATGTTTTTTCTGTGAATTTTTATCAACTTTCGCACGAAAGTCCGAGGTCGCGCGCAGTAAAGGTGTATGCCGCACCGCAGAACCGGCAGGACAGCTCCAGTTCCGCGGGTTTTCCCTCCGCCGCCTGCTCGGCAAACATGTCGAGCAGATCCTTTTTGCCCACCGAGAGCAGCGCGCGCTTCATGCGGTCGCGCGAGCAGTTGCAGCGGTATTCGACCTCCAGCACATCAAAGGGGTCGTATTCGATGCCGCAGAGCGCAATGTCGGCGATTTCGGTGAGCGTTTTGCCTTCGTCAAAGAGATGCGAAATGTTGGTAAGCGCCGCTGCGTTTTCCTCAAGCTTGGCGATGACCGCCTCGTCGGCAAAGGGCAGCAGCTGCACGAGCACGCCGCCCGCCGCGCGGACGGTGGCATCCTTGTCCACCAGCACGCCGAGCGCCAGCAGCGTCGGAATCTGCTCGCTCTCGGCAAAGTACGCCGCCACATCCTCGGCGATCTCGCCGCTGCGCAGCGCCACCGTGCCGACATGCGGCTCTGCCTGCCCGCATTCGCGCACGACAGTCAGACGGCCGCCGCCGACCGCGCCGCCGACATCCAGCTTGCCGTCCGCCCGCACGGGCAGATGCGCCGCCGGATTTTCGACATAGCACTTTGCGTTGCCGTAGTAGTCGCCGACGGCAATCAGCTTGCCGAGGATGCCGTCCCCCGCCACTGTGAGGCTGACGGTGTCCTGCTTCTCCCCGCACATCGAGCCGACGATAGACGCCGCCGTCAGCAGTCTGCCTGCCGCCGCCGTCGCCGTGGGCGCGGTGTTGTGAATTCTGCGCATCGCCTCCACCATCGCGGTGGAGTTCAGCACATGGATGCGTGCGCTGCCGTCGCGCGTCATCGCGCGCAGCATTTCGGACTTCTGTATTTTAGTCGTGTTTTCCATCGTAAATCCTCGTGTTTTCGGTTATCCGCCGCGTTACAGCCGCTTGGCGGTGAAGTACAGGCGTTCGGTGTCCCGCGCAGGCGCGCTGCCGTCCGTGCCGCCGTGCATCGAAACGACGGCAAAGCCGCTCTTTTCGAGCATATTGCGGATTTCGGCGGGCGTAAAGCAGGTCTCGCGCTCATAGTCGTCGCGGCGGGTGTAGCGCCCGTCCGCATCCTCGGTGAAGACGCTGGTGAAAAATTCGCACCGGCGCGCCTTCGGGTCGTAGAGGTTCTGCCAGGCGCAGAGCACACCCTCGTCCTCGAGGACATAGGCGTTGGTGCCGTAGACCGTGCGGAATTTGTACGGCGTGTTCACATCGAAGAGAAACAGCCCGCCCGGCTCGAGGTAGTTGTGCACCAGCGAAAGCATCTGCAGAAAATCGGCTTTGCCGTCCATGTGGTTGACCGAGTCGAGCGTGGAGACCACCGCCTGCACCGTGCCGTACAACTCAAAGGCGAGCATGTCCTGACAAAGAAAAAGAATCGCGTCGCCGCGCCCCGCCTCCGCCGCCTTTTCCCGCGCGACGGAAAGCATCTCGGGCGAGCTGTCCACGCCGGTCATGTCATAGCCGCGCCGGTCGAGCGCCAGCGTCATTGTCCCCGTGCCGCAGCACAAGTCCAGCACGAGCTTCACCGGGATGTCCGCATGCGCGCGGATCTCCCCGGCGAGATAGTCCGCCCACCCCTCGTAGTCGAGGTCGCCGTTGAAGCGGTCGTACACGGCGGAAAGCGCGCTGTAGTTGTCGGTCATGCTGTCGTCTCCTCAAAAATTTCTCCTTCTATTCTAATGCATTTTCCGCAGTTTGTAAATGGCTTTTTTCCGAAACCGAAATTTTACTTGTATTCCGTCAAAAAAATAAACAAAATACAGTTGAAATTTCATGAGAATTGTGCTATATTGATGATGGCAAAACAGGAAATTCAATCGAATTTAATATAAAAGGAGTGTATTTTCATGTACAACAAGAAGACCATTGAAGATGTTGAAGTCAAGGGCAAGAAAGTTCTCGTCCGCTGCGACTTCAATGTCCCGCTGAAGGACGGCAAGATCACGAGCGACAAGCGCATCGTGGCGGCTCTGCCGACCATCGAGTATCTGCTGAACCACGGCGCAAAGGTCATTCTCTGCTCCCACATGGGCAAGCCGCACGCCGTCTTCACCGAGGGCTTCGGTCTTGACAAGAAGGAAAAGAAGAAGGTCGAGGCGCTGCCCGAGGCCGAGCAGGCCGCCGCAAAGGCAGAGCTGCTGGAGAAGGCAAAGAAAAACGACCCCGTGAAGTTCACGCTGAAGCCGGTCGCCGACCGCCTCAACGAGCTGCTCGGCGGCAAGGTCGCCTTCGCGGGCGACATCATCGGCGCGGATGCAAAGGCCAAGGTCGCAGCCCTGAAGGAGGGCGAGGCCGTCCTGCTCGAGAACGTCCGCTTCGACGCGCGCGAGACCAAGAACGACCCCGAATTTGCAAAAGAGCTTGCATCGCTTGCGGAAGTTTACGTCAACGACGCATTCGGCACGGCACACCGCGCACATGCATCGACCGCAGGCGTTGCCGCATACCTCCCCGCTGTCTGCGGCTACCTGATCCAGAAGGAGATCACCATCATGGGCAAGGCGCTCTCGAGCCCCGAGCGTCCGTTTGTGGCAATTCTCGGCGGCGCGAAGGTCTCCGACAAGCTCAACGTCATCAACAACCTCTTGACCAAGGTTGACACGCTCATCATCGGCGGCGGCATGGCATACACCTTCCTTGCAGCCAAGGGCTACGGCGTCGGCACCTCCCTGCTCGACAGCGAGAAGATCGACTACTGCCGTGACATGATGAAGAAGGCGGAAGAAAAGGGCGTCAAGCTCCTGCTGCCCGTAGACACCACGATTGCGAAGGACTTCCCCGATCCGATTGACGCACCGATCGAGACGAAGATCGTTCCCTCAAACGAGATCCCCGCAGACTGGATGGGTCTCGACATCGGCACGAAGACGATGGAGCTCTACGCCGACGCTGCCAAGAGCGCAAAGACCGTCGTCTGGAACGGCCCGATGGGTGTTTTTGAGAACCCGATTCTCGCCAAGGGCACGATCGCCGTTGCAAAGGCACTTGCCGAGAGCGGCGCGACGACCATCGTCGGCGGCGGCGACAGCGCGGCTGCCTGCGAGCAGCTCGGTTTCGCCGACAAGATCACGCACATTTCGACCGGCGGCGGCGCATCGCTTGAGTTCCTTGAGGGCCTCGAGCTGCCCGGCATCGCCTGCCTCGAAGAC
>ENA-UONV01003348-UONV01003348.1-human-gut-metagenome-genome-assembly--contig:-CS4-NODE-3348-length-10885-cov-7.187350_pt1 | contig 10885 bp, 9 predicted proteins | sample MGYA00242461_ERZ724008 | MGnify/ENA metagenome assembly ERZ724008 | reverse complement strand
TAAACGCAGTGTGGCTGCCGCGCAAAAACGCGGCAGCCACGTTTTTTTATATTTCGGGAATTTCGATCTTTACTTCTCTGCCTTCGTCGGCCGAGCGTGCGATGCCGTCGATTATCGCCTGGTTGATGAGTATCTGCGAGGTCGGCACCGGCGCCGCACCGCGCGTGATCACCGCATCAAGGAAGGAACGCACCTTGCGCTCGACTCTGCCGAGCCCCTTGAGCTCAAGCGTGGGTATTTCTGTCTCCACCTGCTCGCCGCAGACCTCATGGTATATCTTCATGGGGCCGCCGACGGTGCCGTTCCAGCATTCGGTGGAGGGTATGCGCAGCCCTCCCTTGGTGCCGAGCACGATAGTGTCGCCCGATGTGTTCATGTTCATCGCCCACGAGATGCGGAAGTCGATGACAAGTCCGGTCTCAAAGCGTATAAAGGCGGCAGCAAAATCGTCAACGCCGAACTTTTCGGCAAGCTCGGGGCGCGAGCCGTAATACGCGGGATCTTTGCCGAAATAATCCGACTTATAGCCCGAAACGGTCGTGGGCTTCGGATAGCCGAGCGCGTTCAGCATCATGTCGAGCGAATAGCAGCCGATGTCTCCGAGCGCGCCGATGCCCGCGGTGTCGTTGCGTATGAAGGTGTCCTTGCCGCCGGCGCAGGGAATTCCGTGTCTGCGTCCGCCGCCGGTCTGGATGTAATAGATCTTTCCGAGCACGCCCGACTCGAATATCTTCTTTATCATCTGCATATTCGGGTCAAAACGCGGCTGAAATCCGATGGAAAGTATGCGCCCCGTTTCCTTTTCGACGCGGCATACCTCCACCGCCTCGTCAAGCGTTACGGTAAAGGGCTTTTCAAGCAAAACGTCAAGACCGTGCCGCATTGCGTACATTGCGGGCTCGGCGTGCTGACGGTTGTAGGTGCATATCGACACCGCGTCAAGGTTTTCCTTGGCTATCATCTCGCGGTAGTCGGTGTAGTCGTGCGCGCCGGGGACTTCCCAGTCGTCAAAGAATTTTCTTGCCTTGCCGGGGATGAGATCGGCGCCCGCCGCGACCTCTACGTCGTCGAACAGCTTGTACGCCTTGATGTGAGAACGTGCGATGCCGCCCGTTCCGATAAAGCCTATGCGCAGCTTGCGGTCAGCTTTTACGTTGTTTTTTACCTCTGCCGTTTCCTTGAATTTATCAAGATCGGCGTCCTTTATGAGCTCCATGTCGGTGTCTCCTCCTTTTCGGATGCATACTGTATATATTATAAGACAAAAACGGCTCCGAGGCAAGTCATTTTATTTGATTGTCGGGACGAATATTGCAGTTCTGCGAATTTCGCACGGTGCACGCGAATATATTTTCTCAGAAAGTATTGCCTTCGGAGGATGTCGGAAATATGACCGGAACAACAACAAGACCCGCCGCGAGCCGCGGTGCGCGCACCCTGCGCGGTCTTTCGGCGGACGAGGTCGCGCGCTCGCGCGCCGAGCACGGCGAAAACCGCCTGAGCGAACGCAAAACGCGCGGCTTCTTTTCACGCTTTGCCGCAAATCTCGGGGACCCCGTGATAAAGGTACTGCTCTGCGCTCTTGCGGCGAATATAATTTTCACCTTCCGCCACACCGACTGGTTCGAAACGATAGGCATCGCCGTTTCGGTGCTGACCGCAACCATCGTCTCCACCGTGTCCGAGTACGGCGGAGAGGCTGCATACCGCCGCCTCAGCGCCGAGGCGGGCAGGGCTGTCTGCCGTGTGCGGCGCGCGGGGCTTGTCACCGAGATACCCGTCGCCGATGTCGTTGTCGGCGATGTCGTGCTTCTCGGCGCGGGCGAATCCGTGCCTGCCGACGGCTATATCGCTGCGGGCACGGTAAGGCTCGATCAGTCCGCGATGACCGGCGAGAGCCGCGAGGTCGAAAAGCGCCCTGCCGCGCGCACGGCGGGCGGCGGGATCGCACCGGCGCCCGACCCGGCGTCGCCTTCGTCTGCGCTGCGCGGCTGCCTTGTGCTGTCGGGCGAGGCCGAAATGATCGTTACCGCCGTGGGGGATGCGACATATCTCGGCGGCATTTCTGGCGAGGTACAGGAGGAAACGCGCGAAAGCCCGCTGAAGGTGCGCCTCTCGCACCTTGCGGCGCAGATAAGCCGCCTCGGTTATGCCGCTGCAGCGATCGTCGCCGCGGCGTATCTTTTCAATGCCTTTGTGCTCGACAGCGGTTTTATCGGCAGCGTGATACTCATGAAGCTGGCGGATACGCATTATCTCTTTCAAAAGCTCATAGGTGCGCTTACGCTCGGGCTGACCGTCGTCGTGGTCGCGGTGCCCGAGGGACTTCCCATGATGATAGCAGTAGTGCTTTCGGCAAACATCCGCCGCATGGTAAAGGCGGGCGTGCTCGTGCGCAAGCCGGTGGGGATAGAAGCGGCGGGCAGCATGAACATCCTCTTTACCGACAAGACCGGCACGCTTACCGAGGGGCGCGTGTCGGTGGGAAGGATCGTGACCGGCGACGGCGGCACGGTCGCGGGCGGTGTGTCCTCTCTCGGCGGCGAGCTGTGGCGCAGATACCGCGAGTCGGCTCTGCTGAATACCGCCTCGGCAGTCGGCACCGACGGTGAAGGGAACAGAGTTCCCGTCGGCGGGAACGCAGCCGACCGTGCGCTCCTCCGCTCGGTGATCGACGCGGGCGGCATCGACGGCGGTTTTTTGCCGCGCGTCGTGTCAAAGCAGCTTTTTGACAGCGCAAAAAAGTATTCCTCCTGCCGCATCGACGCGGGGGGAGGCGGTGAGATATATGTAAAGGGCGCGCCCGAGATACTTCTGCCGCGCATCGGCAGATATATTTCGCGCGACGGGAGCATCCGGGCGTTCGACGGGCAGGCTGCGCGCGCTTTCGCACGCACGCTCTCGGATATCCGCAGCGGCGGCGGGCGCGTTATCCTGCTTGCATGGGGCAGCGCAGCCGATACCGGCGACGCCCTGCCCGGCAGTCTCGTCCTGATCGCCGCCGTGTCGCTCAACGACCGCCTGCGCCGCGAGGCGCCCGCCGCCGTGGGCGAGCTGCGCGGCGCGGGTATACACGTCGTGATGATAACCGGCGACAGCGCCGAAACAGCCGGAGCTATCGCGCGAGAGTGCGGCATCGTCGGCGGCGGGGTGGATATGATCCTCGAATCCTCCGAGCTTGCCCGGCTGACCGACGGCAGGCTTGCCGAGTTGCTGCCGCGCATCGGTGTTATCGCGCGCGCCCTGCCGTCCGACAAAAGCCGCCTTGTGCGTGTGGCGCAGGACGCGGGGCTCGTAGTGGGCATGACCGGCGACGGCATCAACGACGCACCGGCGCTCAAGCGCGCCGATATCGGCTTTGCCATGGGCAGCGGCACGCAGGTCGCAAAAGACGCGGGCGATATCGTCATACTTGACGATAACCTTGCCTCCATCGCCCACGCCGTGCTTTACGGGCGGAACATTTTCAAAAGCATACGCAAATTCATCACGCTCCAGCTCACGATGAACTTCTGCGCCGTCGGCGTGTCGATGATAGGTCCCTTTCTCGGCATCGACGCGCCGGTCACGGTCGTTCAGATGCTGTGGATAAACATAATCATGGACACGCTCGGCGGTCTTGCCTTTGCGGGCGAGCCTGCGCTGCCCTCGTGCATGAAGGAAAAGCCCAAGCGCCGCGACGAGCCGATATTGAACCGCTATATGATAGATCAGATAGTTTTTCTCGGCGTGTTCACCGTCGCGCTGTCGCTCGGCTTTCTCAAGCTGCCGTTTTTTACGCATCACTTCCGCTCCGCGCCGGACGGGATATACCTCCTTACCGCATTTTTTGCCTTTTTCATCTTTGCCGGGGTGTTCAACTGCTTCAACGCGCGCACCGACCGCCTGCGCCTGCTTGCGGGAATAAGAAAAAACCCCGCCTTCATCACGATAATGACCGCCGTTCTCACCATTCAGATAGGCTTTGTCTACCTCGGCGGGACGGTGCTGCGCACCGTGCCGCTGAAGCCCGCCGAGCTTTTGTGGGCAATGGCGTTTTCGCTTCTTGTTTTTCCCGCCGAATTTCTGCGCAAGCTCTTGTGGCGCATACGAGGCAGACGCGGCGGATTCTGAGAGAAAGTAAAAATATCTCACAAAGTGCAAATAAGTCAGCTTTTACGACATAAAAATGTATCGGGACTATTGACAAACAGGCAAACAGCGTGATATAATGTATATGAAAGACAATAAATACTGTTACGATCCTGATACCGTCCGACGGCTGATATATTGCCGCGCAATTCAAGATTCACAGTGCGGTAAAATATAAAAATGCAGCGCATAAGCGTGCCGGATGAGTTCCGGGCGCATTTATGCGCTGTTTTTATAAATTACAAGGGAGGTATTGCTCTATGACAAAAGAAAACAACCGCCGAATTATCAAAACTGCCCAAATGAGGTTTCCGATGCTCTTTCGCTAAATTAATGCATATAGTTTTTCTATATGCGTGACAACACACTTCCCCAGAACGAATATTAAAGCAACAGGAGAAAGGAAAATGAAAAAAGGTCATTAAAAACAAAAGCAATCGCAATTTTCATAGTTTGTTTTGTGTTACTGGCGCAATTCAGCATCGCTGCGGCTGGATATTCTGCAAACGAGAATGGTGATCTTATGTCAGGGACGCCAGAGTCATATCGTATTTATACTATTTATGCCGTTGACAACAGAGTATTTGACGTTCAAAACGCACTATCGGCTGATAACTCAATAGTATGGACTTACCCATATAATGGAGACGAGTGTCAGGAATGGCGTTTCATAAGGTCTGGTTATGACTATGTGATTCAGGATTCACATAGTGGAAAGTATCTAACGGTAAAAGGGGATTCATCATCTGCCAATGCCGAAGTAGTCATAAGCAGTCGTCCGTCTGCGGGCTACTCAAGCGGTCAATTATTCCGAGTGGAACAAATTGGAACGAGCATGAGATATCGCATTCTTTCCAAATGCAGCAACTACACTCTTGCCATTGGATACAATAGCTCAAATCGTCATTTGTGTCAACTTGCAAAAACAAGCGACACAGCACAGGTTTATTTAACCGAATCGGGACCGTATCATGGATTACAGGAAGGCTATGTACACATTCAGCAGTACAATACGGTATACTCTGCTGATGACAGGATGCTGGGGATCAATTTATCAGCGGGTGAACTTTTAAACAGCAAATTCAGTAATACGGCAATATATGAATGGCGTGTAAGATATCAAGGTAACGGTTATTTTTCAATTTCGCGAGGGAACAATTACTTGTATTGCACTGGCTCTACTTCTGGCACGCGTGTTTTACTTAGTAGCAACGTATCACAGAATGGATGTTTGTGGAAGATAACAAAAAGCGGGAATTACTATCAACTGGCGCCCAAAAGTGCAGTTTCAGGAGATACTGCTTCAGCGGTTTTGGGGTTAAATTCGGCTGTGCCCACGTTGGTATCATCAAGCAGTCAATACGGTAGACTTCGCATAATACGTTCGCATTATTATTACAACTATGATATGACAATATATGCTGCTGAAGATCATTATCATAGTAACAATTACAGTTCACATACTGATATTTTTAACTATGCGTGTTCATCATTGTACCTAAAGAATCGTGACAATCAATGTTTAATTTTCACCAACAATGATGAACCGTATTATGATACCTCGGAAATCACGGACTTAATGAAAACAAGCAACATGTTCGTTTTAAGAGCTCACGGAAGTCCTACTTCGTTTGTCTTAAATGCAAAGGATGGCAATGGGAGTTTTATAGGTTCAACTACAACTTATAATATTTCATTGATAAATAATATGAATAGCAGTGCTTTAAACAATTTGAAATGCGCATTGTTTCTTTCGTGTAGCTCTGCCGAAGATTCATACTCAGATGGTAGTTCAGCCTCAAACTTTGTTACGGCTGTAGTAGATCGCGGTGCACGCAGTGCAATAGGATTCGACGGGTCGGTGGATTGCCGAAGAGCCTCTATGTTCTCAAGTTATTTCTTTGAATATTTTGCAAATAATCAGGGAGTCGATCAAGTGGTTGCATCAGATGCATTTGACTATACATTGCGTGCAACTAGACAACATTATAATGAGGATACCTATCAACCATATTTCTATAATGGTTATGTTGAGCAGAAATTTCCTATAGAATGAGAAGACTTGTCTGAAAAGAGAATTTACTAAAATGAAAAAAACTATACCTGCAATACTGCTTCTTATCGCTGTTATGCTGACTTTTTCGGGCTGCAAAACAAAAAGCAGTCAGCCGGAGTATCAACCGTATACCGCCTATGTCGATGTCGGTCTTGCGGACGGCGACGCCGGGGCGCGCGTCAAAGCCGAAAACAGATATACGCCGATCGCCGACGATGCGATACCCGAGCCCGCGAAAAGCACGATCTCGGTCACGATGCTTGATGCGCAGTACAGCGCCGAATATGTGAAAAAAGGTGCCCGCACGTTCGGACGCCCGCAATACACCTACCGCACCGAAGCGGGAGACGAGATATCTACCGATGCTTCGGGCAAGGTGCTGTCCCTGCTTACAGCCCGGTCATTCGATTATTATTCACGCGACCCCGAAAGCCCCGACGTTAAAGCGACAATAAAAAGTCCCGAGGAATATCTGGATATCGCCACACAGTATGCGCGCCGTATATTCGGCGATGACATTACAGCGCGGTATGCCGGAAAGGTGCCGAAGATATCCTCCACTAAGATATGGGTGGATTTTCTTCCCGAAAGCTCGGAAAACGGTCTTACAAGGACCGACTTCTTCACGATCGTCGTTTCAGCCGAGGGAGAGCTTCTCGCATATTACGATTTCGGGGTCGACGATTTCAAAGACAAGACTGCCCCCGCGGACCTTACCGACGAGCGCATAAGCCGTATCATACTTGACTCGCTGACAGACAAAAAAGCCGAAATAGAGATTAGCGGTACAAAAAACTGGGTCATTCTAAATGGCGGAAAAAGTGCCTGCTATACGTCTTTCAAGACCGTCGGCGACGGCTATCAGACCGATTGGGCGGATGTGATAATCCCGCTTGAATAAAAAGCCGCTCCGCGCGCGGCTTTGCGGCAATGTAAAGGATCGTTTCTAAGGAGGAATATACCATGAAAAGAAAATTGTCATTTGTTATCTGCCTTATGCTTCTTGTCATTTCGCTTTGCGCGTGCGGAGCAAACAAACATTCCGGCGGGCAGTATAAAGCCTTTACCGCTTACATCGACGGCAGCCTTCCCGAGGGCTCGGGGCAGAAGGTCAGGGCAGACCGCGTTCTCATGACCGTAAAGCCCGAAGATCTGCCCGAGCCGCGAAAGTCCGAAATATCGGTGAGCGTTCTCGGCAAGCAGTACAGCGCGGCGTATGCGGGAAAAGATACGGTCGGCTACGGAATTGCCGGCTATAAATACGAGACCGCACAGGGCGATAAGCTTGAGGTCGATTCCGCGGGCAATATAATGCAGTACAAAAGCGCCGCAGCGTACGATCACGCCGAGCGGTACGTAACGGCGGATGAGGCGTTGTCTCCCGAGGCGTCGCTGGCAAAAGCCCGCGAGTATCTTGTGCAGCTCTTCGGCAAGGATGTGGCTGCGCGCTATGACGCGCCTCTTCCCGATACGAGCACATCGACGGTGTGGTTCCACTTCAAGCCCACCGACAGAGTAAAGGGCGCATATACCACCGCCGAGAGAATATCTCTTGCTCTGTCCGAAAAAGGCGAGCTGCTGAGCTACTATGCGTATCATGTAGGCGCGTTTGACGGAAAGGACGTCCCCGCCGACTTCACCGACGACAGGATAAAGCAGATAATAGGCGAGTCGCTTTCCGGCGAACATGGCGATATCGAGCTCAGCGACGAGCGCAAGCTCATCACGCTCGAAGGCGGGAAAATTGCGTGCACGATGAGCTTCAGGATCGCTGAGGACGGCGCCGCGGGCGAGTGGGTCAGCGTCGTGATACCGCTCGAATGACACGTGGCTGACTTTGGGAGAAAGTAAAAATATCTCGCAAAGTGCAAATAAGTCAGCTTTTGCGACATAAAAATGTATCGGGACTGTTGACGAACAGGGAAACGGTATGATATAATGTATATGGAAGATAATACTGTTACGATCCTGATACCGTCCGACGGCTGATATATTGCCGCGCAATTCAAGATTCACAGTGCGGTAAAATATAAAAACGCAGCGCATAAGCGTGCCGAAGGTGTCTTGGGCATACTTATGCGCTGTTTGCATGAGCGCAGAAAAAAGGAGGGCAGCAATGGACCGTATGACGCGTGACGGAAGCATAACGTTCGCCGACCGCACCACACCTATGCTCTTTCTTTTAGAAGGTGCAAGGGGATGCTTCCTTTTGCACCGCATATATTCAATTTCAAACTGAAATTGCAGGAGGTCTACTATGAAAAAATAATAATTATATGTGTATCAGTACTTTTGGCAGCGGCGTGTTCGTTAGGTGTGGCGGCGTATGCCGTCGGCAGAGTGTCGGCCGAAGACGACCGGTTGACAGGCATGTCCGACGCAGATGCTGCGGGTGAAGAGATAATTTATCTTGACGATTTCTGGTCGGGTGCGGGACAGGCAAGTATCTCGCAGATGACGGATCCGCCCGAGGTGACTCTGCAAAAAATATACCGCAAATCAGCAGAACTGGTCGGCACCGGCAAAAAAGTAGTTCTCGACAACAATCTCTTCACCGATATGTACAGAAGACAGAACTATATGGATATAAGCTCGGTCGAATATGATCAGGCACGGTTATATGCCGCTTCGTCGGGTGACGATGAGACAGACATGGAAAAAGAAGCATATCTTGTTTTCATAGCGTCCGTAACGAAGTATTTCAGTGAGTATTTTTACTATACCGATTACGACTATATGCAAAAAAATTACAACCGTATGCAGATCGGCGCATTCTTCTTCTGCTCCGATTTTAAGGATTACGGTTATGATACCATTGAAAAATACTGTACGGCGCTTATGAACAATGAGTGCGATCCTACACCCAACACCTATTATGTTTGCTTTGAATCACCGGCAATAGAACGGATCACGGGTAATACGTTCCAGGCCCATTTGAATGTATACGAAGATTTCAAAGCCGACTGAGCGCATTTCCGAGGTATAAAAAAGTAAACTGATACAGTATTGGCGCGCCATCCGGAAAATGCGGGTATATATCCCGTGACTGATCTTTTGAAAGGGGAAACGACAGTGAAAAAAGCATTGTGCTTAATGAGTCTTATGCTGGCATGCCTTATTGCGCTTTCGGGATGTGTCACAGACGCCAAGGAAAACGGCGGCGGCACGGTGCCGGCGGCTTCTTCAGGCGAAAGCGGCACTGCGGCTGCCGCGGCGCGGCGTTTGTTCAACCAAAAAGACGACGACCCGAACGGCGACGAATGGGCGCCGGGAAAAGAGAGCTTTTCCAATATGTACGGAGATGTGCCGGATGTTCCTTCTCCGGGCATGGTAAAGCTGACAGGTCTTGCGGCATATATCGCAAACAATGCCGGAGATGACGACGAAATGTATTTTATCGTCGGTGTCACATCATCAAAAACGGACGGCGCATACGGCGCGGAGTCCGATGCCGCGTCAGGCAAGCAATACCTTGATTTTGTGTACAACGGCAAAACGATAAGAGAGCATATGGCGACCGAGGGATGGAAGGAGTCGGCTGATATGTGCCGGGCAAAGGCAACGTATTTGAGCAGCCTGCATTCCCCGGATGAGGTGCCGAAGGCTGCGGAATATCTTGCTGGGTACGGCATTGAGCTTAGCTGCAAGCCGTACAGCTTTGATTGGCTCTACCGTTTGAAAATGATAGACTATGCGCTTGCATATACGCCGTTTGTAAACAAGACGAGAGACTTTCTTGTAAAATGCACGCGCGACGAGCTGTGGAAGCTCGTTGACGGCAACGACAGCTACGGCTTTATCTTCTATGCGTCGGATGCCGAAGGAAGATTTGTTTATACGAACGCCGACGGCGCCGCCGCGCGCGGCGATCTGTATAACCGTATCACGGCTGAGCCGGAACTGAAGAAATTTGCGGTCTATTCATATTCCGATATCGGGCTTTACGACGACCTGATCTGCCGCAAAAAGTGAGCGCGGATCGTAAAAAAGCAAGTTCACAGGAGGTGCCGGATGAAAAAATCATAATTATATGCGTGTCGGTGCTTCTGGTCGCCGCGTGCGCGGTCGGGGCGGCATTGTATGTCACCCACGGTTCGCAAAATGACGGCGCTCAGACCGGAGACACTACCGACACGGCAAAGACGGAATTCCCGTATGTTTACCTTGAGGATTTCTGGAACGGGTACAAAAAAGCAAACGATACGTCGAATATCTCTCTTGAAACGATATACGATGAATCAAAAAAGCTGGTCGAGAGCGGTAAAAAGATATATTTCAAAGATAATACCTATACCGCGTCATATATGAGCAGAAGGATATTGCAGCAGGAGTCAAACGATTACATCGCGGTACAGCTCGGCGACGATCAGTTCCCGACCACAGGCAAAGAAAACGCCGAGGAGAGTCGGATATATCTTGTTTTTCTGGCGTCCGTGACAAATTCCTTCGGCGACTGCTTCTGCTATACCGATACCGATTATTCGAATCGTTACGACCGCCTTCCGTATGTTGAGCTCTTTTTCTGCACCGACTATATGGATCACGGCTTTTCCGACGCCGAGGCGTATTACAAAGCGATGCGCAAGGGCGAGAGCAGCTCGTCGTCCGATGCATACTACATCTGCTTTATAAGCTGTTCGATAAGAGAGGCAGGAAATTCCGATTCCGTATACGAACGCTTCAGAAACAACTGAGCGA
>ENA-UONV01003339-UONV01003339.1-human-gut-metagenome-genome-assembly--contig:-CS4-NODE-3339-length-10906-cov-21.315086_pt1 | contig 10906 bp, 9 predicted proteins | sample MGYA00242461_ERZ724008 | MGnify/ENA metagenome assembly ERZ724008 | reverse complement strand
TAAAATAAACACCTAACGGAATAGCAAATTTGAGTAAAGCGTAGCGAACAGACTGAAAAAGCGTTCGTTACGCTATATTTTTCTCTTGTTCAAAAGCCAAGAAGAGACAGAATATGGACAAACGCAGCAAAAGTTCAGTTACTTTATCATTACCCGTGCGATGATGCAAATTTCTTGCGAAACCTAAATTTTGCATCGTTTGGCGTTATGTGTCGTATCTGTCGGTAACTCACTATGAATTAATTTTGTAACCAAAAAAAAGTGAGTTATGAGAAGTACATTTAAGGTATTGTTCTACGTGAAGAAAGGCAGTGAGAAACCCAACGGCAACCTGCCTTTGATGTGTCGCATTACGGTGGACGGAGAGATTAAGCAGTTCAGTTGCAAGATGGATGTTCCCTTGCGCCTGTGGGACGTGAAGAACAACCGTGCTTCGGGTAAGAGTGCCGAAGCGCAAAGAATCAACCGTGCCGTTGACAAAATCAGAGTGGAGATAAACCGCCGTTATCAAGAGTTGATGCAGACGGACGGTTATGTCACTGCTGCCAAGTTGAAAGATGCCTATCTCGGCATCGGTATCAAACAGGAAACCTTGCTAAAACTGTTTGAACAACACAACAGCGAATTTGCCAAGAAAGTGGGACACAGCAGGGCAAAAGGAACATTCCGACGTTATGTTACCGTCTGCAAGCACATCCGTGAGTTCCTACCCCATACCTACAAGCGTGAAGATATTCCGTTAAAAGAGTTGAACCTCTCGTTCATCAACGACTTCGAGTATTTCCTGCGTACTGAGAAAAAATGCCGCACCAATACCATTTGGGGCTACATGATTGTGCTGAAACACATTATTTCCATAGCGAGGAATGACGGTCGTCTGCCGTTCAATCCCTTTGCAGGGTACATCAACTCTCCCGAAAGCGTGGACAGAGGGTATATTACGAGAGAGGAGATACACACAATGATGAACACCGATATGCCCGACAAGACACACGAGCTTGTCAGGGATTTATTTCTGTTCTCCACCTTTACAGGTTTGGCATATTCCGATGTCAAGAACCTTACGGAAGACAACCTGCAAACATTCTTTGACGGAAATCTGTGGATTATCACCCGAAGAAAGAAAACTAACACGGAATCCAATATCCGATTGTTGGATGTTCCCCGAAAGATAATAGAGAAGTACAGGGGTATGACAAGAGATAATAAAGTATTCCCCATGCCGAGTAACACGACTTGCAACAAGAAGCTGAAAGCCATTGCCAAGTTGTGCGGTATAAAAGTCCACTTGACCTATCATGTAGCAAGACATTCGGCAGCGACCACTGTGCTGTTATCCAACGGAGTACCCATTGAAACCGTCAGCCGACTTTTGGGACATACCAACATAAAAACGACCCAAATTTACGCAAAAATCACAGCCCAAAAGATTAGTCAGGATATGGAAACATTGTCGCACAAACTGGAGGATATGGAAAAGAACATTTGCAATGCCATTCAGTAACCCTTAAATCAAACGATAATGAAAGAGGAAAGAAACATCATAACAATGAACGAGTTCGGCAATGTAGTTATGCCGAAAGATATACAGGCAACCGCCATGAGTGAGTGGGAGCTTTGCGAGTTGTTCAATGTAACCGCCCCGACTATCAGGGCAGGGATAAAGACACTCTGCAAGAACGGCATTCTGAATGAGTGTGAGATAAGGCATACCATCCGACTGTCCGACAAGTGCAGCATGGAGGTTTACAGCCTTGAAACGATAATCGCCCTTGCGTTCCGTATCGGCACATACAGTGCGAAGCAGGTGCGCAATGCCGTTCTTGAAAGACTGTACTTGCGAAAAGAGAAAACAAGCATCTTCTTTTCGCTGAACACCAACGGCATAGCCAAAGCCGAATACTTCTCGTAGCTGAATTGGTTGCACGACTGACGGAATCCATTCATTCAGTCACGAATAGAGTAATCAAGCCAGCGTGTCAGCATATAATCTGACCGACATATCAACAGGAACTCCAATTTTTTCTCCCGAAAAGCGTAATCCCCACATTCGTTTTTTGGGAGTTTTTTCGTCTGTCCTGCCCGACTTCCGTTCCAAACCATTGAAAGTTTTTTCTTCGGGGGCTATTTGTCACCGTTCTGCCGCGTTTTGCGTAACAACTTATCCGATAAATGCTTATACTTTTGTAGCTGGTATTTTTCAAACTTAAAACCATTTGATTATGTCAGCTAACAAACAACAAGACAGCCACAGACCGCCATCGGATGGTGGCATGGCAAAGGAGGAATTCATCCGAGTGGGGACTACGCTTTACAAGATTGTGGAGCAGCCCAAACTGAACGGAGGGTATGTAAGGAAACGCATAGCATGGAACAACGAAACCCTGCGCCAAGACTACGGCAAGGACTACATCGGCAGCGTTCCCAAGTATGACGGCTTCTGCACCGTACCCGAACACATCGGCTACCATCCCGTGGTCGGCAAGTTCCTTAACCTCTATGAACCGATAGACCACCAACCTAAAGAGGGCGATTTCTCGCATATCCAATCTTTGGTAGGTCACATCTTCGGGGAGCAATACGAGTTGGGCATGGACTACCTACAACTGCTCTACTTGTACCCCATTCAAAAGCTGCCTATCCTGCTGTTGGTATCAGAGGAACGCAACACAGGCAAAAGCACATTTCTGAATTTTCTAAAACTCCTATTTCAGAACAATGTAACCTTTAACACCAACGAGGATTTCCGTAGCCAATTCAATTCCGACTGGGCCGGCAAACTGCTTATCGTGGTGGACGAGGTGCTGCTCAACCGTAGGGAGGACAGCGAGCGGTTGAAGAACCTAAGCACCACACTTTCCTACAAGGTGGAAGCCAAAGGCAAAGACCGTGACGAGATAGCGTTTTTCGCCAAGTTCGTGCTATGCTCCAACAACGAGTACTTGCCTGTAATCATTGATGCAGGGGAAACACGCTATTGGGTACGCAAGATAGACCGCTTGCAGTCTGATGATACCGACTTCCTGCAAAAGCTGAAAGCGGAGATACCCGCCTTTCTTCATTTCCTGCAACACAGAACACTATCCACCGAAAAGGAAAGCCGTATGTGGTTTGCTCCATCGCTGTTGCATACCGAAGCCTTGCAGAAGATAATCCGCAGCAACCGTAACCGACTGGAGATAGAGATGCACGAGCTGATACTTGACATCATGGATAGTGTCGGCACGGACACATTCTCGTTCTGCTACAACGACATTCTTCTGTTGCTGGTACACTCGCAGGTAAAAGTGGAGAAGCACCAAGTCCGAAAGGTGTTGCAGGAGTGTTGGAAACTTACGCCTGCACCCAACGGACTGACCTATACCACCTACCAATTCAACTACAATCGGGAGTGTCGGTATGAGCCTGTAAAACGGGTCGGTCGTTTCTATTCTGTCACGAGGGAACAACTTGAATCCCTGTAATATCATTCTTTTTTTTGTTGAATTGATGAATAAGGATATAACTATGCTGACAATAAACAATATACACTCTCAACAAAATCTCAACAATCGAAAAGAGAAGTTGAGAGAGGAACAGCACCCGATTGTTGATTTCTCTTTTGGCGAGTGGTTTGTTGAGAAGATGTTGAGCAAATATCTTTCTGTAAATAAATGTGTTATATAAGCCATTCAACAAATCAACGTTTTTACAATCATCATCAAATCTATAGAATATCATGAACATACAAGAAGTTAAACAAATCAGAATCGCAGACTATCTGCAAAGTTTGGGTTACACGCCCGTCAAGCAACAGGGCAGCAGCTTTTGGTACAAATCACCGCTGAGAGAGGAAACGGACGCATCTTTCAAGGTAAACACAGAACTCAACAAATGGTACGATTTTGGACTTGGCAAGGGCGGTAACATCATCGCATTGGCAGCGGAACTCTACCATACGGAAGATGTAACCTGCCTGTTGAAGCGCATAGAGGAACGGACACCATACATCCGCCCTGCATCGTTTTCTTTTGGCAAGCAGCAATCCGACAACCGCACTTATCGGGTATTAAGAGTTGGCGAGCTGTCATCACCTGCGCTCATTGCCTATCTGCAAGAAAGGGGGATAGACATTGAACTCGCCAAAAGGGAGTGTAAGGAACTGCGGTTTGAGAATGCCGACAAACCCTATTTCGCCATCGGCTTCCCGAATATGGCAAGAGGGTATGAAGTGCGTAATAGATACTTCAAGGGATGTGTCGCCCCGAAGGACATCACCCATATCCGACAGCAAAAAGAGCCACGAACCGTCTGTTATCTTTTCGAGGGCTTCATGGATTATCTCTCGTTCCTGACCATCCGAGTAAAGAACAATCCGCAACACCCACGATTGAATGCACAGGATTACGTCATTCTCAACTCCGTTTCCAACCTCTCGAAAGCGGAAAGCATATTGGCAACCTATACCCGAATCGGCTGTTTCCTTGACAATGACACAGCAGGACGGAACGCATACGCCAACCTGCAACGGATGTTGGGTGACCGCTTGCAGGATATGTCGGTTCACTATGCAGGGTATAATGACTTGAACGAGTACCTGTGCAAAAAACTCTTGTCCCAATCGACAGAGCCGATAAAGGAGGAGAAGCAAGTACAATCCGCAAGGCGGATGATGCAGCCACCGAAAAAGAAAGGGCTGAAAATATAGAGGGGAACAGGTTCGCTTTCCCAAGGGTATTTAGACAGAAATACCATAGCTCAATAGGGCGTTTTCTTCACGCATTACACGGTAATGCTAAAAACTCCCTATCGAGCCAAAGGGAAATCCCTTTGGAAACCCTGAGAGCCAATGCCACAGGCAGAGAATACACTCATAACAATAACCGTAAAAATCAAACTACATGGGATATTTTTCATTGGACATAAAGAAAGCAAAAGGTTCATCGGACACCGTACAATCCGACCATATAGAGAGAAGAATCATACCTAAAAACGCAGACCCGACAAGAACGCATCTGAACAGGGTACTTATAGAATACCCCGATGGCGTTCATGGCAGGGATGAAGCGATTGCCCACAGGCTGAACACGGCAGGCATCAAGCGGAAGATTACACATGACCAAGTCCGTGTAGTCCGAGTGGTTCTGTCGGGAACACATGAGGACATGATGGACATACAGGAAAACGGAAGACTTGACGAATGGTGCAGCGACAGCATCCAATGGCTGCAAGCCACATTCGGCAGGGAGAACGTGGTTGCCGCCCATCTTCACATGGACGAGAAGACACCGCATATCCATGCAGCCATTGTTCCCATCGTGACAGGTGAAAGGCGCAAAGCCAAGAAAGAGCAGGAAGACGACAAACGGAAGTATCACAAGAAAGCAAATACCGTCCGTTTGTGTGCCGATGACCTGTTCAACCGTCAGACCTTGATTGCGTACCACGACAATTATGCAAGGGTTATGGCTAAATACGGATTACAGCGAGGTGTGCGAGGTTCCGAAGCACGGCACACCACCACGACACAGTATTATCGGGACATACAGAAAAAGAACGCTGCCCTTGATGCAGAAAACAAGCGGTTACAGGAGCAGAAAACCGAAACCGAACAGGAACTCAGACAAGCCAAGAAAGAGGTACAGACCGAGAAACTGAAAGGTGCAGCCACCACCGCAGCGACCAACATAGCTGAAAGTGTCGGTTCTCTTTTCGGGAGCAACAAGGTCAAGACTTTGGAAAGGGAGAACACCGCCCTGTATCGGGAAGTTGCCACCCATGAGGAAACCATTGAGATACTGCAAAACCGCATACACACGATGCAAACCGAGCACAACCGCCAGTTGTTGGAAATACAGCAGAATCACCGTAAGGAGATGGCGGAAAAAAGTGTCAGACACAAAGATGAAGTATCAGGTTTGAAACGCATTATCGAAAAGCTGTGTGCATGGTTTCCTATGGCAAAGGAAATTATGAGAATAGAGAGCCTGTGCCGCCTTGTCGGGTTCAATGAAAGGCAGACCACGACATTGACTTATGGTAAGCCTTTGATATACGAGGGCAAACTTTATTCGGAGGAACATAATCGGAGTTTTACGACAGAAAGAGCAGGCTTTCAAGTGGTGAAAGACCCTGCGGACAAGTCTAAACTGACACTCGTAATCAACCGCCAGCCCATAGGCGAATGGTTCAGGGAACAGTTCGACAGGCTACGGCAGAGCATACGACAGCCAATTCAACCACAAAGGAAAAGTAGAGGAATTACATAAGTAGTTAAAACAGATTGCAATAAGCCTCCGATAATCGTATTTCCCTATCAGAGGCTTATTGCTGTTTAGATTTAGTTACGTTTCATAAATCATGATTTTTGTTTTTGATTGTCGACCTTTCTAAGTTGTGGAAGACATAAGGCTATTATAGCGAGAAGCAGAATAGCCATACCTGAGAACAAAAACCAACGGTTTACCCCGATTTGGTCTGCAAATGCACCCGACACTACCAACCCAAGCGGCATGGCAAACGACATGATGCTGCCAAGAAGTCCGAAAACACGCCCTAAATACTCGGGTTGTATCTGTTCTTGAAATAGCGCGGTCTGTACTCCATTATAGAATGGGGCAGAAAAGCCCATCAACGTACAACATATCGCAAATATCATAAAACCATTGGTTGGTAGCAAGCCGGAAACAGTCAATGACACTCCCATAAGAAAGATAGAGCCGATGATATTTGCCATGCGCTTTTTGAAACCTCCCCATGCGCCCAATAGAAGTCCGCCCAACAACATACCAACTGCAAAAACAATTTCCACCACGGAAGCATGCAAGGTACTTCCCTCGAAATAATTCATACTCATCAGCGGAAATAGCGCATTGATTGGCATATAAATGAACATATTGATTGCTCCTATCCAAAGCAATGTGAAAAGAGCTTTATTTTGTCGTATTGCGTTATAGCCAATGCGCAGTTCGGTGAAAAAGTTTTCTTGCTGCAGCGCTTCAATCGGTTGTTTTGGGATGTGAACCATTGCAACAGTGATACAGGCAATTATTGCTCCGAATACGTCAAGGGCAACCGCAGAATTCAACCCCCATTTTGCATAGAGAAAAGCGGCAATTGCCGGACTTAGGATGAAACTTGCCGATTGGATGGACTGGGTGTAGCCGGCACATTTGACTAACTGTTCTTCAGGCACTAAAAGAGGTGTTACCGCACTTAACGCAGGGGAATGGAATGCAGTGCCAACGCTTCTAATGAAGAGGATGAGCATTACTATCCATACAGGTAGTTCCGCTGACAGGGAAATTACGGTAAGTACCAGTCCAGCACAAGCTATGATGACATCTGCACCAATCATGACCATTTTCCGGTTCCAGCGGTCAACAAGTACTCCGATTGCAGAACCTAAAACCGCTTGAGGTAGAAACCCAACCAAGGTCGCCATTGACAACACCATCGCAGACCCTGTTGTATTTGTCAGATGCCAGATGATGGCCATTTGAAGAACCCCACTTGTTATCAGGGACACAGCTTGCCCCGCCCATATTGTATAGAAATCTTGTTTCCAATTTCTGATTTTTTCCATTTGAATTTTTCCTTTTATCTTTTGAATGTTTCTTGATTTTATAGCACAAAAAATCTCTCGACAAGCCTGAAATAGCATGCCGGATTACAAAGACAATGACATTCAAATCGAATTAATTAGATTTGAATGTGGAAAAATTACCAAGGTTTATGATATGCAATATTAACGGTGTTTTTACCTGTTAATATTGTACAATTGTTCATAATCATATTGAAAACCACTATATATGTTGCGACTTATCTTAATTGGGATGGTATTATATGCACACCGAATCCGCTGCAAAGTTACAATAAATTATTCGATTTTTGCACTAACTAAAGTAAAGAATTTCAATGCTTCCTGAATTTTGCCTTTCCTTTTTTATCCAAATCTGCAAAAAATAACGGCATAAGCAAATAGGTATATATCGAAAGGCAAAAAATGGCGAATACTGTTTGTATTGGATACTATATCAAAGATTTGTCGTATCTTTGCACCTGAAAGAGTTATTTGATAGTAAAACACCGCAAAACGCTGAAAATCGCACGGTTTCCTAGTCGTTACCATTACTTTTCAGATACTCCGTTAAATGTTTATTCATCAAACGGTTAGACGAAACCGTTCAGAATTTAAAATAAAAATGCAAAAATACGCCAATACTATCACTTGCAGGAATATAAACTCCATACAAAGGTGAAACAGCTACATCTTCTCTAATATTGCTACGCTTTATTATGCCATACGGGAAATTACCAGTCGGACTTTTCGTGTAAACAATATCGCCATATTTGACAATATTATAATGGCTCGTCTGTTTCGCAGCAAAAGAACGTCCAAGATACTCAACCTGATTTACAACACCCTGACTGACAGACACAGAACAAATAGTTCTTCCATTAACATTCTTCTCATTCCGTTCTTGCAAAACTTTACAAAGGGCTATTCTTTGCCACGTACCCTTGCTTATCCCATCCATCTTTTCCTTATAAATAATCGCCTGAATTAAGGATTCATATTTCTCAATGATTTTGTTTTGGGTAGAAATGCGTTCATCAATCTTTTGTAGAAAACGGCTAATCTTATGCTGTTCCTCTATTGTAGGAATATATATCTTGGTCTTTCTTATAGATTGTAATGAAAGATTTTTAATAGTGGTTCCTGTTAGTTCTGCTTCAAAATATAATTGAGTTTTAGGATATTGCAGGTAGTAAAATAGGTAATTTTTGTCAATATTATCTTTTGAATTTATATAGCAAGCACTTTTACCTAACATTATAGGCTCATTGTGATACAATGCTACATTTCCTATAGTCCCGTTTATTGACATTAAAATTGAGTTTGCCTCAAGATTTTCTGCATTATTTTTATATGCTTCTTTTTCAGAAACTCTTTTTGTTGAAGATGTTATAACAATCTTACCTCCATTCAGATTATTTCCATTAATAAAATAAAATGTTCCGTTATCGTCATAAGATGGGGTTGAATGAATCCCATCTCCTATTTTCTTTGAAAGTTTTTCCAATATAGAACATTCCCAACTCTTTATAAACTCCGGGAATCTCAAAGCCGGAACATTAAGGACTTTCTTATCTTTATTGTCTGCCATAGTCATTACTCTTTTATTTTGTTGATAAGTTCGGTTGCCGTGATGTCACGCATCAGGGTAAAGCCAAACCACTTTTTACCCAAATCTTTGATGGATGCTCCTATGTGGTAAACCTCATCGTCCACAAGCAAGAAGCGGTCATGCGCTTTATTAAATAGCTTTATCTCTATGAGTGGATATTGGGCGTTGTGACGGTCAACATCCAACTGAAACTGGCTACTGATACGTTGTGTGTAGATGGTTGCCGTCACTCCGTTCTCCCTCTTGTCAAGCAAGGTAAGCACGGTGTCATCCACATAGTTATCAATAAGCACGATTGAACGTTTGGCCTTTCGCATCAAATCAGACACGAAACGGTAAGCGTCAAACACTTGTCCATCATAGAATATGCCTTGTATGGGTGGAATGTTTGCGTCAAGTCGCTTGAAAACCTCGTCAATGCGCTTGTCCGTTACCTCTTGATGCTGTTTCATTTCCAGTTGATGATATTCTATCGTTTCAAGCCGCTGGAACAGTTGGGCATTAGTGGCAATGAAACGGCGCATAGATACAAAGGCTCGCATAATGCGGATATTCACATCTACGGCAGTTTGTGATTTCAAGACAGAGCTAAGCATGGCGATACCTTGTTCTGTAAATGCGTAAGGCAATCTTCTGTCGCCGCCCCAACTTGAAGTCACATTTTGTGATTTCAAGATTTCAACGTCCTCTTTGCTGAGTTGAAACATGAAGTCATCTGGGAATCGCTCACTGTTTCGTTTTACAGCTTGGTTCAACACTCTGGTTTCCACACCGTATAACAGAGCCAAATCCCTGTCAATTATGACTTGTTGGCCTCTGATTACCCGAATCATCGGCTTTATGTCAATAACCTCTGGTAACTGACCGCAATTTGCGACCGGTTCGCTTGCCTTACCCTCTATCTTTTCCCTGTCTTTCGCCATAGCTTATAAACCTTGATGTCGCAATTTGCGACTTCAAATTACACATTCAGTATTATACAATTCCCAACTCTTTCAGATATACGTCAATCTCCTTATCCAACTCGGCACGTTTAGCCTCTAATTCTTTGATTTCCGCCATTACTGCCTTGATGTCAATCGGTTCTTCTTCCTCAAACGTATCAACGTAACGAGGAATGTTCAGGTTATAGTCGTTGTCTGCCACTTCTTGCAGCGTGGCAAGATGGCTGTACTTTTCTATCTCCTTGCGGTCACGGTAGGTTTCCACAATCTTCTGTATGTGTTGCGGACGGAGTTTATTTTGTGTCTTGACTTTCTCAAACTCCTTGCTGGCATCAATGAACAGGATGTTGTCATCTTCCTTGCGGCATTTCTTAAACACAAGGATGCAAGTCGGTATGCTCGTACCATAGAAGATATTGGCAGGCAAACCAATGATAGCATCTATGTAGTTCTTCTTCTCAATGAGGAAACGGCGGATTACCCCCTCTGCATTTCCACGGAACAGCACCCCATGCGGAGCTACGCAAGCCATTGTGCCACCCTCATTCAAATGGTAAATCATATGGAGGATAAAGGCGTAGTCGGCTGTTTTCTTCGGCGCAAGCCGTCCGGCCTTACTGAAACGGTCATCGTTGTTGAACTTATCGGCGGCACTCCATTCTGCGGAGAAAGGAGGATTTGCCACCACTGCGTCAAACTGCGTATCGCCAAAGGCATCCCATTCTAATGTATCGCCGTTCTCTATCTTGAAGTTGCTGAACTTGATGCCGTGCAGCAACATATTCATTCGGG
>ENA-UONV01003336-UONV01003336.1-human-gut-metagenome-genome-assembly--contig:-CS4-NODE-3336-length-10918-cov-3.742705_pt1 | contig 10918 bp, 10 predicted proteins | sample MGYA00242461_ERZ724008 | MGnify/ENA metagenome assembly ERZ724008 | reverse complement strand
AGGAGATTTTAACCATGAAAAAGTATGTATGTGATGTATGTGGATATGTGTATGACCCGGCAGTCGGCGATCCTGATAACGGGATCGCACCGGGAACGGCTTTTGAGGATTTGCCGGACAACTGGGTATGCCCGTTGTGTGGTGTCGGAAAAGATCAGTTTTCCGTTGAAAGCTAAATAAAAACCACCATCCGGATTTCCGGATGGTGGTTTTTTTATCATATTTTCAGACAGATAACAATTGTCGTCTTGCGTTCTTTATAATCTGACCTGCTGCATAACCATTTCCGGTCATCATTGCAGAACCTGCTGCGAAATATGCCACATTATCTTCCATATATTTTTTAAAACGTGATACAAAGTCTGCTTTCTTACCTGATTTTACATGATCCATTGTTACTGCACTCTTTATTGCCATTGTACTCATATTTACATCTCCTTTTTATTCTCTATCTCTTCTTTGTTTTACATTATGTATTTTATCCTTGTTTTTGACTTTATACCAGTGCTATAATTATCTTATTTAACAACGATATTGACATGGAGAAAGGCGTTAATTATGGCAAAAGCATATCATGAAGCACTGCATCCTCTTGGCAATCTTGGCATTCAGGTTTCTATGGCAACGCTGGAAAGCCCACATATTCCGGCACATTGGCATGATGCCATGGAAATTTTATTCTGCCTGAACGGAGAAGTCCGTATTCACGCAGAACATGACACGCTTACACTTTCACATAACCAGTTAATTGTTTTTGACTCAAAAGAAGTGCATTCCATTCATTCAGATTCAAAATTATATATGTTTTTATGTATTCATGTTGATAAGAAGCTGCTTTCCGTTTACTGTCCCAATTTAGAGCTGTATCATATCAAATGCCGCCCGGTTCCCCTGGATGATCCCAAAGCGATCCAATATATTCATCTGTGCCAGCTCGCCCACGAACTTACACGTACAAATATAAAAAATGCAAGCACCCGAGCCATGCGCTCCGATGGAACAGCATTGCTGATGCTTGCTGACTTAATTCAATATTTTTCCGAATATGCGCCTCCGGAAACAGCTTCCGGACACGGCAACCGTACCATCCGCGAACTGATTTCTTATGTAAATGAACATTATACGGAAAAGCTTTCTCTGGAAGATGCCGCGGACTATGTTGGATTCAGCCGGGAATATTTTTGCCGTTTTTTCAAACAGCATATGGGACTGACCTTCCTTCGCTATCTGAACGAAGTACGAATTTCCCATGCCGGACGCCTTCTTTCAAGTACGGATCTTTCCATCTCTGAAATTATGAATACATGCGGTTTTACAAACCAGACTATTTTTAACCGTCTTTTTAAAGAAATCTATGGTATGACTCCGCGACAGGCACGTAAAACGCTCAGTGTTTCCTGAACCGTCCGACCTTTGTGAGTCTGTTTGGGAGTTTCGGTACCTTTCCCGTAGTCTTTATGATTGCCTCCTCTTCACATGCAGAAATACACTTTCCACACTTCGTGCAGTCGAATGTATCAATCATATGAATGTAGCCGTTTTTTCCCTCAATGCAATCTTTTGGACAGATATCCATACATTCCCCACACCCATTGCATACGGAGGGATCAATATAAATATTTACGAAAGCGGTGCATGCCCCGGCAGGACATATTTTTTTCCTAATATGTGCCTCATATTCCTCTTCAAATTGTTCTGTTGCGCTAAGCACAATTTTTGCGGATGTCTGTCCTACAGAACACGATGTGGAAAAGCACATTGCAGCTCCAATTTCGTCGGTCAGTTCCAAAAATTCATTTTTTCCTTTTCCCTCCATGATTTCACGCTGCATATACTCCAGCTGTATTAAACCTTCCCTGCAAAACACACACTTTCCGCAACTTGTTTTTCTGGATGCCAGTAATTTTTTTTGCGTTATCTGTACAATACAGTCTTTCGAAGTTGCTGTACACAAAACACCATTGGACAGGTCTGCTTCTCCCACTGTTTTTTCTGCAAATGCCGGATCATGCCATACATATCCGCCCAGAATACCTTTTATATCCGTGATTCCCTCGCTTTCAAACAGGCTGGCAATTTTAGTATTCTTTGCGACTTTACAGAGTTTATTTCCATTTACAGAAACATAAATACCGGGAATATAACAGTCATAAAATACATCTGCCAGTTCCTTTGCGGATACAATATGAAGATAGATACATTCCTGTTCTATTCTTACATCCACAATACCGGAAATCAGTGCAACATCATATTTCTGTGCCAATATTTTCAACGAATCCATCAGTTCTGTCTCTTCGTCCGGAATATGAAGTACCTTATCGCTGGTTCCGGATAATTCTGCCGCAATTTCAATTCCCTCAAAAATTTTGTCAGGATTTTCTCTTAAAATTTCAAGAAGAACGTGATCCGTATCTGCATTATCCAATGATGCAACAATTCTTTTCCCAGGATTTCCGGAAAAGTATTCTTTGACTGGATATCTGTGCAGTCCATAGTTTATAAGCGCAGCTTTTTCGATTTTTTCAAGCATTTCCTGTGCAGACAGTCTCCCGACCTTATTCAGAATCTCCATCTACTTTTCCTCCTTTCCCTCTGCATAGTCTCCCCAGACCCTAGGTTTTGAAATCTGAAGTCTTAAATCACATTGCAGGCATCTTCCGGCTTCTGCGCATATATCCGAATCGCATATACCATGATCAAACAGTTCAAAATTATTACAACGGCTCTCCGGAGAATCAATACATCTGTTTTTTCTTTGCATATATCCAAAGCCTTCACATATACCTATATAAGCATCCGGTTTCTGTTCCGGTGCCAGTTTTTCCGAAATATCGCCATTTCCGCCAAGATATTGATCAATCTGTGCTGCAGCCTCCCTACCGGATTCTATCTCCATAATAACAGATTTTGTTCCATAAATCGCATCCCCTGCTGCAAATATTCCATCTACAGAAGTTGCCTTGTCTGTTTCAATATCCCTTACTGCAATACTGTTTCCTCTTCCAAGTGCCAATCCTGCCTCTTCGGTAATATCAGGTCTTTGTCCTACAGCAAAAATTACGGTATCCGCTTCAATATGATGTTCGGAATTTTCCTCCCTGTGTATCACAGCCCGATGATTTTCATCAAACGTAAAAGATTTCACATTCATAAAATCAACACCCGTCACATGTCCGGTTCCGGTAATCCTCTCAAACGTCTGTGCCGGATGTATCATGATCCCCTCTTCTACCGCCTGCTGTATTTCTTCTTCATCAGCAGTCATATGTTCCCGTGCTTCCAGACATGCCACATGGATTTCTTCAGCTCCAAGTCTCTTTGCGGATCTTGCACAGTCAAATGCAACATTACCACCGCCAAGTACAATTACTTTCTTTCCCATTCCTGTTGCTTTCCCCATGCCGCAGTTTTTAAGGAAATCAACATTCAGAATTACGCCTTCCAGACTGCTGCCCTCCATTGGTAACCGTACACCTTTGTGTCCTCCGATTGCCATAAGCACTGCGTCATAATCCTTACGTAAATCTGCCGGTTTTTCGACTTTTTCATTCCTTTCTATTTTAACACCCTGATCCGTTATTACTTTTGCTTCCTCCAGTATAATAGTTCTCGGAAGCCGATATGCAGGAATACCGTAAGCCATCATCCCGCCGACTGATGGAAGCGCCTCTTTAATTGTCACATCATGTCCCTGTTTTCTGAGATAATATGCAGCTGTCATTCCTGCCGGTCCCGCGCCAACAATACAGACTTTTTTCCCTGTATCCGGCAGCTGTTTTCCTTTTCCTTTCCAGTACAGTCCGGTGTCATGTTCCGCAGCATATCTTTTGATACCGCGGATAGCCATAGAATCACTGACTTCCTTTCTTTTACAATGCAGCTCACATACATGACTGCATATATATCCCAATGCTTTCGGAAATGGAACTTTTTCCCGGATTACTGCTGCGGCAGCATCATAATTTCCACTTCTGACATATCGTATGTACCTCGGAATATCCGTATGGGCAGGGCATGCATGACGGCATGGCACAACAGCATCCTCTTTTGTTTCATCTGTATTAATAAGCTTATCGCGTATTGTACCTGTTGGACATACTTCAACGCATGCCTGACAAAAACGGCAATCGGAATCTTTTAACAACCTGTCATGTAAGGTACCCACATAAGTTTCCATTTCTTTTTTCTGATAATGAAGTACCTTTACCCCTCGCAGCTCGTTGCATGCCCGGACACATCTGCCGCAAAGTACGCATCGGTTCATATCATGTATAATAAGAGGATTCTTTTCATTTTCCGAAAATCCCTTTGTTCTCATTTTCAGGCGTCCTGTTTTCGGGCCTATATATTGAATCAGCATTTGCAGTTCACAGTTTCCATATTTCGGACATGTCGAGCAGTCTTCCGGATGTCCTGCCAGTAAAAGTTCCAATGCCAGTCTCCTGAGCTGATCCAGTTTTTGACTTTTTGTCGTTATGACCATTCCATCTTTTGCCTCAAGCGTACATGATGCCATTACTCCATCCTGTCCGTTTACTTCTACAATACACATACGGCATGATCCTAACGGATTCAGGTCTTTATGGTGGCAAAGGTGTGGAATATATATTCCTGCATCAAGTGCGCATTCCAGGACATTTTTATTATCCGGTACCTCTAATTTTTTTCCATCAATCGTAATGACCGCCATATTATGCCTCCCAGTTATTACATATTTTTACTCTTCGTTTTCTACATATTCCGCTGCACTTATACCGGCAATTCGCCCTGAGTTTACCGCAAATCCCATGGAATTTCCCGGTAAAAGAAACATATAACTGTCATCATACAGATTACATGCATCTGCACCCGCTGCGTACAATCCCGGAATCGGCTCAAAATCCTTATCACAGGCCTCACAATTTTCATTAACCCGGATTCCTCCCACGGTTCCATATCCGCCCGGACGGATTCTTGCCGCATAATACGGAGCTTTTGTCAACGGTCTCAGATACCTCTTATCCTTAAAAAATTCTTCATCAACACTGTCGCAAAAATCATTGTATTCCTCAACGGTATCTACCAGATTGTCAATATTTATTCCTGCTTTCTCCGCAAGTTCTTCTATCGAATCCGCAATAAACAGCCCGGTATTTCCCTTCTCCTGTGCCATCTTTATTGCGTCTGCAAAATCTGATACATCCGGATCCGGACGAACCATAGAAACGTTATCCACTCCATTTCTCATGTAATATCTGGCAATGGAAGAATCAATGATCGAAATTCCAACTCTGTCTTTCTGGTGGGATACAGCATTTGAAAGAAACGTTGTATTCTGCATCTGATCCTCGTTCATGATTCGTTTCCCCTGAAGATTAACCAGGAGGTTGGGCTGTGACATCACATTTCCGACACTTGCTGGAAGATCATCCACACCTTCTATTGCAGCTGCCTGTTCAATTCTCACCGGCACATGGTCTGCACCAGCCTCCCATGCCATGCGAAGTCCCTCTCCCATAATGCCTGGAATAGCAAAATTAAACATATCTTCTCCATGCTTATACCCGGTTTCATCCTCAATAAATTTTTTATTGCACCCGGCACCTCCTGTACAGACAATAGCGGCTTTGCATGTAATCTCAATATCTTTTCCATCTTTGTCTACTGCAAGTACTCCTGCAACTTTTCCATCTTTCATAATAATTTTTTTTGCAGGTGTTTCCAGCAAGACTTTTACGCCCAGTTCCTGTGCTCTTGCATATAACGCTTTATTCATAAAAGAGGCAGCTCTTGGTCCAATTCCCTGATCGGTCTTTACAATATGCCATGTAGGCTCTGATTTTGGAAAATAACGGTATGCCCCCTCAAATTCGACACCCATGTCTTCCAGCCATTCTATCGTTTCTGCAGATTGTTCAAAATACCGTTTCACAAGTCTTGCATCAACATTATAATGCGTATACTCCATAAACATATTGAATGCTTTTTCGACCGTAATATCTTCCATCTGCTGCTTTTGATATCTTGTTCCAATTCCAAGAGGTCCCATTCCCATATTTGCAGCGCCTCCTATTGCCGCTGCTTTCTCTACAACAATCACCTCTGCTCCATCTTCCGCGGCCTGCACAGCGGCAGAAAGTCCAGACGGTCCACCCGCAATAACAACAATTTGTGTTTTATAATCTGACATAATTTTTCCTCACTGTTCTTCAAACATAATGGCTTTACCTGTTCTTGCCGATTCTCTAACTGCATCCATAACACACAGTACACGCCTTACCTGTTCCGGTTTTACAATAATCTCTTCCTCATGATTAAACGCTTTAAGAAAATGTTCAAAATAGTTTCTGTGATCAACATTCACTTCTGGTAACGGTTCCTCCAGCAGTAATCCCGGTGCAGCCGGTCCAAAACTTCTTGTCGGTCCCGCCGCCGTCATGGTAATTTTACCAGGCACATTTTCAAGCAAATGTGAAGTCCGGACAATTTTTCCTTCTCCCTCAAATCCATCAATAATAGCTGACCCCCTGTTTCCGCCAATAAACCAGGCTCTTTTTGGTGTGAGATAATAGGTTCCCAGTTCTATTTCCGCCGTAATTCCGTTCCGGAATTTCATAATAATATTAAAATAGTCATCCACTTTTTCGTTAATCACATTCTGAACATCTGCGTAAAGAGAAATAATTTCCGACTTTATCATATCTAGTATCTGGTCGATCAAATGAACGCCCCAGTCATAAAGCATACCTCCACCCATTTCCGGGTATATATGCCAGTCATGCATGTTTCCGTTAAATCCGTATAACTGAGATTTGATCACATACATGTCGCCTACCATTTTTTTATCATAAACTTCTTTCATAATTCGGTAATCTTTGTCCCACCGTCTCTGCTGGTGGACGGTAAAAAGGACTCCATTTTCCTTACAGACGGATACCATTTCATCAAATAGAGCAACACTCATTGCCGCCGGTTTCTCACAAATAACATGTTTCTTTTTATTTGCTGCCTTTTTTACCATTTCCGGATGACTTGGATTTGGAGTAGAAACCATTACCGTATTTATATCTGCATGTTCCAACATTTCATCAATATCTGCATATGTCTCGACCCCTTCCGGTGCATCCTCAAGCTGTTGCGGGTTTGTATCCGCAACAGCTACAAGATCAATATTTTGAAATGTTTTCATCATATCCGCATCGCAATGTCCCATAAAGCCAAATCCAACAATCCCGAGTTTGATTTTCTGCATATCTATCCTCTCCTTCTGTGTTGAAAATTATTTTTCCATTGCTGCTCTTAATGCCTCCTGATGACGGCGAACCTGTTCAATACTGTTGACACCAATGTCGCGTAAATGCTCGCCTCCTTCATACTCTGAACTCAGAAATCCTTTGTATCCTGCTTTCTTAAATGCTTCTATAACTTCCGGAATAGCAACCGCTGTTTCCGTGTAATCATCATGCATATTGTAGAATTTGGCATGTGTATGGAAGATATAATCAATATTATCAATAATATCCTGTGGATCTGACCATGAATATGTAAATGACGCATTTGCATACCAGCGGTCTGCATCATTTCCATTTGCCTGTTCAATCGCATCCATCATTTCTTTCATACCGTTTGCCATCCGATATTCCATATTGGCCTTTCCAAGATTCAGATCATACTTTATCTTTGTAAAACCTTTCGCCAAACGTTCTGCATATGAATCATCGACAATCCTGATGCATGCTTCCGAAGCGCCCATTCTCCTTGCCTTATCTCTTACAACGTCTGGAATATTCCGGCAGAAAATACCCATATCCGGAATAAACCCGAAATATTTTGTACCTGTTCGGTGAATCATTTCCATATATCCGTCTGCCCATCCGGAATTAAGAGAAAATGGGGCATGTACCTCAAGACCAATTCTGACATCCATCTGCTGTGCATATGCAAGACTTCCCTCAATAACTTCCATCGGTGTTGAAACAAGTGTCCGCAGATTATGAAATCCAAGCAGCGAAGCCAGACGAATATCTCTTTTCATCATATTGATCTGTTCTCCAAGGCACAGCGTGCGGTTATCAAATATCCTGTTTTCCAGAAATGCGTCATAGCATGATGGTGTCAAATGATATTTTTCCAGCCATCCAAACCACTGCTCCCTGAATTCTTCCGTTTCAATCGGAAGCGGAAACTTTTTAATCATCTGCTCAGCCAGTAATTCCACTCCTGTTGCTCCTGTTTTGGCAGTCTCACGCAGACAGCCCTCAAGGTCAAGTTTTCCATCATAATATTCATCCTGGTAACTATACAGTGAAATGCTTCTCTTCATATCACAGTTCATCTCTCATCCCTCCTGTTACTCAATAACAAAATCTGTTTCGCAATCTGCTTCAATCTGGAACGGCATGTATGATGGTGCAATAATCTGTTTCGCATAAATATGATGTTTCCCTTTTTCCAGCCCACCTTCTTTTAATACGGATACCGTAGCAAATTCTCCAAATTCCCAGCGATAATCGGAATCAATAACCGTCCGCATCTCCTCCATGGTAAATGTCTCCCCATTTACCGTAAAACGGATATCTTCCTTTTTTGCAGACTCCCCATCTATGTTGATCTGGATATCACGAATAATAGACAATGTAATTCCCCGATAATATTGAGCCTTAAACCGGAACTGATATCCTGTAATCCTGCCATCAGTTTCTATATTTCTGAATCCTTCCGGATCATAAATCTGTCTTGCTGCCATAGCCCTAAAACCTCACTTTCTAATCAAAGAATACTTCTTTTCCGGTTTCAGCAGATTTGTATATTCCTTCCAGTATCTGGGTTACAACAAATGCCTGTTCCGGTTTCACAAGAGGATCGGTATCATGAATAATTGCATTTAACCATTGTTCCTGCTCACGTACAGCCTCTGCTGCCGCCCCTCCTTCAAAGAAATCCACTACGCCTGCCGGAGAAATAGTTTTTTCCATAAGCTGGTTATGTTCAACGGAATTATAGATAAGTTCATCTTTTGGATAGCTACCTCCATGATGAATCTCTGCTCCGCCTTTTGTTCCGCAAAGAGTAGTAGAAGCTTCCATTGACTTTAATACATTAAGTGCCCATGAGGCTTCCAGATAAATGGTTGCTCCATTTTTCATTTTTACAAGTCCGAAAGCCGAGTCCTCCACTTCAAAAGTTTTCGGATCCCATGGTCCAAATACATTTCCCTCCGGTCCGTCTTCCTGACGTCCCAGTTTATAAAATACCTGTCCCGAAACAGAAAGAGGTTCATAATTATTCATCATCCAGAGGGTAATATCAAGTGCATGCGTTCCAATATCAATAAGAGGTCCTCCTCCCTGAAGGGCTTTGTTTGGAAATACTCCCCATGTCGGAACCGCTCTTCTTCTTAAGGCATGTGCTTTAGCAAAATAAATTTCTCCGAGTTCTCTATTTTCACAGGATGCGTGAAGTGTCTGTGTATCATCACGCAGGCGATTTTGATAGCCAATAGTAAATTTCTTCCCTGATTTTTTCCACGCCTCAATCATCTTACGTGCATCTGCAGTGTTGTGTGCCATTGGTTTCTCACACATGACATGCTTTCCTGCTTCAAATGCTGCCACGGTAATCGGACAGTGTGCAACATTTGGAGTACAAACATGTACAACATCAATTTCAATTTCGTGATCTGCAAGCATTGCTTTGTAATCCGTATAAACTTTTGCGTCTGGCGTCCCGTATTCTTCTGCTGCCTTTTGTGCCCTCTCCGGTATGATATCACAGAAAGCGACCATCTCCGCTTTTTCAGCATTTGCCCTGATGGATGGCATATGTTTCTGATTTGCGATTCCTCCGCATCCGACAATAGCAATTTTTAATTTTTCCATTTCTTTTTTCTCCTTTTTGCCTGATTTCTGTTCTTAAATAACAAATTGTTTTAAATAGTTCCGGCTGATCAACAGTGACTTTTCTATCTTTTCGCGGCTTCCCTCAAATGACCGGTCCTCAACCTCTATGCATGTGTACCCATCATATCCGATATCTGTAAGCGCAGATACATACTGATCCCATCTGACATCTCCAAGTCCCGGAAGCTTCGGGGCCATATAATCCAGTGGATATGCCATAATTCCGCAAGCAGCCAGTTTATCTTTAAAAATCTTGATATCCTTATAATGTACATGAAATATTTTATCTTTAAACTCATAAATTGGTCTGATATAATCCATCATCTGCCACACAAAATGTGAAGGATCATAATTGATTCCCAGATAGTCGCTGTCAAGAATTTCAAATACTTTTTTCCAGATCACCGGCGTCGTCATAAGATTCTGTCCCCCCGGCCACTGATCCGTGCCAAACAGCATCGGACAGTTTTCAATCGCTATTTTTACCTTCTTTTCTTCTGCAAGCCGGATAATCGGTGGCCAGACTTCCCTTACTATTTCAAGATTTTCCTCAACCGTTTTCGTCTGATCTCTTCCTATAAAAGTTGTTACCATTCCAATTCCAAGTTTATCGCTTGCCTGGATGACCCGCTTTAAATGTTCCACCGCAGATGTACGTTTTTCAGGATTTCCATCCATTGTGTTTGGATAAAACGCAAGGGCTGAAATTTCTACATGTTTCTCTTTACTGTATTCTGTAATATGATCTGCATATGCATCATCAGTAAGAACTTTTTCTGCATCAATATGGCAGACCCCGGCATATCTTCGTTCGGCTTTTCCCTGTGGCCAGCAGGCTGCTTCCACACACTCAAATCCATGTTCCGATGCAAAATCCATCATTTCTTCATACGTCCACGAGTCAAGAATTGCACTGACAAAACCTAATTTCATACACTGTCTCCTTTTCTTATTTTTCTTTCTTTGATTTAGGTTTATTATATGAAATACATCATTTATGCGCTTTTCAATTATTAACCTAAATATGTATTGGATTTAAA
>ENA-UONV01003335-UONV01003335.1-human-gut-metagenome-genome-assembly--contig:-CS4-NODE-3335-length-10920-cov-8.441325_pt1 | contig 10920 bp, 9 predicted proteins | sample MGYA00242461_ERZ724008 | MGnify/ENA metagenome assembly ERZ724008 | reverse complement strand
CTGACCCAGCCGACGGTTATGTTAAGTCCGATAAAGCCGCCGAGAAAGTTAAACACAAACAGCATGATAAAGCCCAAAGCGGCGTTCAACAGCAACTTGAATGCCCATTTTATCGGCGTTGCGAAGATCTTGATTACAAGCCACAGCAGCAGACCTCCGATGACGACATAGACCGCAAGATTTAAGTAATCCATATGTTTCTCCTATTGAATCAGATTTTTTATGTTGGCAACGGCATAGTTATACCGTGATTTCAGTGCGCTTATCTCGAAAATGCAGGCATCCATCATGTCCGGATCGGTGACGGAATCAAACGCCGCATATGCGCAGTGCAGCTGTGAGCGAATGGCCTTCATTTCTTTAACACGCTTATTATACTCTGCCTTTAGTGCCTTTGCTTCCTTCTTTGTCATGAGAAAAGAACTCCTTATCTTTTCTCTTTATTATATTCAGCCTGTCCGTCATTTAAACGGACTTGACAATATATTACCACGGTTATAATGAAAAATCCATGCAATAATATTATCAGACGGCAAAAAGTGCCCGTGAGATAGAAAGAACCGGGCAGAATGAGAGCTATTATCACCGTGATAATGAGAACATTCAAGCTTTTTCGTCTGCCGATCTTGGGTCGGCTTTGGGGGACAGAGTACGCTCTGTCCCCGCTTTTGTTGCTGCACTTGATTTTTTGGCAAAATTATAATATACTAAATAATCTAAGTTATCGAGGAATTTATAAGGCGCTAAACACAAGATGTTGTATTCAAGGGGAATTTCGGAAAATGAGTAAAACCACCGCACAATACGGTAATGAAAGCATTTCTCAGCTCAAGGGAGCGGACAGAGTCAGAAAGCGCCCGGGCGTTATCTTCGGCTCGGACGGACTTGACGGCTGCCAGCACGCCGTGTTCGAGATACTGTCAAACTCCATTGACGAGGCTCGTGAGGGTCACGGCAATCTCATAACGCTGACCCGCTATGCCGATAAATCGATAGAGGTCGAGGACTTCGGACGAGGATGCCCTGTCGACTGGAACGCAAATGAGAAGCGCTTTAACTGGGAGCTCGTTTTCTGCGAGCTGTACGCAGGCGGCAAGTATTCTAACAACGAGGGTGAGAACTACGAATACTCTCTCGGTCTTAACGGTCTCGGCTCGTGCGCAACGCAGTACGCCTCGGAATACATGGATGTCACCGTCTGGCGTGACGGTAAAAAATATGAGCTGCACTTCAAGAAGGGCAAGGTAGTCGGCAAAAAAGGTCAGGAGCTCACCATAAGCCCTGCCGACCGTAAAAAGACAGGCACGACGATCAAATGGAGACCCGACCTTGAGGTCTTTACGGATATAGACATTCCCGAGGAATTTTTCAAGGATGTCCTGCACCGTCAGGCGGTCGTCAACGCCGGTATAACATTCCGCTTCCGTAATCAGAACGGCAACAAGTTTGAAGTCACGGATTATGTGTATGAAAACGGTATTCTCGACTATGTCCATGAGATTGCGGCCGATAATCCGCTCACAACGCCGTATTTTATAAGCGCAGAGCGTCGTGGCCGTGACCGTGAGGATAAGCCCGAGTATAAGGTCAAGCTCTCGGCTGCCTTTTGCTTTTCAAATAAGGTGAGCCTGACGGAGTATTACCACAACTCATCGTGGCTTGAATACGGCGGTGCGCCCGAAAAGGCGACGAGAAACGCCTTTGTTTACGCCATCGATGCCTACATAAAGAAGATAGGCAAGTATCAGAAGAACGAAAGTAAGATAAGCTATCAGGATGTCGCCGACTGTCTGGTGCTTGTTACAAACTGCTTTTCCACGCAGACCTCGTATGAAAACCAGACCAAAAAGGCGATAACCAACCGCTTCATCCAAGAGGCGATGACCGATTTCTTCAAGGAACGCCTGGAGATATACTTCATTGAGAATAAGCCTGAGGCCGACAAGATAGCCGAGCAGGTGCTTGTCAACAAACGCAGCCGTGAGGCGGCGGAAAAGACAAGGCTCGGCATGAAAAAGAAGCTCTCCGGCAGCATTGATATCGCAAACCGTGTGCAGAAATTCGTCGACTGCCGCAGCAGAGATCCCGAAAAGCGTGAGATATACATCGTCGAGGGCGACTCGGCGCTGGGCGCATGTAAGCTTTCCCGTGACGCTGATTTCCAGGGGATCATGCCTGTCAGAGGCAAGATATTAAACTGCCTCAAGGCCGATTTTGCAAGGATATTCAAAAGCGATATCATAACCGACCTTTTGAAAGTGCTCGGCTGCGGTGTTGAGGTTCAGGTCAAGGGTCAGAAGGATCTAAATTCCTTTGATATCAATAACCTGCGCTGGAACAAGGTCATCATCTGCACCGACGCCGATGTTGACGGCTTCCAGATCAGAACGCTCATTTTGACGATGATATACCGTCTCGTGCCTACGCTCATCCGTGAGGGATATGTGTACATCGCAGAATCGCCCCTTTATGAGATAGAGAGCAAGGGCAAGACATATTTTGCCTACTCAGACAAGGAAAAGGCGGATATCGTTGCGTCATTAAACGGCGCTAAGGCGAGCATCAACCGCAGCAAGGGTCTCGGTGAAAACGATCCGGACATGATGTGGATGACCACCATGAACCCCGAGACACGCAGGCTTATAAAAGTCATGCCCGAGGATGCCGAGCATATGTCGCAGATGTTTGACCTTTTGCTTGGCGACGACCTTGCGGGCAGAAAAAATCACATCGCCGAAAACGGATACCTGTATCTTGACATGGCGGATATATCCTGAGAGGTGCGGATATGAAGTTTGACAGAGCCAGAAATTCAGTAAAGCTGCTGCTTGCGCTGTGCGTTATGTTCGGTGCCGTGGGTGTTATCTCAAATGGCAACGGCACGGTGCTGCCCATATATTCGGCGGTGCTGTCGCTTGTGTGCTTTGTGATGGCATTCGTCGTCATCTTTCTTTTCTGCAAATGCCCCTACTGCGGAAAAGTGATCTACTTGGGGCTGTTCAAGGCTACGCATTGCCCTAAATGCCGCCGGAGCTTTGAGACCGGTGCAAAGAAAAAGGGCAAGCGCTGAAAGGAAACATTCTAAATGGCTAAAAAACAAGCTCCCGAACAGAAAAAATTCAATAATCCCAATGTGATCGGCCTTCGTGCCGAGGTGCTGGAGCAGCCGATAACCGAGACGCTTGAGCAAAACTACATGCCGTATGCGATGAGCGTTATCATCTCCCGTGCCATCCCCGAGATAGACGGCTTCAAGCCATCCCACAGAAAGCTTCTGTACACCATGTACAAGATGGGACTTCTAAACGGCGGCCGCACCAAGAGTGCCAACATCGTCGGCCAGACCATGCGCCTTAACCCGCACGGTGACGCTGCGATATACGAGACTATGGTGCGACTGTCAAAGGGCAACGATGCGCTGCTCGTCCCGTTTGTCGACTCCAAGGGCAACTTCGGCAAGGTGTATTCAAGAGATATGTCCTTTGCAGCCTCCCGTTATACCGAGGCAAAGCTGTCTGCCATATGTGCCGAGCTTTTCGGAGATATAGACCAAGATACAGTCGAGTTTATCGATAACTACGACGGCAGCATGAAAGAGCCGTCACTTCTGCCGACCTCGTTTCCCAATGTGCTCGTGTCGAGCAACACCGGCATTGCCGTCGGCATGGCAAGCCAGATATGCGGCTTTAACCTTGAGGAGGTTTGCCGCACGACTATAGAGTATCTGTCAGACCCCGAGTGCGACCTGCTCTCGACCATGCCTGCACCCGATTTCTCCACCGGCGGTGAGATAGTCTACGACCGTGCGGAGATGGAGAACATCTATAACACCGGCCGTGGCAGCTTCAAGGTCAGAGCCCGCTGGCGCTATGTCCAAAAGGAAAACATCATCGAGATTTACGAGATACCCTATACCACCACGACCGAAGCCATCGTTGACAAGGTCGCAGAGCTTATTAAGGCCGGCAAGGTGCGTGAGGTAAACGATATGCGAGACGAGACCGACCTCAGCGGTCTTAAGCTCGCCATCGATCTCAAGCGCGGTACTGACCCCGAAAAGCTCATGCAGAAGCTGTTCAAGCTCACCCCGCTTATGGACAGCTTCCCCTGCAACTTCAACATCCTTGTCGCCGGCAACCCCAAGGTCATGGGTATCAGGGAGATACTCAGCGAGTGGAGCGCATGGCGCATGGAATGTGTCCGCCGCCGTGTGTATTTTGACCTGTCCAAGAAAAAGGATAAACTGCACCTGCTCAAGGGTCTTGAAAAAATACTTCTCGATATCGACAAGGCGATTGCAATTATTCGCAATACCGAGCTTGAAGCCGAGGTCGTACCCAACCTCATGATGGGCTTCGGTATCGACAAGGTGCAGGCAGAGTATGTTGCGGAGATAAAGCTGCGCAATATAAACAGGGAATATATCCTCAAGCGTGTGTCCGAGACCGAGGAGTTGGAAAAGGCGATAGAGGAGCTTGAGGAAACGCTCAAGAGCCGACGCAAGATAAAGAGCATCATCGTTAATGAGCTCAAGCAGGTCATCAAAAAATACCCCTGCCCCCGCAGAACGGGCATCGTTTACGCAAACGAGATAGAGGAATTTGAGGAGACCGAGCTTGTCGAGGATTACCCCGTAACGGTGTTTATCTCGAACGAGGGGTACTTTAAGAAGATAACACCGCTGTCGCTGCGCATGAACAGTGAACAGAAGTTCAAGGACGGGGACGGACTCAAAATGTCCTTTGAGTCGTCTAACCGCACAGAGCTTTTGATTTTCACCGATCAGCAGCGTGTGTACAAAACGAAGCTATCGGATTTTGACAACACCAAAGCCTCCGACCTCGGCGTGTATCTGCCGACAAAACTCGAAATGGAGGACGGCGAGCGCATCTTAAGCGTCGTCTGTCCGGGCGACTACAAAAAGCAGCTTCTGCTGTTCTTTGAAAACGGCAAGATAGCAAGGCTCGAAATGTCGGCATACGAGACAAAGACAAACCGCAAGAAGCTCATAAACGCATATTCCGACAAGAGTCCACTCGTTGAGGTCATGCCGATAAGCGAAGATATCAATGTTGCCATGTTCTCGACCGACGGCAGGGCGCTCGTGTTCAATACCTCGCTTTTGCAGCTCAAGACCAGCCGCACCACGCAGGGTGTTGCGGGAATGAGCTTAAAGAAAAATCATAAACTGAATTCGGCGGTACAGCTCGAATCGACCGTAATAAAGAATGTCTCCCGCTACCGTGTCCGCAGCCTTCCGGCAGCCGGTGCGCTGCTCAAGGACGAGGACAGGGGAGAGGAGCAGATGTCACTTATAAACTGAGGGCTTTATTATGATTAAAAACAAGAAAATCAAAGCAATTGCATTCAAGTATCTGCTTATCGTTGTCGGCGCTGCACTGTTTGCGGCTGGCTTCCAGTTCTTCCTGTACCCGAACTCGATAATTGTCGGCGGTGTCAGCGGTATCGCAATGATAATCAATTTGTTGACCAAGCTTCCTGTCGGCTTGCTCACCATCGTTCTCAACATCCCGCTGTTTATTATAGCGTGGCGCTATTTCGGCACGGGCTTCATCGTCAGCTCGCTCGTCGGCATGCTGCTCTCATCCGTGTTCGTTGACCTGTTTGCTCTGCTGTCGATATCGCCGACAAACGATATGCTGCTTGCGTGTATAATCGGCGGCGCTGTCAAGGGCCTCGGCCTCGGCATCATCTACTATGCCGGTGCGACCACGGGCGGCACGGACATCATTGCAAAGTTTATACGGCTCAAGTTTCCGTACCTCAACTTCGGCACTGTTGTTCTCATAACCGACTGTGTTATAATCATTGCATTTGCGGCCATTTTCAACAAGATTGAGTCTGCAATGTACGCCGCCATTACCATGTTTGTCGTGTCCAAGGTCGTCGACCTTGTGCTGTACGGCATCGACAATTCCAGTGTGTGCTACATCATCAGCGAAAAGAGCGACCAGCTTGTGACCGACATCACCGACCGTTTGCACCGTGGCGTAACCATTCTCAGGGGCGAGGGCGCATATTCGCATCAGAATAAGCAGGTGCTTTTGTGCGTTGTCAAGCGCACGCAGATAGCCGATATCAGGAAAATGATAAAGAATGTCGATGAAAAAGCCTTTTTCATCATCACCGATGCCAAGAATGTTTTCGGCAAGGGCTTCGGAGATATTGCCGATTTCAGATGAATTTATCCGGAACATGAAAGTTTTGCTTGACAAATCTGATTTGCGTGGTAAAATATAAAATGTTCCGTGTGCGGGCATAGCTCATCCGGTAGAGCGCCACCTTGCCAAGGTGGAGGTAGCGAGTTCGAGTCTCGTTGCCCGCTCCAAAAAGCAAGCATCTTATGATGCTTGCTTTTTCTTTGTTTCAATGCCGAAATTTCTATAACGATGATCATAACTCCTGAATTCCACTAAAATCAGGAGTTTTTTGTTGAATGAAATATTTTGGGAGGTTCGGTTGTATGCCGAATAGATTTAGCTCAAGCTGCGCATGGGAAGCGCCGCTTTCGGTGAGCTCGGCAGCCGAGCGCTTGTCAAGTCAAGCCTTGTATTTATTTCTCTGACTGTCCGCTTTTTCAGCGTTACTCTCTATAAAGGAAAAATCCTGTCGAAAATACGACAGGATTTTTCTTCTGGTCGGAGTGGGGAGACTTGAACTCCCGGCCTCTTGGTCCCGAACCAAGCGCGCTACCAACTGCGCTACACCCCGAAATCAGCTTTATTATTATAATAAGACAATGTGACATTGTCAAGAATTATTTACGAATTTGTCAGCCTTGACCGAATATAATTAGTTGAGGTGACAAGCCATGAAGGATATTAAGCTATACATATCGGCGGGCATATTCATAGCGCTGACGGCGATAAAAATGCTGCTTCCGTCACTCTCGGACGAGATACGGGACGGAATAACCGATGTGCTGCGCATGGAGGATGAGCAGACGCAGGCGATAATCACACTGGGCTCGGAGCTTACAAAGGAGGATATTATAAACGCCTTTGATTTCACAAAGGACTTCAAGCCCAAGCCTGCGAGTGCAGTTGTTGCCGCGACCCCCACACCGACCGTCGCACCTGCTCCGACCCCGAGCCCGACCCCGACTCCAACTCCAACGCCTACCCCTACGCCCACGCCGAAGCCCACAACGCCGCCCAAGGTAGCAGCATTTTACGCAGCACAAAAGGCGTTTTCAAACTACGCCGTGCCGTCAAATGTGTCATATGATTATTCTGCGCTGCCGTTTAAGTATACAAGCCCGGTAAAAGGTGTAACCTCCTCGGGCTTCGGCTACCGTGAGCACCCCATTCAAAACGAGGTCAAGTACCACTACGGCACGGACTTTGCGGCAAACACCGGTGAAAAGGTGTGCGCCTTTGCCGACGGCACGATATACGCCATCGGCGAAAATGACAGCTACGGCAAGTATGTCATCATAGACCACGCCGACGGCTACCGCACGCTTTACGCCCATTGCAGCAAGCATTTGAAAGGCAGCGGCAAAGTCAAAAGGGGAGAGGCGATAGCCCTTGTCGGCGAGACGGGAGCTGCCACCGGACCGCACCTGCATTTTGAACTTATGAAAGGTCAGACCTACCTCAACCCCGAGTTTTACATATGAAAAGGGTAGATATCAGCGCCGGAGCAATACTTTTGCTCTCGGTCATTTACTTTTTCGGGGGCATGACGAGCCTCACGGCGCTGCTGCTTGCCGTTTTAATCCACGAGCTTGGCCACATTGCGGCAATTGAATTATGCGGCGGCAGGGTGCATGGTCTCAAGGTCACTGTTAGCGGACTTTGCATAAATTGCTCCGGTGCAGGCGGTACTTTGGAAAGTGTTATTTGTTTATGCGCCGGCCCTGCGGCGGGCTTTGCTCTTGCTTATGCCGCATCATACCTCGGCAACCTGAGCCAAAACCTGCTGCTTATAAAAACAGCGGGCTTCAGCCTTGTTTTGTCGGTGTACAACTTACTGCCTGCCTTGCCGCTTGACGGCGGGCGGGCACTTGAGTGTATTGCCCGATCCTTCGGCGGCACCGTATTTGCACAGACGCTGCTTGAGATTTCTGGAATGCTCACGGGTGCGGCGCTGTTGTTTGCGGGAGCGTATTTCATACGCCACTCGTTCGGTGCGGCGCTGCTTATCGCCGGAGTGTGGGTATTAACGGCACAAACGGGTATTGTAAAAAACGGCGCAATGTTGTAAAATTACAAAGATAAACTGTTTGGAGATTTTACATGGATAAAAAACTTGAGCGCATACTGCCGAGAGTGCAGAAGCCTGCACGCTACACCGGCGGCGAATATAATCAGATAATAAAAAACAAGGACGAGGTCGATGTCAGGGTGGCATTCTGCTTTCCCGACACCTACGAGATAGGCATGTCGAACCTCGGCATGGGCATACTCTACTCAACGATGAACGAGCTGCCGTATGTCTGGTGCGAGCGTGTGTATGCGCCATGGGGCGACATGTACGAGGAGATGAAAAAGTCCGATGTCAAGCTCTATGCGCTTGAAAGCGGCGACCCCATTTCCGAGCACGATGTGCTGGCGTTCTCAGTCGGATACGAGATGGCTTACACCACAGTGCTTGACATGATGGACATGGCAGGACTGCCTATCCACAGTGCCGAAAGAACTGAGCTTCTACCGCTTGTGCTCATCGGCGGCACGGCAGCACTGAACCCCGAGCCCATGGCGGATTTCGTGGACATTTTCCTTCTCGGTGAGGGCGAGGAGATGAATAACGAGCTTTTGGCGCTCATCCATGATGCGAAGAAAAACGGCTGGAGTAAGGCGGAGTTTCTTAAAAAAGCCTGCAACATCGGCGGCGTTTATGTCCCGAGCTTCTATACGCCCATTTATAACGATGATAATACGATAAACCGCATCGAAGTCGCCGCCGGTGCGCCCGAGCGTGTCACGAAGCGCATCATAGCCGACCTTGACAAGGTGCATTTTCCGCTTCATCCCGTTGTTCCATCGACCGAGGTCATCCATGACCGAGTCAATCTTGAGCTTTTCCGCGGCTGCGTGCGTGGCTGCCGCTTCTGTCAGGCAGGTCATGTTTACAGACCCATTAGAGCAAAAAGCCCGGAGCTTCTTATCGAGCAGGGCAAGGCGCTTCTAAAAAACACCGGCTGCCAGGATATCACGCTGCTGTCGCTAAGCTCAAGCGACTACCGGCATCTTTCGTGCATCTGTGACGGCCTGCTTGAATACTGCGAGCCTCGCAGCATAGGTCTGTCTCTGCCGTCACTTAGAGCCGACAACTTTTCCATCGAGATAATGCACAAGCTGCAAAAGACCCGCAAGAGCGGCCTCACCTTTGCACCCGAGGCAGGAAGCCAGCGCCTGCGTGATGCGATAAACAAGAATGTCACGGAGGAGGATCTTCTAAACACCTGCCGTTTGGCGTTTGAGGGCGGCTGGAACAATGTAAAGCTCTACTTCATGCTCGGCCTTCCTACCGAGACCGAGGAGGATATTCTCGGCATAGCGGAGCTTGCAAATCAAGTTCTGCACACATGGCGGCTTTATGCCAAGAACAAAAACAGGGGAGTGCGCATAACCGTGTCGACCTCCTGCTTCGTGCCGAAACCGCACAGTCCGTTCCAGTGGGAAAAGCAGAACACGATGGACGAGTATATTGCCAAGGTTAACCTCCTGCGTGAGAATATAAAAGCCAAGAATGTGGTCTACAACTGGCACGACCCGCAGACAAGTTATATCGAGGCGACCCTCTCCCGAGGTGACCGCCGCATGGGCAAGGTAATCGAAAATGTTTGGCGCAGCGGCGGCAGGCTTGAAGCATGGACCGATTATTTCTCGTTTGACCGCTGGATGCAGGCATTTGACAACGCCGGCGTTGACCCGACCTTCTATGCGCACCGTGAGCGCTGCAAGGACGAGGTCATGCCGTGGGATGTTGTTGATGTCGGCGTGCGTAAAGAGCATTTGTGGCACGAAAAGGAGCAGTGCTATCGCTCCGAGCTTTCGCCCGACTGCCGCAAGCAGTGCTCGGCCTGCGGTGCCGCAAAGCTTTTGAAGGGAGGACGCTGCGATGGATAAGTACAGACTTTTGTTTTCCAAGACCGGCAGAGCTGTTTATATCTCGCATCTTGACCTCATGCGCACGCTCACGAGAGCTTTTCTGCGTGCCGAGTGCCGCTTAAAATATTCCGAGGGCTTTAACCCGCACCCGCAGATATCCATTGCGCTTCCGCTGTCGGTCGGTGCCGAGAGCATTTGTGAGATAATGGACTTTAAGCTCCTTGAGGACAGGCAGCCGCAGGATATACTCGTTGCGCTGTCAAAGCAGCTTCCCGAGGGCATCGAGGCTATCGAGGTGTATTCCTCCGAGCGCAAGGTCAAGGAGCTAAAATGGATCAAGATATCCGGCGTTTTTGAGTACGACGAGCGCAGCGCCGAGGAAATGGCGGCAAAGCTCGGCGAGTTTTACGCACAGGATAGCATCGTCATCACCAAAAAGACCAAGCGCGGCATGGGTGAGAGCGATATAACACCCGCAATCAAGGAGATATCGTTTGCGGCTGACGGCAGCGATGTACGGATCAATGCCATTATCTCCGCCCAAGAGCCGACACTCAACCCTGAGCTGCTTGCCGAGGCAACAAGACAGCTTTGCCCCGATATAGCACCCGATTTTGCAAAATTCCGCAGGCTTGAGGTGTTTGACGAAAATATGGGTATTTTCCGCTAAAAAGTGCTTGCAATATAAGACTTTGTGTGATAATATACTATGGCTTGTGCAGATATGGTACGAGCTATCAAGCGGTCCTCTGCCGAGACCCAAAGGGAGTCCTCCGGCACGAACGCCTTAAGTAAAGGAAGGATTAGACTATGGATCTGATCAAAGTTCTCAGCGAACAGT
>ENA-UONV01003334-UONV01003334.1-human-gut-metagenome-genome-assembly--contig:-CS4-NODE-3334-length-10923-cov-4.890872_pt1 | contig 10923 bp, 9 predicted proteins | sample MGYA00242461_ERZ724008 | MGnify/ENA metagenome assembly ERZ724008 | reverse complement strand
AATATAATACGTTATACATGCTAAGTTTATAGCACATGTTTTGACCCCAACATCTAATAAATAAAATATACATTACAAAAAGGAGACTATATAAATGGAAACAATATTCTACATTGTAGACAGCATTGACGGAGATTACGCAAATCTAAGGCGGGAGGATGACGCACAGGCAGAGCCAAAGCTTGTCGCAAGAGCACTCCTGCCGGAAGGAATACAGGAGAACGGCAGACTGAAGTATGAGCTGCTTGAGTATTCTATCTGTGATTGACTGCCGCGCACAGCGGTGACACAGCATAGGAAATAATGTATAAAGTTAGTGTCAATATGCAGGGCAGGTAAAGGAGACTTTAAAAGTTAAAGGTCTCCTTTTTGTTTTAAACCAATTGCAAAACAATGCTGTAAATATCAATCCGTACCCACTATTTATTAAAGACTGTAAAATAATAAATTGTATTGACAATTAACTCTACAAGTAGTAGACTAAAAATGAACTACAAAGTGTAGACCAATGAAATGGGCTGATATAGCGGACTAAAAGAATGAATAGGTAATTGCGAAGCTCGGTGTATTGCACAACTGTTTATTGGCTGAAATGAGTTTCGCAAACACCTAAAAAGAATGAAGCAGGAAAGGAGAACGTATGGCAGAGTACAGACTGGGCGAGGTCGAGATGAAGTTTGCGGACATCATCTGGGAAAATGAGCCGATTGCCTCAGGTGAGCTTGTAAAACTCAGCGGACAGAGACTTCAGTGGAAGAAGTCGACAACGTACACGATATTAAAAAGGCTTTGCGAGAGGGAGATATTTCAGAATGTAGACGGCGTGGTGACATCATTGATAAGCAAGGAACAGTTCCAGCTTAAGAAGGGTGAGGAGTTCCTTGACGAGAATTATGGCGGTTCACTTCCGTCATTTGTAGCGGCATTCGCATCGCGAAAGAAGCTGTCTAAGGATGATATAGCTTATCTCAAAAAAATTATTGATGAGAGCAGGTAATCAGGCAAAAACGATTTGCATTTACACAGGACAACGAAAATTGAGTGCTTTTCAGGCAGGCTGATGTCTGGGAAACGGGGGTTAAGATGACTGATGTTTTTTACAAAATACTTCAAATGAGCATATCCGCGAGTTGGTTGATTCTTGCGATAGTTGTGTTGAGAATATTTCTGAAAAAGGTTCCAAGAAAGATAATATGCTTTCTGTGGGCGCTGGTTGCGATAAGACTGGTGTGTCCGTTTGCGATTGAGAGCCGTTTCAGTCTGATTCCGGATACGCAGGGCATATTTGCAGATTATGAAAATCAATTAGAAAATGCCGGAACGGATAATGTCAATGCCGGATTGCCGGACATAAGTGGTGCTGTCGGGGGAGTTTTGGACAATGAAGGTGCCGCCGGCGGCAATGCTGATATGGCTTCCGGAAAGCTGAATAATGAAATTGATAATGCTGCGGGAAATATTACGGCCGGGAATACAGCCGGTGGAAATATTACAGGCGGAAGTGTTTCGGATGGAGGTATTGCAGCTGGGAATATCGCAGACAAAAACAATATGTCAGGAAATATCCCTAACATTTCAAACGGAAATGCAATGGCTGTTGACAATCCGGACAGGGTAAATAATGGTGGGCTTAATGATATATCAGGTGGAAATTTTGAAGGTAACCTTGATAATGCAGACAATAATCTGAGCGGAGCAGCCACATACGCCGCTCAGAAGGCTGCAGCCGGCAATGTGGGCTATAGAGTGATATTGGCGGGGAAGCTTGGTGGTATCAGTCTGGGAAGGCTTGCATTTATATGGACTGCAGGATGTGTGATTCTGCTTTTATATGCGGTGTGCTCATATATACTGCTTAGAAGAAAGACTGGAGCAGCTTTTAACAATGGGGAAAATATCTATATATGCGATGATATCGACACACCGTTTATTTTAGGTATACTTTCACCTAAGATATATATACCGTCGCTCTTGACAGAGGAGGAGAGGAGCTATGTAATAGCGCATGAAAAGGCGCATTTAAAGCGTCTGGACTGCGTGTGGAAGCCGCTTGGTTTTATACTGCTTGCGGTGTACTGGTTCAATCCGCTGAGCTGGGTGGCGTATATACTTCTTTGCAGGGACATTGAGCTTGCATGTGATGAGAGGGTAATCGCGGATAAAGATATCGAATATAAAAAGCAGTATGCCATGACACTTTTAAATTGCAGTTCGCCGAAAAAAATGGTGAGCGCATGTCCGCTTGCTTTTGGGGAGGTGAGTGTCAAGACCAGAATAAAGACGGTGCTTAACTATAAAAAGCCTGCTTTCTGGCTTGTACTGGCGGCGGTTGCCGCATGTGTTGTCGTTATGGTATGTTTTATGACTAATCCTAAGAGCAGTGCTCCGGATAATGAGTCTGCTGCAGGTGAAAATATTGATGAGAGCAGCAGTGCGGAACCGGATAGCGAAAAATTGGTGGCGGAAGGTGGCTCAGAAGTTATAAATAATAACGGTTGGAGCGTGTGGTTTGAGGCGATGCCGGGCTACAGCTTTTCATACAGTGAGGAGGGCATTGACATAGCATATGACGAATTCGGTGAAAAAGCATACCTGCGGAGTCTGCAAATGTCATCTTTATCCGGTACCTATGGTGAACTAAGAACCAGTGACAAGCTGCAGAAATGGGGAATGCAGTATAAAGGGACACTTGAGGAATATATAGACGGTGAGGTAGGAGTAAGCATATACAAATATGATGAGACCGCCTCTGTATCGGAGTCGGAAGAGCCTGGAGAAGGATACTTTATTATATTCGGTTCAACACAAAGTGGTACAGTATGGACACTTACACTGCCTGTAGGGGCAACACGTACGGTTGCAGATAGGTTTATAAATGCTGCCCATTTGACACTTGAGAAAAATCAGTATGCTTACCATATAGAATATGCAGGCTGGAATATAGCGTATGAAGCAAATGATGGTTGGACAGGCAGTTATGATGGCAATATACTTAGTATAAGTAACTCAGAGGATTCAAGGAGCGTAAGTCTTGTTCCTTATAGTGAAGCGGGCAGCCGTTTTCTCCCGGACAATGGCAGACAGAAGGAAAGCACCGAACTTTATACATGGAAAATAGAGAATCTCAGAGGAAGCCGTGACAGCTATAAAGAATATAATGAAAATATTGTAAGAAGCATATATTCCATCGCCGGGAATAATGATGACAATGGGAAGAATGGCTATGTTGTTATATACAGCGCTGCTGAAAGTGATATTGTGTGGTATATAAGATTTTCGGAGGAGTATTCGGAAAATGATGTATATGATATCATAGGTGGTATCAATATAAGCTCTGCCGATGCACTGGCGGCGTGGGATGGAAAGCTTAAGTATTATGACAGTAAACTATCGTTAACTGTGTACGAACAATATGAACGTGCACAGGACAGAATAGATTTTCTGGGGAAATGGGTATTAGATGAAAATGGAGCTGCAGTCCGGGTATTTGATTTGTTGACTGAAGAACTTAAGAGTGCAAATACTGGTCTTTATGAAAAATTAAAAGATCCGGTAAGCTCGGTACAGGCATTGCTGGAGTTTAATTACACCTCCAGTGTGGTTTATAATTACTATTCCGCTTTCGATGGTTCGCGCAAGGTGGTGGAATATACACTTGATGATGGAAGCCGGAGAGCGATTGAGGTGGATTATAGTGAAACAGACGGATTGTGGATGCCTGCTTATGAATATGATGTAGATTCATCCGGATATGAGAGCATTGTTCTGGTTAATAAATACATGGATGGGATTACAGCAGATAGATTAAAACAGGTAACACAGATTTGGACAGGTGTTTCGGAAATGGGTGATACAATTTTTGATGTATCGGATAACTATGTTATTCTTGACTCTGTTGCAGATTCAGACATTGTGCTGTATGGAATGTACGGAGGGGAAACAATGGTCATAAGGGATGGTGAGCATGTAATTCCTGTCTGGACTAACTGGATGTCACCACACATGGTTATGCCGCAGATTCATTATGGAGATTATGATAATGACGGAGTATACGAGTATGCTATCTGGTCAAATATGGATACAGGTACAGGTGTTTCGGGTGATGAACTTTATATAATTGAAGCAGATTATGCTAAAGAAAATAGTGAAGAGGATTTTTACAGCATAAAGGAATATTCAGATTGGGGCGGTGATTTGGACAATGCTGTGAGCTATTATCTTGATGATACAGGAAATGTTGTCACCATGACATTGAATGGTGAAGATGTGGCTTCAGTTGATTTGTCAGGACATTTTGAGGAACACAAGGAATATAATGAGTCATTTGATGGAATTGATTTTGGTTCACATTATTCTTTTCATGAACAGGATGGAATATGGTATTTTGTAAATGCAGGACGTATATATGTGAAACGTGATGGAAAATCAGTGTACGATGAGGATATGATTCCTTATAACGTGGTGGTGAATGCAAGGGTAGTCTATGAGCCTGATCAGCAATTCCATCTTGAGGATATCGAGATTATCGTTGAGGAAAGAAATAATTAGGACGATGCGGCTAAAGAATGAGGGGAGTATTGGATGACGGAGGCTGATTTGCCGCTTGCCTGTACCTATGAAAAATGCTATATTAAATAATATATGAGAAAAATACGAGGTACAAGATGAAGATAAGAGACATAATAAACGGTGAAAAGCCTACGCTGTCATTCGAGGTCTTTCCGCCTAAGAAGGATACGGATTTTGCGAATGTTGAGGCTGCGGCTTTCGGGATAGCGGGGCTTTCACCGAGCTACATGAGCGTGACTTATGGTGCCGGCGGAAGCACTAAGGGACATACGATTGCGCTTGCGCAGGCAATTCAGGAGAAATATAATGTTCCGACCATAGCGCATCTTACCTGCGTATGCGCTAATAGAGAGGGAATTAAGGCGGCGCTCTCAGAGCTGAAGAGTGCGGGAATTGAGAATATTCTTGCCCTGAGAGGCGATATTCCGAAGAATTATGAGGGGGAAGTGTTTACAGATTTTTCACATGCCTCTGAGCTTGTTAAGCTTATAAAGGAAAGTGGTGATTTCTGTGTCGGAGGTGCATGCTATCCTGAGGTACATCCTGATTCGGCGAACAGGAAAGAGGATATTTTAGGGCTTAAGAGAAAGGTTGACGCGGGCTGTGAGTACTTGACAACACAGATGTTTTTTGACAATAATATATTTTTCAATTTCATGTACAGGCTCAGGGAGGCAGGTATAACTGTTCCTATTATTCCCGGAATCATGCCGATTACCAGGAGGGGACAGGTTAAGAATGCAGTGAAGCTGTCGGGCTGTAATGTGCCTGAGCGCTTCAAGAACATAGTCGACAGGTTTGGCGATTCGGAGGAGGCAATGAAGCAGGCGGGTATAGCCTATGCGACCGACCAGATTATCGACCTTATGGCAAATGGCGTCAAGAATATCCATGTGTATTCAATGAATAAGCCGGAGATTGCCGAGGGCATACAGAGGAATCTTTCGGAGATACTAAAGGCGTGAAATAGAAGAAAAATATCCACAAAAGCCGGAAAACAAAAACAGAAAACAAGCAAAAGCGGAAATATGTGGGCATAGAAATCTGAAAAAGCAGAAAAACACCCGCAAAGACAAGATATTAAAAACATGAATTGGTGAGTTGAATGAGAAATATTACGGCTGATATCAAATCAGGCAGCTTCAAGCCTGTATATCTTTTGTATGGCAGTGAGGACTATTTGAAAAAATGGCTTCGTGACAGACTGAAAAAAGCGATAGTTCCTGACGGAGATACTATGAATTATTCTTATTTTGAGGGCAAGGCTCCTGACAGTAAGGCGGTGGCGGAGATAGCTGATACCATGCCTTTTTTTGCGGACAGAAGGCTTGTGGTTATTGAGAACAGCCAGTTTTTCAAGACGTCGGCGGATGATATGCTTGTGGAGCTTGTAAAGAACCTCCCGGACACAACAGTTCTTGTGTTCATAGAGAATGAGGTTGACAAGCGGAACAGGCTCTATAAGGCGGTCAAGGAAAAGGGCTATATAAGTGAGCTTAATGAGCAGAGCGATAATGACATAATCAAGTGGGTTGTCGGACTTCTAAAGAGAGAGAACCGCGTGATGAATGATGACACAATCAGACTTTTTCTTACCAAGACGGGCAACTCCATGGAGAACATATCAAGGGAGTTTGAAAAGCTTATATGTTACACGATGGGGCGTGAGAGAATAACCTCAGAGGATGTGGAGGAGGTGTGCACCACACAGACCACGAACCGCATATTTGATATGATAACCGCCATATCGCAGAAGAATCAGGAAAAGGCGCTTGAGCTGTACTATGATCTGCTCACGCTCAAGGAACCGCCTATGAGAATCATGTTTCTGATAGCGCGCAATTTCAACCAGCTTCTTATGGTAAAGGAGCTTACTGAGAATGGGAATGCTTCGGCGGCGATTGCGGGCAAGATGGGAATACAGGGCTTCCTTGTCGGAAAGCTTCAGGCGCAGGCAAGACCCTTTAAGACCGGTACGTTAAGAAGAGCACTTGAAGAGTGTGTTACGCTTGAGGAAGCGGTGAAAACCGGAAGATTAGAGGACAGATTAGCTGTTGAGATGCTGATAGTCAAGTATTCTGCAGCATAAAAAATAACCCATGATGGGCAGCCACCGTCATGGGTTATTTTTTATAAATCAGAAACAGATTATCAATAAGCAGTGGTATAATAATCTGTTAAAATTCGTTATATAATAAGCTTGCTATGTGTTGCAGAAAGCTTAGATTAGTTCATGCTGTTAACAAGAGTAGCTAATCTGGAAACCTTTCTTGCAGCGTTGTTCTTGTGGTATACACCCTTAGAACAAGCCTTAGCGATCTCTGTAGATGCGACCTTAAGCTCGGCAGCAGCAGCAGTCTTATCGCCGGCAGCGACAGCAGCCTCAACCTTCTTTGTATAAGTCTTAATCTTAGACTTGATTGCCTTATTGCGGTCTGCTCTTGTAGCAGCAACTAAAATTCTCTTCTTTGCAGATTTAATGTTAGCCAATTCAATACACCTCCAAATAGTATATAAAAATATTCTAAGTATAAGTGTCTACATCAGAACAGACACGGTAGCACTAATGTAAACATACTTGTATATTATAGAGCGCATTTTTTGAATTGTCAAGCGCTGCAACGAATTTTTTTAAGAAATTTGGAGAAAATACCTTTGGAGGTGTTTGCAGCATGGGGTTGAAGATAAGAACAGATTTAGCGCTTGAGGCGAAGGAGAGCCTTGACGAGGACGGAAGCCTTAATGGGGTCGTGTTTGATGAGCAGACCGATGGGAGTACGGGGATTAAGGTGAGCCGGCTGAGGGTACTGAATGAGACAGGTGAGAGGAGCATGGGGCGCGCAAAGGGGGTATATTACACCTTTGAGACGGTTTCACTGTCCGAGAATGATGGGGAATACCACAGGGAGGTGTCAGAATTTCTTGCCGGATATATCAGGGAGACTATAAAAAAGCATATGAAAAAGGAACCGCCGTACCATGTCATGGTGGTGGGACTTGGAAACCGTGAGGCAACACCGGATGCACTGGGACCTTATGTGGTGAATAATCTGGATATTACGGAGAAGCTGGCAGCGGATGACCGGCGCTTTGGATACGTGAGCGCCATATCGCCGGGGGTTATGGCACAGACCGGAATGGAGACGGCACAGATTATCATGGGAGTTGTAAAAGAGCTGAAGCCGGACTGCATGATTGTGATTGATGCCCTTGCGGCGCGAAGCACGGCAAGACTTGCCAACACCATACAGCTCTCCGACACAGGAATCATGCCGGGTTCAGGAGTCGGGAACCATAGAAACGCCATAGATGATAAGAACATGGGGGTGCCGGTCATTGCAATAGGAGTGCCGACAGTTGTGGATGCCGCAACCATCGTGGGAGATGCGCTTGAAGGTCTGCTTGACAGCATGGATTATTCAAGGAGAAAACAGGTTATCCAGGACTTTATACCTGAGAGTATGTCCCGGATGTATGTCACACCGAAGGATGTTGATGAGCTGGTCAAGAGGATAAGCTTCACGATATCTGAGGCGGTCAATATATCAATGTCGCAAAAATAGCAACATCATTTTGACGTGAAAAGAATATACTGCAATAAGCTTGAGGTGTGGAAGTATGCTGTGACAGGACATAGATTCTTTAACAAAACAATGAGCAGAATTATCACGTTTGTCATTGTGACAAGCTGTGTGGTTCTGCCTGCTTTTGGAGCGCTGAGTAAGGCGGGGCTGAGACAGATAGTCACGATAGGCGGAAAAACAGCATGCAATACATTCTGTCCGGCAGGCTTTTATGATAAGCCGCTATATTATTATGCCGAGAACACACATCCGGCGGTTATTGTATTTGGAAATATATTTCCGCTCGTCCGCTTTATGGCGGCGGGAGCGGGGGAGGAAGCCGGCTGTGAGGGCGGACGGACAGAGTGGGAAATGAGCTGTGACTTGCCGGGTGGCATAGCATACAGGGAGGTTGTCGCGGCTGATATATATGTGGATAATGAAAATAATCCGGACAGTGTGCCGAATCCGGACAATAAAGATATATCCGGTGATGAAAATAACTGCGGTTCAGGGGAAAAAAATCAGACTACAGCTTCAGGAGGTGGCAGCAGCGATAATGATGACAGCACACCGAGGGATAATGGAGACTCCGGCGATGAACAGGGCTGCACACAGGAGAATTATATTCTCCCTGCCGGAAGTATTCCATGGACTGACGCCACTATTCCTTATGCCTATGAAAGCCTGATAAACTATGATTTTGTTCATGATAATTTTTATGTTATTCCGGCGCACACGGCACTTTCAAGGGATTTATTAAAGCCGGAGGAGTTTCTGAAGCTGGAGTTGTCGGTGAAGAATAAAAGACCATGCATACTGTTGTATCATACCCATTCACAGGAAGCATTTGCGGATTCCGCAGGAAGTGACATGACGATAGTGCAGGTGGGCGACTACCTTGCACAGCTCCTTGAAGAAAAATACGGATTTGAGGTGATACATATAAATACGGAATTTGACATGGTGGAGGGAAAGCTTGACAGAAGCAAGGCATATACCTACGCTGAGAAGGAGATTTCGGATGTGCTGGCGGAGCATCCGGAGATTGACATGGTTATTGACCTGCACAGGGATGGGGTTAATGAAAATCTGCATTTTATCACGGATATTAATGGTAAAGCTACCGCAAAGGTCATGCTTTTTAACGGAATAAGTTATTCTAATAATCAGGGAGATATAGATTATCTGTATAATCCATATCTGAAGGAAAACCTTGCACTCACATATCAGATGTATCTGCTGGGAAAGACATATTATCCTGATTTTTTCAGATGTATATATATCGAAGCATACAGATATAACCTGCATCTGTGTAAGAGGAGCATGCTGATTGAGGCGGGAGCGCAGACTAACAGCTTTGCGGAGGTTATCAATGCGATGGAGCCGCTTGCGGAGCTGATAGCAAGAGAATTGGCTGGAACACCGGAGGCAGGCACATATATCCGGTAGGGTGTGGCTGCTTCCGGTGGCTGAATTTATTGTACGACACAGTCGCCGAGCACATTGATTGCGGCGAGCCTGTCAAGCTCATTGTTAAATAAAATCTTTAGAGCACCATCCTCGCTGTCGCGGTTATTTACGATGGCAAGATTTTTAATACTGATATGTGACGCGGTTATTCTGCTTATGATATCTAACAGGGCACCCTCTTTGTCCTGAATATTGCAGTATACAATATGCTCACGTATAATCGGGCCCTTTCTGCCGTCTGCGACAGAATTACGATATTGTCTTGCTTCGTCAAAAAAGGCATTTATGGCGGAGTGTTCTTTACTTGCTACAATATCCTTTATCTGTGAGAGATAGTCAATGTAATCGCCGAGCAGCTTTACGATAGCGTCCGTGTTGGTGGTGCATATCTGCTCCCACATCTGCGGGGATGAGGAGGCGATTCGTGTTATGTCCTTGAAGCCGCCGGCGGCGAGGAGCTTCATGGTTCCGGCCTCATCATCGGAGTGCTTTATAAGATTTACCAGTGAGGCGGCAATGATATGGGGAACATGGCTTATTCCTGCGACACTGTAATCGTGGTGCTCAGGGTCGAGCACAACCGGGATGGCACCTGTGAGCCTGACAAGCTCTATGTACCTTGCAAGCATGTCCTGTGTAGTTGCCTTGGTAGGAGTGATGGCATAGAATGCGTTTTCTAACAGGATGTCTGAGGCATTATCATAACCGGTCTTCTCAGAGCCTGCCATAGGATGCCCGCCTATAAAGCACTCCTCAAGACCGAGCTCCTCCACAGTGTGATGTATATATCCTTTGACGCTTCCGACATCGGTTACTATACAGCCTTTTTTTATGAATGGTATCAGCTTTCCTAAATATTCTGAATTGTACTCAACAGGGGTACACAGGAAAATGAAGTCACATTCAAGAAAGCTTTCATCTATTTCGCCTGTCGCTGTGTCGATTACACCATCCGCTAATGCCTGTTTGCGCGGAGCTTCGCTTCTATTGTATGCTATAGTATATATGTCTGGTCGGTTTTTCTTTAGTACCTTTGCGATTGAACCGCCGATTAGCCCAAGACCTATAAATCCTACCGTGAGTGTATTCATCTGCAAGTAAGCCTCCTTAATAAATTCAAGGTTGTCTTATATTTGAAATTTTCAGAATAAAACAACAATACTTTATTGCGTTGATTTATTATAGCACAATGCTCATGGGATTTACAAGTTGTTTTCTTACAATGGATTGAATGTAAAAGGCTGCTATGCTGAGATTGGTTTCACGGCTAAATGGCACTACACACACATTCAACATCATTTTAAATATTTAACATTAT
>ENA-UONV01003331-UONV01003331.1-human-gut-metagenome-genome-assembly--contig:-CS4-NODE-3331-length-10930-cov-3.873655_pt1 | contig 10930 bp, 9 predicted proteins | sample MGYA00242461_ERZ724008 | MGnify/ENA metagenome assembly ERZ724008 | reverse complement strand
AATTTGCAAGTATATGCATTCTGAGAACCTCATGCTCAATATTGTCAAGCTTTTTTTCAAATCCTGCAAAATTTGAAAAAATAATACTGCCTATAAGCCCTGTAAGTAAAATTATGTCTGTTTTTTTCATGTCAGTCACCTCATTGAAGAGGTTTGACATGAAAAACAAATTTTATTCACTCACTGTAAAATTATTGCTCATATTCATATGAACTTTCCAAAGAAATTATTTTATGCGTCCATTTAAAAAACATTAGTCCCATGCCTGAAATTATAACCATCACCATCGGTACAACTGAAAATGTTCTTTCTGTTTTTTCCTGATTTTTTTCGGAACCGGAAAACGTCATTCCATTTTCATCAGCATAAGCCTTTCCCAGCGAATTTTCGCTGCCATTAATCACAAAGCTTCCCATCGGTACAAACGAACCGTCTCCTTCATAACCTACAGCAAAGTTTCCAACGCTTATTGTACTGTCGGGAATATTTATACTTCTCAAGCTGCTGCACCGCAAAAATGCAAAATCATTTATTTCATAAAGATTTTCTGAAAGCTTTATATCCTCCAGCATTTTACAGTCTGCAAAGGCATACTCTCCGATTCTTGCAGTACTGTCCGGAATATCTATGCTTCTGATACTGCTGCAATTATAAAATGCATATTTTTCTATATTTTTAAGAGTATCCGGAAGCTCTACGGTTTTCATAGAACTGCAATCAAAAAAACTGCCCTCCTCAACAGTATTTATACTGCCTTCAATGATTGCCGTTTCTAATGAACTGCATTCATAAAAAGCATGATGTCCCACTTTTTCCACGCTTTTAGGTATAATAACCTTTTCAAGCGATTTACATCTGTAAAATGCATTTTCACGAATTTCCGATACAGGTTTACCGTCAATAAATTCAGGAATGCAAATAATTTCCGGTTCTCCTTCAAATCCTGTTATAACCGCCTTATCATTGCATATAATATAATTTAAAGTTTCACAGTATGTATCCGCACTTGCCGGACCATTGCATAACGCCGCCGATAATACCGCCGATATGACAGCGGCAAACATTCTATTCTTTTTCATAAGCTGCTCCTTTACAGTTAAATGATCAACACTTTTTTAAGACATCGTTGTTTAACGGTCGCCTTACCATAATTTTAAATCCGGAAATATTAATTGTAAATCAGTTTTTCATCGTAATTTCTCGACTGATACTTTATAGAAATATTTATAACCGATCAAATATCCATACTAATTTCCATTTTGCAGTTACTTTTTAATGTTTTTTGCAAAAAATACTTATTTACAATTTATACATAATTTATTAACAAAAAATTAATAATATTATTGTAAAGTTTTTGTGTATATATGTTTAAATAAAGAAAATTGGAGTAAATATGAATAAATTTAAATTATTTGCTGGAATTACAGCAATTTGTCTTTTAACGACCGGTTGTGCTGAAAACGAAAATATAAGTCAGTCAACATCAGAACAATCATCGTCCGTATCAGAAATGGAATCTTCATCACAGTCTGACAAAAATCCGAATATACTCAGCGATGAAAAAAATCCCCTTACAGGCGAATACGGTTTCAATGAAAACGCCGTCGGAAAAAGACCTGTTGCCGTTATGGTAAGCAATATAAAGGCTGCGCTTCCGCAGTATGGCATTGACGAAGCGGACATAGTTTATGAGCTTCCTGTTGAAGGCGGAATAACAAGGCTTATGGCAATCTATGCGGACTATACAAACGTTCCGGACGTTTGTTCCGTAAGAAGCTGCCGATACTACTACCCTCTTATTGCTTATGGTATGGATGCAATTTACTGTCACTGGGGTTCGGACAAAACAATCGCCCTTGATACCTTGAATTACCTTGATATAGACAGATTTGACGGAAATGACAATTCGCTTGGTTACGGTACAGTTTTTGAACGTGATGAAGAAAGAGCTGCCTACTACGATACCGAACATACCGGATGTCTGAGGGGGTCAAGACTTGCCGACGCCATTGAAGATATGGGATACAGAACGGATATCAATGAAACCAATGAATCAGGCGCATTTATATTCAACAGTCCTGACTCTCCGAAAGAACCTGACGGTGCAGTCTGCATGACAGCACAGCTTAATTATTCCGGTGACTACTACAGTACATTTGAATATGACAGCAGCAATGAAACATATTTTAAGTATCATTCCGGTTCTCCTCATAATGATGGTGTAACGGGAAATCAGCTTGAATTCAAAAATGTCATAATCCTTGCAACATCAATCTCAACTCGAAGCGACGGAAAGCTTATGGATATCGGTCTTGAAAGCGGAAACGGCTATTATGTTTCTATGGGAAAAGCACAGCCTATAACCTGGTCAAAAGACTCTGACGACAGTCCTATAAAGCTTTATGACGAATCCGGAAATGAAATTTCTATCAATGCCGGAAAAAGCTATATAGGATTTATCAGCGAAAATAATATTTCAATAGAATAATTTCTGACTATTGACAAATAAAATTTCATATGATATAATGTACATGAAGTATAAGAGATTTGAGGTGAAAAGATGCGCAGAATTTCTTGTTAATGGATTTTGCATAACAAAATATTTTTATGTACTGCAAAAACAGTATAGTTTTGTTATGCCATTACAGGAAAGCTGCATATCTTTATCTTCACATATAAAACCATACCTGAATCTGTCTTGATGCAGGCATAATTGTGAGCTATAGGATATTACTTTCCTGTAGCTATTTTTATTTTCAGGAGGTAATTTATATGTCGATTATAAATGTAACAAATCTTACTTTTGCCTATGACGGCAGCTATGATAACATTTTTGAAAATGTCAGCTTTCAAATAGATACTGACTGGAAACTTGGCTTCACTGGCAGAAACGGCAGAGGAAAAACAACATTTCTGAATCTGCTGCTGAAAAAATATGAATACAGCGGAACTATTTCATCAAGTGTCCCTTTTGAATATTTTCCATATGAAGTCACAGACAAGGAACAGCTTACAACAGATGTAATTTCCTCTGTTTGCTATGACTTTCAGCAATGGCAGCTTATGCGTGAGCTAAATTTACTGCAAGTGTCAGAAGACGTACTTTACAGACCGTTTAACACACTTTCCAACGGTGAGCAGACGAAAGTTCTTCTTGCCGCACTGTTTTTAAAAGAAAACAACTTTCTTCTTATTGACGAGCCTACCAATCATCTTGATGTTAATGCCAGAAAAATTGTCGGGGACTATCTTAATTCTAAAAAAGGATTTATTCTCGTTTCCCATGACAGAAATTTTCTTGATAGCTGCGTCGACCATATTCTGTCAATAAACAGAAATAATATTGAAATTCAAAGGGGTAATTTTTCGTCATGGCTTGCAAATAAGGAAGCTCAGGATAATTTTGAACGTAATGAAAATGAAAAGCTAAAAAAGGATATTAAACGGCTTTCAAATGCTGCTAAAAGAACTTCAGATTGGTCGGACAAAGCTGAAAGCAGAAAAATAGGATTTGATCCGAAAAAAGTTGAAAAAAACATTAACCGTCGTCCCATGCAGGCAGCAAAAGCAAAAAAAATGATGTCACGCTCTAAGCAGATACAATCACGACGTCAAAACGCCATTGAAGAAAAATCAAAGCTTCTTAAAAATACTGAAACCATAGACTCTTTGAAGATTTTTCCGCTGAAATTTCATTCTGACTGCCTTATTTCCATCAAAAATATATCAATAAAATATGATGACAAAATTATTTGCGAAAACGTCAATTTTCAAATAAATCAAGGAGACAGAATCGTTCTCAATGGTCAGAACGGCTGCGGAAAGTCAAGTATTTTAAAGCTTTTATGGGGCGATAATACCGAATACAGCGGTGAAATCATTAAAAATAATCAACTGAAAATTTCTTATATTCCGCAGGATACATCGTTTTTGTACGGCAGTCTGACTGAATACGCTGAAAATCATCAAATAGATGAAAGCCTTTTCAAGACTATTCTACGCAAGCTTGACTTTTCAAGAACACAACTTGAAAAAAATATAGAAAATCTAAGTGCAGGTCAAAGAAAAAAGGTACTTATTTCAGGAAGTCTTTGTCAACAGGCGCATTTATACATCTGGGATGAACCTTTGAATTATATTGATATTTTCTCAAGAATGCAGATTGAACAGCTTTTACTGACATTTAAACCAACATTGCTTTTTGTGGAACATGATAAGCAGTTCCAAGACAATATCGCCACTAAAATAATTCAAATATAACAAAAGGGCAGTTGTATTAAAATACAACTGCCTGCCTTTTGTCCTTTTATATGAATATTTAACCCTATTATTGCAACTTTTGTATCACTTTTATCTGCAAATTTCCATTTCGTACTAATCGTCTCACCATAGACAGTAATTGTCATATATGTATCCATAGCAAAAAAATGACTTCCCCTGAGATTCTTTCTTCAGACTCCAATTCATCACGACCGGAGTATAGAAAGATAGAGTAGCAAAATGGATCAAGCACTATCAAAAACAAGAAAACTCGCTAATTTTATTAAGGCTATGTTTTTTATTGTTATCCCGCCGACCATTTTCAAACAATCAGTTTTCACTTATTGTCTTAATCCTTAAACTATGTATTGCCTCATAAATTTTACGGGCAATATATGGATTATTCATCGTATAAAGATGTATTCCATCAACGCCCTGTGTTATCAAATCAACTATTTGATCTATCGCATAGGCGATACCTGCGTCCCTCATAGCAATTGGATTATTTTCATAGCGTTCCATCATTGCCGCAAATTTTTTCGGTACTGAAGCGCCGCAAAGAGAAGTCATTCTTTCAATTTGCCTTTTATTGACTACCGGCATTATGCCTGCTTCTATGGGTACATTAATACCTGCTAACTGACAACGCTCTCTGAATGAATAAAAATAATCGTTATTGAAAAACAGCTGTGATATCAAGTGGTCTGCACCGGACTCAACTTTGATCTTAAGATTCTGAATGTCCTCAATTATATCTTTTGCTTCAATATGTCCTTCAGGATAACAGGCGGCAATTATATTAAAATCTCCCTGTGATCTAATGTAGGAAATAAGGTCGGAAGCGTATTTAAAATCTCCCTGTACATAATTGTCATTGGGGATATCGCCTCGCAAAGCCAATATGTTTTCTATACCTCGTTCCTTCAATTCTTGAAGCTTATCGGAAACATCTTCTTTTGTCAGTCCGATACAAGGAAGATGAGCAGCACTCTCAATGCCTAGGCTTTTGACTGCTGATGCAATATTAAAGGTTTCGTTATTGTTTTTTCCGCCGCCTGCACCGTATGTTACACTGATAAAATCCGGCGACAGCTTTTTTAATTCGTTAAGCGTATCATAAATCGTTTTAACAGGAGCTGTCGGCTTAGGCGGAAACACCTCATATGACAAAACGATCTTTTTCTTAAATAACTCAGATATTTTCATTTCTCATTTCTCTCGCTGCCTGCACAAGATTTTTAAGACTTGCGGCAGTTTCGGATACTCCTCTCGTTTTCAGTCCGCAGTCAGGATTTACCCACAGCTTATCTGGACTGATTTTTTCAAGCATTTTATACAGTGCAGATTTTATTTCGCTGACAGACGGTACTCTCGGAGAATGAATATCATATACGCCGGGACCGACTTCTGTCTTAAAATTATTTTCTTTCAGGGAATCAAGTATCAGCAAATCGGAACGGGAGGCTTCAAATGTAATAACATCTGCGTCCATATCATCGATCGCCTTTATAATATCTGTAAACTCACTGTAGCACATATGTGTGTGTATTTGTATTTCCGGCTTTACTCCGCTATGTACCAGACGGAATGCGGGAATAGCCCAATCAAGATATTCACAGTACCAATCGCTTTTTCTAAGCGGCAATTTTTCACGCAGAGCCGCTTCGTCCACCTGAATAATACGGATACTGTTCTTTTCTAAATCCAAAACCTCATCACGGATTGCAAGCGCTATCTGATATGTACTTTCTTTCAAAGAAATATCTTCACGAGGGAAAGACCAATTCAGTATCGTTACAGGACCTGTCAGCATTCCCTTCATCGGCTTTTCAGTAAGACTTTGAGCATAAACAGACCAATTAACAGTCATTGGCTTACTTCTGGAAACATCTCCCCAGATTATCGGCGGTTTAACGCATCGTGTTCCGTATGATTGCACCCAGGCTTTTTCGGTAAATAAATATCCCTTTAACTGCTCTCCGAAATACTCCACCATATCGTTTCTTTCAAATTCACCATGAACAAGTACATCAAGTCCTGTTTCTTCCTGTTCCTTAACACACTCAGCAATCTTATTACGGTTAAATTCAATGTATTCTTCCTCACTGATCTCGCCTTTTCTAAGAGAAGCACGATTTGCCTTTACATCGGCAGTCTGCGGAAATGAACCGATTGTTGTTGTCGGGAAGGCAGGGAGATTAAATTCTTTTTTCTGTATTTCTTCTCTGACAGTAAATTCAGGAAACCTTGTAAAATCTTTTTCTCCGATTTTTGAAACCCGTTCCTGTACAGCGGGATCGCAGCAATCAGGTCTGTTTTCAAAAAGTGCAGCATTTGACTGAAAAACAGCTTCGTTATTATAGTCACATTCTGACAAAGCTTTAAGCTCGGCAAGCTCAATAAGCTTTTCTTCTGCAAAAGCAAAATGCTCAGCATACTTCTTCGGCAGTTTAGATTCATTTTTCAGTGTATACGGTACATGAAGCAATGAGCATGAAGTTCCGATTACTGTTTCAATGCCTTTTTCTTTAAGACTGTCAAGCACGGTAAGAGTCTTTTTATAATTATTCTTCCAAATGTTCTTACCGTTTACAACTCCCGCAAACAGAACCTTATCATTTGCAAAACCGTTTTTCTCTATAATTTCAACAGTTTTCTTTCCTTCTGTAAAATCAAGTCCGATGCCATCAAAATCAAGTGCAAGAATATTATTATAGCAGTCACGAACATCTCCGAAATAAGTCTGCACAAGTATCTTAACACCTTGCTTTGCAGTTAGAATCTCTTTATAAAGCTTTTCAAACAATACAATGTCTGATTCTGTTAGATCATGTACTAAATACGGTTCGTCAAACTGTATCCATTCAGCGCCAAGCTTATTGAATTCTGCAAGCAATTCAGAATATACTTTGATAACAGAATTCGAATAATCGTCAGCCGTTTTGTTTCCTGTATATCTAAGAAGCTTTAAAAAGGTAAACGCACCGATTATAACTGGTTTTGTCTGCACACCCAGCGCTTTCGCTTCTTCAAATTCGTCAAACGGCTTTGTACCGGCAAGTTTGATTTCGATACTGTCATCAATTTCAGGAACCATATAATGATAATTAGTATTAAACCATTTTTTCATTGCCAGTGCTTTTACATCTCCTGCCTCTCCCTGATATCCTCTTGCCATAGCAAAATATGTATCAAGAGCTGACAATCCCAAAGAGGAGTAGCGGCTTGGTACTATATTAAATAAAACCGCCGTATCCAGCATATTGTCATAAAATGAAAAATCATTTGACGGAATAAAATCCAGTCCTGAATTCTTTTGGAGCAGCCACTGTGATTTTCTGATTTCCTTTGCCGTATTTTTAAGTTCTTCAGCAGAAATCTCTTTTCTGAAATATTTTTCAGTGGTAAATTTCAGTTCTCTTAAAGATCCTACTCTCGGATAACCTATTATTGAAGTACGCATATTTTTATCTCCTTACATTCAATTTATTTTCCATGAACAGCAAAAAGCCTTTCCGTTACTTACTGATTACAGTATAGCATAGAAAGGCTGTTATGCGTTAATACTTCTTTTCAATAGTCAGTCATAGAATAAATCTATGACTGATATTCTGAAATATAGTTTTTCAGATGTTCCAGATATCGCTTACTGACAGCATTCAACGGTCTGTCCATAGGAGAAATATATCCTACTTCCATAGTTTCATTACTCTCAAGCGGAATAGATACAATATTTGTACCATTCAAATCACTGCTCAGAATCCCCGAAGATATTGTGTAGCCGTTTAATCCAATCAAAAGGTTGAAAAGAGTTGCACGGTCAGTAACAATAATACTTTGAGGACTTTCTTCAGTACTGTGAAGTTCTTCGGAATAGTAAAAAGAATTATTTATACCCTGTTCATAAGTCAGTCTCGGAAATGCCTTCAGATCATCAAGGGTAACAGTATTTTTTTCTGCCAGAGGATTTTCACTGCTTACAAAAACATGAGGCTTTGCCGTAAACAATGATGTATATTTTAAATCGGCATTCTGCAAAATCCGTAAAATCACTTCTCGGTTAAAGTTGCTTAAAAACAATATGCCGAGTTCACTTCGGGATGTCCTTACATCTTCAATAATATCATGCGTTCTTGACTCACGCAATGTAAATTCATATTTGTTTTTGCCATATTCCTTTACCAGTGCTACAAAGGCATTTACTACAAATGCATAATGCTGAGATGATACTGCAAAAACACGGCGGACAGTATCTTTCTGCTTATACTGCTGTTCTAAAAGCTCCGCCTGTTCCATAACCTGTCTTGCATATGACAGAAATTTTGAGCCGTCCTCGGATAAATACACTCCTCTATTATTACGATAAAATATCGTAATGCCCATTTCCTTTTCAAGCTCTGACACTGATTTGGAAAGACTGGGCTGTGCCACAAGAAGCTTTCCTGCCGCAGAAGTAATCGAACCGCACTCTGCTATCGTTATAATATATTTTAATTGCTGTAAAGTCATTCAATTTCATTCCCATATTTATTTCTTTAGTTTTAAGTATACCACATACAACTTTTATAATCAAGTAACACCAACAATTAAAGAGCCGCACTGCGGCTCAACGATTTATTAATTATGACAAAATTGCTTCACTATACCGCAAGCCATATAATCACCCATTTCAAGCGCTTCCTTTTCTATAGATTCAAAAATTTCTATGTCCTTCGGATATTCTTTTTTCAGTCTTAACCCTGCTTCTTTTTCTGTCATATTTAAATGACTGTACATCATATCCCGCCATTTCTGCTCACACCAATAAGGATTGATAACTGCTAAAAACTCTGCAATATTGTCCGCATTGGCATACCATTTTTTGCGCAGATCATCGGCTTTTGATGTATTCATATTCTTATCGGCATTTACAAGATCGCCTGCAATCTGCAAATGTTCAGTCAACAATTTTTTAAACTCGTCTGCTTTTTTCTCACCGTAAAATAATTTAAGAACTTCAGCGAAATCTCCCGGATTTTCTAACAGTCTGTTTGTAACATACTTTAGATCCTGAAGTTTTTCCGCAGTACTGATTATAAAAAAGCGAGTCCAATAAACATGCTGAGACCATAATTTGCGCATAATATTGATGATTTCCTGATGATTGTATAAACATGATTTTCTCATATACATTCTCCTTGCATTGTAATTTTCAGCTATATATCATCATATGTCAATGAGTTTTTATCGGTTACCTTACGCCGCTAGGATTCAGACTCAGCGGATCATTAAATAACGCGTATAAAATTATGATCCTATGAGTTTTTTAATTTAAAAAAGCAGACGCTTTAACTTTAGCGTCTGCTCTTGTTGCATCTGCAACTTTTTATTTAGAATTTACAGTATATGAAACTGATAATGGATCTATTCTTGTAGTAGAATTTGAATAAACTTCAAAATGAAGATGTGCTCCGGTTGAATGTCCTGTCGATCCTACTGTTGCTATTTTCTTACCGTTATAAACACGCTGATTTAATGACACATTTATTGTTGAACAATGGGCATATCTGGTCTTTGTCCCGTCATAATGCTCGATTACAACATAGTTTCCGTATCCTCCGCCGCAGCCGCATGAATAATTTTTACCGTAATTATGTGTACATGAAGTACAAACCTCAATTACCTTACCTGCCTTTGCCGCAATAATCGGCTTACCTGAAATTCCCGAAGAAGATATGTCAATTCCATTATGCATTGTTCCGTTTCTTGAACCGAAAGGACTTGTTATATTAGTGTAACCGGGAACCGGCCAGTCATACAGCTTATCGCTTGTCCATAATGTATTCAGTAAACCGGCTTTACTTAGATTACATTTAACAATTTGAAGTTTGCCAGAATTAGTCAGCATTAGTTTATATACAAATCCGGATTGCGCTCCCACCGCTGTTTTTGAATACCATATTGCTTTATTTGCGCTGTCATATATAACTAAGTTACCGTCCTCCTGCATTTTTACAATTGAACCTTTAGTTGCCCTCAATGGTGAATCTGAAACAAATGTCCTGCTATTCCATAGAGGTATTTTAGTAGATGTTGAAATATCATATAAAACAAAATTTCCGTCTGTCTGAAATTCTGCCGTGTACTTACCGTTTGGCGATAACATTTTTTCTCCAACATTCAAGTTATTATGATAACTTATCTGACTTGTATTGTTCCATATCAATTGATTGGAATTCTTTGTATTTATTACATCAAGTCTGCCGGAATCATTTAAGCGTAGCTGATATTTATAGCCTGATACTGCTCCGTAGTTTGTATCGGTTGCCCATATTGGCGTATTAGACGAGCCGTTTTGTCCGTAAATTACAAAATTACCGTCTGTCTGTATTACGGCAAAATATGAAGAATATGCAGATGTAATTGTTGCTGAACACCATATAGCTTTACCGCCTTTGTAAATAACGAAATTTCCATCCCCTTGCATTACTGCTTTACAATTACCATTAGGAGAAAGAAGATAATTTCCTGCACTGATCACTTTACCGCCGTCTATTACACTGCCTAAGGATGAAGCTGCATTTACAGTAACGTTTTCAAAAACCGAGAAAAATGAAAATGTAACAACAAATGCAATTATCAGACTTAAAAGTTTATTGTTTTTTATTTTTGTCATAAAATCACCTCAAAT
>ENA-UONV01003327-UONV01003327.1-human-gut-metagenome-genome-assembly--contig:-CS4-NODE-3327-length-10935-cov-5.159743_pt1 | contig 10935 bp, 9 predicted proteins | sample MGYA00242461_ERZ724008 | MGnify/ENA metagenome assembly ERZ724008 | reverse complement strand
CCCGGGACACCTCCACGACGCCTTCGGCGGCAAAGTATTTCAGCATACGGGACACCACTTCCCGGGCGCTGCCGATGTAGCGGGCAGCCTGTTCGTGGGTGATCTTGATGGTATCCCCTTGGGTGCGGGAAAGGGCGTCCAATAAAAAGACCGCAAGCCGCTGGTCCATCCGCATGAACAGCACCTGTTGCAAGGCCCAGATCACGTCTGAAAAACGCTCTGTGGCCACCCGGTAGCTCCAACATTCCACGTAGATATTCTGTTGGGACAGGGTAGCGAAGGCAGGGGCGGCCACCAAAAAGAGCTGGGTATCCTCCTCCGCGTCGATGTGTACGTCAAAGGTGATGGCAGAGATCACGCAGGAGGCGGACAATACGCAGGCCTCCCCAGGTCCCATCCGGTATAGGGTGATCTCCCTGCCGTCCTCGGAGAGCAGGTAGGTGCGCAGGGCGCCGTTTTTCAGGATCAGAAGGCCCAGACATTCCGCGTCGCCGCTATGGAGGTTGGCGCCTTTTTTATAGTGCATCAAGGTCGCGTGTTCTGTTAAAAAAGCCTGCTCCTGGGGAGAAAGTCGATCCCAGGGGGCAAAGGACTGGGCAAACAGGGCGGCGTCGGTAGAATTCAGCATTGCATATCCTCCTTGGCTCATTCAACCCCATTGTACCCAATATGTTCCAGCAACGCAAGGGCCGGCCCATGGAGGAGATGGGAGGCCAAAGCCTATATTCGGCGAAAAGGCAGGAATGTAAACTTTAGTTGCCGGAATGCCAAGGCACATGGATAGACCGATGGAAGGAAACCGGGTATACTTTTAGACGAAAGGGAGGCGATGAGCAATGCAGATCGGCCCGCGGATTCAAACCCTGCGACGGAGCCGGGGCTGGACCCAAGAACAATTGGCGCAGGCTTTGAAAGTATCCCGGCAAGCGGTCTCCAAATGGGAGGCAGGGCAGGCCATGCCGGACGGTGCAAACCTTGTGGCCCTGAGCCGGGCGTTTGGCGTCAGCATGGATTCCCTGTTGTTGGGGGAGGAAGCCATGCCGGATTCCTATGCCGGCGTACGGGACGCCCAGGCGGATCGGAACCGGCGAATAGGGCTTCTGTTCGCCTATACGGGCCAGGCTTTGGGGCTTTTTATAAGCCTGTATGGCCTGCTGATGATCCGCTCGCAGCTGGTGTCGGCCAGCGGCTTCCTGATGCAAATCTTCAGCCTGCTGGGGTTCCAACTGGGCTATAAATGGTTTCAAGCCGGGGTGGATTGCGGGAAATGGCGGCTTTGCTATCTGCGGGGGTGCCTGTGGATGATGGCCATTTATCCTTGCCAGCTCTTGCTGGGGACAATCTGGAGCCTGTCGCCCGGGCCGCACAGCGGCTGGCTCAAGACTGCGTCCATCCTGCTGGCATATCTGGCGGTATGCTTGCCGGGGGATCGGTTGTTGCGCAAAAAGGGAGAAACAAAGGGGTAGAAAATGGAAATCCGAAAGGCAACCATAGAGGATGCGGCCTGCATCAGCAGCATCTTTTGGGAAAGCTGGCAAACCGGCTATCGCGGCCTGATCGATCAGGCTTATCTGGACGGGCTGCGGCCAGATCATTGGCAGGCGTTTTTTGCGTCCCAGCTTCGGCCCGGGAGCCTGGAGGCCCGGGTGGCCATGCTGGGGCCGGAGGCTGCGGGGGCGGTGGCCTACGGGGCGTTTATTCCGCCAACGGGTTCCCAGGTGCCTGCCCGGGGAGACGGGTATGTGCAGGCTTTGTATGTGCGGCCTGCCTTTATGAGGCAAGGCGTTGGCAGCGGCCTGTTACAGGCTGCGGAGGAAGGGTTGCGGGCCATGGGCTATGGGACGGCCTTCCTGTATGTGCTGGATACCAATGAAAAGGCCCGGCGGTTTTACGAAAAGCAGGGCTATCGTTGGAACGGGGAGAGGCTGGGCTGCCGGGCGGGGGAACAGGAATTGACGGACTTATGCTATGAAAAGCCCTTGGGCGAATAAGCAAAATGCTGGGAATGAACATAAGGGGGTGGATATTTCCTGGGAATGTGGTAAACTATATATATGCAACATATTGTATTTGATTTAGAATGGAATCAAGCGGTCATACGGGAGAAGATCATCCAGTCCCCCGTATTTCTCCATGGAGAGATCGTGCAGATCGGGGCCGTTAAGTTGGACGCGGACTTTCAGGAGTTGGATCAGCTCAAGCTGGACGTGAAGCCTGCCTATTATACCCGCATGAACAGCCGGGTGCGCAGGCTCACAGGCATCAGCAACCAGATGCTTAAGCAGGGCTTGTCCTTTCCGGAAGCGTTGGAGCAGTTTCGACTTTGGTGCGGCGCAGAAGGGCCCTATGACTTCATCACCTGGGGCACCGACGATATGCCCATCCTCCGGGAAAACCTACAGCTCTATGAACAGGAGCTGGATTGGTTACCCACCTGCTATGACCTGCAGCGGATCTACGACCAGCAGGTAGCCCATGGCAATCGCCAGTGGGCCCTTTCGGCTGCCCTGGAAAAGCTGGAGATCTCCCCCATCGGCCAGGCCCATGATGCATTGAACGACGCATTGAATACCGTGCAGGTATGCAAGGCGTTGGATATGGAACGGGGGCTACAGGAATATACGGAGCCCGAGCGGCGGGAAAAGCGTGCGCGCCGCGGGATCGGCAGTATGGATATGGTATTGCTTAGCGAGATCCTGGAACAGAACCAGGCGCGGCCATGTTTTTGCCCCGCCTGCGGTATGCCTTTGGAACCCACCCCATGGACTCCCCGGGGAGAGGGCCGGTTTATGGCCACGGCGGCTTGCGAGGAGCATGGGGAATATGTGCTCAAGCTGCGAATCCAGGAGGGAGAGGAGGGGACCTATGTCCTTACCCGCACCCTACGCACCATGGACGACGACGCCCGGGCCCAAATGGAAAAATCCGGCAGCCGCCGCAAAAAGCGCCGGCGCAGGCGGGGCAAGGGCGGCGGCGCGGCCCCTGTGGAAGGGGAATAAGCCTTTCGGCTCCATGGACGGTTCCGCCCTATGAATGGGCCGTCCTGTTGGAAGAATGGGATTCAGCTCCTGCTGTTCAGCAGGAGCCTGTTTTTGTTTGCAGTTTATGGAGCGTCAGCGGATTCCTGGGGACGGTATTTTTCCACCAGCGCCTTAGCCCAGTCGTAGGTGGGGGATTCCACAATGGTCACCACCTCCGGCGCGCCATCATATTGGGGGAATAGATAGACCGTGGGGCCATTGCGCACCCGGCCCGGGGTCACTTGGACATAAAACAGGGCGTAGGGGATATAGCCTGCCTTGTATACCAGCAGGGTGCATTCCCCGTGGGATTGGTGTAAAAGCCGGTTCTGTTGGCTGTGCCGCTGGATGGGCAAGCCGAAAACCTGGGCCCTGCCCACCTGGTCCGTGGTAACGGATAGGCCCGCATCCGGGAATACCAACACCGCCCCTTCTACGGGCTGGAGGGAATAAGCATCCAACACGGTGATATCCATGTGCCCGTATTCCCGGGAAAAAAATAGGGCATAGCCCACCAGCCCCAGCAGCAGGATGCCAAGACATATAAAAAGCAAAACGGACAAGGAACATTTGCGGGGCCGGATTCTATGCATAGCGTACCTCAAAATGGAAAGGATTTACAATAATCTATGCAAAAACCCCCCGGGTATGTGGTATACTGAGAGCAGAAACCGATCAATTTTACCAGGGAGGAATTATTTCAATGAAGCGATATGAAGATCATGGGTGGCAGGCTTCCATGAAGCTCCGGGTAGATTATAACAACATGCTCTGTTCCCACGTGGGCCAATATGGCATAGACCCTTCGGCGCTGCAAGCCCGGGAGGCCCAATATGCCGCTGCGGCCCGGGCCATGCAGGAAAAACGCGACACGGGGATGAAGTGGCGGAACCTGCCCCATAACCAAGGGCAGATCGTGAAGGATCTGCTGGATGCGGCCGCCTATGTGCGGGAAAATTTCGATACCTTTGTGGTGCTAGGCATCGGCGGCAGCGCCCTGGGCCCCATCGCCGTGCATCAGGCTTTGCGGCATTTGCGCTATAACGATCTGCCGGATAGCAAGCGGGGCGGCCCCAAGCTGTATGTGGAGGACAATGTGGACCCGGAGCGGATGGCGTCCCTGTTCGAGGTGATCGACCTGGAGCGGACTTGTTTCAACGTGATTACCAAATCCGGCAGCACCTCCGAGACCATGGCCCAGCTGCTGCTGTTTACCGACGCCCTGCGCCGGGCGGTGGGGGAGGATTGGCCCAGCCATGTGATCGCCACCACGGATGAGGCCAAGGGCAACCTGATCAAGATCGCCAAGGAACATGGGCTGCGCACCTTCTATGTGCCTGACGGGGTAGGCGGCCGGTTCAGCGAACTGTGCCCGGTGGGCCTGCTGGCGGCGGCGGTATGCGGCATCGATATCCAGGAGCTTTTGGCGGGCGCCGCCTATATGGACGGGCTGTGCCAGGAGCCGGACGTTTGGAAGAACCCGGCATATATGCTGGCCGCCCTGGAGGTGCTGGCCATGGAGAAGGGCTGCAACATCGGCGTGCTGATGCCCTATGCGGACTCCCTCAAGTATATTTCCGATTGGTACGCCCAGCTTTGGGCAGAATCCCTGGGCAAAAACAAGGATCTGCAAGGTAACCCGGTGCATACGGGCCAGACTCCGGTAAAGGCCCTGGGTGTTACGGACCAGCATTCCCAGGTGCAGCTGTATACGGAAGGCCCCTTTGATAAAGTGGTCACCTTCCTGGCAGTGGAGAACTATCGCGCCCGGGTGGACATCCCCCATGCCTTTGACAGCATCCCGGATGTGGCATTCCTCAGCGGCCATACCTTCAACGAGTTGATCAGCTGCGAGCAGCGGGCTACGGAATACGCCATCACCAAGAGCGGGCATATGAACAAGACCATTACCCTGCCGGAGGTGAATCCCTTCACCATCGGCCAGCTTTTGTATCTGTTCGAGGTGCAGACCGCCTTTGCCGGGGAGCTGCTCAACATCAACGCCTTTGACCAGCCCGGGGTGGAGGAGGGCAAAAACGCCACCTATGCCCTGCTGGGGAAAAACGGCTACCAGGCCAAGAAGGCGGAGCTGGACGCAGCGCCGGCTAAGGACCCCCGGTATATCATCTAATGGGAGCGGATCCCGGCGAAAGATGAGGAATCTGTAAATATCCATGCAAAACGGCTGACAAACCGGCCGTTTTGCATTATCATGGCTTTAGGGCTTTCCCATGGCGCGAGGGCGCAAAGGGGAAGCGGGTTTCCAATGGGAGGTTGATTTGTGAGAAAGGTTCCATTCCTGTCCATCTTGCTATGCGCCATCCTTTTGACGGCTTGCGGAGCGCCTGCCGCCGCCCCTGAAATAGGGGGCGCGGGGGCGCAGGAGGCGGCGACGCCTACGCCGGCGGTGGGCTTGGGCGGCCCGGGGGAAATGCTGGGGTTCATCGTGGAGGATGACGGGCAGATCCCGGGCTATATGATGATGCACGGGTTTTTGCGCACGGCGGAGAACCTGGGATATCCTGCCAAGCTGTATCGGGCCAAGCAGGGCCAGGAGGCCCTGGCGGCGGTAGAAACGGCCATTCAGGATGGCTGCGGCGGGCTGCTGATCCAAAATACTGAGGGCGCCAACGACCAGGCGGTGCAGGCGGCCATTCAGGCGGGGATATACACGGCGGTGCCCTACGACCCTTGTACGTTAGAGGGGTTGGACTGCAACGTCATGGCGGACGATACGGATTATATCGAGGAGCTGGCCCGGGGCATTGCGGTGCGGATGACGGAGCGTAACCTTAAATCCGGCCGCATCCTGGTATATGGGGTTGGCACGCAGCCTGTATTTGAAAAGATCCAGGCGGCCATTGGGGAATATTATCCCCAATTCCAGGTGGTAAGCTATGAGCGCACCAACGAGGGCCAGGCGGCGGTGGACGAGCTGGCTGCCTATTTGCTGTACAACCGGGACATCAAGGGTATGTATGCGGTGGATCGGGAATCCGCCCCTCTTTCCGTCCAAGCTCGTAACCAGGCCAACCGGCAATTCCGCAGCGAGGGCACCCCTTCGCCGACCCCGGAGCCCAGCCTGTTACCCGGGACCACCCCTGCCCCTACCCCCAATCCCGGGCTGCTGACCCAGATCTCCATCACCGCTTTTGGCTGCGGCTTAAGCGATGAGAACCTGAACCTGTTTTATGATAACGATATATATGGCTTGTGCATCGAGCCATATTATGAGGCGGCAGCCAATGCCACCATGCAGCTGGACAGGCTGCTCTTGGGAGAGGAGGCAGAACAGACCATGCGGGTGAACCGCCCCATCGTATATGGGGATACCATGGAAAAGTATCTGGCCATATATGAGGAAGTAAAGGGCCTTTTTGGCTTACAACCCACGGCGACCCCGGAATCGCAGGCATAGCCCATGTTGGATAAGGATATTTTTAAACAATTCGATTGGCTCACCGTATTGCTGGTGCTGGCCTTGGTTGCCATTGGATTGGTGAGCATCACCAGCATTATGGCAGACCCGTTTAGCGGCGAGGAAGTAGCGCTGGCCGACTATTTGGAAAAGCTGAATCTCACCTATGTGCAGCGCCAGGCGGTCAATTTCCTGGTGGGGGTAGCGGCGTTCCTCATCGTTATTGCCCTGGATTATAAGATCTACAAATATGTGATCAAATACGCATATTTTTTCATCGTCCTATTGCTCCTGCTGCTGTTTGTGACCTCAAAGGTGCGGGGAATCCAGGGGTGGTTTAAGCTGGAGTCCCTGGACCGTGCCCTACAGCCTGGGGAATTGTGCAAGATCGCCATCATCATCGCCCTATCCCAGATCGTTTCCCAGAGCATGGACAAACACGGCCGGCTTACCGGCATAAAGACCATCGCCTACGCGGTGCTCATCTGCGCCGTGCCCACGATCTTGGTGCTGCTCCAGCCTGACTTTGGCACCGCGTTTGTGTATGTGTGCATCATGGTGTTCATCTTCTTTGTGGGCCGGATCTCCTGGGGATATATTGCCGCCGCGGCGGGGATGCTGGTGGTGGGCGCGCCCCTGGCCTATCAGTTCCTATTCAGCGAGGAGCAGCGTTGGCGAATCCGGGTGTTTTTGGACCCGGAGCTGGACCCCCTCAAGTATGGCTATAATGTTTCCCAGTCCAAGATCGCTGTGGGTTCCGGCCAGCTGACCGGCAAGGGCTTTTTTTCCGAGGGAACCTTAGCGCAGCTCCGCTTTGTACCGGAACGGCATACGGACTTCATCTTTGCCGGCATTGTGGAAGGTTTAGGGTTCATCGGCGGAACCATCATCATCGTGCTGTATTTTCTGCTGATCTTCCGCTGGCTGTATATGGCCATGAAGCTGAAAGATCACCTGGCGTCTTGCCTGGTGATCGGCGTAACCGGCATGCTGACCGCCCATGTTTTTGAGAACATCGGCATGACCATCGGCCTGATGCCGGTGACCGGCATCCCGCTGCCCTTCATCAGCTATGGAGGCAGCAACCTGCTCACCAATATGGTAGCCGTGGGCATCGTGGAAAAAGTATGGATGCGACGACCGAAAAAGCATTAAATCCGCCCCCCGCACATATGCTGAAATGAAATGTGCAAGGGGGGATTTTTTTGTCTTTGGATCGGATGGAGCATACGGGCTTTTCCTCGGGAGAGGCCAGGGGCCGCATGGGCGTGCCCCGGTATCTTGGCGGAGCCATGGGCAGCGCAGCCCGTAGGCAGGCAGGCCGGGTGCGCCGGACGGGCAGCGGGCAGGCCCGGGCCAGCGGGATGCTGGTCAAGGCGGGCCTGTGCGGGGTGGTGTGCGCTGGGGTCCTGCTCTTGCGGTGGGCGGAAGGCGGCGGGGCGATTTTCCCGGAGGGGGCTGTGGCTGCGGTGTCGGCCCAGGCGGCCCAGGAGGCCCAGGAGGAGAGCCTTTCCCAGGACCCGGATCGTCTAGGCCGGCTGCAATTCGTTTCCCTGCCCAGCATCATTCAGGTGTTTTCCAGCACCGCCGGCCCCACCCTGGGGCTGACGTATACGTCGGCCAGCCTGGACCCGGACAGCCTGCTGGCCAGCTTGACCCTGGAGACCCCGCAGACGGTATCCGTGCCGGGAGCCTGCAAGGTGAAGGAACTGGGAGAGGACCCGGATATGGGCGGCTATGTGCGGCTGGTGCTGGATGGGAAGGATCAGGAGGTATATTATTTCGGCTTATCCAAGATCAGCGTGGAGGTAGGCCAAAGCCTTAAGGTGGGAGATACTTTAGGAAAAGGGGAAGCCACCTTGCACCTGGCGGTTTATGAAGCAGGCAGGCCTACAGACCCGCTGGCGTTTTTCGGCCTGGAGAAAGCAAAGGTATAAATGATCCGGTTGGGATATATCGGGAATACGGGGATCGAATGCAGCCCGTTGTTGTTGGCATTGGTGCTGTGGATGATCCTTACGGGCAATGTGGCCGCTTGCCTTACGTCCTTGCTTGCCCTTTCCCTCCACGAGGCTGCCCATGGGATCATGGCCCGGGGCCTGGGTTGCCGGGTGGAGCGGGTCCAATTGCAGCCCTTTGGCTTTGTGGCCAGATTGGAACGGGCGGGGGGCTGGGACGGCCTGGCCATTGCAGCGGCAGGCCCCCTTTTCAGCCTGCTGATGGCCATGGGATGCGCAGCGGCCAAGGACTTGGGCAGCCTGCCCTTTTTGGCCGCCTTTGGACAGGCCAACCTTTCCATTGCCCTGCTAAATCTGCTGCCCGCTCTTCCCCTGGATGGGGGCAGGATGCTGCGTTGCCTTTTGCAGCCGTATCTGTCCCCCCGCGCCTGCATACGGGTTTGCGCGGGGCTGGGGCTGCTGGCGGGTGCGGGGCTTTTGCTGTTGGGAGGCGCCCTGCTGATCCAAGGGGAAAGAAACGCCACGGTGGTCATCTTCGGCCTCTTTTTATTCTTGGCCGCTGGGCGGGAATTCCGAGGGGAGAAGGGCGCCCGGGTAGACGCCATGCTCCGGCGGCAGCGGGCGGTACAACGGGGCGAAAGCCTTAGGGTGGCCCACGTGGGCGTGCACTGGAGCATGCCCATCGCCACCGCCCTGCGCAGAACCCAGACGGGCGCATATACGGTGATCCATGTGCTGGACGACGATATGCGGGATATTGGCCAAACGGAGGAGGCCACCTTGTTGGGCCTGCTGGGGGAACTGGGCGGCGGAACACCCATTGGCCGCGCCCTCAGGATTGACCCGAAACCAAAAGGGTGATAAACTGGAAAGGCTGAAAAGGCTTTTCTTGGCATGCGCGGCTTCCCGGGGAGGCGTCTCCCTCGCCCGGGGAAGCGGCATTCGTATATGCGGTCTCCAAGGCCGGTAAACTAGCCCCATTAAGGTACAGCGAGAAGAAGTGAAGAAGGTAAGATGCATAAGGAAATCGTGATCGACGTCAACCCCTACCAGACCCGGGTAGTGCTCCTGGAGGACGGTTCCCCCAGCGAGATCTATATCGAACGCCGGGGCAAGGAACGTCTGGTGGGCAATATTTATAAGGGCAAGGTGCAAAACGTATTGCCGGGCATGCAGGCGGCGTTTGTAGACATTGGCCTAGAGCGCAACGCATTCCTGTATGCGGGGGACATCGTGCTGGATAAGAGCGAGTTCCAGTTTGGCAGCCACCATGAGGGGGATCAGAAACTGGATGAGACCCCCAATGTTAAGGACATTCTCAAGCCAGGCCAAGATATCATGGTGCAGGTGATCAAGGAGCCCATCGGTACCAAGGGGGCCCGGGTCACTACCCATATCACCCTACCGGGACGCAGCTTGGTGCTCATGCCCACGGTAAATTACATCGGCGTGTCCCGCCGGATCGACGACGAAAGCGAACGGGCCCGGCTCAAGTCCGCGGTGGAAGGGGTCAAGCCTCCGGATATGGGTGTGATCGTCCGCACGGCGGCGGTGGGGAAGGAAGTGTCGGATTTTGCCAACGACATGGCCTTTTTGACCCGCATGTGGAACCGGATCCAGGAAAAGGAACGGCTTTTGAGCGCACCCCGGCTGATCCACGCGGAAGAACCCCTTATGTTCCGCACCCTAAGGGATCTGTTTTCCCCGGATATCCACCGGCTGGTGATCAACGACCGAGAGTTCTTTGAGAAGATCCAGGTGATCGTAGGCATCCTGTCCCCGGCTCTACAGGAGCGGGTGGAGCTCTACGAAGGGGTGCCGGATATGTTCGATACCTACAAGCTGGAGACGGCCATCGACAAGGCCCTGGCCAGGAAGGTGTGGCTGAAAAACGGCGGCTATATCGTCATCGACCAAACCGAAGCCTTGACCACCATCGACGTGAACACGGGGAAATATGTGGGCAACGACTCCCTGCAGGAGACCATAACCCAGACCAATTGCGAGGCGGCAAAGGAGATCGCCCGGCAGCTACGGCTCAGGGACATCAGCGGGATCATCATCATCGACTTTATCGATATGGATGAAATCGCGGACAAGGAACGGGTATTGGATACCCTGCGCACCGAGCTGCGCAAGGACCGGACCAAGTCCAACGTATTGGGGATCACCCAGCTGGGCCTGGTGGAGATGACCCGGAAAAAGACCCGGCCTTGCATTTCCGCCACCCTGCAGGCCCCTTGTCCCTATTGCGGGGGGGATGGGAAGGTGCTTTCCCAGGAAACCATGATCCTCAAGGTGCGCAAAAAGCTCATGCGCGCCCTGGCGGAGGGGGAAAACTGTTCCTACTTGGTGCGGGTCAACCCTTCCGTGGCGGAGATGATCCAGGAGAATAGCACCCAGGAAGCGCCGTTGCTTCCCAGCGCCCCCGGCCATTCCATTTTCGTGCAGCCGGTGCCGGGAATGCATGTGGAGGAGTTCACCATATCCCCCATCACCTCCCCCAGCGAGCTCAAGCACATCCGCAGCATCGCAAAAG
>ENA-UONV01003317-UONV01003317.1-human-gut-metagenome-genome-assembly--contig:-CS4-NODE-3317-length-10959-cov-5.342810_pt1 | contig 10959 bp, 7 predicted proteins | sample MGYA00242461_ERZ724008 | MGnify/ENA metagenome assembly ERZ724008 | reverse complement strand
ATGGATATGGTGCGCGCGCTGCACGAGCAGCGCACGACGAAGCCGCTGGCCTACGTCCACACCTACGGCTGCCAGCAGAACGTGGCGGACGGCGAGCGGCTGATGGGAATGCTGCGCGAGATGGGCTGCGAGTTCACCGACGACACGAAGCGCGCCGACATCGTGCTGATGAACACCTGCGCCATCCGCGAAAACGCGGAGAAAACCGTTTACGGGATGCTCGGCCAGCTCACGCACACCAAGGCGGCGAATCCCGACCAGATCATCTGCCTGTGCGGGTGCATGGCACAGCAGCCGCGCGTGGCGGAAAAGGTGAAAACCAGCTACCGCCACGTCGATCTCGTGCTCGGTCCGCAGGCCGAGTGGCGCTTCCCCGAGCTCTTGTACCGCGCCTACACCGAGCGCGGCCGCGTCTTTTCCATCGACGACGAGCCGGGCCGCATCGCAGAGGACATCCCCGTCTACCGCGTCGGCGGCGTGAGCGCGTGGGTGAGCATCATGTACGGCTGCAACAACTTCTGCTCGTACTGCATCGTGCCCTACGTCCGCGGCCGCGAACGCAGCCGCGAGCCGGAGCAGATCGTGCGCGAGGTCCGCGAGCTGGTCGCGGCGGGCTATAAAGAGATCACGCTGCTCGGTCAGAACGTCAACAGCTACGGCAAGGATCTCGGCACGGGCTATGATTTTGCCGACCTTCTCGCAGAGATCGACCGGATCGACGGCGACTACTGGGTGCGCTTCATGTCCAGCCAGCCCAAGGACGCGACGTCCAAGCTCTTCGACACGATGGCGGCGAGCCGCCATGTGACGCATCAGCTGCACCTGCCCGTCCAAAGCGGCAATGACCGCGTGCTGCGCGCGATGAACCGCCCCTATACCCGCGCGGGCTACCTTGAGCTGATCCGCTATGCCCGCAGGGTCATGCCCGACCTCGTGCTCACGAGCGACATCATCATCGGCTTCCCCGGCGAGACCGAGGCGGAAGCGATGGACACCGTAAGTCTGATCAACGAAGTCCATTTCGACGCGCTCTTTACGTTTATCTTCTCCCCCCGCCCGGGCACGCCCGCCGCAAAGCTGGACGATCCCACGCCGCGCGAGGAAAAGCAGAAGTGGTTCGACGCGCTCTGCAACGCCCAGAACGCCATCAGCGCGGAGAAGCACGCCGCCTACATCGGCAGGACCGTGCGCGTGCTGGTCGAGGGCGAGAGCGACGACGCGGACTGGCCGCTCTCCGCGCGCACCGAGGGCAACCGCCTCGTGCGCATGAAGGGCGACAAGAGTCTTATCGGAACGTTCACCACAGCAAAAATTTCGGGCAGCAACACCTGGGCGCTCTACGGAGCCGCGGAGGAAACGATATGAAAATCACCACCTTACTGGAAAATAAAACCACCTGCGATGCGCTCCGCTGCGAGCACGGGCTTTCGCTCTACATTGAAACAGCAAAGCATAAAATTCTCTTCGACTCCGGCGCGAGTGACGCTTTCTGGGAAAACGCCAAGGCGCTCGGCATCGACCTCGCACAGGTCGATATCGCCTTTCTCTCCCACGCGCACAACGACCACTGCGGCGGCCTGCTGACCTTCCTGCGGGGCAACCGCACCGCGAAGGTCTATCTTCAGAAGGAGGCCTTCGGTGATTACTATGTCGTGACGCCGACGAAATGCGCCTTCATCGGTCTCGATCCCAAGCTGCACGAGTATGCTGACCGCTTCGTGATGGCCGAGGGTGTGACAAAGCTCGACGAGGAGCTGACGCTCTTCTCCGGCATCCGGACGCACGAGCTCCTGAGCGAGGCAAACGCCACGCTGCGCGAAAAGGTCGGCGGGGACTATCCCCGCGACGCCTTCCGCCACGAGCAGGACCTGCTGGTGACGGAGCACGGCAAAACCGTCCTCTTCGCTGGCTGCGCCCACAGCGGCATCATCAACATCATCAACCGCGCAGAGGACATTCTGGGCCGTGCGCCGGACTATGTGTTCGCGGGCTTCCATCTCTACAATCCCTCGCTCGGTCAGAGCGAGCCGAGAGCCCTTGTGGACGCGGTGGGCGAGCGCCTGCGCGCGCGGAAGGCGACACGCTATGTCACCGGCCACTGCACCGGCGACGACGCTTACGCCTGGCTGCACGAAACGCTGGGCGACCGCCTCGCCTACATGGCGACCGGAACGACCTTTACGATCTGATTTTTTAGAAAGTGAGCAACGAACATGGCAGACCTCACGCCGATGATGCGCCAATATCTTGAGATCAAGGAGCAGAATAAGGATTCCATCCTCTTTTTCCGTCTCGGCGACTTCTACGAGATGTTCAACGAGGACGCGAAGCTCGCCGCGCGCGAGCTGGACCTCGTTCTCACCACGCGCGACCGCGGCAAGTCCGCCGAGGAGCAGACGCCGATGTGCGGCATCCCGTACCATTCGAGCGACGGCTACATCGCGCGGCTCATCGCCAAGGGCTACAAGGTCGCCATCTGTGAGCAGACCGAGGACCCCGCGCTCGCCAAGGGACTCGTCAAGCGCGACATCATCCGCGTCGTCACCCCCGGCACGGTGATCGACAGCGCGTGTCTGGACGACCGGCGCGGCAACTTTCTGTGCGGCGTGTTCCTCGACGAGCAGAACGCGGGCGTCGCGTTCTGCGATATGTCCACAGGCCACACGCACGTCACCGCCTTTTCCGGCGCGGACCGTGCGGAGCATCTGTGCAATGAGCTTGCGCGCTTCTCGCCCGCCGAAGCGGTGCTGAGCGCGGGCGCGTATGCGGACGAGGAGCTGAAAGCCCTGCTTGCCGACAGGCTCTCCTGCCGCGTGGAGCGCGGCGACGCGCGCTTCGACTTGAAGGCGGCGGAAAAAGCCGTGCTCGCGCAGTACGGTGAAGATGCCTATGCCTCGCTCCCGCGCAATAACCCCGCCGCGGCGCTCGCACTCGGCGGCCTTCTGAGCTATCTGCACGAAACACAGAAGAGCGACCTATCCTACATCAGCGATCTTGAATACTACGAGCAGGGCCGCTTCATGGAGCTGGATCTCTCCGCCCGCCGCAACCTGGAGCTGACGGAGACCATCCGCGGCAAGGAAAAGCGCGGGAGTCTGCTTTGGGTACTTGACAAAACGAAAACCGCCATGGGCGCGCGCTGTCTGCGTTCCTGGCTGGAGCGTCCCCTGCGCGAGGTCGCTGCCATCACACGCCGCTCAAACGCCGTCGGCGCGCTGGTGAACGACACAATGGCGCGCGAGGAGCTGGTCCTCGCCCTCTCCGGCATCAGCGACATGGAGCGGCTCATCGGCCGCATCGTCTACGGCACGGCGGGCGGGCGCGACCTCGTCTCGCTGCGTAATTCCATCGAGCAGCTCGCCGCCGTGCGCGAGCAGCTCGCGCACTTCACCACGGGCCGGCTCGGCGAGCTTTCGCAGGAGCTTGACCCGCTCGCGGACATCGCTGCGCGCATCGCCGAGACCATCGTGGACGAGCCGCCGTTCTCCGTGCGCGAGGGCGGCTTCATCCGCAAGGGCTTCAACGCCGAGGTCGACCGCCTGCACGACATTCTCTCCGGCGGCAAGGGGCTGCTCGCCTCCATTGAAACGAAGGAAAAGGAACGCACCGGCATCCGCACGCTGAAGATCGGCTACAACAAGGTCTTCGGCTACTACATCGAGGTCTCCAATTCCTTCAAGGATCAGGTGCCCGACACCTACATCCGCAAGCAGACGCTCGTCAACGGCGAGCGCTACATCACGCAGGAGCTCAAGGACCTGGAGCAGGAGATCCTGACCGCGGGGGAGCGTGACAACGCGCTCGAATACGAGATCTTCTCCGCCCTGCGCGACGAGATCTGCGTGGGCGCCGAGCGCATCCAGAAGACCGCCGCCGCGGTCGCGGAGCTTGACACGCTCGCGTCGCTTGCCGTCGTCGCGGTCAAAAACAGCTACTGCTGCCCGGTGGTGGACGATTCCGGCGTGATCGAGATCCACGACGGCCGCCATCCGGTCGTCGAGCGCGTGCTGAAGGACGCTCTCTTTGTGCCGAACGACACCTACATGGGCGAAAAGGAAAACCGCGTCGCCATCATCACCGGCCCCAACATGGCGGGTAAATCCACCTATATGCGTCAGGTCGCGCTCATCACGCTCATGGCGCAGATCGGCTCGTTCGTTCCCGCCCGCGCCGCCCGCATCGGCGTGGTGGACCGCATCTTTACCCGCATTGGCGCGAGCGACGACCTGGCCGGCGGCCAGTCCACCTTCATGGTCGAAATGAGCGAGGTCGCGGAAATCCTGCGGCAGGCGACGGCGCACTCGCTGCTGATCTTAGACGAGATCGGCCGCGGCACCTCGACCTTCGACGGCATGAGCATCGCCCGCGCGGTGCTCGAGTTCTGCGCCGACCGCAAAAGGCTCGGCGCGAAAACGCTCTTCGCCACCCACTACCACGAGCTCACCGAGCTGGAGGGCACGCTCGCGGGCGTGAAAAACTACAACATCGCCATCAAAAAGCGCGGGGAGGACCTTGTATTCCTCCGCAAGATCATTCCCGGCGGAGCCGACCGCAGCTACGGCATCGAGGTCGCCAAGCTCGCGGGACTGCCGAAGGAGGTCGTCTCCCGCGCGAAGAAAATACTGGAGGAGCTGGAAGCCGGCGGCAGCTATATCCCGCCGCGCGAGGAGCGCGAGCAGGTAAGTCTTGACGCCATCGGCGAAGCCGAGGTGCTCGACGCGCTGCGCCGCGCCCAGCCGGACACCATGTCGCCCATCGAGGCGATGCAGCTGCTCTACGACCTGAAAAAGAAGCTCCCGAACTAACCCCGAAACAGACAGAAAGGGTCTATCCACATGGCAAAAAAAGCCGCTACCTCCCACATGAACCAGACCGAGCGCGTCGCGGGGACGATTTTCTTTATCGTTTATCTGCTCGTGCTGCCGCTGCTGGCCAACAAGCTCTTTGGCATTGTCGAGGTCCTGCTCGACACGAAGATCAGCGACTCGCTGGCGAACATCATCTACTACTATGTGCTCTTCGCCATCGTGCTGCTGCTCTTTCACTCGTTCCTCGCGCACACGACGAGCCGCTTCCTCGGCGGCGTGAGCCGAGCGATGACGACGTTCTGCATGGGCCTTCTGGTCTTTTACGGCGCGAACGAGCTCTTCTACCGCGTGGCGAACGTGCTCTTCAACAGCCGCACCAACCTCAACGACATGACCATCGCCGCGTCCATCAACGCCGCGCCGCGCCTGACAGCGCTCATCATCGTCTTTCTCGCCCCCTTTGTGGAGGAGGTCCTTTTCCGCGGTCTCGTGTTCGGCTGTCTGAAGGAAAAGAGCCGCGTCGCCGCCTACGTCATCTCCTGCGTGCTCTTCGCGTTCATGCACGTGTGGACCTTCGCCCTCTCCTCGTGGGACTGGAGCTATCTCATCCTCATGCTGCAATACCTCGTTCCCGGCCTCGTCTTCGCGTGGGCGTTCGACCACTCCGGCACGCTCTGGACGTCCATCCTGCTCCACGCGACCGTCAACGCGCTGGCTCTCTGGGCCATCGTCGGATAAGGAGAATACCATGCCGCACATCGAACAGCTATCCCCCCATATCGCCAATCTCATTGCCGCCGGCGAGGTCGTCGAGCGTCCCGCGAGCGTTGTCAAGGAGCTTTTGGAAAACGCCATCGACGCGGGCGCGAGGAACGTCACCGTCGAGCTGCAAAACGGCGGGCTGACCTATCTGCGCGTCACAGACGACGGCTGCGGCATCGCGCCCGACGAGCTGCCCACCGCCTTTCTGCGCCACGCGACGAGCAAGCTCCGCACCGCTGCCGATCTGGCCGCCATCGGCACGCTCGGCTTCCGCGGCGAAGCGCTCGCCGCCATCGCGTCCGTTTCTCATTTGGATATTTTCTCGCGTCAGACGGACGCCGCGAGCGGCGCGACGCTGCATCTCGACGGCGGCAAGCCGCTCTCCGTCGAGCCCGCGGGCTGTCCCGAGGGCACGAGCATCATCGTGCGCGACCTTTTTTACAACACGCCCGCGCGGCTGAAGTTCATGAAACAGGACCGCGCCGAGGCAACCGCCATTGCGGGCCTTGCCGCGCACATCGCGCTCTCGCACCCCGATATTTCCTTCCGTCTCATCAAGGACGGCAGGGAGGAGCTGCACACCCCGGGCGACGGCAAGCCCCTCAGCGCCGTCTACGCCGCGCTGGGCCGCGATTTTGCCCTCGCGCTGGTCGAGGTCCACGGGCGCGACGGTCAGCTCGCCGTTGACGGCTTTGTGACCAAGCCCCTCGCGGGCCGCGGCACCCGAGGGATGCAGACCTTTTTCGTCAACGGCCGCGTCATCAAGTCCCAGCTCCTCACCGCTGCGGTGGAGGAAGCCTACGCAAACCGTCTGATGAAGGGCAAATTCCCCGGCTGCGTGCTGAACGTCACGCTGCCGGCGGACATGGTGGACGTGAACGTCCACCCCGCCAAGACGGTCGTGAAATTCCTCAACGAAAAGCAGGTCTTCGACCTTGTGTACCACGCCGCGTCCGACGCGCTCGACCGCGACGGCGCGCCCGAGCCGCTGCACACATCGCCGAGACCGGCCGCGCAGGCTCCCAAGCCGCAGGAGTTTTACCGCAGCATGACGGCGCAGGAGTGGCGTGCGCAGAACGAGGTCAAAAGGCCGGAGCCGCCCAAAAGGGACGCGCCGTTCATCGCCGTCACGCCCGCCTCGAGCGAGCTGGGCGGGCGCGTGAGCGTCAGCGACTTCGTCCGCCGCACACCGGCTCCCCCGGCGAAAAAGCCGGAGGACGGGCACATCCTTCCGAAGATGGTCGAGGCTGCCTTCATGCCGCCGCGCGATGAAGCGGCAAAGCCGGAAGCGCCCGCCGCACCCGTTTTCGCCGTGCAGACCACGCTCGAGACCGCGCCCGCCGAGCCGGAGCAGACGGCGATCGAGCCGGAGCCGGTCATACCGTGGCGCATCGCGGGCGAGGTGCTCGACACCTACATCGTCTGCGAGGACGCGGAGAAAACCGTCTGGCTCATCGACAAGCACGCCGCGCACGAGCGCGTGAATTTCGACCGCTTCAAGGCAAATCTTGAGCCCATCATGTCGCAGGAGCTGCTGACTCCCGTGGTCGCGCAGTTCGCCGCGGCGGAGTACACCGCTCTTGTTGGGCAGCTCGCGCTGCTGCGCGAGTTCGGCTTTGCCTGCGAGGAGTTCGGCGACGGCGCGATCCTGATCCGCGCCCTGCCCGCCGACATTCCCGCCGAGGACGCCGCGGCAAGTCTTGAGGACCTTGCGGGCCGCCTCGTCGAGACGCACCACGCCGACCCCGAGAGCGCCCGCGACGCGCTGCTGCACACCATGGCCTGCAAGTCCGCCATCAAAGGCGGCTGGAAGAGCGATGAGCGAGAGCTTCGCGTGCTGGTGGATAAGGTACAGTCGGGCGAGGTCCGATTCTGCCCGCACGGACGACCCGTGGCCGTCAAGCTCACCAAATACGAGCTGGAAAAAATGTTCAAGCGCGCCTGAGCGCGGAAAGGAGACGTCATGCCGCCCAAGGTAGTTTGCATCGTCGGCCCGACCGGCTGCGGAAAGACCGGACTCGGCGTCGCGCTGGCCGAAAGGCTCGGCGGCGAGGTCGTCTCCTGCGATTCCATGCAGCTCTACCGCGGCATGGTCATCGGCACCGCCGCACCGACGGAGGCGGAGACGCGGGGCGTGCCGCACCACATGGTCGGCGTGATCGACCCGCGCGAGGATTACTCCGTGGCGCGCTACGCCGCAGACGCCGCCGAATGTGTGGACGGCATCCTCGCGCGCGGCAAGCTGCCCATCCTCGTTGGCGGCACGGGGCTGTACCTCGACGCGCTCCTGCGCGGACACGGTTACGCTCCCGGCACGACCGGCGGAGAGACGCGCAGGCTTCTGGAGCGGCGCTGGGACAACGAGGGCGGCGAGGCCCTCTTCGCCGAGCTGCGCTCCATTGATCCGGAAAGCGCCGCCGTGCTGCACCCGAACGACAAAAAGCGCGTCATCCGCGCGCTCGAGGTCTACCGCGAGACAGGGAAGACCATGTCGCGGCACAATGCCGACACCCGGCTCGTCCCGCCGCGCTACGAGCCCGTCTACCTCGGTCTTGCCTACGCCGACCGCGAGGAGATGAAGCGCATCATCGACCTCCGCGTGGACCGGATGGTCGCACAGGGTCTGTTCGACGAGGTGCGCGCTCTGGTCGAGAGCGGCGTGCCGCGCACGGCGACGGCAATGCAGGCCATCGGCTATAAGGAATGTCTGGGCTGTCTCGCGGGCGAATGCACGCAGGACGAGGCCGTCGCCGAGATCAAGCTCCGCTCGCGGCAGTACGCCAAGCGCCAGCTCACCTGGCTGCGGCGGAACAGGGACATTCACTGGTTCTACCGGAAAAATTCCCGCGATCTTCCCGCCGCTTTACAATTTTCGACAGAAATTCTCACAAACCTTGGCGTATCCTGATTTTATACGGACGGCACCCATAAAACCGCCGCCCGAATAAAAAGAAAGGGTACATCCAACATGAAAAAGACAGCCAATCTTCAGGACATTTTCCTCACCAAAGCCCGCAAGCAGGGCGTGCCGCTGACCGTGTTCCTCGTCAACGGCTTCCAGATGCGCGGCAGCGTGACCGGCTTTGACAGCTTCACCGTCGTTCTTTTGAGCGAGGGTCGGCAGCAGATGATCTACAAGCACGCGATCTCGACCATCGCGCCGCTAAGCCCCATCGACCTGCACGAGGCGGACGAGACCGGGGAGGAATGACCTGAGCCTCCCGAGGTGCCTATGAGATCCCGATCCCTATCGACAAAACTGATCTTTGTTTTCCTGTTTCTCGCGGTGGCCGCCTACTTCAGCGTGCAGGCCTACCGCTACTTCGTCGACCCGCAGACCACCACGCTCGTCTACGCTTACTCCAGCGAGGACGCCATCGCCGCGACCGGCTATTTCGCGCGCGACGAGCAGGTGATCGCGTGCAGCGAAACGCTTCTGGAGCTCGAGCGCGCCGAGGGTGAACGCGTGAACGCGGGCGGCACGCTCGCAACGGTCTACCGCAGCGAGAGCGCACTGAACGACCACCGTCAGCTCCGCGCGCTCCGGTCCCGGCTCGAGCAGCTGCGCTACGCGCGCGAGGCGTCCCGCGACGCCGAGACCGCGCTCAAGCTCGACGGCGACATCCGCGAGGACCTCTTTGCGCTGCGCGCTTCCCTTGCCGCAGGGAGCTGGACGAGCGTCGAGTCCTCCGGCGAGGAGCTGCGCACGACAGTTCTCAAGCGCGAATACGCCTACGCGGGCACGGACGATCTGGATGTGCGCATCGACGCGCTCAATGCCGAGATCAGCACGCTCTCCGGCCGCCTGGAGGGCGGCACACAAACGATCCGCGCGCCGTTTGCTGGCACCTACAGCGCCGTCGCCGACGGCTACGAGGCCGTTCTCACCCCCGCGGCGCTGGAGAATATGACCGTCGCGCAGTACGACGCCATCGCCCCGGAGGCGGCAAGCTCGACCGTGGGCCGGCTGATTGCCGGCGAGGAGTGGCGCTTCGTCACCGTGCTGAGCGCCGCAGACGCCGCGCGGCTGCAAAAGGGACAGGCCCTCAGCCTGCGCGCCGCGACCGGCGTGGACTTCGATCTTGACGTCACCGTCGAGCGCATCGGGCGTGAGGAGAACGGCCGCGTGATCGTCGTCCTGCGCGGCGGCAGCCATCTGGCCTATGTCACGCTCCTGCGTGCGCAGAACGTTGAGCTGATCCTCGCGCGCTACGAGGGACTGCGCATCCCCAAAAATGCCCTCCGCGTGGACGCGGACGGCAGCAGCGGCGTCTACTGCCTTGTGGGGCTGCGCGCCTACCGCAAGCCGGTGGAGGTCCTCTGGCAGGGCGAGGATTACTGTCTTGTCCGGCCCGTCGGCATCGAAACGAGCAGCGAAAGCCTGCGCCAGCTCTACACGCTGCGCGCCGGCGACGAGGCGATCGTCTCGGCAAACGATCTATACGATGGAAAGGTGGTCGAATGAACATGAGCATTCGGGAAAACATTCAGCAGGTACGGGAAAACATTGCCGCCGCGGCGCTCTCCGCCGGGCGCAGGCCCGAGGACATCACGCTTGTCGGCGCGAGCAAGATGAACGACGCCGCGGCCTGCCGCGAGGCCATCGCCGCGGGCATCGACGCGCTCGGCGAGAACCGCGTGCAGGAGATGACGCAGAAGCTCGCAGAGCACGCCTACGACGGCGCGCCTCTGCACTTCATCGGTCATCTCCAGCGCAACAAGGTGAAGCAGGTCGTCGGCAAGGTCGCGCTCATCGAATCCGTCGGCTCCTATGAGCTGCTTGAGGATATCGACCGGCAGGCCGAAAAGCTCGGCATCGTCCAACCCATTCTCCTTGAGGTCAACGTCGGCGGGGAGGAGGCCAAGAGCGGCTTTGCCGTCTCCGAGGTCCGCGCCGCCGCCGAAAGGGCCAAGAGCCTCTCCCACGTCGTGCTGCGCGGGCTGATGACCATTCCGCCGGTCGCCGAGAGCGAGCACGGGAGCGTGCCCTACTTTGAAAAAGTTCATGCGCTTTATGTTGACATCAACGCGAGTTTGTATGATAATAAGCTTGATATATTATCTATGGGCATGAGCGGCGATTATGAGGACGCCGTCCGCTGCGGCGCGACGATGGTGCGCGTCGGCACGGCGATCTTCGGCGCGCGCCACTATACGCTTTGATACAGGGAGGTTTTTTTCATGGGACTCATTGACGATCTGAAGAAATGGGCGCATCCCTACGAGGATGAGGACGAAGAATACGAAGACGATTTTGCCGAGCTCGGCTCCCGCGACACGGGTGCCTTTGCCGACGAGCGGCCCAGCCGCCGCGAGCGCGACCGCGACGAGGATCGCCGCAACAAGGTCGTGAACATCAACGCGACCACGCAGCTCAAGGTCGTGCTCG
>ENA-UONV01003314-UONV01003314.1-human-gut-metagenome-genome-assembly--contig:-CS4-NODE-3314-length-10962-cov-6.025580_pt1 | contig 10962 bp, 8 predicted proteins | sample MGYA00242461_ERZ724008 | MGnify/ENA metagenome assembly ERZ724008 | reverse complement strand
TATAAAATTATTTTATCTAAAAAAATATGTGGATTGACAGAGAAGAATTTTTGAACATGGTGGCGGTTGCGGAGTCGACACCGGGACCCGTGGCAGTCAACAGTGCGACCTATATCGGCTACAGAGTGGGCGGTGCCGCGGGAGCTGCGCTGTCAACGCTTGCCGTGAGCATACCTTCGTTTGTGATAATATATCTGATATCGCTTTTCTTTGACAAGTTTTTAAGTCTGACCTATGTGGCGTATGCGTTCAAGGGGATACAGGTGTGTGTCGTGTACCTCATCGCGTCTGCCGGTGTGAGAATGTTCAAGGGACTTGAGAAAAACGTGTTCAACTATTGTGTTTTGGGATTAGTGATTGTAGTGATGACGGTGTTTTCGATAACGGCAGTGTCGTTCTCGTCAATATTCTATATAGTGATAAGCGGCGTGGCAGGCTGGGCTGTGTACATGATTGGAAAGTGTGTGGGAAATGCAGATAAAAAATGTTCTGACACGGAGGGAATATATAAAAAATGATATATATTGAACTTTTTCTGAATTTTCTTGTTATAGGTGCGGTTTCCTTTGGCGGTGGCTACGGCATGATTTCGCTTGTCAGGGAGACGGTTTTGTCAAGGGGGTGGCTTACCGAGAGTGAATTTATGAGCTTTATTGCCGTATCGGAGTCGACGCCGGGACCGCTCGCGGTGAATATGGCGACCTTTATCGGTTCTTCACAGGGAGGAATATTCGGTGCGTTTATCGCAACTCTTGGAGTTGTGCTGCCGTCATTTGTCATAATACTAATCATTGCCGCCGTGCTGAAAAATCTCCTGAAATATGCAGGCGTGAATGCGGTTCTGTCCGGAGTACGGCCATGCATAGTCGCCATGATTATTGCGACGGCAATCAGCATGGGACTTAACACTCTGCTTGGTTTTGCGGATTACACAAGCAGCATAGCGCCTGATTTAAGGTCAATAATAATATTTATGATACTTTTTGCAGTATCTTTTTTGCTGAAAAAAATATGGAAAAAGAAGTTGTCGCCAATTCTTATGATTGTGCTGTCGGCGGTGCTCGGGATAGTGTTCTGGGGCTTTTGAGAAAAACCTTGAAAGGTTGTTGATGCGGACAATTATACCGTAACCGAGGTCACGACTTTTGGAAGAAGCTTAGTTGTTCTTAGGACTCTGCTTATCACACAGCCACAGACGGCATGGATGCCAGCTGAGTTGTAAACAGTCATGGATGGCTGGAAGCCCGTCAAAAAGGAGAAGCTGTTCGAGGTGCTTGACAAGGCGGCAGAGAAGCCGTGTCACAAAGACTCAGATAAAGCTTGCCGACGGTACGGAGATACTTCTGCCACAGGTGTGAGGGATTGATTATGTAAACTGTAGGTTGCCTTTTTTACAACCATCGTTTATAATGGTATCAGGCTTGGGGGAGCCTTTGTGTGTTTGTGTCATGCAAAGGGAGGGCTTTTTTGAAAACAGAATTAAGCAATGCGATGGCGGCAGCGGGGGATAAGGCGCAATATGATATTCGAGCTAAGCGGCTGCTGGCACAGAAGAGTATCTTGGCGCGTATTCTTTTAAAGACGGTTGATGCGTTTAAGGGAATGAGCCCCGAAGATGTGGCGGATTGCATTGAGGGCGAGCCGGTGATCGGAATGGTGCCGATTGAGCCGGGAAACACCAATGGCGAGAGGAATGATGGCTCGGGACAGCGGGTTAGCGGATTCAATACGGAGAACTCGGAAATTAACGAGGGAATGATAAGATTTGATATTGTTTTTTATGTGCGGTTACCGTTTGGCAATGTACATATAAAAGATAATGTCAGATTGACAGAAAATGAGACAAATCATAAACTGACACAGATTATCGTGAATGTCGAGGCACAGAAGGATGAGCCTGCTGCATATAAGATATTGAACAGGTCAATCTTTTATGTGAGCCGTCTTGTATCATCGCAAAAGGAGAGGGATTTTGTCAATTCCGATTACGATGATATTAAGCAGGTTTACAGCATTTGGATATGTATGAACATGAAGTGCAACAGCATGAGTCATATCCATCTGACCAAGGACGAGATGCTTGAGCCGTATGAGTGGAAGGGAAATATCAATCTGCTCAATATTATTCTTATAGGAATTACGGATGAGCTACCCGTGCACGATGAGAGATATGAGCTCCACCGCCTGATAGGTGCACTTCTGTCAAGCAGTATTCAGCTCAACGAGAAGCTCGAGATAATGGAAAAGGAATATAATCTTCCTGTTAACAGTGATTTCAGAAGGGATGTGAATGTTATGTGTAATCTCAGTGATGGCATTGAGGAAAAGGCAGCAGAGAAAGCGACAGAGAAAACGACGAGAGAAATAAATGAAAAAGTTATTAAAAACATGCACAAAAATGGTTACACAACCGCACAGATAGCTGAGATTGTTGAGGTGAGTGAGTCGGAGGTTGAGGCGGTTATAAAGGAGTGTAAAATAGTTTAGAAAAACATAATAAGTCATAACTAATTGTGGTTGCATATTTCTAACCGCAGTGCTATATTCATGTTGTAAAGCATCAACATGAAGGAGGAGATTACTGTGGCTAAGATAGTTGAACTTAAAAATGTTACCAAGGTGTACAAGACAGGGGAGCGTGAGTTTCACGCGCTCGACGGAGTCGATTTGAGTATTGAGAAGGGAAAGTTCGTTGTCATACTCGGTCCGTCGGGAGCGGGCAAATCCACGCTCCTCAATTTAATTGGCGGAATGGATATTCCGACAACAGGACAGGTGATTGTCGACGGTGAGGATATTTCAAAATATAACGAGGATAAATTGAGCCGCTACAGGGCAGCGACAGTGGGATTCATTTTCCAGTTTTATAATATACTGCCGACGCTCACGGTGCTTGAGAATGTGGAACTTGTGAAGGATATAGTGAAGAATCCGCTTGATGCACATGAGGCACTCGCGAAGGTCGGACTCACGGAGCATGAGAACAAGTTTCCTAACCAGCTCTCGGGAGGCGAGCAGCAGAGAATCTCAATCGCGAGAGCGGTTGCGAAGAATCCGAAGGTGCTGCTCTGTGATGAGCCGACGGGCGCACTCGATTCCACAACCGGAGTTGAGGTATTGAAGCTTCTCATGGAGCAGTGCAGAAAGGGCGGAAATACGGTTATCATCGTAACACACAACAGCCTTATCGCGGACATAGCCGACACCGTGGTGCGCGTAAAGAACGGAAAAATCAAGTCCGTTGTCGATAACCCTTCACCGAAGAATATCGAGGAGGTGGAGTGGTAATGCTTAGAAAAAAGATGATGAGGGATATATGGAAAAATTTATCTTCTTTTATCACTATATTTATAATGACCTTCCTCGGTGTGTTCGTATTTTCGGGAATCCATGCCTACATGGATGGTATGGACTACAGTGGACAGAGATACTATGAGGAGAATAATCTTCAGGATTTGTGGATGCTAGGGGAGAACTTTTCTGATGAGGACATGGAGGATATTCTTGCCACCGATGGTGTGAAGGATGCAGAGCGCGCACTGGTTATCAATACCGATTTGAAAAATTATAAGGATGTTGTGCTTGAGACGAATTTTGTTGAGAGTAAGAATATCTCGAGCATGCATGTGGTTGACGGAGAGGGCTTTGATTATGACAGCGACGGAATGTGGCTTGACAGCTACCTTGCGGACAATCTCGGCATCAAGGTCGGCGATGAGCTGACGCTCGCATACAAGGACTATGAGATTACAGGCAGGGTGGAGGGACTTGTGAACACTCCCGACCATGTCTACTCAATCAAGGATGAGTCGGCGATTTTCCCGACACATGATGACTACGGCTATGTGTATTTGTCCATGAGGTCGTTCCCTGAGGATTACATAAAGGATGAATTGAAGACTGCCGCTGCCGAAAAGCTTGGCATGAATGCAGGGGATGTGACGGATGAAATATTCGACATGGCTTTTCCTGATTACAGGGCAGGTGATTACTATGTGTATAATTATGCCTACGTCACATTGAAGGACGATGCTGATGAGCAGGCTGTAAAGGCACTTTTACAGAACAATATCAAGTCGGCGGTGGCTGTGACGGGAAGAGATGCGAGTGCGTCGGTGGAGGCTTATCAGAGTGAGGTTGAGGAGGGTGCAAGCTATTCGGGGATATTTACCTTCCTGTTTCTTTTCATAGCGGTGCTCTCGGTTGTCACGACAATGCATCGTTTTGTCAAGAAACAGAGGACACAGATAGGAACCCTGAAGGCACTTGGCTTCAGCAGAAAAAGGATAGAGAGACATTATCTGGGCTATGGGTTTTATGTGAGTGTCATCGCCGCAATTCTGGGGCTGATTGGCGGAAGATTCATTATAGGAAATATTTTTGTAAATATGGAGGCAAGCTATTTTGAAGTGCCGGATATGGTTGTAGTCACAAAACCGATTGTCTATGCTGTGGCGGCAGGAGTTGTGCTGTTAGTCACGGCAGCTACATATTTCACCTGCCACGGGCTTTTGAAGGAGTCGGCTGCACAGACGCTGAGACTTGAGGTGCCGAAGGTGAAGGCTGGCGAGTTAAAGCCTGCGGGAAGCTTTGCAAAGAGATTTTCAGTGGGTGTGCGCTGGAATCTGCGCGATATCGGAAGAAACAAGGGAAGAACGATAACCGGTATTGTGGGAATCGTGGGCTGTACGATGCTTATAGTCTGTGCTTTTGGCATGAGGGACACAATTAAGTTCTTTATAAAGTGGCAGTTTGAAGATTTATATAATTTTGAGTATAAGCTTGATGTGGAGAGCACAATATCTGATGAGGCATATAAGGAGCTGACAGACAGATACGGTGATGCGACGAGCATGACGCTTGCCGTCGAGGCTTTTGATGCGTCGGGAAATACCTCAACCAGACAGATTGTCGTGGCGGATGCAGGAGATAAGGTGAGATATACCGACCATAAGGCAAGAGACTTCGAGCTGTCAGATGACGGAATATATGTATCGGAAAAGCTATTGTCAATCCTTGGCTTAAAGGTTGGTGATAATGTGAGCTGGTCGGTGTACGGCGAGGAAAAAACATACACAACCAGGATTGCCGGAACCTTCCGGGAGCCGCAGGGACAGAAGCTTGCAATGACAAGAGCTTATGCGGAGAGCATTGGAATTGATTACAAGGCGGACTGCGTTTATACGGATGAAGATTTAAGTGAAGTGAAAAATATCGCGGGTGTATCACTCATAACCGGAATTGCTGCCCTGAAGGACGGAATGATGTCCATGATCAGCATGATGGACACGGTTATATTGCTGCTTATGGTGGTATCCGTAGTTCTTGCTGTTGTGATTATCTACAATCTCGGAATACTGTCCTTCTCCGAGAAGCAGTACCAGTTCGCAACCATGAAGGTGTTGGGCTTCAGAAGCAGGCAGATAAGAAGGATATACGTCATGCAGAATCTCTGGGTCTGCGTCGTGGCAGTCATAATCGGACTTCCTCTGGGCGAGTACATGACAGCGCTTATCTACAAGCTGGCGATGGGTGATAACTATGATATGCTGGTCCGTGTGGAGCCAATCACCTATGTTGTCGGTGCCGCAGGCGTGTTCGCGGTGGCTTATCTGGTAAATCTCATGCTTGGGCGCAAAGTAAGGACAATCGATATGGTTACGAGCCTGAAGGCAAATGAGTAGTAGTGCAGATAAGAGTTGAGTGGAGTGTTAAAATATTTTACTTTTTAATTGCTATAACTGTGTTATAATAAAAGCAGCGTAAGGATTATAACATGGAGGTTAATATGATACACAATGGAAAAAAGACAAGGAAAATAAGCATAAGGTTTAAACTTATGCTGCCGGTTACTGCGATTATGCTGATTATGGCGTTGGTGCTGGGTATTATGGGAAATCGTGCTGTCCTGAACGGAATGTCACAGCTTGGAGGCGAGGAGGCTGTGATGGCTGCAAAGGCAGCAGGTAACATTGTAGATGGCGATGAGCTGGAAAGACTGTATGAGAGCAGCGGAACCGGGGACAGCTATGAGAGGATAAGGCTTGCCATGGATGCCGTGAGGCGTGAGCTGGGAGTTCTGTACATGTACACACTGTATGAGGACGGCGGTAAAATATATTATGGAATAGACACTGCTGAGGTTGATGCCTGTGAATACGGCTCCGAGTTTGATGCGACGTATGAAGAGCTTGCGGATGTGTTTGCAGGCAGCTGCTATACGGATAACGTAATCGGGAATTACGGTGATTACTCAATAATAACGTCATATGCGCCTGTTTTTAACCGTGATAACGAGGTAGTAGGAATCATTGCATGCGACTATGATGCGACGCAGATAGAAAAAAGGATTTACAGCAGCAATAAAGCCAATATGGAGGCGACAGTAGTCTGTCTTGTACTTGCGGTTATAGCAATGAACGTGATTGTGGCTGTGATTATAAGGAATCTCAATAAGGTTGATAAGAAGATATATGATATTGTCAACAACGAGGGGGATTTGACGCAGAAGCTGGATATCAGAACGGGTGATGAGCTTGAAAATATTGCCGAAAATGTCAATGAGCTGCTCAATTATATAAGAAATATAATGGTTAACATATCGGACAATTCTTCAGAGCTTAGAAGCTCCTCCGATAAGATTGCCAGTGATCTTTCAAATGCACAGATAAGTATTTCGGATATATCTGCGACTATGGAGGAGATGAGTGCATCCATGGAGGAGACAAGTGCATCACTGAGCCAGATTAATGAGTCGGTTAATGAGACCTTTGAAGCTGTGGAGAATATCAGCAGCCAGGCACAAGGCGGGAATGATAAGTCCCGGAGGATAATGGAGAACGTGCAGGGAATATATGACAGCGCACAGCAGGCAGGCAGGAGCGCGAAGGAAGAGACGGAGAAAATGGCTGAGAGCATGCGCAGCAGGATTGAGAAATCCAAGGCGGTTGAAGAAATCAGCAGCTTGACCGAGCTTATTCTGAGCATTGCGAAGAAGACGAATCTTCTGGCACTCAATGCAAGCATAGAGGCGGCGCGTGCAGGCGAGGCAGGGCATGGCTTTGCGGTTGTCGCCGGTGAAATCGGGGAGCTTGCAGCTAATTCTACGCAGACGGCAGGAAGAATACAGACTGTTAGCAATGAGGTTATCAATGCCGTGGATGAGCTTGCGGAGGAATCAGGAAGAATGCTGGAGCTCATGGATACTACTGCGATGGAGGGATACAGAAGGCTTCTTGATACCTGCGATGATTACAGGAACGATGTAAGCGGCATGAGTGATATGATGAAAAGCTTTGCAGACAGGAGTGAATCTGTCAAGAGCAGCATGAATTTCATACGCGAATCAATAGCTGCAGTGAATATAGCGGTAGATGAGAGCACAAAGGGAATAACCAATGTCACGGAAAAGGCTGTTGAACTTACACAGGGAGTGAACGATATTGGTCAGGAGTCACATAACAATGTCATTATATCGGATAAGCTTAATGCGGAGATAAAGAAATTCAAGCTGAGCCGGGAATAGTAAAAACAGATACAAGGGCATACGGAGAAAGCTTCGTATGCCTTTTTTTATGTAATAGGAAACTTCGTTCCTATTACACAAAAACGCTCCGCGGGGATGCGCACTGCGGCGTACAATGCAGATGTCGCAAGCGACCGCCGCAGGCGCAAGAATGTGCCAAGGCACATTCTTTGTTCTAGTAAATTGCAGAATAATTGAAAAAATATATTGCATAATAACCACTGACATGATAATATTAACTAGGTTAGATAAAACTAACACAAGTTACATGCATAATACTTCATAAAAGTACGAAGCGGAGGTTGATATGTCAGTACAGGAGTTTATGGCTTACAGACAGGGAGCAGGCTTCAGGATGCAGGTGTCTATGGAGCTGGTGCTTCACTGCGCCCCTATACTAAAGGATGTGAAGCCTGCCAACATTGTGGCTGTGACACCGGAAAAGTTCAGACTGTATGTGCGGCTTCTGTCAGGCACGGAAATTGCGTGGCTGCTGCTTAACGTCAATAAACAGAGAGCGATACTGTATCTGTACAGACGTGACAGGCTCGAAGCCTATCTTTCCGATAAGGACATTGAGGATTTCCTTGCAGGATATGGCTATCGGCGCGGAAAGCTTGAGGATAAGCTTGCAAGGCTCGCAAAGAGAGTTGAGTGCTTTGGCGGCGGCAAGGTGAGCTTTCCACATGAGATAGGCATATTTCTGGGATATCCGCTGTGGGATGTTGAGGGGTTTTTGAAAAATAATGGGGAGAACAGTATCGGAAACGGCTACTGGAAGGTGTATGATGACCTTGCAGGTGCGCTCCGCACGTTTGCAAGCTTTGACCGAAGCAGGGAAAGGGCGATGGAGGAGCTTGTACAGGGAAAGAGTATTCGTGAGATAGCAGTGTGAGGATAGAAATTGCAGGATTCAATGAGACGCAGCAATACGTTGTACCGGTAAAAGCGCACAGCGGCTTACCGGCAAAGCTGAGTCGGGCAATTATCTGATATTATGAAAAGAAAGAGAGGACAAGATGAATGGGAAAGGTTAGTATTGTATATTGGAGCGGAACAGGCAACACGGAGGCCATGGCTGCTGCGATGGCAGAGGGAGCGAAGGACGCTGGCGCAGAGGTTGAGCTTCTGACTGTCGACAAGGCAGATGCTGCGGCTCTTTCGGAGGCTAAGGCTTTTGCACTCGGCTGTCCTGCGATGGGAGCAGAGGTGCTTGAGGAGGGTGAGATGGAGCCTTTCATGACAGAGCTTGACAGTCAGATTGCCGGTAAGACGATTGCACTTTTCGGTTCCTATGGCTGGGGAGGCGGCGAGTGGATGCGCGAATGGGAGTCAAGAATCGCTGCCGATGGAGCGGCTGTTTTATCCGGCGAGGGTATAATCGCCGACAATGCACCGGACGATGATGTGCTCGCGGAGTGCAGGGCAGCGGGCGCGAAGCTGGCTGCGCTGGTGTAGTCTGTTATATAAGTGACGGAAAAGTAATTAAATAAGTGAATTTTTATAGCTGAGATTATTTTTGTTACTTTATAAGATAGAGTGAAAAATTTATTGACTTTTTTTTCCTGATATATTATAGTTCAGTTAGTGTTTGGATAGATAACAGATGCAGACCACCGGACGGATTTAGGACATGTATTCAGCGGATGAATACCGGATGTGGCTCATATTTTTATGTGGTGAGAGACATATATCCGGTCAGGTTAAGCCATGCGGACAGGCGGGTCGGTTGCCGAAGTGTGACTAGGGCACACATTATTGATTGGGTTAGAAGCCCGAATTTTATAAGTTGATTTACTGAATATCATGCGTATGCACATCATCTTGTGAAACAGTCAATAAGAGCGGTAACGGTACTCTGCCAGGATAAACTCTGAGATAGTTTTTATCATATAGGGATAATGATTTTTTGCACAGGCGTGAATATTCACGCCTGTTTTTTGTGTGAAAATGTCTAAAATCAGGCGCGGTCAGGACATGACTAACTAAAAATGTATGTGCGGAGGTTGCCATGGATTTAAAGAGACAAGCCTCTGCGCCGCTTTATGAGGCGCTTGAGAGGTTTAGAAAAGCAAGAATTGTTCCGTTCGATGTTCCGGGGCATAAGAGAGGAAGGGGTAATCCGGAGCTGGTTGACCTGCTGGGGGAGAGGTGCGTCGGGATAGATGTCAACTCCATGAAGCCGCTTGATAATCTGTGTCATCCGGTGTCGGTGATTAAGGAGGCTGAGGAGCTTGCCGCCGATGCGTTTGGCGCTGAGCACGCGTTTTTCATGGTTGGAGGGACTACATCGGCGGTTCAGAACATGGTGCTGTCCGTGTGCAAGGCGGGCGATGAGATTATCGTGCCGCGAAACGTCCATAAGAGTGTAATCAATGTGATGATACTCTGCGGCGCAATTCCGGTGTATATAAATGCCGAGGTAAATACCAGAATAGGTATAATGCTCGGTATAACCAAGGAGCAGGTTGAGGAGGCGATACTTGCACACCCACGGGCAGTTGCCGTGCTGGTGAATAATCCGACCTACTATGGAATCTGTTCGGACATCAAGGGAATCTGTGAGCTGGCACATTCCTATGGGCTCAAGGTGCTTGCGGACGAGGCTCACGGAACACATCTGTACTTTGGAAATAATCTTCCGATATCGGGCATTGCGGCGGGGGCTGATATGGCGGCGGTGTCCATGCACAAGTCGGGCGGTTCACTCACACAGAGTTCAATTCTTCTCACCAATAACGGAATGAATGCAGACTATGTGAGAACGATTATAAATCTCACGCAGACCACGAGCGCATCGTATCTTCTGATGGCAAGCCTTGACATATCGAGGAGAAATCTTGCACTCCGCGGAAGGCAGTCATTCCAGAAGGTCATGGAGTGGGCGGAGTATGCGAGGGAGGAAATCAACTCCATAAGCGGATATTACGCCTACGGAAAAGAGCTGATAAACGGAAGCTCAGTGTATGATTTTGATGTGACGAAGCTGTGCGTGTTCACAAGAGATATAGGGCTTGACGGAATCGAGGTGTATGACATTCTCCGCGATGAGTACGATATACAGATTGAGTTCGGCGATATAGGAAATATACTGGCGTACATCTCAATAGGTGACAGAATACAGGATATCGAGCGTCTCATGGGGGCGCTTGCCGATATAAGCCGCCTCTACAAAAAGGAGGAGAAGCGCTTTGAGGTCGACAGGGAGATGCTTCTTCCAAGGGTGCTTGCTTCGCCGCAGGAGGCTTTCTATGCGAATAAGGAAAAGGTTCCGATAAGGGAGGCAGCAGGACGGATATCGGGAGAATTTGTGATGGCATATCCGCCGGGAATACCTATCGTTGCGCCGGGTGAGGAGATAACGGAGGACATTATTGATTATATACTCTATTCAATAGAGAAGGGCTGCTCCATGCAGGGTATGGAGGACCCGGAGG
>ENA-UONV01003311-UONV01003311.1-human-gut-metagenome-genome-assembly--contig:-CS4-NODE-3311-length-10970-cov-8.591022_pt1 | contig 10970 bp, 9 predicted proteins | sample MGYA00242461_ERZ724008 | MGnify/ENA metagenome assembly ERZ724008 | reverse complement strand
TTTGACTGTCTCCGCTGCGGCACAGCCATGCATTTCGTGGGCCAGCACAAGCTACAGCTGGGCAAGACCAGCTGGATATTCGGCGACCTGCCCAACCTGATGGCCGGCGCGCTGGACGTGTCCATTATGGCGTGCCCCGCCTGCGGCAAGCTGGAATTCTTCACTGGCGGCGTTTCCCAGCCCAGCGGCAACGACCCCGGCCTGCACCAGCGTCAGTGCCCGAAATGCGGCTTTGCCCACGATTTCGACTATCCCAAATGTCCCCTGTGCGGCTATGTCTACACCGCCGGGGACGAGCTGTAAGAATATTTAAAAGGAGAACCTGTTATGAGCGATTGCACCCATGATTGCAGCACCTGCGGCGAAAGCTGCGGCGAGCGCAAGGAAGCCAACGTATTTGAAAAGAAGCCCCTCCGCCCCGGCTGCCGCGTAGGTAAGGTCTACGGCGTGGTGTCCGGCAAGGGCGGCGTAGGCAAGTCCATGGTCACCAGCCAGCTGGCGGTGGCGCTGCGGCGGGAGGGCTACCGCACCGCCATTCTGGACGCGGACATCACCGGCCCGTCCATCCCCAAAGCCTTCGGCATCCACGGCCGGGCCGTGGCGCAGGGCGACGCCATCGTGCCCGTGACCACCGCCACCGGCATACAGCTGATGTCCGTGAACCTGCTGCTGGAGCACGAGACGGACCCGGTCATCTGGCGCGGGCCGGTCATCGGCGGCGTGGTGCAGCAGTTCTGGGGTGATACCCTGTGGAACGATGTGGATTATATGTTCGTGGATATGCCTCCCGGCACCGGCGACGTGGCGCTGAACGTGTTTCAGTCGCTGCCGGTGGATGGCGTCATCATTGTGGCCAGCCCCCAGGACCTGGTATCCATGGTGGTGCAGAAGGCCGTGAAGATGGCGCAGATGATGAACATCCCCATCGTGGGCCTGGTGGAGAACATGAGTTACGTCCAGTGTCCCGACTGCGGCAAGAAACTCTATATTTTCGGCGAAGGCAAAACCGAGGAGGCCGCCAAGGCGTACCACATCCCCCTGCTGGCGAAAATGCCCATCGACCCGGCGCTGGCCAAGCTGACCGACGACGGCTGCATCGAGCAGTTCGAGGGTCACTGGCTGGACAGCGTGGTGGAGACCATTCTGCGGAAATAAGCAAAAAAAGAAGCGGCGCGGTGCGCCGCTTCTTTTTTTGATCTTATTTCATCAGCTCCTGCACCAGCGTCACCAGACCGCTGACGCCCACGCCGATGTACACCACCTGCCGGGCCACGTCGCCGGACATCTTCCGGCTCAGCCGTGTACCGATCCACAGCCCCAGCAGGATGCACGCCATACCCAGTCCCGCCATAGGCAGCAGTGCCGCGCTGAAATAGCCCCGCACCGTCCGCATGGTGAAGTTGATGAGGTTGGTGGTAAAGAACAGGAACTGCATATTGCCTACATACGTCTCCTTGCTCCGGGCGATGGCGACGAAATACAGCGCCATCATAGGCCCGCCGATGGTGAACGCCCCGGCGCAGCACCCGGAGAAGGCGCTGCACACCAGCCCCGCCGCCAGGCCGGGCTGGTCCAGCTTCACCCGCTTGGCAAAAAGCAGGAAGTACGCCGCCAGCGCGATCAGGAACGCCCCGAACAGCGCCGTCAGCACGTGCAGGTCGAAATTCCCCAGCAGATTGATGATGACCAGACTGCACACGGTGTACAGCCCGATGGGCAGCGCGATCTGCTTTACATCGATGTGCTTGCGGTACATCCACGTCATGGTGCCGGACTGGGCCATGCAGATCAGCGCCACGATGGTGGGCGCGATGGTCATGTCGTAAAACGCGCTGGCCGCCACCATCATAATGACCGCCGCGCCAAAGCCCGTCAGTGGCTGGATCACACCGCCCGCCAGCGCCGCCAGCCCCATCATTGCGTATTCCATCGCGCACACCGCCTTTTCTGTCATATTCCCGGCTATTATAACAACTTCACGCAGGAAAGGCAATCCGCAAAATGAACATCCCCCAGCCTGACGGCCGGGGGATGTTTGTTCAGCTCTTCTTTTTGCCCAGGTAGGCTTCCTTGATGGACTCGTCCGCCAGCAGCTCCGCGCCGGTGCCGGACTTGGTGATGTTGCCCGTCTCCAGCACATAGGCGTAGTCCGCGATCTTCAGCGCCATGTTGGCGTTCTGCTCGATCAGCAGCACGGTGACGCCCTGCTCGTTGACGGTGCGGATGATATCAAAGATGCCCTGCACCACCAGCGGCGCCAGACCCAGCGACGGCTCATCCAGCATCAGCAACTTGGGGCGGCTCATCAGCGCGCGGCCCACGGCCAGCATCTGCTGCTCGCCGCCGGACAGCGTACCGGCCAGCTGCCAGTTGCGCTCCTCCAGCCGAGGGAACAGCTCATACACCCACTTGATGTCCTTCTCGATGCCATCTTTGTCCTTCCGCAGGTACGCGCCGGCCTTCAGGTTCTCCAACACGGTCAGGTTGGCGAACACCCGCCGGCCCTCCGGGGACTGGGCGATGCCCGCCTCCAGGATCTTGTTGATGGGCTTGCCCAGCAGTTCCTGTCCGTCATAGGTGATGGAGCCGCCGTCCGCCTTTACAAGGCCGGAGATAGTCCGCAGCGTGGTGGACTTACCGGCGCCGTTGGCGCCGATCAGGGTGACGATCTTGCCGTCGGGTACCTCAAGGCTGATGCCGCGCAGCGCCTTGATGCCGCCGTAAGACACACACAAATTCTCAATCTTCAGCATCTTCTGCCACCCCCAAGTATGCGTCGATGACGCGCTCGTTGTTCTGTATCTCCTCCGGTGTGCCCTTGGCGATCAGCTTGCCGAAATCCAACACGTAAATCCGGTCGGCAATGCCCATGACCAGGTCCATGTGGTGCTCGATCAGCAGGATCGTCTTGTGGAAATGATCCCGGATCTCCTTGATGAACTCCGCCAGCTCCAGCGTCTCCTGCGGGTTCATGCCGGCGGCCGGCTCATCCAGCAGCAGCAGCGTGGGCTCGGTGGCCAACGCGCGGGCGATCTCCAGCCGGCGCTGCTTGCCGTAGGGCAGGCTGGTAGCCAGCTCGTTCTGCACATCCTCCAGGCCCACTACCTTCAGAAGCTCCAGCACCTCGGCGCGCTGCTGCATCTCCTCCTTGGCGTTCAGGTGGAACGCCGCGGTAAACAGATTGCTGGTGCGCCGCATATGCTTGGCGATAAGCACATTGTCAAACACCGTCTGGGTCTTCCACAGACGGATATTCTGGAAGGTACGGGCCATACCCAGCGCCGTGATCTTATCCGGCGTAGGGGCCAGCACATGGTCAGTAAATGCGTAGCTGTCCAACGCCTTCTGGCCCTCTTTCCAGGCCTTCAGCGCCTCGTCGTCCAGCGCCTCCTCCGGGGCGAACTGGGCGGTGTACATATCCGCGTGCTCACCCTTATACTGCTTCTTCATCTTTCCGGAGGGATGGTTCCGCACGATGCACGCCTCATTGAAGCGCACCCGCCCGTTGGTGGGGGCGTACACACCGGTGATGACATTGAACGCTGTGGTCTTGCCAGCGCCGTTGGGGCCAATCAGCGCCACGATCTCGCCCTCGTTGACCTCCAGATTCAGATTGTCCACGGCTACCACGCCGCCAAACTGCATAGTGACGTTCTCCACGGACAATACGTTCTTGCTCATTTGGACGTCACCTCCTTCGCCGCTTTATCCTTCTTTTTGAACAGCTTTCCGAAGAAGTTGATGATGGCATCCCACGAGAACTCCCTGTCGCCCATGATGCCCTTGCGGAAGAACAGCACCACGATCATAATGATCACCGAGAACACCAGCATACGGAAGCCGCCGCGCATGAATGGGATGTTCACACCCAGATAGGGCATGGGGTCATCCAGGAAACGCAGCCACCATTCGGAGCAGGCGATGTACAGGAAAGAGCCCAGAATGGAGCCGGTCACGGAGCCAATACCGCCAATGACCACAATCAGCAGTATCTCATAGGTCATGGTGGAGGTGAAGGCGTTGGCCTGGATACTGGCCTGGAACATGGCCAGCAGCGCGCCGCTGATACCGGCAAAGAAGGAGCTGATCAGGAACGCCTGCATCTTATGCTTGGCCAGATTGATACCCATAGCTTCTGCCGCCACCTCATCATCGCGAATCGCCTTGAAGGCACGACCGTAGGTAGAGTTGATGATCAGCACGATAATAGCGATGCAGATGCCGGAAACAATGAACGGGAACAGCACGCTGTCGAAGTTGGCGAACTGCCGCAGCAGGTTAGAGGAGTTGGTCAGCGGGCCCACCTTGTTCCACTGAATGATAGCGCGCATGATCTCAGCGAAGCCCAGCGTGGCAATGGCCAGATAATCGGACTTCAGCTTCAGCACTGGCAGGCCGATAAGCCACGCAAACAGCGTCGGCACCACGCCGGCCAGGATCAGACCCACCACCATGGGCAGGCAGAACTGCACGATACCACCGTCAAAATATTGATACACGGCAGCGCGGGAAGCCACGGGAATAGTCAGGATTGCATAAGTATACGCACCGATCATCATAAAGCCCGCCTGTCCCAAAGAGAACAGACCCGTAAAGCCGTTCAGCAAGTTCAACGACACTGCCACCAGGGAGTAGATCGCGCCCTTTTTCAGCACGGTCGCCAACATGGAATAGTGCTGGAACTTGTCCACATACAGCAGGAAAGCAAGGCAGACGGCGGCGAGGATCAGAGACAGCAACAGATTTCTTTTCTTATTGTTCTTCATATCTCACACCTTCTCCGTCAGTTTTTCGCCGAACAAGCCGTTGGGCTTGCACAGCAGGATCACGATCAACAGTGCAAACGTAAAGGCATTGCTGAACACGGCCATATCGGCGTTGGACTTGATAAGCGACTCGCAGATACCGATGATAAACGCACCGATCACCGCACCGGGGATCGAGCCGATACCGCCGAACACCGCCGCTACAAAGGCTTTCAGGCCAGGCATAGCGCCGATCATGGGGCTGACCTGACCATAGTTGGAGAAGTACAGAATAGAGGCCACGCCCGCCAGCAGCGAACCGATAACAAAAGTCACGGAAATAACGCTGTTGATCTTGATGCCCATGAGCTGCGCCGTCTCAAAGTCGCGGGATACCGCACGCATGGCCATGCCGATCTTAGTCTTCTGGATAAGAATGACCAACACCACCACCAGCAAGATAGTCAAAATGGGGGTGATAATGGTAATACGTTTGACATTCAGACTGCCCACCTGCATCACCTGGGTCAGGAACGGGATGTCGGGATACGCACGGGCGATACCGCCGGTGATATAGGTGGCCAGATTCTGCAGCAGATAGCTGACGCCGATGGCCGATATCATCACTGACATGCGGGGCGCGGTACGCAGGGGGCTGTATGCCGCCTTTTCGATCAGAACACCCAACGCCACTGTGGCAATAAGTACCAGGGGAATACACACTGCCATCGGCATCCAGGTGGCGGCATACACCATAAAGAAGCCCGCCATCATAAAGATGTCACCGTGTGCGAAGTTGATCAGACGCAGTATGCCATACACCATCGTATAGCCGATAGCGATCAGCGCATACAGGCTGCCCACCGTTACGCCGGAGAGCAGCAAGTCGATATAATACGCTGCGTCATGCATAAGTAAAGCATCCTCCTTATATGAATCTTGCGCTTTCGGAGACCGGGGGCGATGCCATCGGCATCCAAAAACGCAAGAGTCATGAAAGTTGCATTGTGAGGGGAGCGCACGCTCCCCCCACAATGGCTGTTATCCTACAATGAGGTTCGTCTCAGACTCGACGTATGCCGTCTTTTACTCCAAACCGTTGAAGGTGCTGAAGTACACAATCTCACCGTTCTCGATGGTCTTGATAACCGCGTAGTTCTTGATAGCGTCGCCGTTCTCGTCGAACTTCAGGTCACCGGTGATGAGGCCGGAGATCTCCAGAGTTGCCAGCGCATCGCGGATGGTGGCGCCGTCAGTGGACTGGGCCGCCTCGATCGCGCCCACAGCTGCCATGTAAGCGTCATAGCCGCAGGGGGTCACGCTGGAGATAACGTCGGACACACCGCCGTTGTTCTCCACGCGGGTCGCATCCTCAGCCACCCACTTGGTGAAACCGTCCACGAAAGCCTTACCGGCCTCATTGGTGGTATCGGCGGCATCGAAGAAAGCGGAGAAGTAAATATCGGTAGCCTTGCTGCCGGTACGCTGGGCGATGGAGATGTCATCCCAGGTGTCGCCAGCCATGATGGGGCAGGTGATGCCGGCATCGCGGGCCTGAGAGATAATCATAGCCGCGGTCTCGATGGAAACAGGAGCAAAGATGCCGTCGTAACCCTCGGACTTGATGGAAGCCATGATAGTGGAGAAGTCAGCCTCGCCCTTCTGGAACTCCAGAGTGGTAGCCTTGCCGCCCAGACGCTCCATCTCCTGACGGAAGTAGTTGCCGAAACCAGCGGAGTAGTCATCGCCGGACTCGATGATCAGGGCACAGTTGCTGCTACCCTTCTCATTGAACGCAAAGTTGGCCATCACAGCGCCCTGGAACGGATCAATGTAGCCGACACGGAAGTAGTAGTCATTGCCCGCAGTCACCTGGGGGTTGGTGCAGGAAGTGCCGATGGCAGGGATCTTAGCGCTCTCGAACAGAGGGCCGGCAGCAATCGCGCAAGCAGAACCATATGTACCGATCACCACAGACACACCCTGGGAAATCAGGGTCTGCGCGGCAGTGGGTGCCTTAGCCTGGTCGGAAGCATTGTCCGCATAGACCAACTGCACACTGTACTCCTCGCCGTTGATGGTAACGGTGGGCTTCAGGGAGTGGGCATACTCAATACCCAGGATCTCCTTCTTGCCGCCGCCGCCGTTCTGACCGGAAGTGGGCTCAAACACGCCGATCTTAACGACCTTGTCGCCGGAAGCGGAATCATCACCCTTCTGACTGTCGCCCTGCTCACCGCAGGCCACCAGAGACAGAGCCATGACCAGCGCCAGCATCATTGCTAAAAACTTTTTCATGGTAATTCCTCCTAAATTCACCTTGCAGCGGTCAAGTCTGTCGACCGCTCACAGAATATGTGTATTTTATCGGAAACATTCGGCAAAAACAATTGTAACAACCTCTAAAAATCACAGCTTTTGCATCAGCGACATGGCGTTAATAATCCGTAATGATCGCCAGTATGTCCTTGTTCAGAGGACAAACGCCCTGTGTTGGTAAACTTTCCCCCTTGATTGTCTCCCTATGGCGGACGGTCTGTCCCGTCATTGTGCACAAAACCGGTGCCGCTTTTTGCGCAAAAAACCGGCGGGCGCAGATGCTCCTGCCGGTTCCGCATATCGTTATATCACTCTCACTGACGGCTTTCGCCGCTTTGCGTGAAATATGTCTTGAACGTATCGCCGTCCATGGTCTCGTGCTCCAGCAGATACTCCGCCACCGCCGTCAGCTCCGTCTTATACCGGGCCAGTATCTCACGGCATTTTTCGTAAGCCTCGTCGATGATGGCGCGGATCTCCGCGTCCATCTCCGCCGCCGTCTTTTCGGAGTAGGGGCGGGTGTGGGCCATGGACTTGCCGATGAACACCTCGTCGGTGCCGGCGTCAAAGGCCACGTTGCCCAGCCTGGACGACATACCGTAGGTGCCCACCATCTTGCGGGCGATGGCCGTGGCCCGCTGGATGTCGCTGGAGGCGCCGGTGGAGATATCGCCCAGCATCATCTCCTCGGCGGCGCGGCCGCCCAGCAGACCGGCCACCCGGTCCAGCATATAGCGGCGGGACAGGTAGGAACGGTCCTCCTCCGGCAGATAGATGGTCATGCCGCCGGCCTGACCGCGGGGAACGATGGTGATCTGATGTACGGGGTCTAGGTCCGGCAGGGCCTGCATGACCACGGCGTGACCGGCCTCGTGATAGGCAGTGAGCCGACGCTCGGCCTCGGGCACCACGCGGCTGTGCTTCTCCGGGCCGGCGATGACCTTGATGACAGACTGGTGGATGGCCTCCTCGGTGATGAAGCGCTGGCCGCGGCGGCCGGTCAGCAGCGCCGCCTCGTTCAGCAGGTTCTCCAGATCCGCACCGGTAAAGCCGGAGGTGGCACGGGCCACGGAGCCCAGGTCCACATCCTCCGCCAGGGGCTTGCCCTTGGCGTGTATCTTCAGTATCTCCTCGCGGCCCTTGATATCCGGCAGGCCCACGAACACCTGGCGGTCGAACCGGCCGGGGCGCAGCAGCGCCGGGTCCAGAATGTCCACGCGGTTGGTAGCCGCCAGGACCACCACGCCCTCGTTGGCGGCGAAGCCGTCCATCTCCACCAGCAGCTGGTTCAGGGTCTGCTCGCGTTCGTCATGGCCGCCGCCCAGGCCGCTGCCGCGCTGGCGGCCCACGGCGTCGATCTCATCGATGAAGACGATGGCCGGAGCCTGCTTCTTGGCCTGCTCGAACAGGTCACGGACGCGGCTGGCACCCACGCCCACATACATCTCCACAAAATCGGAGCCGGAAATGGAGAGGAAGGCGGTATCCGCCTCGCCGGCCACGGCCTTGGCCAGCAGCGTCTTGCCGGTGCCCGGAGGGCCCACCAGCAGCACGCCCTTGGGAATATGCGCGCCCAGCTCGGTATAGCGCTGGGGATCGCGCAGAAACTGGACGATCTCCTCCAGCTCCTCCTTCTCCTCATCGGCACCGGCCACGTCCTTGAACGTGACCTTCTTGCCGTCAGAGGGGATATCCTGGATACGGGCCTCGCCGAAGCGGGCCATTTTATCGTTGACGGCGCCGCCGCCCAGGCCGCCCATACGGGCGATCAGGTTCATCAGCAGGATGAAGGCCATGGCCGCCAACACATAGGGCAGCAGGGTACGCAGCCAGCCGTTTTCGCTGCCGGCGGCGTAGTCATAGCTGGTGATGACGCCCTTTTCCGCCTGGGACACCACCAGATCGTTCATGTCGTTATAAAACGTGTCGAAGCTGTGGAGGGCGCAGCTGACGCTGGAGCCGTCCTGCAGCTTCGCCACCAGGCGCGTGTCGGTGGCGGTGAAGGACTTGACCTTCTCCGCCGTGAAATAGGCGCGCATATCGCTGTAGCTCACGTCGCCGGAACGGCCGAGGTTGCCCACCACCTGGGTAATGAGCACCACCGCCAGCACGATGAACAGCAGCATGACGCCGCTGAAACGTTTTCTTTCCATGTCTCCCCTTCTCCCTTCTCAGCCGATCCAGCGGATGCCCTGCCAGCTTTGGTCACTGCCCACGGAGATGGCCACCAGCATCCGCGCCTGGACGGCCTCAATCGGAATATAGGGCTCGCCCAGCAAGCGGCTGTCATTAGAGCCGGTGCGGTTGTCGCCCATGACGAACATACAGCCCTCCGGCACGGTGAAGGTCTTGTCGGCCATGCTGTCCGGCAGGGTGGTGATGCCCTGGGTGGGCAAATAGCTCTCGTCCAGCTTCTCGCCGTTGACGTAGGTATAGCCGTTCTTGAAGGAGAGCGTCTCGCCGGGCAGGCCGACGACGCGCTTTACCAGGACCTTGTTCAGCTCCTCGTCCCAGAAGGTGACGATGTCGCCGCGCTCCGGCACCGGGTCGGACACCACATAGGGCAGACGCCAGCCCACCAGCAGGCACTTGGTGGGGATGGTGGTCTCCATGGAGCCGCTGGGCACATAGGCCAGCTGCAGCAGCACCTTGAACAGCACGAACACCGCCGCCAGCGTCACCAGCAGGTAGCCGTAGTCGTCCCACAGTCTGCGGCCGCGGCTTTTGGCGGGCTTGGCCGCAGGGGCCGCCGTCTCCGCCGGGGCGGGTGCGGCGCTCTCCGCGGGGGCGGGCTGCTCCGCGGGGGTCTTTACCTCGTCGGCCGCGGTGGCCGGAGGTGTGGTTTTCACCGGCTCGCCGGTGGGGACCAGGCGCTTTCCGCCTTTGTTTTCCATATACTTCACTTCCTATTCTCAAATGCTAAGAGGGATGTTCCGCGCCCTCCCGGCGCGTGCTCTTCTTCCGCCTGCGGCGCGGGGAGAAACCGGATTTTTCGCCAAGACGAGGCGCGGCGACGACGGCGTACCGTGTGTACGTCGAGGAGCCGTAACGAAGTATTGGCGGAAAAGACGCGGTTTTACTTGCTGTAGACCTCGGGCTTGAGGACCCCAATATAGGGCATATTCCGGTACTGCTGGCAGTAGTCCAGGCCATAGCCCACCACAAACTCGTCGGGGACCTCGAAGCCGGCATAGTCGGCGCTAATGGGCTTTTCGCGGCGGGCAGGCTTATCCAGCAGGGTGGCGATGGTGACGGAGGCGGCGCCCTTGGTCTTCAGGTACTCCGTCAGGAAATACAGGGTATTGCCGGAGTCCAGAATATCCTCGACGATGATGATATCGCGGCCGCTGATGTCGCGCTGGAGGTCGCGGGTGATCTGCACCACGCCGGAGGACTTGGTGGCGTTCTTATAGGACGAGAGGCCGATGAACTCCACCTCGCTTTTCAGCTGGGCGGCGCGGACCAGGTCCGCCATGAAAATGAAGCAGCCGTTTAGAACGCCCACAAACATGGGGTTCTTGTCCTTAAATCTGTCGTACAGCCGGTCGCCCAGCTCCTGGACGCGGGCCTTGATCTCCTCTTCAGACAGCAGGACCTTCAGGATGTCCTGATCCATATTACTCTTTGCCATTGCTTGTTATCCTCCGTTGTTTTTTGTGATGGTGATGTATATGGTGTTGCCGGAACACTCCGGCAGGGCTTTCTGGTCAATGCCCACACGCCAGACGGCGGCGGGGCAGCCCGCCAGACAGAGGACGGGCCAGGTATCGCGCTCCGGCGGGGCGATGCCGTGCTCGGCGAACAGGCGCTTGAGGCTGCGGCTGCCGCGGCTGCCGGGCAGGGTCAGGCGGTCATCGCGGCGCCAGGGCCGAACGGTCCAGGGCCCGGACTGCAGTGCCAGGGCGT
>ENA-UONV01003304-UONV01003304.1-human-gut-metagenome-genome-assembly--contig:-CS4-NODE-3304-length-10992-cov-23.591204_pt1 | contig 10992 bp, 3 predicted proteins | sample MGYA00242461_ERZ724008 | MGnify/ENA metagenome assembly ERZ724008 | reverse complement strand
GCCGCGCTTTTTATAGACGCTTGAAAAAGAATTTATATCGGTTTTCTGAAGCGCTTTATTCTTCTCGCGTCGAATATAAGACAGATTGAAAAACCCCCTTCGGTGCGCGTTATGTCGAGGGAAAAACGCCCCTCGTTTTCAAAGTATTCCGAGCAGACTTTTTTTATGTCCGCAAGAAAAAGCTGCTTTTCCCCTTCGGAAAGCTCGTCCCTGTCGAAAATGATGTTTTCGCTCATATTTTAGCCCTCATTTTTCTCTTTAAATATCCGCTCACGCCGCAGTATGTTTTAAGGGGCGAAAAGCTCTTTTTGCCCTTGCCCGCAATGCGCGCCGCCGTCAATTTGAACGCCTTAACGCTGCTTTGGCGCATGCTTCCCGTAGGCATGGTCAGGTCTTCGGGTATAACGCCGTAAAGGGGAACGCGCAACATTTTTGCGATGTCGGCAGGGGGAAGAATTTTGCCGTCGTAAATAAGACCGCCGTTTACTTTGTTAACGATAATTCCCGCTTCACCGAACCCTTCGTCGCTCAGTCGGTTGAGGCAAATTTCCGCGCTCCTTAAGCAGGGCTGGTAAGGTTCGCACACCACCGCCGCGCGGTTGCATATTTCTCGCGCCGTTCCGTCGCACAACACATAGTCGAAAAGCTGTTCCACCTCGCCCGCTGCGGCAGCGTGAAAAGCTCTGTCGTTGCAGCCGTAAGTCGGCAGAATGAAAAGGTTGGGCGAGCGGGGGTGGTTTATAAGAACCTGTTTCACCCTGCATGCGCCCTTTTTTGCTTCCTCAAGCGAGTAAACCTGCAATCCGCCCGCGCCCGAAAGGTACACTGCGGAAGCGCAGGCGAAATCTCCGTCCACCAAAAGAACGCGTTCGCCCGCTGCGGAAAGCGCGAGCGCCGTTCCGACGGCGCACGTGGTTACGCCCGTGCCGCCCTTGAGCGAACAAAACAATATTTTCTGCGCCATTTATTAAATTTCCTCCAAAAAATTTTAATAAATATTATTTTATTTATTATACCTGCCAATAAGGCGAAAATAGCGGCGAAACAGGTCGTAATTGCTCTGTTTTTCCGCTTTTTCACAAATGAATTGCGGCATTTTCGCCTTAAAAAAGCCAGCGCGGAGGAATGGGGCAACAAATATTTTTCAAGTTTATTTTAAGTTTATAAAAATTTATATTATTATATTATGTTAAAAGCGCAAAAGGGTTTTACGCCTTTTTTTATGTGCGCTTTCCTGACACAGAAATTTTTTGCGAGAGGCAATTTCAAAGTAATGAAAAAGTTTTTCAGATCGCTGGCTTCCGTCCTGATTGCAACGACGGGCGCGGCATGTTTAACGCTCGGGCTTACGGCTTGCGGCGGCAAAATGCAGTCTACCGAACGTCCCACTAACGTCGATATAACCAAGACGGAGACTCCCGACGACGGCAGTCTTCCCACCGCGCATTCCGCGGCGGAAAACCTCGCTTATATCGCCTACGTGCTCGACGCGCAGCCGCAGTATCATTGCTATACGTACACGGTTACTTCGGCTTCCATAGCAACGCAGTACACAAAGAGCTATAAAGATTATAAGGACGGAGTTACGATTTCTTCGGACATAACCTATTCCTCGATGGTAAAATCGGGCTCGCAGGCTTGCTTTATCGAGGGTGCAAACGGTCCCGAAGCGTATATGCGTTTCAGCTCCGCGCCCAATGCCGATACCACCAACCTTACGGCTGACTGGTCCATGGAAGCGCCCGTTCATTACGGCGAACAGGCTTATCTTTATACATACGGTCTTTTCCAGACGGAAATGACCAACTACATCATAAACGCCGAAACTATCGCCGACAGCGGCGAAGTGCGCGAAAACGGCGACGGAACTTATTCCCAGTCTGTCCTCCTCGACCCGATTGCAAGTACTTACTACTACCAGTTCGGCATGAAGACGAGGGGCGGACTTGCGGGCTATCCCGAATTTCAGAGTATCAGCCTTGATCTCACTTTCGACGCTTCGTGGCGCATACTTTCCATTGATATAGACGAAGTCAGCCTTGTAAACAAGGGCGTTACCGTAACCAGCGTGTCCAAGAGCCGCGTAGAGTATTCCTACGACGACGCTTCCTTCGACGAGGCGCATTACGATTATTACGAAAGCTATTTCCGTCAGTACGTCGGCGATGAAACGCTTGAAGAAGGCGGAGATATTGAAGAGGAAATGACCGTAGACGTCACAAACGTGCTTTCCAACGGTTTTTCCGGCATAATGAACGGCGGACAGCAGTTTGAAATTACCGCCGAACTCGGTCAGAACAAATACGAGGGCTATATCTTCATCGCCCTCGACCTTGCCGATCCTCTCGGCAGTCTTCAGCTCAGATTAAGTCTTGGCAAAACGCTCGAAGAGCAGGGCTTCTACCTCGAATATGCCGAAGGCGAGGGCAGGGCTTATTACGGCGAAGATTTCGCCGCGCAGGTCAGCATAGCTCAGCTCAAACCCGTCATCGGTCAGTTCACGCAGTGGGCGGACGAACTCAACAAAATTTTCTCTGAGACCGAACAGAACGGCGACGGCTCTCTTTCGCTTTCATCCGACGCGCTCACCGAACTCATGAACGCCATGCAGCTCGAAGTTGCGGGCGACAACGCAAAATTGACCCTCGCTTCGGACGATCTTTTAGGTCTCGGCATAGGCGTCGACGCTCAGATGTTTTTCGGCGTGGGCAAAAACAGCATAACCTTCCACGGCGCGACCGTCAAGGGACTTTCCTTCGGCGGAAGCGGCATAGACCTCGCCCTCACGCTCAGAACGACTACCGCTCCCTTAATAGACAGGGAGCAGACAACGGCTAATGCAGACCTCTCGGAATACGTTGCTGACGTCTACAATCTTCTCTCTTCCGACCTCATAAAGCTCAATCTTTCGCTCAACGGCAGCTCGGACGACGTTAAAATTTCCGCCCTCAAGGGCATAGACGTCGCGGCAAGCGTTTACGCTGACATCGACGGCGTAACGGTAGGGGCGGAATTGGCGGTTTCGTACACCCGCGCGGAAGGCTCGTTAAGCGCAAAGCTCAACGCATACTACGATTACGACCCCGCTTCGGCGGATTACGGCAGACTGATACTCAAAGTAACTTCGATAAACGGCGTCGGCACGGATATAGGCGTCGTGTGCGATATTTCCGAAATGGCGGAAGCGCTGCCCGCGCTTCTCAGCCTTGCGGGACTTGAAACAGACCTTTTCGCGCCTTCGTCGGCGGCAACGCTCAATGTGGCGGATATAATAAATTCGCTCCTTTCTTCCGACCTTTCGGGACTTATCGGCGAACTTTATGCGGATAAGGCGGTAATTAAGGCGAGCGTCAGCGTGGACGAATTGCTTTCCGCGCTTTCGATTGACGCAGGCGTCAAATTCGGTTACTTTAACCTGACTTACACACGCGGCGGACAGAACGGCGGCGTCATGACGGCGGCTCTTCCCGCAATGGGACTTACTCTTTCGGTAAGCGGCACGGATGGCGAATTGTCTCTTCCCGACACATCCGATTGTCTCGACGCGGTAGACCTCATCCAAACGGTAACCAATGCCTGGAAGGGCGTAAACGGCATAATCGCCGACCGCAAGATTACCCTAGCGCTCGAACAGGGCGCAACCTGCATAATCGCAGGCGGCGTCAAATTGTCCCTCGACGGCGCAGTCAGCGTCGACTGGAGCGATGAAAACGGCGGCGTAGCTCTCGATTTAAACGTGTCGCTCTCTTCGAAAGGCTCTGCGACGACGCGCGTTCAGCTCGTATACAATAAAAATTGTTCCGCAGGCGAACCCATGATAAGACTTGCGCTCAACGGCGCGGCTATGGATATTTACGCTTCGGATATAGACAGCGCGCTCTCGCAGATAGGCGGACTTGCAAACAGCCTTTCGCCCGCGTCGGAGGGAGGGGACGAGGAACAGCAGATTTTTGCTCTCGTCTTCTCAATTCTTTCGGACGGCAAGTGGGTGGATATTCTCAATAAAATGTCGCTCACTTCAAACGGACAGTCCGTAACGCTTTCCTATCTCTCTAAGGCTTCGGTGAGCGTTTCGGCTTTTGAAGACGGCGCTCTCGCCCTCGGACTTGAGTTTAATTCTGGTTCAGTTAAAGGCGCGGCGCGCGTAAAAACGGCGGAAGAAGACATATTTGCAAAGACCGATGCCGAAATCGCTTCTTACAATCCCGTAAGCACGGCGAACGGCGGCAGCTTCGTTAAAGTTGTCTACGATTACCTCTTCGACGCGTTCGGCGCAGTAGACCTTACCGACGTTCTCGGCGGAGCATACCGACTTTCTCTCGCGCTCAACGGCTCGAACAGCGGCATAGAGCAGATAAAGAACGTTCAGGTCAACGCAGACTTGTATCTTTCCCAGTATGAGGGCGAAAACATTCTCGAAACGGATGTCTGGCTCAACATCGGCGGCGTAGAGGTAAAATTCAACATAATAATCCGCGGCGAAGAAATCTTTGCCTCGGTTACCAACATAACGGGCAAAGATTTGCCCCATCTCAAAGTCAGGACTACGGCAGACAGTCTTTACAGCCTTCTTTCCGACCTCGTCGATACGGCTGTAAACAGCGGTATTCTCGGCGGCGGAAAGGTTTCAAAGCTCTCTTCTCAAGCCGTTGAGAGCGGCAAAACAACGGCTGCGGACATAATTTACAGCCTCGTAAATCTTGACTTAAACGATGTTTTCGTCTGCGCCGAAGTGAACGGCGTCAAGAGCGTTACCATAGACGTAGACAGCCTGCTTTCGCAGTTCAACGTAGCCGCTCCTTCAATCGGCAGCATAACGGCAAGCATAAGCGCGGGTCCTGCAATCGGCGCGAGCGCCGTAAGCTCTGCGGGCGAATGGCTTTCCATAACTTCGGGAACGGAGAAAAAGGATTATTCCTCGTTCAATCCCGACGAGTACATAGATTTTTCAAACGTAACGGCTCTGCCGATTGCGGATATACTCAATCTTCTTTCAAGCAAAAATCTTTCGCTGTCGCTTTCGTTTTCGGGCAGCGGACTTGAAGCGGACGTTTCAGCCTGCCTCAACGTTTCGGGACTTGTGGCTTCCGTCGGCGCGGACATCTCTTACAACTATGGCGATAAGCTCATTTCCGCGTCCCTTGCGGCGTACTACGACGGCAACGGCGGCGTTTACCTGCACGTAACCAAGCTGCAGGGCAGGGAATACAGCTTGAGCGTTTATTGCGACGTTGACGAAATGTCGCAGGCGGTAACCAATCTTCTTGCAGCCCTCCAGACGGAAGTTGCGGGCGGCGGCATAATCAATCTGCCCGACTTGGATATAAGCAATCTCGTAACCAACCTGCTTGCTGCGGATTATCCTTCGATTTTCTCGGGAATTTATGCGGATAAGAGCGGCATAGGCGCAAATATTGACGGCGACAAGCTGCTTTCCGAACTCGGACTTGATTTGGGCGTAGCCCTCGGACAGATTAAGCTCGGTTACGTATCGGGCAACGGCGAGGGCGGAAAACTTGCAGTTTCCGCGCCCGTCTGCGGTCTGGACGTGAGCGTAGAAGGCAGCGACGCAGAACCTGAAAATCCTTCGTACGATTGCTTCGATTTAACTCAGCTCGTCGAAACGGTAACGGGCATAATCGAGGGCAAAACTTTCACCGTTGAGGCAACTTTCAATTCTTCTTCGGCTGCGGGCGCAGCTTTGGAACAGCTTGCTGGACTTTCCGCAGACTTAAAGGCGTATGTGCAGATAGGCTCTTCGCCCAAAGCCGCGGCAGACCTTTCTGTAAGATACGAAAGGGACGGCAAGGCGGTAAGCGCGGACATTTCCGCATACTACGAACTTTGCTCGGTTGACGAATACAAATATAACTTTGTTTACCTTTCGGTCAATGCCATAAACGGCAAGAGCACGAATATTGCTGTAATGTGCGAAGTTTCCGAACTCGCGCAGGCTGTACAGAACATAATTTCCGCAATTAACGCGCAGACGGCTGCTTCGGCTCTGCCCCAGATTTCCGTCGGTGCTACGGACGTACTCGGCGCGCTCCTTTCGGTCGATTTCTCTTCGCTCGTAAAACAGCTTTCGGCAAACTCGAAGGGTATCGAAGCCGTAATAGGTCTGGACGAACTTCTCGGCGCGCTCGGCGTCGACCTCGGCATAAGCCTCGGCGACCTCGCTTTTGAATACACTTCGGCAAACGAGGCGGTTGCAAGCCTTCCCGAATTCGGCGTAAGCGCAAAGGTCGGCTGCTTCAACGAAGAGTATGAGTTTTCTCTTCCCGAAAAGAATTATCTCGATCTTGCCGACCTCGCAAACACGGTACTCGCAGTATGGTCGGAGGTTGATAAGATAATTTCTTCGCAGTCGCTTTCGTTTGCGATTGACGAACAGAACCCCGCATACATAACGGTAGACGGCATAACGGCTTCGGTCAGCGGCAACGGAGAAATAAGCTGGCGCGCGGGTGCAACGAGCGTCGCTCTCGACCTTTCAGTGGCAATAGCTGAAACGGGCAGGGATGTGCTGGATGTCAAACTCGTTTACAGCGAGGACGCTCCCGCCGACAAACCCGTTGCGGTAATCGCGCTCAACAAAGTCGCTCTCGAAATTTACCGCTCGGATATACAGGCTGTCAGCGATAAAATTTCTTCGATAATTTCGGCAATATCGCCCTTGCTCGGCGCTTCGGGCGACGGTCAGGCAACTCTTTCGGCTCAAATGCCCGAAAACACCGCTTACGCCACCACGGACGAAGTAATTTATGCCGTTCTCGCCCTTCTTTCGGACGGCGGCTGGACAGACGTTCTCAACGACTTAACCCTTTCTTCCGACGGTCATTCGCTCGCGCTTAAATATCTTGCGGACGGCGCGGCAGAAATAAGCATTTCGGCTGAAAACGGAATTGTCCTTTCGTGGAACGCAAATAAGCAAGGGGACGGTACGAGCTTTGAAACGGGCGCAAGCCTCTATGTAAGCTCTTCTGCGGGCACGCTCGCAGACGAAATTCGCAAGGCGGTGCGCGGCGACGGCTACATGCTTTCCACCTCGAACGGACAGGAAGGTCAGTCGTTCATAAAGCTCGTCTACGATTATCTTTTCGAAGCGCTTCGTTCGGTATCGCTCGAAAATATTCTCGGCACTAACGTTTATAACATAAGTTTCATTCTCGACGGTTCGCAAACTTACATACCCGAACTTGAAAATGTATATGTCAACGTCGAAGCGTATGTAAGAAATGCCTCGGGCGGCATAGTCGTGCAGAGCAATTTCGACTTCGATATAAACGGCGTAGTCGTAAAAGCCCAGCTCATCATGGAAAACGCCGCGGGCGAAACGCGCTTCTACATAACTCTCACGCAGGTTGCCGACATAATGCTCAACGGACTTAAGGTTTACGTTTCGCAGTCCACGCTCTACGATACTGTCGAAGCTCTCGTTTCCGTTGTGTGCGACACGGACATTCTCGGCAAAGTAGTCGGCATGTTCTCGCCCTCAGAGGCGGCAGCGGCGGAGGCTGCAGTACTCAGCGAAAGCGCCAAGACTTCGGTTACGGATATAATTTACAATCTTCTTTGCGCAGACTTTGCAAATGCGTTCTTCGCGGTAACCGACGGAGGCGTAACCAACGCTTCAATCGATCTCGACGCATTGGTCCGCGGTCTCGGCGTAGACCTCGGCTATTCGCTCGGCTCGATTGATTGCACAATCAATCACAGTACGCACGCAATGTCCACTTCTGCCAATGCGGAAGGAAAGGATGCAAGCTGGCTCACGCTCTCGTCAAACAGAGTAAAGGAAAGCGAAATTTCTTCGCTCGATTACGAGCTTGCCTCGGTCGACAAGACCGATTATATCGACCTCGCGTTCCTGCCTTCGCTCGTAAACGACCTCAAAAACAGCGTAACGGACGACAACGGCGCGATGTACAGCCACATGACGTTCAAAGGTTCGCTGAACGTAAAGGTCAGCATACTCAACATAACTATAAGCGACCTCACGTTAACGGTCAACGCTCAGGCGGATAACTTCTATCTCGCTCTCGAAGGAAAACTTTCAGGCGACATGGTTTCGTCTAGAAGAATAGGTCTCACCTATCAGAACGGATATCTTACCCTTTACCGCGACGTAAACGGCGGCGAATACCGCGTGATGACGTTTGAATATTTCCTCGATAACATGTTCGCTTCGGGCGATACCAGCACGCTCAACTGGCTGCTCGGCGCAAGCAACACCATCTGGGGAATTGTTGGTTCGTTCGTACCCGAAGTAAGCTCGGGACTGACCACGCCTGAAGAAATTTATCTTTACTCACGCGAACTGCAAAGTTCGGGAAGCGAGGTTGCCGTTTCCGATTACATAAATGCGGCTCACGCCATGATAGGCGGCAGGGAAGAACTGCTCTTCCAGGCGACAGAAGGCGGCGTCAACTCGCTTTTAAGCGAACTCGGACTTTCGGGAAGCTACAACTATTACGCTTTCGATATTAACGCGAGATTGCTCACTGACGGCGTACTCACAAAGCTCGGCGCGGCTATACTCCGCAACGAAAGCGGCATTACGGGTCTTAAGGCATACGGCGCCATAAGCGGTTACGTAACGTTCACTCTCAATTTAAGCTATACCGAAAACGACGCTTCGCCCTGCGCAAGCCACTTCAATGCGGTAAGCGAAGGTTTTGCTTCCGCAACGCAGAACGGCGCGATAACAGACGGCGACAACGGTATATTCGGCTGCTACAACTCGGCGGACGGTTCGGTTGCCTTCTCGTATCTTCTCACGCCCTACACGCTGACGATAGTCGATACGGACGGAAGCTCGTACGAGATGACCGTGCGCGACGGCTCTACGGTATACCTTTACGATAACAACTTCCCCGCATACACCGACGAGAGCAAGCAGTTCAGAAAGCTTTATACCCTCACCGAGGGCGGCGAACCCGTAAGTTCGTTCGTCATGACGGGCGATACTACCATATGGGTGGTAAGGCGCAAAGCGGTAGAGTTCAATGTAATAAACAGCGGCAGCGCGCCCGATTTCGTATATTCGTCCTTCGTCGGCGACACCCTTCCCGAACATTTTGAAGGCTTTGCAACGCTCAAAGAGTTTGCGTTTGCGGACGGCACGCTCTGCGCAGGCACGCTTGTAAGCGAAAATACGCCCACAACCATCTACGGCAATTATGAACTCGCTTCCTGCACGCAGGACTATATCAATTACGAGTTCAACGCCGCAGACGGCAGCTACCACGTAACGGGACTTGCAGCGGGATACGTCCAGTACTATATCGGCGGCGACAAACCCGTAATCATTGCCGACAGCATAAACGGTTTGCCCGTAACGGCAATAGATGCAGGCGCGTTTGCCAACACTTCGCCGGGCGCAGACGGCAATATCGACGCTACCAAGTCAATCAAAAACGTTGTCGTTCCAGCTACCGTTACCGAAGTGGGCGAAAGCGCGTTTGCAAACAACGTCGGCATGCAGTCGATAGTATTCCTTGCCGACAGCGTTCACCTCAGCGGTTCGGGCAACGACGACGGCAGCACATATCCTTTCTACGGCTGCTCGACTTACGCAACCGATATTTCCGTCGGCAGCAACAAGGGCAACGAGATAACCTCGCTCAACATTTACTACAACAACATTACCGCAAACGACGGCAACTGGAATATCTTCCGCTATGTTTATAACGGATGGTGGTTCCGATTCTATGTGGGCGATAACGGCGGTTCGCTGAACGGCGCAGGCAGCTGGATATACACTCGCGTAACCGTTGAAAATTCAACCGAATTCAACATAGAAGACGAGGCGAAAGCCCTTCTTCCCGACGGAATTCACGCCTCTTCCGAACTTGGAACTTTAAGCTCCTCGCTTCAGACAGTCGTCGACAGATACACGGCTTCGCAGTACGGCGAGATAGGAAAATACATAGTTTCCGTCAATGCGCAGAAGTGTGAGGACGGCAAAACATACGTAACTGTTTCGCTCAACTCGTCTTCCGACGTCTGGTACGCGCTCAGCGTAAACAGAGGTGCGGCAGGCAATGTGACGCTCTCGGGCGACGTAAGGCAATTTGAGGGCGCGACCTATGCGAGGGGAGAGGTGACTTTCACCGCAGAAAGCGTAATGACGGGCTATAAGTTCGTAAGCTTCAGCGACGGAAAGAGCGAAATAACTTCCAACCCTGCAACCTTTGCAATAAGCGGTGTGACTGAGGTGGTTGCTAACTTCTATGCCAACATAAGCAATGTAAACGTTGTCAGCGCATTAGACTTTAACTATGCGGGCACGCAGTACGGCGCGAGTGCAGAGGGCGTCAGCGTCTCGGTTGCGCTCAACGAAAACGGCGAACTCCTTCCCGTTGCGCCCGCAGTTGCGGGATATGAATTCCTCGGCTGGGCAGGTGTTGCAGACGGACAGATGAGCTTTACGACTATGTCGGATATAAACGTTACCTACTATGCAATCTGGGGCGGCGCAAAGGAGGGCATAACCTACACCTTGCAGACTTCGGGCACGGCGGTAATTACCCCCGCAGTTTCGGCTGGCAGCTTTGAAAACTGGTATTCCTCTGCAGATTATGCAACGGTTATCTCTTCAGCTCTGTCGGCAGACAACACCGTCTTCCACGCAAGAAGACAGTACAGCTTAAGTTACGGTATAAACGGCGCAGGTACGCAGTATCAGGATACGGCTACGATGAGCAAGAGCGCGTATGCTCTGTCCAAGACGATAACACGTACAGTGCTTGAAGGTCAGTCCGTTACTTTTGCAAGGACGAACAACTATCACGATATAATCATTTATATCGACGGTGCGGAATATACCACGCTCAAGCTCGTATCTTTCAACGTAATTTTCACTAATATTCATTACACATTCAAGGATGATTACTTTGTAAACGGCGACACATTCACCATAGTTCCCGCCGACAATATGGAGTACATCTTCAACTACTGATAAAGCGCAGAAAAGCGCGCCGACGTGCT
>ENA-UONV01003303-UONV01003303.1-human-gut-metagenome-genome-assembly--contig:-CS4-NODE-3303-length-10994-cov-7.703081_pt1 | contig 10994 bp, 10 predicted proteins | sample MGYA00242461_ERZ724008 | MGnify/ENA metagenome assembly ERZ724008 | reverse complement strand
TGGTGCGCGAGGCGGGACTTGAACCCGCACGTGCGTAATGCACACTAGAACCTGAATCTAGCGAGTCTGCCAATTCCACCACTCGCGCGAATATGAAATTGAAGAAAAGAAGTGGTGCGCGAGGCGGGACTTGAACCCGCACGTGCGTAATGCACACTAGAACCTGAATCTAGCGAGTCTGCCAATTCCACCACTCGCGCATAGTAAAGCTTCTTTTCTGACTCCGGAGAAAAAACTGGTGCGAGTGATGGGACTTGAACCCACACGTCCAATCGAACACAAGCACCTCAAGCTTGCCTGTCTGCCTATTCCAGCACACTCGCAAATGAGTCTCTCGACCGGAGACTTGCTTATTATAGCATATGGAGAAAAAAAGTCAAGGGCTTTTTCCGTCAAAATCCATCTTTTTTGAATGGTGCATAGCGTGGCGAAAAAAGAATCTACCGGGCGGCCGGCGAGTGTGCCGGCTGCCTATAGCCGCCTGTCTGCCCGGGAAAAACAGGACCCTTTCCATGCGCTGGCCGCCGCCGGAACTTCCGGCAGCGGCCAGTGTGTGTTTTTGTGACGGCTGTAAGCCGGGGGGTTATCTTTCGCTCATGGGTACATAGGGCCGGCGCTTTTCAATGCACTTGCAGGCCGGACGGATGATCTTGCTGTTTTCGCCCAGTTCCTCCATGCGGTGGGCGCTCCACCCGGCCATGCGGGCGATGGCAAACAGCGGGGTATACAGCTCCTTGGGCAAGCCCAGCATATCATACAGAAAGCCGCTGTAAAAGTCCACATTCACCGCCACGGGCTTGCCGGTGCGGGCGGTGAGCAGCTCCTTGGCTACCTTTTCCACGGTGAGATACATATCCATCTCTCTGTTGAGCCCCTTTTCCTTGGAAATATCCCGCACAAAGCCCCGCAGGACCTCGGCACGGGGGTCGGACAGGGAGTAGACGGCGTGGCCCATACCGTAGATAAGACCCAAACCGTCCAGTGCCTTCTTGTCCAGCACAGCTTGCAGATATTCGCGGACCTGGCCCTCGTCAGTGGGATCGTCTACATGGCTTTTCAGGTCCGCCATCATCTCCACTACCTTGATATTGGCGCCGCCGTGACGGGGGCCCTTCAGAGCGCACAGGGAGGCGGCCATGGCGGAATAGGTATCTGTGCCGGTGGAGGAGACTACATGGTTTGTGAAGGTGGAGTTGTTGCTGCCGTGGTCGGCGTGGAGGATCAGCGCCGCATCCAGGGCCCGGGCCTCCAGCTCCGTAAACTTTTTATCCTCCCGCAGCAGATAGAGGATGTTCTCCGCCATGGACAGGTCATTTTGAGGCTTGTGAATGAACAGGTCTCCGCCCTTGGTGCTGCGGTAGGCCAGGTAGCTGTAGATGGCCAGCTGTGGGGTATTCACCGTCAGCTGCAGGCACTGGCGCAGAATGTTCGCCATAGAGATGTCGTTGGCCTTGTCATCGTAGCAGTACAGGGTCAGCAGGCTCCGGGCCAGGGTGTTCATCATGTCTCCGGTGGGGGCCTTCATCACCACGTCACGGACAAAATTCTTGGGCAAATGGCGATACTCATTGAGCATCTGGCAGAACGAATCCAGCTGCTCCTTGGTGGGAAGCTGCCCGAAAATGAGAAGGTACACCGTTTCCTCAAAGCCGAAGCGCTTCTCAGCCAAGCTGCCCTTTACCAGCTCCCGGACGTCGTAGCCGCGATAGTACAGCACGCCCTGGCAGGGGATGGTGTCGTTATCATCGATGGTGTAGCCCTTGACCTCGGAAATGCGGGTAAGGCTGGCCAGCACACCGCGGCCGTTGGCATCACGCAGGCCGCGCTTGACGTTGTAGCGCTGGTAGAGCTCCCGGTCAATGTGGGCATGCTCCGCCCATAATCCGGTCAGCTGCATCAGCTCCGGCGTGATGCGGCTGTACTCGGCGGCAGAGGGGGTGACAGTAGACATAGAGATCCTTCCTTTCTAATCCTAAATGCAATATTAGCATATGCAACTTGCATTTGCAAGAGAAAAATTGCTAAAAATACAGCCGATTATGAAAGATTTATGTGAATGATCTGCAAAATGAATGTGAGAAGCCACGGAATTGTAATCTGAGGGGAAATGTGATATACTGCCGTTACAGTTGCGAGAGCACCTGGCCGATGGGGGCGTTGATGCAAAGGTCGGCGGAGAAGTCGATGCCGGTGGCGTCCTTGTTGATGACCACCAGCTTACTGCCCCGGTAATAGCGCACCAGCCCGGCGGCGGGGTATACCACCAGGGAGGTGCCGCCGATGATGAGCACATCGGCGTGGGCGATATAATCCAGAGCCTTGTCCATGACCTGCTCGTCCAGGCTCTCCTCGTACAGCACCACATCGGGCTTAATGACGCCGCCGCAGGTGCAGCGGGGGATGCCGGTGGAATTGGCCACAGCCTCCACGCCGTAGAACTTGCCGCAGCGGCGGCAGTAATTGCGCAGGACGCTGCCGTGGAGCTCCAGCACCTCATGGCTGCCGGCCTTTTGGTGCAGGCCGTCGATGTTCTGAGTAATGACGGCCTTGAGCTTGCCCTCTCGCTCCCATTGGGCCAGCTTTTTGTGGGCGGCGTTGGGCTGGGCGTCCAGGGCCAGCATCTTGGTCCGGTAGAAGTCGTAAAATTCCTCCATGTGGCTCTCGTAAAAGCTGTGGCTGAGCATGGTCTCCGGCGGGTATTTGAATTTCTGATGGTACAGGCCGTCCACGCTGCGGAAGTCCTTGATGCCGGATTCCGTGCTGACCCCGGCCCCGCCGAAGAAGACGATGTTGTCGCTCTCGTCCACCAGCTTTTTCAACTGCAAAATGGCTTCAGTCATGGTATGTTCCTCCATTTCTCTATTGTATAAGGGGTGTTTTTATGAATATTCAAATTTTCGGCTCCAAAAAGAACAACGACAGCAAAAAGGCGGAGCGCTGGTTCAAGGAGCGGCGCATCAAGTACCAGTACATCGACCTCTACGAAAAGGGTCTGTCCCTGGGGGAATACCGCAGCGTCAAGGCGGCGGTGGGCTTTGAGGCACTGGTGGACACTCAGTGCGGCGCCTACGAGGACCTGGGCCTGCAATATGTGCCGCCCCAGGGGGTAGATGCCCGGATAGCCGACTGCCCGGCGGTGTTCAACGCCCCCATCGTCCGCAACGGCAAGCAGGCCACCGTGGGCTACCATCCGGAAATTTGGGAAACCTGGAAATAAACCTGGCGAAAAATCTTTGATTTTTCTGCCAAAAGGCTTGCAGTCTGCTGCGCGCATAATTTTGCCGCAAGCGCCAAAATTCCACACTGGCAGCCTGAGCGGTATTTTCCCCCACGCACATGTCGCGGTGAAAAATGATTGGAGTTTTCGCGTCTGCGGACGCGAACTCTGCGAGGCTTTTTATTCTATTTAAGTTTTTGCAAACTGCCCCCGGCCATGCGGCCGGGGGCAGTAAGATTTACAGAACATAGCTGTTGTCGATCTGCACCACGGCGAAATACTGCTCCCCCAGCTGCCGCACCAGCTCAGCGATGCGCTTTTGCACCTGGGCCCGATCCAGCTTCACCCCGTAGGGCACCACCGTGTCGAAGATCAGGTTCGTGTGGCTGGGGCCCGGAACCATGCGGAAGTCGTGTATGGTGAGCCGGGGGTCGATGGTTTTCACCTTTTCCGCCACAGCCAGGCGCAGCCGCTGGGTCTCCGGATCGTCGGTGACGATGGGATCCATGTGGATCACAGCCACACACCCCAGCTCCCTTTGCAGCCTATGCTCGATGTTGTCAATGACATCGTGGAGCTGCAGCAGGTTGCCGCTGGCGGATACCTCCGCGTGCAGGGAGATTATCACTCGCCCCGGGCCATAGTCGTGTACGATCAGGTCATGGACGTTCTGCACCTCCGGGTATGACAATACGATCTCCTGGATGTGCCTCACGAATTCCGGGTCCGGCGTTTGTCCCAGCAGGGGAGAGAGGGTCTCCTTGGCAGCCTTGTAGGCGGAGTACAGGATAAACAGCGCCACCAGCAGGCCCACCCAGCCGTCGATCATCAGCCCCGTAAATTGTCCCACCAGGGTTGCCACCAGCACGGCGGCGGTGGAGACGGCGTCAGAAAGGCTGTCCATGGCGGTGGCATCCATGGCTGTGGAGTGGATCTTCTTACCCACCGCCCGGTTATAAGAGAACATATACAGCTTCACGCCAATGGACACTACCAAAATGACCAGCACCAGCGGCGAGGAAGCAACCTCTTCCGGGTGCAGGATCTTGCCCAGAGAGGACTTCCCCAGCTCCACACCCATAAGCAGGATCAGCCCCGACACCACCAGGCCGGATATGTACTCCATGCGCCCGTGGCCGAAGGGATGCTCCGGATCCGGCTTGCGCCCCGCCAGGCGGAAGCCCAGCAGCGTCACCAGTGAGGAGCCTGCATCGGATAGGTTGTTGAAGGCGTCGGCGGTGATGGCGATGGATCCGCTGACGGAACCCGCAAAAAACTTCACCGCAAACAGCAGCAAATTCAGCCCGATCCCCACCGCACCGCACAGCTGGCCATAGGCCCGGCGCAGAGCAGAGGGGGCCAGGGCGTCCCGGCCGCGGATAAACAGCCGCGCAAGTAATTCGATCATAGTGTTTTCTCCCTCTCCCATATGCGGTGCTCTCAAAAAGCCTCGCAGAGTCTGCGTCCGCAGACGCAAAAATTTCAAATCATTTTTCGCCGGTTTTACACCCCGTGAATGACCAGCTTCATCTGGCAGCACAGGCGGTCTAAGTCCTCATCGGTGGCGGCAGGCAGGCGGAGCTTGCCGCCGCAGTTTTTGCAGATGAGGTCCACAGAGCCCCGGTGTACGGCGATGGAGTATTCCCTGCAGCCGCAGGTGCAGCTGACGCCGCCCCGGGCGGCAATATCCTTCAGCTCGGATAGGACCTCGTACATGATGACGTTATCCGTAAAGGCCTCCGGCTCCTGGCAGCGATCCTTTTCCGCCCGCAGCTCCAGCTCCTGCAGGGCCTGCTCCACCTGGGCCCGCTGGCCAATATAGCAGCACAGCTGCTTGGTCTTGGGACAGGCCAGGCCCACGCCGCGGCCGTCCAGCATGGCCTCATTGCTGAGCTCCGCCTGGTGCGTCTCCCCGCACAGGCCGCAGGGGACCCACAGGCGGAAGCGCAGACCGTCCGTCTCCGCCCGCAGCTCAGACTTTTCGCAGGCACATTCGATGCGCACGGCGGCGGCAGACAGGGCAAAGCGAGTCCGCTGGGCCAGCACGGGCTTTTTGCAGTGGGGGCAGAGATAGCCGAAGCTGCGAGATTCTTCCATAAAACAGATCCCCTTCCGATCAGTAGTCCCTCCATTATACACGCCAAAAGGGGAAATTACCAGTACCCCGGCGAAACTTTTCCCCGGGGGTGTGCCGCGCGCCTTGACATTCCCCCACCGGTCGGGTATGATAAAAAAAATCATTCGGTGAGGGTAGGAGCTTAACCATGAAAAAGGAACTGACGCCCCGGAAACGACAGGCCATAGAAATGCGCGCGAAGATCCAGAGTGCGGCACTGACCCTGTTCAACCGGGAGGGTTTTGAAAATGTATCCGTGGAGGAGATCGCTCAGACGGTGGGCTGCTCCGTGGGCAATATTTATCACTACTTCAAGAGCAAGGACGAGCTGGCTATCCAGGTGACGCAGATGGTGGACGAGGCGTATACGGCCTTGGAGGAGGAGTATCTGGCGGACCGGGAGACGTCCGGCCGGGAAAAGCTGCTGGACTTTGTGGGCCGGTCCCTGGAGATCAGCGCGTCGGACGAGATGCTCTACAAGGCGTTTATCCACGGCCTGCGCTACCCGGAGCAGGCGGTGCTGCAGAAAAACGATAAGCGGGTGTATTACCGGCTGCTGCGGGAGCTGGTAGACCTGTGCCAAGGGGAGGGGAGCATCCACCCGTCCTACGACCCGGACTGCCTGGTGGAGGACCTGGTGGTGCTGCACCGGGGCACGCTGTTTGAGTGGCGCATCTATCAGGAGGGCTTCGATATAGCGAAGCAGGGCCGCCGCATGGCAGATGCCCTCCTGCGGGGCTGGCATACGGAGCCCACAGAAAGCTAAAACCCATGCTGTCAATAAAGAGGGGAAATTTTACAATTAAATAGTAGATAATATGATAAAACTGACAAATTGGAAGTTAAAAACATATGATTTACAACTAAAATGAAAGGTAGATATACAAATGAATATTCAGGAGTACGAAAAGGTTAAGAAATATACTTATTTAGAATATTGCGATTATTTACAGCGGAAATATGGAATTGGATTGGCCAATTATATGTCAGAAAATTGGAAAAAAAGCAATAAGGTTACAAGAACAAAAGAAGGACTTTATGTTCATCACAAGTATGAAGACCATGCCATTATGTTAGGTGACCCTGAATATGCCAAGAACAATCCTTATGAATGGCAAATGAAAGAAAATTTAGTTTACTGTGACCTACTTGAGCATTTGTTTTTACATCAGTTAATTTGTGAATATCCTGCTGAAAATAAAAATGAATATGAACAAGTTGGAATTGGTGGAGTTGTAAATTTTATTGTTCCAGAATTAAATGATGTGTACAGCGGTTGGCGCTCAAAACAAGCTTGGCAACAAAAATGTCACAATGTCATTATTAAGGATAAAGAGGTATATTTACAGCTATTAAAACGCTATAAAGACTTTCATGATAACAACCCATTTAGCACAAGACAGCTGCTTAGAAGCTGGAATGAAAAATTTGGGTTATGGTCAGATGAGAATAATGCAGAATTGTATAAAGAAATTATTGCATTATAACTTCTAACTTCTAATTTACAATGGGTTGAGATTATCCCAATAAGCAAGAGCGTTGTGTGGTTTTACGGAAAAGGTACCCCTTTCCGATGTTTGCTACGAAACTTTTATAGATTTTTTCCGAGACAAAGGTTTATTGGAAGGGAACGTAATGGAAAGTCAATCGTAACAGCGAATACCAGTTATGTAGAGTGAAAAACGTTATGCAGTTAAAGGCTGATTTCGTGAGTTAAGGCATAAACGCTTTAACTTCTTGAAAACCAAGTGTATATCGCCTTTATTTTAAGCTGTTTTTACGGGTGGTTATAAACACCTGCGGGGGTTATAAAGAGATTTCCGTCTATAAAATGAATAAAAAAATAAGACTCGGCCAGCGGACTGATAAAGGTCCGCTGGTTTTTTACCCTAATTTTCCTGTTAAGAATAAAAACTGCCGTAAAAATCCGCCTGTTAGCATTGACAAACGCCGGGGCGGAAGATTATAATAAAACCGTTCATTAAATTATTCGGTGAAACATTCGGCGTTTTGCGCCAAATAACCAGTAAAAGGGAGGACACAGCCATGAAGGTTCTCGTTATCAATCCCGGTGCGACTTCCACAAAGATCGCCGTGTTCGACGAAGACAAGCAGGTGTTCAAAAAGGGCATCGACCATTCCGCCCAGGAGCTGGACCGGTTCGACCGGGTCATCGACCAGGCGGACTACCGGCAGAAGGCCATTTTGGACGCGGTGGCGGAGAGCGGCTATCAGCTGAGCGACTTTGACGCCGTGTGCGGTCGGGGCGGCCTGTACCGGCCCATTCCCTCCGGCACCTACGCTGTCAGCGACGCCGTTATGCGGGATGTGGAGCAGGCTCCCTACGGCGAGCATCCGTCTAACCTGGGGGCGTATCTGGCCCGCCGCATCGGCGACATGGTGGGTATTCCCGCCTTTTTTGTGGATCCCGTCTGCGTGGACGAGATGACCGAGGTGGCCCACTACACGGGCTTTGCGCCCTTCCGCCGCCTGTGCCAGTTCCACGCCCTGAATCAGAAGTCCATCGGCCGCAAGGCCGCCGGTCTCCTGGGTAAGAAATACGAGGAGGCCAACCTGGTGGTCTGTCATCTGGGCGGCGGCGTGTCCGTGGCTGCTCACGAACAGGGCCGGGTGGTGGATGTGTTCAACGTGAAGGACGAGGGCTCCATGGGCCTGGATCGGGGCGGCGCCCTGCCGGTGAACGCGCTGATTAACTACTGCTTCAGCGGCAAGACCAAGGATGAGGTGAAGAAGACCCTGGGCCGCCAGTCCGGCATGTATTCCTACCTGGGCACCACGGACTTCCGGGATATCTGCGCCAAGGTGGTGGAGGGCGACGAAAAGTTCACCGAGGCCTACCGGGCCCTGGTCTATCAGTTGGCCAAGGACATTGGCGCCATGGCCGCCGTGCTGCACTTCAAGGTGGACGCCATCGTTTACACCGGCGGCATGGCCTATGAGCGATTCTTCTGCGACGACATCACAAAATATGTGGGCAAGATCGCGCCCGTCCTCCGTTTGCCCGGCGAGGAGGAGATGCGCTCCCTGGCTGAGGGGGCCCTGCGGGTGCTCCACGGAGAGCAGGAGGCCGGCGTATATTAAAAGCAATGAAAAATACCTCCCGGGCTGTCAGTGTGGAATTTTGAGCCGTAGTCTCAAAATTATGCCCGCAGCAGACTACATCTCATCATTGGCGGAAAAATCGCAGATTTTTCGCCAGCATTATAGAAAGGTGGAAAAAGCTATGAAGCATCTCATGTCCGGCAACGAGGCCACCGCCCGTGGTGTCTATGAGGCCGGTATCAAGGTCTGTTCCGCTTACCCTGGAACCCCCAGCACGGAGATCCTGGAAAACCTGCCCCAGTATGGCCAGGAGGTCTACTGCGAGTGGGCTCCCAATGAAAAGGTGGCCACCGAAGTGGCCTACGGCGCGTCCGTGGCCGGGTCCCGGGCCTTCTGCACCATGAAGATGGTGGGCCTGAACGTGGCTGCCGACCCCCTGTTTACCGCTGGCTATATGGGTGTGAATGGGGCCTATGTGGTGGTCACCGCCGATGACCCCTCCTGCCATTCCTCCCAGAACGAGCAGGATAACCGCCACTATGCCCGCGCCGCCAAGATCGCCATGGTGGAGCCCAGCGATGCCCAGGAGAGCAAGGACTTTGTGGCCCTGGCCTGTGACATTTCCGAGCAGTTCGACACCCCTGTGCTCTACCGCACCACCACCCGGGTCTGCCACAGCAAGGGCCTGGTGGAGTTCGGCCAGCGCACGGAGCATACCGCACCTGCTTATGCCCGCAACACCCGCAAGTATATCTGCGCCCCGGCCAATGCTTACTTAAACCACCCGCTGGTGGAGGAGCGGCTGAAGAAGCTGGAGGAATACGGCTGCACCACCGCCGTGGAAAACGGCCTGAACAAGGTCGAGCTGGGTGACGGCCGGGTGGGCGTCATCACCGCCTCCATCAGCTACCAGTACGCCAAGGAGGTGTTCCCGGAGGGAACCTCCTTCCTGAAGCTGGGCCTGACCTATCCGCTGCCTATGAAGCTGATCCGGGATTTCGCCTCCAAGGTGGAAAAGCTCTATGTCATCGAGGAGCTGGATCCCTTCATGGAGGAGCAGATCAAGGCCGCCGGCATCCACTGTGTGGGCAAGGAGCTCACCGGCAATATGTATGAGCTAAATACGGAGCTGGTCCGGGAGCGGGTCCTGGGCATCAAGACCGAGTACAAGGCCATCACTGAGGTGCAGCCTGCCAAGCGGCCCCCGGCCCTGTGTCCCGGCTGCCCCCACCGCGGCTTCTTCTATACCCTTTCCAAGAATAAGAATTATGTGGTCACCGGCGATATCGGCTGCTATACTTTGGGCTTTGCGCCCCCGCTGAACTGCATGGATGTGTGCATCTGCATGGGCGGCGGCTTCTCCGCCGGCATGGGCATGGCCAAGAGCTTTGAGCGGGAGGGCGTCACCGATAAGGTGGTGTTCGGTGTCATGGGTGACTCTACCTTCTTCCACTCCGGTATGACCGGCGCCGCTGAGATCGTGTATAATAAGGGCCGCATGATTCCCTGCGTCCTGGATAACCGCATCACCGGCATGACCGGCCACCAGGATAACCCCGGCACGGGCTATACTCTTATGGGCCAGGAGACGAATATGATCAGCGTGGAGAAGGTCCTTGCCGCTTATGGCTTCGGCCCCATCTACACCGTGGATCCCCAGGACCTGACCGCCATGAAAAAGACCGTGGAGAGCGCTGTGGCCGCCCTGCAGGAGGGCCGTCAGCCCGCCATCGTCACCCGCCGTCCATGCCTGCTCATCAAGCGCCAAAAGCCCCAGGTGGGCATGTGCGTAGTTAACGCCGATAAGTGCCGCAGCTGCAAGAGCTGCCTGAAGGTGGGCTGTCCCGCCATCTCCATGGAAAACGGCAAGGCATTCATCGACCGCACCCAGTGCGTGGGCTGCACCGTCTGCGCCCAGGCCTGTCCCTTTGACGCTATCGAAAAGGAGGAAAAGTAATATGTCCAACGTGAAAAGTGCGCTGCTGGTGGGTGTGGGCGGCCAGGGAGCCATCCTCATTTCCAAGATCATGTCGGGCGGCTTTATGAAGGCCGGTTACGATGTCAAGCAGAGCGAGGTCCACGGTATGGCCCAGCGGGGCGGCAGCGTGTCCACGCAGGTCCGCTGGGGCGATAAGGTCTATGGGCCCGTGTTCGGCCGGGGTGAGGCGGACATCATGGTGGCCCTGGAGAAAATGGAGGCCGTGCGCTATGCGGAATTCCTAAAGCCCACCGGCGTGGCCGTCATAAACGACTATGCCATCAAGTCCACCACCATCGCCGCCGGGCAGGAGGAGTATCCTCAGGGCTGCATCGAAGCCATGGAGAAGAACTTCAAGACCATCGCCGTCCCTGCCAGCGATATGGCTCTGGAGCTGGGCAATGCCAAGTGCATGAACGTGGTCCTCTTCGGCGCCATGTGTGACAGTCTCGGCTGCCCCGAGATCGATTGGGAGCAAATTGTAGCGGAGACCGTGCCCGCCAAGGTCAGGGAGCTGAATCTCAAGGCCTTCCGGGCTGGCCGCGCCGCCGCCCAAGGGGCCAAGTAAGAAGAATAAAAGCCGTGAAGGCGGGGCCGATGCCCCGCCTTCACGGCTTTTG
>ENA-UONV01003298-UONV01003298.1-human-gut-metagenome-genome-assembly--contig:-CS4-NODE-3298-length-10998-cov-5.492095_pt1 | contig 10998 bp, 3 predicted proteins | sample MGYA00242461_ERZ724008 | MGnify/ENA metagenome assembly ERZ724008 | reverse complement strand
CTGCCGCTTAACATTTGACGGAAACACGGCGGAAAATTTATGCTTTTTGCCGATTTACTTTCCGACGCGACTTTGTTATAATCTAAACAGAACAGATTTTCTGTTTCTGTCGGAAAACAACCTTTTGGATACCGGGGAGGTAACTATGAGAAAACACCTGTGCGGACTTGTCATCATCCTGCTTCTCTGTGCCGCACTCTTTGCGCTGCCCGCCGCCGCGGCGGACGTCGCGAAAAACGAGCGCACGGGCACGCTCTACGACGCGCTCGACGACGCGCTTTCGGAAGCAGACAGCGGTGACATCATCACGCTGCTCGCCAATGCGGAACTTTTGGACATTGACGACGGCGGCAGCTATACCTATGTTCCGCTGACCGTCGAAATGAACGGTCACGGCATCAGCGGCATGCTGACCGCCACGGACGACCTGAAGCTGAACAATGGCTGGTTTTACGGTCTGCTTGTGGTCGATATAAGCGGCGAGGAAGGCGCCCTCGCGATGACTGCACCTGCCGAGGCGAACTATGCCGTCAATTCGATGCTGACGGTCAAAGACGGCACGGTCAACATCTCGGGCGCGAAGGTCGCCGTCCGCGGCACGCTGAACATCTCCAGCGACACGGCGGTCACCCTCTCGGGCACGGAGAAGGCGGTCGAACTCTTCTCCGCCGAGACCTTCGGCAACAAGTTCTACGGTTCTGTCGATGCAGACGGCGAAACCGACACCGCCGCCGTCTACGACGCGGCACAGCAGACCTACACCGTCGGCGGTGTGGCTGCAAAGAAACTCTCCAACATAAATGCCGGCGAACCGGAGCCTGCGGAAAAGCCGAAGCCCAACCCGAGCAAGAACACGGTTGACGCAGCAGCGGGAGCGCCCACGGACTTCAAGGTTTCCTTCTCGGGCACGGAAAACCTCGTGGCGGAAATCCAGAAAAACGCACTGGATGACACCATCCGCGTGAGCGCCGGAAAAACCGGCAGCAACATGTGGACGGTCACCGTGACACCGGCGGACGAACCCAAACATTCGAGCTATCTGCTCCATATCTACCCGGACGGCGACCCGTCGCGCAGCGTCACCGTCACGGTCAATGTCGTGCCGCACAAGGCGAAAGTTGTAGAGGGCGGCAATGTCACCTACATCGACAGCCTTTCGTGCACCCTCACTGCCGACGACGGCTCCATGCGGGTCACGCTGCTCGACGACATCGAGCTCGGCGCTTACAGAGACCCGTTCACCCTCCGCGGAGGCAGTCCGATCACGCTCGACCTCGGCGGACACAGCATTGACTATGTCTGCGTCGGCGAGGATATCTATGACGAAGACTATGAAGCCATCGGCTACAACAGCGCCAATGTGACTGTAGTGGGCGACGGCAGCATCGAAGAACTCTATCATGTCGTAGGCACCGTCCGTGTAAACGGCGGTACAATCAATCACCTGTCCTGCTCCAGCAGCTACGAGCAGGAAGGCATGTACCACGGCAATGTTTTCATCTCGGGCGGCACGCTGATCGGCAATCTGTCTGTCTCCACCGGCAGCTACAACGTGACGGTCGATGGCGGCACCGGTCATAAAGCCCTTATTTTCTGCGACGCCCTTGAGACGAAAATCACGGACGGCGAATTTGAGGAACTCATCCTGGTTCCCCCGACAAGCTCGGACTGCACGCTTGTCCTCTCGGGCGGCAAATTCGACAAGATAAAAACCCAAAGCGGGACAAACGAGAAGGGTCTCTATCTTGCAAAGTACCTCGCACCGGACTATTTCTTCTACACGAAGCCCGCGGGCGGCAGCGACTACACGCAGCTGGTTGACGCATCGGCGGTGACCGAGCTTGCCGATGTTATCATCAAGAAGCACACGCACACCGTAGGCGCGGACGGCAAGTGCACCGAATGCGGCACGCATATTGCGGACATCCGCGTGGTCAAAGACGGCGCGGAGACCTACCTCACCGCCGACAAGCTGCAGGACGCCATCGACATGATGCAGGCGTCGGACAGCTATGCAAACACCGTCACGCTGCTGGACGACATCGAGCTTGGAAACGGCAGAATCACGATTAAAACCGGCAAGTTTACGCTTGACCTCGGCGGAAAGACCCTGTCCTCCGGCTTTGTCGGGACCTGGCACGCACTCCTTGAAATCAAACCCGATTTCGGAACATCTGCCGCTGTGCATATCCAAAACGGCAGCATCGTCAACCGAATCCATGAAAGCGGCGTCCATTCGGAGACGATAGCGCTCCTCATCGAAAATAAAGCATCCGTCACCCTCTCCGATGTGACCGTCCGCGGCGGCACAAACAACAGCGGCAAGAACCCTGCTGTCACGCAGACCTTCGCCACACTGGTTGTGGAGGGCGACAGTGTGCTCGACGGCGGTCTCTTTGCCGATAAGCCGTATGCAATCACGCTGCGCGGCGGCAGCTTCACGGCGGGATATCAATCTTACGGTATGCTGACCGCAATCAAGGTCACCGCGCCGGGCAACCTCGGTTATTACAGAGATGCGGTTGACCTCCTTGCCGACGGCTATGCCTTTGTCAAGGCGGACGATGTGACCGCCTTTGTCACAAACCTCGGCAATATCACGGAAGATGTCAAAATCATCCCGCACACGCACGACTTCTCGGCAGGCGACACCTGCGCGTGCGGCGTCTCCTATGTCGCAGAGCTTAACGGCGTGAAGTACACCTCGCTGAACAAAGCCATCGCCGCGGCAAACGGCGGCACAATAAAGCTGCTCCGCGATGTGGACTTCGGCACGTCCGGCACGCTCTATGCGGCGGATGCGGCTTACACGCTCGACCTCGCGGGGCACACCCTGCGCGGCGACGCCTCCGCACTCGTGGTTGTCAACAACGCCGAGAACGGGACGGCAGCCGTCACGATTCAAAACGGCACCGTCATCGGCGATAACGGAACCGCAACCATCCGGGTGATCGGCGCGAATCTGACGCTGAACGCCGCAGTCACGAACCGGCGCAATGATATTTTCTCGTTCGCAGCCCTCCGTGCGGAAAACAAGGGAGGCACGGGCAGCCGCATCACCATCGAGGACGGCACCTACATCGGCGGTGTCTACTGCTACAGCAAGGATTCGACGATGCAGATCATGCGCGGCAGCTTTGAGAAGGGAGGCAGCAGCACCAGCTTCTCGCTCAAGGCAAACTACTACGATGTCGACCAGCGCAAGGAAATCGACCTCCCGCTTGCAGCCTTCATCGCGGACGGCAGCTATGTCACAAAGAATGCGGACGGCACAAGGCTCGACCTCACAAATCTGTCCGAGATTGAAGACGCCGTCACCGTAAAGGTCTGCACCGCGCACGACTTCAGCTGGTCGATGGATACAAACGGCGTGGAATCCGTCGCCTGCCAAAACTGCGGCAAGCGCTGCACGCATAAGGCGCCCGACGCGGACACCGGCAAGTGCCCCGAATGCAACTTTGTGCTGGAGGCGCAGGTGGGCGACGCCTACTATGCATACTTCTCCTCCGCAGCCGCCACGGCGGCGGAAGACGGCGGCACGGTCAAACTCCTCTGCAATGTAACCGCCACCGGACCGTACAACATCGCCACGCTGCCGAGCGGCACTTACACGCTCGACCTCGCGGGGCACAAGCTCACAGTCGGCACCGACGCGGAAAACCTCGGCTGCTTCTCCTCCGATGAGAACACCGCGCTCACCATCACAAGTTCGGACGGCGCGGGCATCCTCAATGCAGCGCTGTACATCCACGGCGACTTCAAAATCGCGGCAAATCTGTCGGTCGAGGGTCTTGTCGAAGTCTATAAGTCCCTCGAAGTGGACAGCACCTCCTATGCACCCACCTTCAACGGCGAAGTCAAGGTCAAAAACGGCGGCACGCTGACGGTTCGCCACGGCGACTTCCGCAAAGATGTCACCGTCGAGAGCGGCGGCAAGCTGAACGCTTTTGAGCCGGACGGCGGCGAAGTGCGCTTTGCTTTCCCGGTCAAGGTCAGTGCCGGCGGCACGCTCCGCGTCACGGGCAGCAGCAGCTTTGAGAAGCTGGAAATCGCGGCAGGCGCGCATGTCTCCCTTATGGGCGGCAGATTTGCAAGCCGCATCTTCACAAGCGACGGCAGCCCGCTTGCACCTTACCTCGCGGATGGCTGCGCCTTTGCGGATGCCGTCACCGGCGCCATTCAGAATGCCGATGCAGGCTCGCTCGGCAACGTCCATGTCGTCGAGCACACCACGCACAACACGGTCGATGCGGACACCGGCAAGTGCGCCTGCGGCAAGCAGATGCTCGCCGTGCGCATCGCAAGAGACGACAGCGTGGTTGCGGGCTATGACAACCTCCGCGATGCGCTTGGCGAAGCACAGTTCGGCGATACGGTCCGCCTCTTCGGCAGCGCCGTCGGCGGCTTCACGCTGCACCCGCAGAGCACCCGGCCCGAGATTACGCTGGATATGAACGCGGGGCAGATCATCGACGGTCTGGCACTTGAAAATGTCAAGCTCACCGTTGTAAACGGCAGACTGCCCGCAGGTTCTGCGCTGACCGTCGCAAGTGACGCATCGCTCACGATGACGAATGTCAAGTGCGGTCCGGATGTCACCGTCTCCGGCAGCTTTGCGGTCACCGATGCAGACACCGTCTGCACGGGCACCGTCACGGTGAAGAACGGCGGCAGTGCCGAACTTTCGGGCGGCTCGTACAAGAAAATCGTGTGCGAGACCGGCACGGTCGCAGACTGCCTCGCGGCGGATTTCGGCTACACCGAGACCGCCAATGCCGAAAGCTGGCTGAATGGCGACGGCAAGACCATTGCAGACACCACGGTGCTGCGGATTCCGCTTGTGCTCGTCCATATCGGCAATACCAGTGTCCCCTACGGCACCGATGCCATGCTGACGGTGCTCTATGATACGATTGATATCTCCCCCGACAGGTCGAAGGTATCCTTCCAGTGGTATACCATCTCGGGCGACACCTACACGCCGATTGCGGACGAGACCGACGATATGTATGTCCTGCGCACCGGCACAGTGCCCGGCAAATATGACGTCGCCTGCGCCGTCACCTACAAGGGTTACACCATGCGTGCCGACGGCTTAATCGGAATCCGCAAAGCGGCGCTCACAGAGGGCACGCATTACACCGCGCCCACGGCGGCACCGCTTGTCTATGACGGAAACGCGCACGCCCTGCTTGCGGCAGGCAGCATCGAGACGGACGCCGACCTTGCAGGCTGCAAGTTTGTCTACAGCGACAGCAAAGACGGCAATTATACCGAGACGATGCCCACTGCGACGGCTGCGGGCAACTACACCGTCTGGTATATGATAAAGGGCAACAACTGCTTTGAAGACTCCGCAAAGGGCAGCATCGATGTGCATGTCGCCGTTGCCAATGTCACGGCAGCCAACAAGGACTATCCGACAAGCTTTACCTACGGCACGACCATTCCCGCGCCCACCAAGGCAAACCTGACGGTAACCGGCGACTATGACGACGCGACGCTCAGTTATGCATGGCGCGACGCAGCGGGCAATACGCTTGCAGCAGCGCCCACCGAACTCGGCAGCTACACGCTGCACATCGAGATTGCCGCCACCGCCAACACCACAGCGGCAGTCGTCGACATCCCGATAAGCATCGTGCCGGAAACGGTTACGAAGGCCGTCACAAAATCCGTTTCGACCTACAACGGAAGTTCGCCGCGCAGCTATGAGGTCGACCTCCTCGCGCTTGTGAAAGATGCCGGACTTGTGCCGGACGGCGACACGCTGACGGTGCGCGACCAGTTTGATATTTTCCTCTTCACCGATGACGGTCACTATGTCGCTTACGACCCCGCCACGGCGGACTACGCCGTCACCGCTGTCAAGAAGGACGGCGAACCCACCACGCTGGTGATTACCGTCTCCGGGCTTGACAGAACCCCAACCAAAATCTACTGCATGGTTAACGTAAGACTGTCGAATGCACACTACACCAACATCGTCACGCAGATTTCGCTCGTCGCCAAGGACAAGGAAGAAAAGCCGCTCTCCGTGATGATGGAAGGCTGGACCTACGGACTGTATGACGCAAATGTCAACAAGCCGGTCTACATGGTGCCCGGCATCCCGCAGACGATCATCACCTACTATGCAGAGGACGGCAGCGAACTCGCAGGCGTACCGACCGATGCAGGCAATTACAGCGTGCAAGTCGTCTGTGAGACCGATGACGCCATCTACAAGGGCAGCGCAGACTTCACCATAGCGCGGCGCGACATTGCGGATGCATCCGTCACGCTCGGCGATGCGCTCACCTACGACACGATCGAGCAGACGCAAACCGTCCGCGCCGTACACTTTGACGGCGTCGATGTCACCTACACTGTCGAGGCAGGCAGCGACAAGGCGACGAATGCGGGCAACTACACGCTCCGCCTGATCGGCACCGGCAACTACACCGGCACACTGGAAGTGCCGTTTGTGGTCTGGGCAAGAGTCGTCACCGCAACGGTTGTTGCAGAAGGCACATATACCTATGACAACGGCAACGCCATTCTCCCGACCGTCAAAGTCTTTGACGGCAATGTTGAAATCGACCGGTCTGAATACACGGTAGAATGCGAAAACAACATCCATGCGGGCACCGCCACCGTCCGCATCGTCAATGCCGACGGCGGCAACTATGTCGTCTCGGGCTCGACCACCTTTGAGATTGACAAAGCGACGCAGAGCCTCGCGGCAGATGCCGTCACCGGCACCTACGGAGAGAGCGGCAAGTCTATCGTCGTGCGCAACGCTGTCGGCGCGCTCACCTATGCGGTCACATCAGGCGCAGAAGTGCTGGATGTCGATTCAAACGGCGTGCTCCGCTTCAAGCAGGGCGGCGACGCGACGATTCGCGTCAGCGCCGCGGGCGACGACGACCACGAGAGTGTCTTCGTGGATGTCACCGTCAAGGTGGCAAAGCGCACCGTCACGCTGCGCGCGCTGGACAGACGCATGCGCACAGGCCATAATGTCCCCGCACTCACAAACCCGGTGTGCGGCACGGATTACACCGTCACGGGTCTGCTCGACGGCGACACGCTCACGGGCGCGGTTACGCTGCGCTACGGCGAGACGGTGCATGCAGGCACGGCGGGAACCTATGAGATTCTCATCGCGCATGACGGCACCGACCCGCGCTACACGGCGGACTGCGTCAGCGGCACGCTGACTATCAAAAAGTTCGGCGGTTCGGCAAGCACGCGCGAGGAAAAGGTCTACAAGATTTCGCTGACCGTCGGCGAGGGCGGCAGTGTCGAGCCTTACGGCACGATTCTGGTACCCGCGCTGGAGGACAAGACAATCACCTTTGTGCCGGACGACGGCTACAAGGTTGCGGCGGTTCTCGTGGACGGCAGCCGCATCGGCGCGCCCGAGAGCTACACCTTCCGCCGTGTCAACGACACGCACACGCTTGAGGTCCGCTTTGTCAAGATCGGCGAGGAACTGCCGCCTGTCTTTGACGATGTGAAAAAGGACAGCTATTATGAGGACGCTGTCAACTGGGCAGTCGAGCGCGGCATCACCGTCGGCGCGTCCGAAACGAAGTTTGACCCCGACGGCAGCTGCACCCGTGCACAGGCAGTCACCTTCCTGTGGCGTGCGGTCGGCTCGCCTGCGGCGAAGTCTGCGGAGATGCATTTTACCGATGTCCCGGCAAAGGCGTACTATCGTGACGCCGTGCTGTGGGCGGTCGAAAACGGCATCGTCAAGGGCACGAGCGAGGCAAAGTTCACCCCGGACGGCATCTGCACCCGTGCGGAGATTGTCACGCTGCTGTGGCGTCTGATGCAGTCTCCTGCGGCATCGGGGGCAAATCCGTTTGCCGATGTTGCGGCGGATGCATACTATGCGCAGGCAGTGCTGTGGGCGGTGGAGCGGAACATCACCGTCGGCACGAGCAAGGCTGCGTTCAGCCCGAACGCCGTCTGCACCCGCGCCGCCATCGTCACCTTCCTGTACCGCGCCCTCGAAAAGTAAATCATAGCAAAAAAGCCCTCCGTAAGGGGGCTTTTTTGTGTGAATGGGGGAAAGCAAAAGGCACGCGCAAACCATGCCTCCCTTGTGCAAAGGGAGGTGCCGCCGAACGGCGGCGGAGGGATTGTTACATAGCAAAGAAACAACCCCTCAGTCGGCTAACGCCAGGATGTTTTTCGGTTTCGCTCGCGAAATCGTCGGTGTTCAGCCGACGAAGAAAAACTCCGCGAGACGCTGCGCGTCTCGTACAGCTCACCCCTTGCACAGGGGAGCCGAAAATGTGCGCCGCCGTTTCCTTTTGCAAAAAAGCCTCACTTTGCCGCCTTGACCGGCGCAGGCGGATGCAGAATCCACGAGAATTTCCATCAAGCCTTATTTTCATAAGGCGATGGGAATTCTCGTGGATAGAATGGCGAAAATAGAACAAATATGCAGAAAACCGCTCGGAAACGAGCGGTTTTCATCTTTAATTGTCAGAGGCAGACTGCCCCCCAAAATTCACTTGTTTCGCCATTCGGTCTGCGCCGTCTGCGCCGGTCAATTATTCTTCCCAGTTGTGGTAGACGTCGGATACATCATCATTGTCCTCCAGCGCATCCAGCAGCAGCTGCATATGCTTGACGTCGTCCTCGCCCTCGAGCGTGATGTAGTTGGACGGCACCTTGTCCTCCTCGGCGGAAAGCACGGTGTAGCCCGCTGCCTCCAGCGCATCCTTGATGGCGTAGACATCCGCGGTCTCGGTGTAGATCTCGTAGCAGTCGTCCTCGGTGAGGAAATCCTCGGCGCCCGCCTCGAGCGCGGTCTCCATCAGCTTATCCTCGTCGATCTTCGCGTCCTTCTCAATCACAATGACGCCCTTGTCCTCAAACAGATAGCTGACGCAGCCGCTCTGTCCGAGGTTGCCGCCGAACTTGTCAAAGGCATGGCGCACTTCGGATGCGGTGCGGTTGCGGTTGTCGGTCATCGCCTCGACAATGACGGCAACGCCGCAGGGGCCATAGCCCTCGTAGACCATTTCCTCGTAGTTGACGGCATTGTCGCCCGAGAACTTCTTGATGATGCGGTCGATGTTGTCGTTGGGCACGTTGTTTGCCTTCGCCTTCTGGATCAGGTCGCGCAGCTTGGAGTTGGAGACCGGGTCAGCGCCGCCCTCGCGGATGGCGACCGCCATCTCCTTGCCGATCTTGGTGAAGACCTTGGCGCGCTGCGCGTCGGTCTTCTCTTTCTTGTGCATGATATTTTTCCATTTGCTATGTCCGGACATGGTTTGTTACCTCGTCATTCTGAAATTAAATTTGTTCCGGCTTGCCCATGCAGATCAGGTCAAGCGCATTGCCGAGCACGTCGCTCGTCGCCGACACGAGAGATATGCGCGTGTCGCGCACATCCGCATCCTCGGCAGAGAGAATCGGGCACTCGTGATAGAAGCGGTTGAACGCCGCGCAAAGGTCGAGAATATACCGCGTGATGTCGGACGGCTCGTATTCCGCAATCGCCGCCGCCACCCGCTCCGGGAAGCGGGAGAGCACCTTGGCAAGCTCGCCCTCCTCGGGTGTCGTCACGCGCACGGCGTCGCCGCGCGGCGCGGCATCGGCGCGGCGCAGAATGCTGCGCGTGCGCGCGTAGGTGTACTGCGCGTAAGGCCCGGTGTTGCCGTCAAACGAGAGCGCATCCTCCATGACAAAGTTGATGTCCTTGATGCGGCTGTTGGAGAGATAGTGGAAGACGATAGCGCCGACGCCGACCTGCTTTGCGACCTCGTCCTTGTTCTCAAGCGTCGGGTTCTTCTCCTCGATGATGGCGCGCGCCTTTTCAATGGCGGTGGCGAACAGGTCCTTCAGCAGCACGACGTTGCCCGTGCGGGTCGCCAGCTTTGCGCCGTCGATCGACACCGTGCCGTAGGGCACATGGACGAGCCGGTCATACCAGTCGTAGCCCATCAGCTCGACCACCTTGAACCACTGCGCAAAGTGGAGCGACTGCCCCGCGGAGGTGACATAGACGCACTTGTCAAAATGGTAGGTGTCCATGCGGTAGACCGCCGCCGCGATGTCGCGCGTGGGGTACAGCGTGGAGCCGTCGCGCTTGAGGATCAGGCAGGGCGGCATGTTGTATTTACTGAGGTCGACGATGGATGCACCGTCGTCCAGCGTGAGCAGGTTTTTCTCGCGCAGAATTTCGACCTGACGCGGCATTTTGTCGGTGTAGAAGCTCTCGCCGTTGTAGCTGTCAAACTCGATGCCGAGCAGCGCGTAGGTCTTTTTGTACTCGCGCAGCGAGATTTCGATGAACCATTTCCACAGCGCGAGGTTCTCCGCGTCGCCGTGCTCCAGCTTGGTGAACTCGGCGCGCGCCTCGTCCTCAAGGGTGTGGTCTTTCTCCGCCTCGGCGTGGAACCTGACATAGAGCGCGACCAGCTCGTCGATTTCGCCCTTCTCCACCGCCTCGCGGCTGCCCCACTTGCGGTAGGCAACGATCAGCTTGCCAAACTGCGTGCCCCAGTCGCCGAGGTGGTTGATGCCGATACAGTGCCAGCCCGCAAAGGCGTGCAGCTTCTTCAGCGAATGGCCGATGACCGTCGTGCCAAGGTGCCCGATGTGGAACGGCTTTGCGACATTGGGGGAGGAATAGTCAAACAGCGCCGTCTTGCCCGCGCCGTCCGTGCTCGAGCCATAGGGCACATCGTCATGCAGCGTGCGCGCGATGACATGCTTTGCAAGTTAGTCCTTGTCAAGGAAGAAGTTGAGATAGCCGCCGGCAACCTCCACGCGCGCCACCGCGGGGCATGCAAAGCCCTGCGCCAGTTCTGCCGCGATGGCAGGCGGCGCCTTGCGCAGCGTCTTGCTGAGGCGGAAGCAGGGGAACGCGAGGTCGCCCATATCGGCGGAGGGGGGGTACTCAAACGCGGCGCAGAGCGTCTCGGCGTCGAGCGCGCCGCCTGCCGCGGCGCACAGCGCGTCCGCAAGCTGTTTCTTGATCTCGGTCATAAC
>ENA-UONV01003293-UONV01003293.1-human-gut-metagenome-genome-assembly--contig:-CS4-NODE-3293-length-11008-cov-17.830640_pt1 | contig 11008 bp, 9 predicted proteins | sample MGYA00242461_ERZ724008 | MGnify/ENA metagenome assembly ERZ724008 | reverse complement strand
TGATCTTGGCCCGCAGCTCGGCGCGGCGGCGGCGCTGCTCCTTGCCGTAACCGGCCCTGGCAGGCTCGGCGGCTTTGGCCGGCTGCGCGGCGGCGGGCGCGCTGCGGCCCATCAGGGCATCGTAGCTGGGGTAGAGCGTCGCCTTGCCGTCCTCCAGATAGAGGATGGGGCATCCGAGGCTGTTCATCAGGTGCCGGTCATGGGTGACCATGAGCAGGGTCCCGGTGTAGGCCATCAGCGCCTCGGTCAGGTTCTCGCGGGTGTAGATGTCCAGATGGTTCGTCGGCTCGTCCAGGAAGAGCAGGTTCGGGCGTTCCAGCACGATCTCGGCAAAGCGCAGGCGGGCCAGCTCGCCGCCGGACAGCGCCTCGCAGGGTTTGAAGACCGTCTCGCCCCGGAAGCCCAGCTTGGCCAGATGGCTGCGGACTTCCAGCTCCGTCATCCGGGGGTATTTGTTCCAGATGACGTCGATGACCCTGCCCTGCCCCAGGCGGTTCTGCTGCTGGGCAAAGATGCTGGGCCGGGCACCGGTGCCCAGCCGGACCATGCCGCCGGAGGGGCGGCGCTTGCCGTCCAGCACCTGCATCAGGGTCGATTTGCCGGCGCCGTTGGGGCCTGCGATGACGAGCCGCTGCCCGCGGCAGACTGTGTAGGTGAACGGCTCCAGCAGGGTGCGCTCCCCGATGCGGATGGTCAGATTCTTCATCAGCACCAGCTCATTCCACGGCTCCACGTCGTATTCGAAGCGGAATTTGAGTTGGTTCGTCTCATCTTTTGGGGCCTCGGTGATCTCCAGCTTTTCCAGCTGCCTGCGGCGGCTCTGGGCCATTTTGGTCGTGGAAGCGCGGACCAGATTGCGGTCCACGTAGTCCTGCAATTTTTCGGCCAGTGCCACATCGGCGTCGTGCTGCTTCTGGCGCAGGGCATCGGCAGCTTCCTTCTGGGGCAGATAGGCCGAGAAATTGCCCTTGTAGGTCGTCATGGTCTGGAACGAAACTTCCCAGATCTTCGTACAGACGTTATCGAGGAAGTAGCGGTCATGGCTGACGACGAGGACCGCGCCGGAATAGCCCTTGAGGTAGGTTTCCAGCCATTCCATCGTCGCAAAATCGAGGTGGTTTGTGGGCTCGTCCAGAATGAGGACGTCCGGCTTTTGCAGCAGCAGCTTTGCCAGCCGCAGGCGGGTCAGCTCGCCGCCGGACAGGACTGCGATGTTCTTGGTCCAGGTATCCTGCGCGAAGCCCATGCCGGACAACACCTTTTTGATGTTGACGTCCATATTGTATCCATCGGCTGCGTCGATGATGTTCTGCAGCGCATCGTGCTGCTCCAGCAGAGAGGCATCCTCCGGCGAAGCCGCCATCCGGCGCTCCAGGATCTGCATCTGTGCCATGGCATCCAGCACATGGGCGAAGCAGGAGCGCATCTCGCCGTAGATATCCAGCGTGGGGTCCAGCTTCGCGTTCTGTTCCAGATACCCAAGGGTGACGCCATGGGTCACACTGAACTCGCCCTCATAGTCGGTATACTCCCCGGTCAGGATCTTCAGAAGGGTGGTCTTGCCTGCACCGTTCTGGCCCACGATGCCGATGCGGTCCTCCCGCTCGACGCTGGCCGTGACATCATGCAGGACAATCTTCTCGCCGAAGGTCTTGCCCAGTTTTTCCAAATGTATCAGCATTGTTGTTCATCCAATCTTTTTGTTCCCACTTGCCGCACAGCGCAGGAGCTTAGAGCTGATGGCGGCGGTTCTTCAGCCCGACATTGGCCAGCTCTTCCGGCTCCATGACCAGCTGATACAGCTCTTCGAGGTTCGAGATCTCGTAGGTCGGGCAGACCTTGCCCGGATTTTCGGCGTGGTTCGGGTTGTACCAGCAGGTATCCAGCCCGGCGTTGATGCCGCCCTGGATGTCGCTGGTGAGGCTGTCGCCCACCATCAGGACACGCTCGCGGTTCTCCACCCCCAGCGAACGGAGCGCCGTGTCAAAGATCTTGCGGTTCGGCTTTTCGCTGTCGAGTTTCTCGGAGACGAAGACCTCCTCAACGAACTCCTTCAGGCCGGACTCGGCCACACGGCGGGACTGCACCCGGTCGAAACCGTTTGTCACAACGGCCAGCGTTGCCACCTCGGCCAGCTCCTTCATCACGTCCAGCACATTGGGCGCGGCGAGGTCCGGGTGGGTGGAGAGCTGGTCGAGATAATATTGATTCATCTCGGCACCGCTGCCTGCGGCATTCACGGCCTTCAGGAAACGGGTGAAGCGCTCCGCCATCAGCTTGTCGCGGCGGATCTGGCCTTTTTCCAGCTGACGCCACAGCTCCCCATTGATGGTGCGGTAGGTCTGCACCGTCTCAGCATCCGGCTCGATGCCGTAGTTGCGGAGCGTATCGGCCAGCGCCTTGCTTTCGGCTGCATCAAAATCCAGCAGCGTATTGTCTGCATCGAACAGGATGCAATAGTATTTTGCCATGGTTCAGTTTCCCCTCTCTTGTTGCATGTTCCGGGGAGCTTGTCCTCCCCGGCCGGAGCCGTTCTCTTCCGGATCGCCGGATTTGCCGGATTGTAAGAACAGCGAGAAGCCAGCCCCGCCCCGGCAGAGCTGGCTTCGCCTTATTCCTCGACTACTTCATACGTTTCATCGTCGGTTTGTTCCGGGGTGTTGTCCTCGCAGCGGGAAGCGGCGGAACAGGGTGTTTCCGGGCATTTGGGCATCTCGGATTCCAAAACGCCATTGTCCACATTCTCCCAGTCCATCTCGTACCAGTCCACACTGCCGTCAATCACATTTTCCTCACCGGGAAGTCCCGGAACACGGATCTTCTCGCAGAACATCCACTCACGCTCCCTTCGGAACAGCCTATGCAGCGGAGTGGAAAAATGTCAGCGGCTTGCCGCAGCCTCGGTGTTCTCCGCGCTCGTCTCGCTGGAAGCGGACAGATCGTTCTCTGCCTTGCTTTCCGAAGCTTCGGTCTTCGACTCACTCTGCGAAGCGCTGGCCGACTCTGCCTTGGACTCGGCTTTCGACTCGCTCGTGGACGCCGATGCACTGGAAGCAGAGCTGGAGGAGTGCTCCGAGCTGCTGCCGGAGGTGCCGTGGGACGAGCTGGAACTGCCGGAAGAGGCGGCTTCTTCTTTGGACGAAGCGGAGGAACCGGATGTACTGCCGGAGGAAGCTCCGGACGAAGACGAGCTGCCCGAACTCGAAGAGCTGGAAGACGAACTGCTGCTCGACGTGCTCGAACTGGACGATTCGCTGTTGACAGTCAAGGTCAGCGTGTTGCTCTTCACGGTGCAGTCGTTGTAGGTGACGACGGCGTAGATCTTATAGCTGCCGACGGTCACGGAGGAGACCGGAACGGTCACGGTCGTCTGGCCTGCAGCGGCCTTGACCTCTTCCCCGTTGGCGTACCAGCGGAGATTGTCGCTGTTGGCATACTTGCCGCCGAGCTTTGCCTTGAAGATATAGGAGCTGCCGAACAGGCCCTTGCCCTCGTTGGAGATCTCGACGGACACTGCGGCAAACACAGCCGTGACGTCAATGTTCTGTTGGAACTTGTCATCGGTGCGGGTGCGGGTGGTGACACCGTCGCTCCACTTGACGAAGACATAGCCCTCGGCGGGAACTGCCGTCACGCTGATGGTCTGGGACGCATCGGTCACAGTGTAGCTCAGGGAGGTCTTGTCGGACTCACCGCCGGAGGTCAGCGTACCGCCGCCCTTCTTTTCGACCCGATAGTGTGCTTCATAGTGAACAGGCTCAGCGGTGGAACTGCTGGCGCTCTCGCTGGCAGACTCCGAGCTGGGAGCCTGGACCGCAGAACTGGGGTTGGAAACATACTCCAGTGTGCGGGTCGGGATGTTGGCGGTATCCGGGCGGCGGTCATCGGTGGTGTAGGCGTGGGTGCGCAGATAGCTCAGCGCTGCCTTGAGGCCCGCACTCTTCAGGTGGATGTCGCCATTTGTGTAGTAGTCCGGCTTGCCATAGCCATCCTCCCCCTTGAGGATCTCGGCGGTGTTCAGAAACTTGAGGCCCAGCTGCTCGCACAGATTGAGCAGTGCCATGTTCATATCGTCGATCCTGGCCTGATCCATGTGAGGGTAGGTCGAGTGATCCGCCGGGATGGGCGGGATGGTGTTGATGATGATATCGGTATAGGGATAGCTGGCCTGGATGGCCTGGACCAGAGCGGTATAATTCGCGATAAAGTCGGCCACTTCCATGCCGTTGTCGTTGGTGCCGAGGGTGATGACCACGCGGCGGGGCTTCATCATGGCGACGGCCTGGGCAATGGGATAGGCATTGCTGTCCTTCTTAAAGGTGACGATGCCCTCGTTCAGGGCCACCTGTGTGCCGATGCCTTCCTTGGCGCAGAACTGCTGCAGGGAGATCAGGCCGTTGTTGTACAGGCGCACCGTGTTGGAGTCGCCGATGAAGAGGGTCTCGTCCTGGTAGGACTGCCCCGCATCGGCCGTTTCTGCCAGCAGAGAAGCCGATGAATTGTCGATCTGATAGTGCTCTGCCAGATCTTCGCCACCCGCGGGCGTTTCCGAGGAGACGGAGTCTGCATCGGGTACATTCGGGGCGTCCACTTTGCCCCGCCTGAGCAGGGTCAGGGTGATGCCGATGGTCAGCAGCGCCGCCAGCGCACACACAACGCAGACCAGAACAGCCTGCCGCTGCAAAGGAGTCATAGATTGCTTGTCCGATTGTGTCCTACGATTCATAATGATTCACCATTTTTATTCTCAATCAGCGGTCCGGTCAGGCGTTCACAAGGGTGTCCGCGAGGGCGGCGCAGCTCTCGGCCAGAAAGACCGGGTGGAACGGTTCCAGCTCTTCCCGGCTGCCATAGCCATACAGCGCACCGGCGGCATCCAGACCGCAGTCTGCCGCACCGCGCATATCGTCGTTGCGGTCCCCGACCATCAGGACCCGTTTGCCCTTGGCGCAGGGCTGCTCCAGCACGTAGCGGACGACCTCGGTCTTGGTGTCGCGGCTCTCATCCATGGAGGCACCGCCGATAAAATCGAAGTATGGGGCAAGGCCCTGCTCCTTGAGAATGGGCGTCACCACCTGGGTGGGCTTGGAGGTCGCCGTGCAGAGCACAAAGCCCGCTTCCTTCAGGCGGTGGAGCATCTCAGCCGCACCGGGGAACACGCGGCACTCGTGGCTGCCCTTGACGGCATAGCTGGCACGGTAAAGCCCGGCGGCTTCCTCGACCTTGGCTGGGTCGGTGAAGTGCTCTGTGAACGTCTTGCGCAGCGGCGGGCCGAGATAGCGGCGCAGGTCCAAACCGGTGATATCTACGTTCATCTTGCGGAAGACCTCTTCCAGTGTATTCAGGATGCCGGGTGCGGAATCAATGAGCGTTCCGTCCACGTCGAATAAGATCACGTCATAGTGCTGCAAGGTTCATTTCCTCTCTTTCACACATATACAGTGTATAGTATAGCACAGTTTTCTGTATTCAGCAATTCCGCACAAAACGTTTTTTCATCTTTTGGCTAGATTGTTCATAGAATAGCCACAAACACAAAAAGCCTGCCCGGCAAAGTGCGGGCAGGCAGGGGCAACCGCCGGTTATTGCGCGGTGGTGGTGTTTTCCGTCGAGGGGTAATAGAGATTGTTGGAGATAAATTCCAGCTTATCTTTGAGTGCCAGTTCCAGATTGGCCACGGCATGGACCATGTTGGTGGCCGAGTCGTTGATCTCCAGCAGCTTGCACAGGTCGACTTCCTTCATGGCCATCGCGGTCTTCATCTTCTGGCTCTCCGCGCAGAGGATGTGGCTGAGGGCAGATTCCTGCAGCGCAATGCTCTCCAGCAGGTCGATGACGGCCTGGTCGAGGGTGACGCGGGGCAGTGCGGGGCATTCCAGCGTGGGCGTGCAGTTGGTTTCCGTGATCATAAAGCGGGTCATCCTTTCTTATATAAGGTATGCCCCATTGTATGTCCGGGCCGCTGCCTGTGTCACTCGGCGGAATCGGCTGCTTCCTTCGCAGAGACTTTTTCGATGACGTCGCGGTAGCCGCCGGAGCCGTACTGGATGCAGCGGTTGATCCGGCTGATGGTGGCCGTGCTGATCTCCACGGCTTTGACGATCTGGTCATAGGTGCTGCCACCCAAAAGCAGCTTGGCCGCTTCCAGGCGCTGCGCCATATCGGAGATCTCCTTTACGGTGCACAGGTCCTCAAAGAAATTGTAGCACTCTTCTCGTGTTTCAAGGCTCAGGATCGCATCGAACAGTGCGTCCGTGGTCGGGTTCTTTCTGGGGTTTTTCTCAGCCATAGCGGCCTCCTTTGCGGCAAGCGCCGGGTATTTGGAAGATTTGGTGATTTCGTATTATCACTTTAGCACACGAAAGCGTGAAAGTCAAGTCTTTTCGCAACGTGAGTGATTTTCACATTTTAACGTGCACAGTTTTCTTCTCTTCACACATGAACAAAAATCACCTAAAAATTTTTACCAGCATTTTTTCCGAATTGGCACATCCTCCTAACTTGCCCAAAATATATTGACAAATTATGAAATCGGGACTAAAGTATACACAATCATTCGGCAAATGCAGTGAACAGGACACGACCTTTTCCCACACCTGCTCCCAGAGAGCTGTCGGTTTTGGTGTAAGACGGCAGCAAAGAGAGAGAGGTTATCCCCTGCGAGCAGCCAGTGCGAACCGAACAGTAGCACTTGGCCGATCCGCCCCCGTTACAGGGCGTCCCGCTCCGGTGAGGTTCTCCCGGAGCGGGCAGAAAGTGGCTGCCCTCAAAAGCAGCAAGCGAAGTGGTACCGCGGAGAATTGCAGCCGGGAGACCGGTTGTCAGGCCTTCGTCTTCGGGTGGATGCGGTCTGCATCCAGGACGAAGATGGGGGCTTTTTTCATCCCCTGCCGCCCGGCGCTTGTGGTTTTTGAGTGCAGCCGCCAGATGGACCCTGGCCGCTTTGCCGTTTGGAAAGAAAGGAAAGAGGTAAAAGAAATGAACACGCTGGTCATCGTTTTGATCGCAGCCGTGTGTCTGTTAGGAGCTTACACCTTCTACGGACGCTGGCTGGCAAACAAGTGGGGCATCGACCCCAAGGCTAAGACCCCCGCAGTCGTCCACGAGGACGGCCGCGACTACGTCCCCACCAACGGATGGACCGTTTTTGCCCATCAGTTCAGCTCCATCGCAGGTGCCGGCCCTGTCACCGGTGCCATCCAGGCTGCCGCATTCGGCTGGCTGCCCGTTCTGCTGTGGGTCCTGATCGGCGGCATCTTCTTTGGTGCTGTGACCGACTTCGGCGCGCTGTATGCTTCCGTCAAGAACGACGGCAAGTCCATGGGTATGCTGATCGAGAAGTACATCGGTAAGACCGGCCGCAAGCTGTTCCTGCTGTTCTGCTGGCTGTTCTGCGGCATCGTCATCGCAGCATTTGCTGACATGGTCGCCGGCACCTTCAATGCCTTTGGCACCGACGGTGCTCTGGTCGAGGCCGCACAGACCAACGGTGCTGCCGGCATGGTCTCCATCATGTTCATGGTGTTTGCCGTCGTCTTCGGCCTGATCCAGAAGAAGTTCAACTTCTCCGGCTGGAAGGAGAGCGTCATCAGCATCGTCTTCATCGTTCTGTCTTTCGTGATCGGTGCAAACTTTCCCATCATCCTGGGCAAGGCTGCATGGAGCTACATCACCTTCATCTACATCTTCTTTGCCGCCGTCCTGCCCATGTGGCTGCTGAAGCAGCCCCGTGACCACATGACTACCTTCATGTTCGTGGCCATGATCGCAGGTGCCGTAGTCGGCCTGCTGGTCGCACATCCCACTATGAACCTGCCCGTCTTCACCGGTTTCACCAATGAGAAGCTGGGTACTATGTTCCCCATCCTGTTCGTTACCGTGGCCTGCGGTGCCGTTTCCGGTTTCCACAGCCTGGTCTCCTCCGGCACTTCTTCCAAGACCGTGGAGAACGAAAAGGATATGCTGAAAGTCGGCTATGGTGCCATGATCCTCGAAAGCCTGCTGGCTGTTCTGGCCCTGTGTGTTGCAGGCGCTGCCGCCGCTGCGGATGGCACCCCCGCTGCAGGCACCCCGTTCCAGATCTTCAGCCGCGGCGTTGCCGGTTTCTTTGAGATGTTCGGCATCCCCGCCTACGCTGCTACCGTCTTCATGACCATGTGCGTTTCTGCTCTGGCTCTGACCAGCCTGGATGCCGTTGCACGTATCGGCCGCATGAGCTTCCAGGAGCTGTTCAGCGTCGATGACATGGAGCATGCAGAGGGCTGGCGCAAGCTGTTCTGCAACGTCTACTTCTCCACCTTCATCACGCTGGTGTTCGGCTTCATCCTGACCAAGATCGGCTACGCCAACATCTGGCCGCTGTTCGGTTCCGCCAACCAGCTGTTGAGCGCTCTGGTTCTGGCCACCCTGTGCGTCTTCCTGAAGGTCACCGGCCGCAACAACAAGATGCTCTTCCCCCCGCTGGTCATCATGCTGTGCGTCACCTTCACCGCGCTGGTCCAGCGTCTGATTGCGATGGTCAAGGCCATCAGCGCTGCCGCTTCGGTGGGCATCCCTGCGGGTGAGACCACCTGGGGCGCTGTGTTCATCGCCAACGGCCTGCAGCTGATCCTGGCTGTCCTGCTGATCGTTCTGGGCCTGAACATCGTCTTCCACTCCTTCAAGGCTTACTCCAACGCGGAGCACAACAGCGAAGCAAAGGTCTAAAAACAACTGCGGTTTTCACGATTCGTTCGTAAAAACAGAAAGAGATCCCCGCTGACGTCATCGAACCCGTCAGCGGGGATCTCTGTTTTTCTGCGCTTCAGAGATGCGCACCTTCCCAGGCCTGCAGCACGGCCAGCTGCGTCTCGGTGTGGAACCAGTGCTCCCCGTCGGCCAGAAGGGTCAGCTGTGACCCGGTCGCGCGCTTGAAGCGGTCGAGTACAGCATAGGAAGTCAGCTCGTCAGCTTCGCCATAGAGCACCTGCGTGGGGGCGCGCCAGCGGAACGGATGCTCCCGCACCCAGCAGAGATACGGCCACGAAAGCGTCTCCCCGAAAGTTGTGGGGATCTCCCCTGCCGCTTGCAGCTGCTCTTCGGTCACGTTGGCCTGCTGCATCATCCTGCCGATGAGGTCTTCCATATCCACGATGGGCGAAACAAAGAGCGCACGGCGCAGTGCCTTCTCCTGTAACGCCAGCATGGAGAACCACGCGCCGATGCTCGTGGCCCGCAGCGAGACCTGCCGCCAGTGCACTCTTGCATACTGATCCATAAATTGCAGCTCCGGAACGACCACCCATGGCAGGAGCCGTTCCGGGCCGTTCTTCCGCTCGCCATGTTCGGGCAGGTCGATGGCCAGCACCTGATAACCTGCCGGGCAGGCCTGCTCTGCAAATGCAAGGGCTTCCTCTTTGCTACCCATTTTTCCGTGGACGTAGAGATACACCTTGCGGGAAGGCTCGCCGATGAGGAGCGCGGGGATGCCCTTCAGGGTAATGCGTTCTGTTTTCATAGCATCTTCACCATCATGATCTCGTCGCGGTAAGTTCCATCCTTGAGTTTGAAGGCACGGGGCTGGATGCCGCAGCGTTCAAAGCCAAACTTTTCATAGAGGTGGATGGCACGGGTGTTATCGCTGTACACCCCCAGTTCCAGCTGTTCGAAGCCATTGGTGCGGGTCTGGTCAATGGCCAGCTGCATCAGATAACTGCCCAGACCGCAGCCCCAATACTCTTTCCGGACAGAGATGCCCATTACGGCACAATGGCGATACTTGATGTGCGGCCGCACCTGTGCCACACCAAACTCTCCCACCAGCTTTTCTCCGGCAAAAGCACCGACCTCAAAATTCAGCGCGCTGGCTTCAGAGCCTGCCAGCCCCTTTTGCAGCGTTTCCAGATTCGCGCCTTCTTCCGGGTAGCGCGCCATAAAATGGGTTTCGCGGTAGGTTGCAAGGCGGAATGCGTTGAGCGCTTCGGCGTCGTCTGCGCACAGACTGCGCACCGTCAGCATTTCTCCGTTGGGCAGTTGGAACGCACACGGGACGATCTTCATGGTCAGCACTTCTTTCTGTTTGGAATGGGTCTATCATAACATCTTCGGTCAGGTTTTACAACCCCGGAACGCAAAAAAGGAGCCGCAGCACCCTATGACAGGCACTGCGGCTCCCATTTTCAGCTTGGAAGCTTGAATTACTTCACCATGCTTGCGACTTCAGCAGCGAAGTCGTCAGCGCGCTTCTCCAGGCCCTCGCCCTTCTGGAAGCGGGTGAACTTGACGATCTTGATGTCGCCGCCCAGGTCCTTAGCGACCTTAGCGGTGTACTGAGCAACAGACAGGTCGCCGTCCTTGACGAACTCCTGATCGACCAGGCAATTCTCCTTGAAGAACTTCTTGATCTTGCCCTCGATCATCTTCTGCTTGACTGCATCCGGCTTGTTGGCGGTCTTCGGATCGCCAGCCATCTGAGCGAGCATGATCTCCTTCTCCTTGGCCACGACCTCAGCAGGGACAGAAGCCTCGTCCACATAGCTGGGGTTTGCAGCAGCGACCTGCATGGCGATGTCCTTGCCGTAAGCAACGAACTCGTCCTTTGCGTCGATGCCGTTGGTGGTCTCGAAGTTGACCAGGATGCCGTGGGTGCCGCCGCCGTGGACGTATGCAGAGCAGACGCCCTCGTAACGGACGAAACGACGGACCTTGATGTTCTCCTTGATGACCAGGATCAGGTTCTTCAGAGCCTCGTCCACGGTCTCGCCGGACTCGGTCTTGCAAGCCATCAGAGCCTCAACGTCAGCAGGGTTCTGCTTCATGATGACCTGAGTTGCCTCCTTGACGAAAGCAACGAACTTGTCGTTCTTGGCAACGAAGTCGGTCTCAGCGTTGACTTCGATGACAACACCGACCTTGCACTGCGGGCAGTAATCCGCGTAGACCATGCCCTCAGCAGCGGTACGGCTTGCCTTCTTTGCAGCGGTAGCCAGACCACGCTCACGCAGGATCTCGATTGCCTTCTCGAAGTTGC
>ENA-UONV01003290-UONV01003290.1-human-gut-metagenome-genome-assembly--contig:-CS4-NODE-3290-length-11019-cov-6.051532_pt1 | contig 11019 bp, 6 predicted proteins | sample MGYA00242461_ERZ724008 | MGnify/ENA metagenome assembly ERZ724008 | reverse complement strand
CTTCAACGTTACTCTCGTCAGACTTTACCTGCGTCTCTTCAACGGTATTATCATCTGCTCTTGCAGTAAATGACATTGGATTTACCAATGTAAATACCATCATAAGAGCGAGGAAACCGCTAAACAACCGTTTCTTCATGTCCTTTTTTCTCCTTGTCTCCATTTGTTATAGTTTTGTCAATGTACAAAACAAAATACATGGTAACATACTTTTTTCATTATGGCAAGTTGCTAACATATTAAAGTGGTAGCACGCAGAACCATGTACTTAAAAAAATACAAGCGGACAGCCCTTCCGCTTGTATTTTTATTATTTTTTATTTGTTTAGTTAAAATTTCAAATTATTTTCCTAAGAAAATATTAAATCCCGTTTCCCGCATTATATCCGCTTCGTATAGCTGCCGATATATCTGCCGTCCTCTCACCGCTGCAATCACCCGCAAGCACATACGGAACAGTAATACCTGATACATCGAAAACATTCTTCTTGGAACCGAGAGCATTTACTATCGTATCTGCCTTGATTATCACCTCTGAACCATCCTGTGTATTTATGGCATTTATCGTATTGTCCTTTATGGAATTTACTTTTGTATTTACATACTGCTTCACATTATGAGCCATAAAATCCTTCGTTATCAGAGGCATAACTGTCGATGACTCACCTGACGCAATCTTATCCATCATCTCGACAATGCTTACGTCAAGCCCCTTCTGCGCAAGATACTCAGCAGTCTCAGTACCTACAAGACCACCGCCAAGAACTGCACAGGTTCCCGAAACCTCAAGCCCGTTAAGCACATCCCAGGATGATACAACTCTGTCCGAATCAACCGGCATAGGTAAATCCATGTTGTGGGCTCCGACAGCAATTATAACCTTGTCAAAACCATTAAGCTCTGCCGCTGATACCTCTGTATTAAGCTTAATATCTACGTTAAGCGAAGGCAGAATATTCTTATAGTACTCAACCGACCTTAAAATCTCGCTCTTTCTCGGAGGCACTGCGGCAATGTTAATCTGTCCGCCGATTCTGCCGCTCTTTTCAAATACCGTTACGCTGTGTCCTCGCTTTGCCGCAACTCTGGCAGCCTCAAGACCTGCTATTCCGGCACCTACCACAGCAACCTTCTTCACACTCTCGGAAGGCTTAATTGAAACTGCCGCCTCATTTCCGTTCTCTGCATTGAGCACACAGGATATATATCTGCGTCCCTGAATGGCATCTACACAGCCCTTGTTACAGTTGAGGCATTCACGGATACACTCACCCGTCGCCGCCTTATTTGCAATGTCAGGGTCAGTCAAAAGTGAACGTCCGTATGCAATTATATCTGCATCTCCATCCTCAAGTATCTTCTCACCTGCAGCAACCGATACCACACGTCCTACCGTGGCAACAGGTATCGAGACAACCTTCTTTACACGGCTTGCAACAGGAAGAGTCCAGTTGTATGGCACATCTCCCATAGGCGGTATGGTATCGCCCATGTTTCCTGTGTGGTTCGCCTGCGCCACCTGTATCATGTCAACTCCCGCTTTCTCAAGAAGCTTTGCAAACTCAACACCCTCGTCTGCCTCTAAGCCGCCCTTTCCGCGCAGGGTACCATCAGGGTTCACGGTTATAATAGGAAGCTTGTACTCAATCATAAGCTCAGGTGCAGCCTCCTTGATAGCCTTAACAACCTCAAGTGCATAGCGCACTCTGTTCTCAAAGCTTCCGCCATACTCATCTGTTCTGTGATTTAACACCTTAGAGCAGAGCGAACCGACAAGGCGGTCTCCGTGTACCTCTATCGCGTCTATGCCCGCCTGCGCCGCTCTCTTAGCACACGCCGCAATGCTGTCCTTAATCTGCCCGAGCTGTTCAACACTTGCCTCGCTCACAAAATGCTGCATGTCATGATGAAGCTTCGCATAGGCATCCTTGGTAAGCTGCTCCGCAAGCTGTGTCTGCTTAGCTGCCTCATCAGTATTTCCATCAGCCTGTGCCTTAGCTGCCGCCTGTCTTGCCATTCCTGCCTGCATAATCATTCTGCCCACACCCGGCACATCATACTCAGGGTGGAATAACTGTAATGCCACCTTGCAGTCATACGCGTGGAGTGTGTCGGCAAGCTTCTTATACACAGGTATCTGGCTGTCATCATAGAGCTTCGGCGTAGGTGAGGCCGTTCTCACAGGAGCCACGTCCCCTATCACAACGTATGCCGTTCCTCCCTTTGCAAGCCTCTCGTAAAAGCTTAAGCTTCTATCACCGATGGAACCATCCCTTTCCTCATATCCAGTTGTGAGCGGCGGAAACATGATTCTGTTCTTAAATGTAAGCTTTCCTACCTTAATCGGTTCTAATAATCTGTTGTCCATACATAATTCTCCTTTAAAAAATTTTTCAATAAACAGAATTGCTTAATTTTACTATAATATACCGCGAACATCTGAAAACATATCCGGCTGACTGCTTACAACGACCTTGCAAGCTGATAAGCCCCGCTTATTGCGTCCTTAAGATTTCCTATCTTATCACAGTCTCCGATATAGTGCGCGTTCTCGTACTCCACCTTAGTCGGTGTGTAGCCGACGGCAAATACCAGCGTGTCGGCATCTTTTATCGTGTGCTCCTCACCGTCCTGCTCGTAGGTGATGGTGCTCTCATCCACCTTCTTAACCTGGGCATTGAGCAGAAGCTTCACACCTTTACTCATAAGACGCTGCGTAAGACGGCTCTTGGCCGCTCCGCCCTCACCTGTCATAAGCGAACCTGTCATCTCGATAACTGTCACATCCCTGTTGGCAGGGAAAAGGTCATTAACCAGCGGTGCAAGGTAGTCTGCAGTCTCACAGCCAACCGAACCACCGCCGAGAATGACTATCTTCCTGCCCGGGAACTTTCTTCCCGAGAGGATATCGTCCGCCGTCATCGTCTGCTTAAACTGCTTAAAGACCTCTATCTCCTTAGGCTTCGCACCTGTCGAGCATATAATCTCGTAGTCCTTAAACTCATCCTCAAGCATCTGAGGTGTCACCTCACAGCCCGTTCTCACATCAATTCCTTCATTATTCAGACGCCGTGCCATGAACTTTATGACCTTGCATAGCTCCTGCTTGCTGATAGGCACAGCTGCAAGTCTTAACAGTCCGCCAAGCTCGTTCTCCTTCTCGCAGAGTACAACCTCGTGTCCACGCTTCTTCGCTACATAGGCTGCCTCCATTCCGGCAGGACCTCCTCCGATGACAAGAACCTTCTTCTTTACATCAGCCTCATCAATATCATTCGTCTCGACAGACGGATTCACCGTACACGCTATAGGCTTGCCGAACATTATTCCCGTGAGGCATCTTCCGCAGCCGATACATGGGCGTATATCGTCCGTCCTTCCCTCGCGCGCCTTATTGGCAAATTCACTGTCGCACAGATTAGCCCTGCCTATCATGCAGATATCCGCCTTCCCATCTGCGATAAGCTCCTCTGCAATCCACGGTTCATTTATTCTAGCAACCGTGGCAACAGGAATATGTACATGCTTTCTTATCTCCTCGCTCGCATGTGCATGAGGTGCAGGTGATGTTCCCGGTGCCGGCATAGAGCTTCCTCTCTTTATAGTATTACCGCCCGATACATGCAGGAAATCAACGCCCTCCTTCTCAAGCTGCTTCGACACATATATCATGTCATTCAGTGTGAGACCGCCCTCACTGTACTCATCTCCGGATATGCGGACATCGATTATAAAATCATCCCCGCACTGCTTTCTGACCTCCCTTATAACCTCCAGGGTAAGCCTGAGTCTTCCGTTAATGTCACCACCATACTCATCCGTTCTCTTATTATAAAGCGGTGTCAGAAATCCGCCCAGCAGACCATGCGCATGTGCACACTGGATTTCCACTCCGTCTCCGCCAGCTTTCTTAAACCTGAGCGCCGCCTCGCCGAACTGCCTTACCAGCACATGCAGCTCCTCAACCGTGACAGCCCTCGGTGCCGACTTCGCATAATAAGGTCCCACATTCGACGGAGCTATAAGCTGTGGTGTCCCCGGAACAGGAAACGCCATATACGCAGGGTGGAAAAGCTGCGAGAGTATCTTCGTGTCGTACTTATGCACAGCGTCCACAAGCTTCTTCCAGCCGGGGATATACGAGTCATCGTATATAGACATATCCCCCGGAAGATAGGTGTAGGTCGGCTCAACCGTCGTAACCTCTGTCACGATAAGCCCGACACCTCCCCTTGCCCTGTTGGAGTAATGCTCTACAAGCGCGTCCGTCACATAGCCCTTATCCGCCAGATTAGTGGACAGCGGCGGCATAAAAATTCTGTTCTTCACAGTCGTTTTACCTATCTGAATGGGTTCAAACAGGTGTGGAAAATTTTTCATATAGGTTCCTCCAATCATGTATATTCTGCCTAAAAAACATACTTATATTATAACATTTTTGTGCTGATTTTACAATTAACAAAGTATAAAGTTTTTCACATTATACCTTCGGACATAACCTGTAATAATCAAATGCATTAACCTCCGCTTTCTCCTCTGCCGCAATCATTTTTTCTTCCTTTCAAACGCATGTACCCAGTCGGATTTTAACAGGAACAGCGTAAAAACAATCGTACTGAGCGACCATGTAAGTGGATATGCCCATGAAATAACAGAAAAATCCGGTATGAAGTGAAGTGTTGTTGTGACATAGATAATACGTACACCGCACCAGAAGGCTAACATTGTTATCATCGGCACTATCGACTTGCCGCAGCCTCTCAGCACTCCGGCTGCACAATGTGAGAACGCAAGCAGGCAGAAGAACAGGCTGATTCTTCTCGCATGTCCCCGCCCTATCATAACCGCTTCATCCACATCGACAAAGAATCTTAACAGCTGCGGTGCAAACAGAAATACAATCACTCCTATAAGTTCTGCTAACGCAACTCCCGATACTATTCCAAATGCCGCCCCTTTCTTTGCCCTGTCATATTTCTTTGCTCCAAGGTTCTGTCCAATAAATGTAGGAAGTGAAATCGACATGCTTGTTATAGGAAGGAAGGCAAACCCCTCTATCTTACTGTATGCTCCGACACCCGACATCGCATACGAACCAAATGAATTGATGTTAGTCTGTACCACCATATTTCCTATACTTATAACTGAGTTCTGGACACCGTTCGGAAGTCCCTGAACTATAACTTCTTTCATGTACTCCGGGTAATACCTAAGCAGGCTGAGCTTAAGCTTTCCTACTCCATCGACCCTGCACATTCTTATTATACATAATACTGCGCTGATTCCCTGTGCTATAACAGTTGCAACTCCTGCGCCTGCAACTCCGAAGTCCAGAACAGCTACAAACAACAGGTCAAGAATAACATTCACTATCGAGGACAGCACAAGATAATACAGCGGATGTATGCTGTCTCCGAGTGCACGCATGATTGCCATTCCGATATTGTACATGATTATCGTGGAGACACCTGCAAAATATATTCTGAGATATGTAACTGCCTCCGGCATAACCTCATCCGGTGTCTTCATCACCGTGAGAAGCCACGGTGCCATCAGAAGCCCGACCACAGTTGCAAGTATAGAAGCAATAATTCCGAAAAGAAAATTCGTGTGAACCGCTTTTTCAACCGCTTCATAATTTTTCGCTCCATAGTACTTCGATATTACAACTCCTCCGCCGGTGGCAACACCATTAAAAAACCCTATAATCAGAAAAGTCATGCTTCCTGTTGAACTAACCGCAGCAAACGCATTGTTGTTCGCAAAATTTCCTACAACCCACGCATCCGCCACATTATAGAGCTGCTGTAACAGCTGCCCAAGAAAAAGCGGAATCGCAAATGCCAGTATCCCCCTTCCTATTGGTCCTGTAGTTAAATCCTTACCACTGCTTACCTTTGCCTTACCCATAATCCACCTCTTTAACTGTTGTCCTTTTATTTATTACTATAAGCACAATAAAAGTGCTCCCTATTCAGGAACACTTTTATTGACATATAATCTGCATAAACATATTAAGTTCGTTTTTATTCCGAGCTATTTATAATTATATAACACAACCGAGGTGAAATGCAATTCAAAAATCACTTTTTAAATAGGAAACACAGTTATATACCGGAACATCAAAACAAAATGACATATGCTTCCGCCCATTACAAAGAGGTGGAATATCTCATGTGAACCGAAGCTGCTGTGTCTGGCATTAAAGCCCTGTGCCTTCAGCGCATATATAACACCGCCTATTGTATATATAAGCCCACCTGATAAAAGCCAATAGAATGCCGGTCCCGAAAGTGCATTGTAAATCTTAGAGAATGCAAGCAGGCACACCCATCCCATTGCGATATACAATATTGAAGAAAACCACTTAGGACATGTAATCCAGCATAGCTTGATTACTATTCCCGCAATTGCAATTCCCCATACAAGTGCCAGCATCACATAGCCGGTCGTGCCATTCAGAACCACAAGGCATATCGGTGTGTAGGAGCCTGCAATAAGTACAAAAATCATCATGTGGTCAATCTTTCTCAGAATAGTCTGAACTCTTTGCGAGCCCCTGATTGAATGATATGTCGCGCTTGCTCCGTAAAGCAGTATCATGCTCAAGGCAAATATTCCAAGAGCTGCGAAATGTATTCTATCCGGTGCTTTGGCAGCCTTTATCAGAAGCGGCACCGCAGCAAGCATCGCCATGAGCATGCCGATAAAATGTGTAATTGCACTCCAGGGATCCTTAAGTCCTCTCTCCTCAGTGTTTACATGTAATCCATTCATATAAGCTTCTCCTTTCTTACTCCCGGTATTCATAGTTAATTGCGAAACTCAGTGTATTGCAGCCGGACGTTGTACAATTTTACTAGTACCCTTCCAGACACGTTCTCACTCCTTGAAAGCCGTAGCGGTGCATAAGCGGCTAAAATACAGCCGCTAAACACCGACGGCGTTCAAAAGGTCCGGCAGTGTACTAGTAAAATTGCACAACTGTTTATTGGCAAAAATGAGTTTCGCAAACGCTTACCCCTGATATTCATGCCTGCAATTGAGTCCACATATGCAACAGCCGGACATTGCTTAATATTAAAGCGTTACTACCCGCTTCAGCATTTACCGGGTATAATCCGATATGATTATTACAAGTTACGGTTTTATATATTTTATCATGTAGTTTTAATTACTACTTGTTGTGTATTGAAATACTATCATACATTTTCTATTAATGCAATAGTTTTTTTATGGAAAATATACTGCACAGGACGTAAAAGAGCAGCCGGTCGCAATCAACCTGCTGCTCTTTTAAGAAATAAATTTTTATCGATGCTTTTTACTGTATTTTTTATATCATGCCATATCAGCATTACATATCAGCTTCACACACCCAGCAGCTCCATAAGCTCATCCCTGCTCATGCTGCTCATTCCGACATTGTCACCGCTTATAATACTGTCTGCAAGATCACGCTTGCTATCCTGAAGCTTCAGAATCTTCTCCTCAATCGTGTTCTTGACAACCATCTTATACACTGTTACCTTCTTTGTCTGTCCTATTCTGTGCGCTCTGTCCGTTGCCTGATTCTGCACCGCAACATTCCACCATGGATCATAATGGATAACCATATCCGCACCTATGAGGTTGAGTCCAACACCGCCTGCTTTCAGTGAGATAAGGAATACAGGTACAGTTCCTTCATTGAACTGCTTGACAAGCTCCATTCTTTTCTGCTTGGATGTCTCGCCTGTTATCTTATAATACTCTATATTTTCCGCGTCAAGACGCTTTTCAAGCAGTTCAAGCATACTCGTAAACTGTGAAAATAAAAGCATTCTGTGTCCGCCATCAATGGCGCTCTGTATCAGCTCCATGCACGAATCCAGCTTTGCAGAGCTTCCATCGTAATTGTCATAGCAAAGTCTCGGATCACAGCACACCTGACGAAGCCTTGTAAGCTCCGCAAGAATTTCTATTTTCTTTTTGTTGAAATCCTTGTCATCCGATGAGGCAAGCTCATTCTTCATGTGAAGAACCTGTGCATCATAGAGCTTCTGCTGCTTCTCGTCGAACTTTACTACCCTGTTCTCCTCAAGCTTCTCCGGAAGGTCCTTAAGAACATCCTTTTTAAGGCGGCGCAGTATGAACGGTCTGACCATCTTCTGAAGTCTGGCCATAGCCTCCTCATCCTGATATTTTACAATAGGTGTCTCAAATTCGTTCTTAAATACATCATAACCATACAGAAATCCCGGCATAAGGTAATCAAATATGCTCCACAGCTCACTAAGTCTGTTCTCAATAGGAGTTCCCGTCAGTGCGAACTTAGCCTTGCTTCTTATAAGCTTTACAGCCTTTGCTGCCGCTGTGGTCTGGTTTTTGATGTACTGTGCCTCATCTATTATCTCATATTCAAAAACCTTTCCATCGTAAAGGTTGATATCCCTCTTTAACAGGTCATAGGAAGTTACAAGCACATCCACATTCTGTGCCTCATATTCCTCTATAATGTGTGTCCTGTCCTCCTGCTTACCGGTTACAGTCACGACCTTCAGCGAAGGAGCGAATTTTGCAAGCTCATCTCCCCAATTGAACACAAGGGACGCCGGAGAAATGACTATCGACGTTCCACTTCTTCCCTCCTCCTTGGCAGACATAAGCACCGCTATGGTCTGAAGGGTCTTTCCAAGTCCCATATCATCAGCCAGGATACCACCAAAGCCGTTAGCCTCAAGTGTCCTTATCCAACGGAAACCTGTTTTCTGGTACCTTCTGAGCGTGGCACTGATTCCCTCGGGTATATTATAATCCGCGTCATTAACTGTCTTCATGTTCTTCACTATCTCGCGGAATACCTTATCCCTTGTGTTGTAGACCTCCTCATGTTCCTCAAGCATCTTGTCAAGATACAGTGTACGGTACATAGGAAGGTGCATTTTCCCCTTCACAAAATCCTTCGGTGATAGCTTCATGGTCTCCATCATCTCAAATAACATCTGGAGGGATTCCTCATTGAGGTCTATGTACTCACCCGACTTAAAGCGATAGTACCTCTGATGGCTCTTATAATGTTTAAGAAGCTCCGCAAGTTCGTCCTGTGAAAGCTCGTCAGTGGATACATCAAGATCCAGGAGTCCACTCGACACGCTCACACCAACACTTACCTTGGCACGTCTAACCACATTAACACTCTTAAAACGCTTGGTGCAGAACACATCACCTATCGTGGCAAGCTCCTCAACTCCATGTGTCACCACCTCGAATATCTTCTCCTCGTTGCCGCCGCAGAATACAACATCCCTATCCGGGTCACATTCAGGAAAAAGGCTCTCAAGCACCGTAAGAATCTGTTTTTCTCTTGCCCCCTGTCTGAACGAATCAAGCAGTACTCTGCTCGTGCGTAACTGGTCAAGGCATGAAAACTCCTTATCCCCATACCTGACAACCGCCTTACACGTCACATCACCATCCGGCGCATCAAGATAAAATGCAAATCTGGCAACAGGTGCAAGGTACTGGTCTATCACATCAACATCCGTCTCAACTACATCAATATAATCACGGATTTCAGGAAGTACACTGTAATAAAAATCAGACAGGCTTTTCCTTCCCACACTTATGCTGAAGTGTCCCTCATCCGCCTGAGCAAAGAATGGCTTGAGCTTGTCATAAAATTCCTCACTCATCCTCGATATGCTCTTAGACATACTGTCAACGTAATACGTTGCCCTTGTTCCACAGCATATATACGGAAGCATAATTGAGACATGTATTCCGTCGAATGTGCTTCCATACATCTTAGGCTTAACATTCATTGTCAGCTTAGGGTTCTCATCCGCAAAATGATACATGGCCGCTTTGCTGTGTTCATCCTTGTCCTCATAGCTGATTAGCGTACTGCCTGCGATTTCAAAAAGCCTGTCCATTCTCCAGCCATATAGCTCTATGCTGTCTACCTTCTTGCTGCCGCTTCTGCCCCATGTGACATCCATTATCCTTTCGCGGAGCCTCTTCTCCTCATCAGCCGCGTCATTTATAAAGTTAATCCACTTGCGTCCCGATTCCGTAAAATTTTCAAGCCTGTGATTTATCACCGTATCAGAACCGTATGTATCGCTCGCACTGTTTCTCACATTCTCAACAAATTTTGCAAGATCTTTAACCACGAACATTCTGCTCATTCCAATTTTAAAGGATAGCGATAACATGTTATCTTTCCTGATAATTCGCGGTTCAAGCATAACCGTACCATCGGCAGCACGGTTATCCGCGATAACCCTGGACTCAAGCTTTGAACTGTACTCACTCAGGATCTGTTTAGCCCACACATCGGTGGCATCCCCGATTTCGTGTTTCCCGGTGTAATCCTCCACTATATCAAGCAGACCTGATACATACTTACATATATTTTTTGAATAGTAAAAATAATAACCGGAACATGCCTCACAGGAACATGAGACATTCAGCAACGAAGTCCTGTCTATGGTAACGCTCACGGGAAAAGAAGCCTCCCTGCCGTATCTTACCGAATGACCTGTACCTGAGAACCTGCAGGCATACCCATCGGCGTCTGCCAAAAATCCGCCCGAAACCTTTTCAAGGGTTATCTGTCTATCGCGCACCAATTGCTCTCCCTCTTTTTTTATCTTTCGCTGTATCTTAAGGTTTTTCTTTATCTCAGCCACATTGAAATAACTGTACGCCTCATTGATACGGCTTCCAAAGCCCTCGTCTTCGTTCTGTTCCTGTCTGGAAATAACCTCATCATACACCTGTTCATTTACGTACAATTCCTTTTTCTTTTCCATGGTATCTCCCTAGCTCCAAAAGTTTTCACATCTACATAATCTTTATCGCATAATTACAGTATATATTTTTAACTTATTGTAATCAACCTAATTAAACAAATTTCCACTCAAATAATTTAAAATACATAAAGCTCTTTCACACTTCGGATATTACAATGATGTTGGGGTCAAAACATGCTCTATAAACTTAGCGTGTATAACGTATTATATTTATGCATATCAC
>ENA-UONV01003288-UONV01003288.1-human-gut-metagenome-genome-assembly--contig:-CS4-NODE-3288-length-11020-cov-8.567168_pt1 | contig 11020 bp, 8 predicted proteins | sample MGYA00242461_ERZ724008 | MGnify/ENA metagenome assembly ERZ724008 | reverse complement strand
CCTCATCTCTTCTTTAAGTATTCTTTGGCTGTGTTGTTTTTGAAAAGGCGGCTTTGTGCCGCCTTTCAGGGAACCCATGCAACTGGGTTCCCTACGGCTCAACAGTCCACCGGACTGTTGAGCCTACCTTCCTAGTTTTTGGGGAGGCAAAAAGGTTTCGTCGTTTGCGAACGACGACCAAAGGCGCTGCCTTTGGAATCCGCCGCCTTTGAAAAAGGCGGGCGAAACTTTATCCGTTTGCTTTACGTTAGCTTTATGTTAATTCTACGCCGTTATTCTTTCTAAAAAGCCAATTTGCTGTGAACAAATTGTAAAATGCAAAAGCACTGCCCGCAAACACAAGCAGTGCTTTTATTGTAACACAGATTAAATTTGTGTCAAGCTTTATCGAACTCAGTCTACGACCTCGTAGCCCTTATCTTCGATAGCTTTCTTGAGCTCGGCATCGGAAATTTCAGCATTGAGCTGAATGACCGCCGTGCCCTTTTCGTGGCTGACTTCTGCAGATGTGACCTGCGGGAACGCCTCCAGACACTTTTTAACAGTGGCTTCGCAATGCGGGCACATCATGCCGTTAATCTTAATTGTTTTTTCCATGGTTTTTGTCTCCTTTACCTCGATGGTTTTCATTTCGGCGGGTTTTGCCGATTTTATTTTTTTATCGTGCTTCGTACTGCGGATGTTCAATAAATTCAGACGAAGCGCGTTTGTGACGACACAAAAGCTTGAAAGGCTCATGGCTGCCGCGCCGAACATGGGGTTCAGCTGCCAGCCGAGCAGGTTAATGAACACGCCTGCCGCGAGCGGGATGCCGATGATGTTATAAATGAACGCCCAGAACAGGTTTTCGTGGATATTGCGCAGTGTGGCGCGGCTTAAACGGATGCCCGCAGGAACATCGGACAGGCGGCTTTTCATGAGCACGACATCCGCAGCGTCGATGGCGATATCCGTACCGGCGCCGATAGCGACACCGATGTCGGCTCTGGTAAGCGCGGGCGCGTCGTTGATGCCGTCGCCGACCATCATGACTTCGCCCTGCTCTCTGAGCTTGCGGATGACGTTTTCCTTGCCGTCCGGCAGGACGCCAGCGATGACTTCATTAACACCTGCCTGTCGGCCGATGGCCTCTGCGGTGCGGGCGTTATCGCCGGTGAGCATGACGACGTGAATGCCCATGTTCTGCAATTCGCGGATGGCCTGCGGGCTGTCTTCCTTGATGACATCCGCCACGGCGATAACGCCGATAAGCTTACCGCCCCTGCTGAAATACAGCGGGGTTTTGCCGGACTGTGCGAGGGCTTCGGCCTTTTCTTTAAAATCTACGGGGACATCTGCCTGCGTGGAGATGAACTTCAGGTTGCCGCCTGCGAGAACTTCGCCGTTCAGGGCAGTGGTGAGGCCATTGCCGGGCTTTGCCATGAAGTCTGTGACTTCTTTTGCCTGCACGCCGATCTCCTCAGCGCGCGCCATGATGGCTTTGGCGAGCGGGTGCTCGCTCTTTTTCTCGAGCGCACTTGCGGCTTCCAGAAGGTTTTTTTCGGTGATGCCCGGGGCGGGTAAAATATCCGTGACGCGGGGCTCGCCGCTTGTGATGGTGCCGGTTTTATCGAGTGCGACGATCTGCACCTTGCCGGTTTTTTCGAGCGAAACGGCAGTTTTGAACAGGATGCCGTTTTTCGCGCCCATGCCGCTGCCGACCATGATGGCGACCGGCGTCGCGAGGCCAAGTGCGCACGGGCAGCTGATGACGAGCACGGAAATGCCGCGCGCGAGCGCGTAGCCGAACGTCTGCCCAACGAGCATCCAGACGATGAACGTAACAACAGCGATGCAGATGACGGTCGGGACGAACACGCCGGAAACCTTATCGGCGATCTTCGCAATCGGCGCTTTCGTGGCAGCGGCATCACTGACCATGCGGATAATCTGGGAAAGCGTGGTATCTTCTCCGACGCGCGTTGCTTCGCAGCGCAGGAAGCCGGACTGGTTCACGGTTGCGGCGGAAACAGCATCGCCCACGGCCTTATCGACCGGAATGCTCTCGCCGGTGAGGGCGGATTCATTGACGGCGCTGGCGCCTTCCAAGATAATGCCGTCTACGGGAATATTCTCACCGGGGCGCACGACAAACACATCGCCGCGGCGAACCTCGGAAACGGGCACGGTGACCTCTTGACCGTCCCGCACGAGCACGGCGGTTTTCGGCGCGAGGTTCATGAGACCCTTTAAGGCATCGGTCGTGCGGCCTTTGGAGCGCGCTTCCAGCATTTTACCGACCGTGATGAGCGTTAAGATCATGGCGGAAGACTCGAAGTAGAACTCGTGCATGTAGCCCATGACGACGGCCATATCGCCGCGCATCTGGGCATCTGTCATGGCGAACAGCGCGTAGGTGCTGTACAGGAACGACGCGCTCGAGCCGAGCGCCACAAGGGTATCCATATTCGGTGCGCGGTGGATGAGCCCCTTAAACCCGCTGATGAAGAACTTCTGGTTGATGACCATGATGATGACGGTGAGGAGCAACTGGATGAGGCCCATCGCGACGTGGTTGTCTTTGAGAAAATTCGGCAGCGGCCAGCCCCACATCATATGCCCCATGGAGATGTACATGAGGACAGCCAAAAAGCCGACGGACGCAATGAGGCGCTTTTTGAGCTTTGGAGTTTCGCGGTCCTTTAGGGCATCTTCTGCAGCAACGTTGGGGCTTGTGCTATTCTGCGCCGCACCTTTTTTGGACGCGCCGTAACCGGCATCTTCCACGGCCTTGATGATGCTTTCCGGCGAAGCCGTGCCCTCAATGCCCATGGAGTTCGTGAGCAGGCTGACTGAGCAGGACGTAACGCCCGGCACCCTGCTGACCGCTTTTTCCACACGGGTGCTGCACGCCGCGCAGCTCATACCCGTGACGTTATACTGTTCCATTTTCTTCCCTTCCTTTCATAAAAATGCGCCGAAAATTATCGCATCAGCTTTTGCAGTGTGACGACAAGCTCATCGATGACTTCATCGTTTCCTGCGCGGATGTCGTCCGCTACACAAGTCTTGATGTGGTTTGCGAGCAGCTCTTTCGTAAATGCGTTGAGCGCCGCGTTGGCTGCCGCGACCTGCACGAGGATGTCCGGGCAGTAGGCGCTTTTCTCCACCATGCCGCGAATGCCGCGGATCTGCCCTTCGATGCGGTTTAATCTGTGGATGAGTTTTTTGTACTCCTCATCGGAGCGGTGCTTTGTTTTATGACAGCCGCAGCACTTCTCTTCGGTTTTTTCTTCGGTGCAGTCTGTGCACGCTTCCGTATCGGTTGCATTGCTTTTGCAGCAAGCGTACAGCTCTTTTTCTTCTGTATGTTCCAACGGAATTCTCCTTTCCGATTTCGCTTTATATACCCCATTGGGGTATCTTGATTATATACCTATATAGGGTATATTGTCAACTCTTATTTTAGCTTTTTTTCAAAAATATTCTGCCCGGATTTTTGACCTGCGTTTAAAGTAAAAAGCACCGCTTGGCTTTTGGCTCAAAACGGTGCTTTGGGTGTTAATCTTAGCTTGACTTACGCTTCGTATTCCATTTTCTCCGGCGTCCAGTCCTTGAGGACCTCGAGCATATCGACGGCAGTCTCTTTGGCGCCCTTGAGGTCGTGCTCTTTGTAGTTGCCGCACTCTTCGCGGCGGCTGCCGGGAATCTCGCCCTCAAAATCGCGGATGAACGCGAAGGATTCCTGCACGAGATGCAGGGCATCTAGGCGGCTCACGTTGTCACGCAGGAGGAAATAGAAGCCCGTGCGGCAGCCCATGGGGCCAACGTAGATGACGGAATCGGACAACGCGGAGTTGCGCGCATACGTGGCGAAAAGATGCTCGAACGTGTGGAGCGCGCCGTTTGAGAGGTAATCTCCGGCGTTCGGCACCTTCATGCGCAAGTCGTAGGTTACAACGTCGCCGTCGATGCGGGAAACGTACATGCCTTTTTTGAGCTTATCATGATTGACGGAAAAGCTGGCGATTTTTTTCATACTCTATCATCACTTTCTTCTATAATTTCGGGAATTTCTTAGAGTATACCACGCTTTTCTTTGAATTTCAATTCCGTCTTATTTTTCGACGGTGATGGCTTTCGGCTCGTAACCGGCGTGCCAGACGGTCTGCTTCAAAACGACTTCTTCGACGGGCTTCTTTGTGTAGATACGAGCGAATTTGCCGGCGAGGTCGACCTTTGCCATGCAGTCCGGCTGCTCGTTGAACGCGTTTTCAATGCGCATGGCGCAGTTTTTGCAGTGCATGCCCTCGATGTCCATGCGGTAAACATGGTCGTAGTCGTTCACGTTCGTATCCTGCGGCTTGACGTGCTTCACTTCATCGCCGCCACCGCCACAGCAGCCGTTCTTCAATTTTTTGCGATAGCTGATGACCGCAAAAATACAAATAGCCGCAATCACCACACAGATGATGATCGTAGCAGGGCTGATGTCCGTGCCGGTCACATTCAAAATATATGTACGCATTTAAACCGCTTCCTTTTGTGAAAATAGTTCTTGTGAAAGAAGACTCTCATATACCCTTTGGGGGTATCTTGATTATATACCTCGACAATATAAAATGTCAAGAGAAAAGTTAGCGATTTCTAACTTATTTTAAATTCCTGCGTTGCTGCGCGTGTGGAAAAATAGAAAATGCCGCTCGGCACTGTTTGAAACACAGCTGCCGGGCGGCGTTTTCGTTTACTTTTTACGGTTTCGCGTTCCAGAGGGTAACTTTCCCGGTTTCGCGGGTCTTGTTCATATCGATGATGCGCTGGTTCGACGAACCGCGAAAGCGCAGGGAAATGTCTTTGAGTTCATCGACGAATGCGCCGTCGACGAGCACGTCGAGCAAGGACAGGAATTCGCCCGTGACCTCGCAGCGGTTGCGGCCGCCGTCTTTCAGCATATTGGTCTCCAGGGTGGAGCCGGAATAGCACCAGATGTCCTTTTCGGGGTATAGCTTGCGAACGCGGTGCAGAAACGGCACCAAAGCGCGTTGATTCTGCGGCTCCATGGGCTCGCCGCCGAGCAAAGTTAAACCGTTGATGAAACCGGGTGCAAGGGCTGCGAGCACCTCGTCTTCCGTTTCTTTTGTAAACGGCTTGCCGTAGTTGAAATCCCACGTTTCGGCGTTGAAGCAGTTTTTGCAGTGGCGCGTGCAGCCAGAGACGAACAGCGTGACGCGCACGCCGATGCCGTTTGCGATGTCGGTTTTTTTGATCTCACCGTAATTCATGATGGTTTCCTCTATTCATGAAATACCGCACAAAGCGCCTGCCCTGTGCGGTACTGTTTATTCTTGATTTTGACTTAATTACAAGTGCAGCACGCGCTCTTTGATTTCGGCGGTACGGCCCTGGTTCCAGAACTGGGTGCCGATGTAACCGCAGGTGCGGCGGGCGACGTTCATGGTATCTTGGTCGCGGTTGCCGCAGTTCGGGCACTCCCAGACGAGCTTGCCGTCATCCTCGACGATCTGAATCTCACCGTCGTAGCCGCACTTCTGGCAATAATCGCTCTTGGTGTTGAGCTCGGCGTACATGATGTTATCGTAGATATAGCGGATGATCTGCAGGACGGCTTCGAGGTTATTCTGCATGTTCGGGACCTCGACATAGCTGATCGCACCGCCGGTGGAAAGCGCCTGGAACTGCGACTCAAAGCGGAGCTTTTCAAACGCGTCAATATGCTCGGTAACGTGGACGTGGTAGCTGTTTGTGATATACGGCTTATCCGTGACGCCCGGGATGATGCCGAAGCGGCGCTGGAGGCACTTTGCGAACTTGTACGTGGTGCTCTCGAGCGGCGTGCCGTACAGACCGAAACCGATGGTGGTCTCTGCCTTCCATTTTTCGCACGCAGCGTTCATGTACTTCATGACAGCGAGCGCAAACGGCGTTGCGCTGGGGTCCGTGTGGGATTTGCCCGTCATGTAGCGCACGCACTCGCACAGACCGGCATAGCCGAGCGAAATGGTGGAATAGCCGCCGTAGAGAAGCGCATCGATGGGCTCGCCTTTTTTGAGGCGGGAGATTGCGCCGTACTGCCAGAGGATTGGCGCGGCGTCGGACAAAGTGCCCTTCAAGCGGTTGTGGCGGCACATGAGTGCGCGATAGCACAGGTCGAGGCGCTCATCGAAGACCTTCCAGAATTTTTCCATATCGCCGCCGGAGCTGAGCGCAACATCGACAAGATTCAGTGTGACGACGCCCTGATTGAAGCGGCCGTAGAACTTATAGTTGCCGTTTTCATCCTTCCACGGGCTTAACGCGCTGCGGCAACCCATGACCGGGAAGCAGTTGCCTTCTTTGAGCTCTTTCATCTTCTTTTCGGAGATATAGTCCGGCACCATGCGCTTTGCGGTGCACTTTGCGGCAAGCTCGGTGAGGTAATAGTATTCGCTGCCGGGGGTAATGTTATCCTCCTGCAAAACATAAATGAGCTTCGGGAATGCCGGGGTGACCCACACGCCCTTTTCGTTTTTGACGCCCTCATAGCGCTGGAGCAGCACTTCCTCGATAATCATGGCGAGGTCGCGCTTTTCGCGCTCGTTTTTCGCCTCGTTCAGATACATAAACACGGTGATGAACGGCGCCTGACCGTTCGTCGTCATCAAAGTCACGACCTGATACTGGATGGTCTGCACGCCGCGCTTGATCTCCTCACGCAGACGGCGCTCCACCATTTTGGAGATTTGGGCCTCATCCGGGGAAACGCCAAGCTCGCCGATCTCGACTTCGACCTCACGGCGGATTTTCTCGCGGGAGATCTGCACGAACGGCGCGAGGTGTGCGAGGCTGATGCTCTGACCGCCGTACTGGTTACTTGCAACCTGCGCGACGATTTGCGTGGCGATGTTGCAGGCGGTAGAGAAGCTGTGCGGCTTTTCAATGAGCGTGCCGGTGATGACCGTGCCGTTTTGCAGCATGTCTTCGAGGTTTACAAGGTCGCAGTTGTGCATGTGCTGCGCGAAATAGTCCATATCATGGAAATGGATAATGCCCTGCTCGTGTGCTTCGACGATTTCGCGCGGAAGCAAAATGCGGCGCGTGATGTCTTTGGAGACCTCGCCGGCCATGTAATCGCGCTGGACGCTGTTTACGGTTGGATTTTTATTCGCGTTTTCCTGCTTGACTTCCTCGTTGTTGCACTCGATAAGGCTGAGAATCTGGTTATCGGTGGTATTGGCGCGGCGCGCAAGCGAACGCGTATAGCGGTAACAGATATACTCCTTAGCGACATCGAACGCACCCTGCCCCATGATCTGCTTTTCTACGAGGTCCTGTATTTCTTCCACGGACGCTGCACGCCCCATGGCGACGCACGCTCCTTCGACATTTGCAGCGATTGTGCGAATTTGCTCGTTCGTAAGTCTCTGACGCTCGTCGATCTCTTTATTTGCCTTGGAGACAGCGACGATAATCTTAGTGATATCGAACGCTGCTTCCGAGCCGTTTCTCTTAATGATCTTCATGTTCCTTACCGCTCCTTCATACCGCCCGCGGGAGCTGCATGTTTCCAGCCCCTTTGGTTTTCATAATCAGTTTCCATAATTTTCCTTATATTGAATATTTATGCGTAACCACAAGATATTGTGTTTGATTTTGCGGTTCCTGCCGCAAGCACCCTACCAGTATACACCGAAGTTGGCATCTTGTCGAGTAGTAAATGCGCTTTATTTTAAATTTCTTTTTGTATCCTTTTACCCATTGTGCAATAAAGCGTGAAAGGGCACTGCAGAGCGATGCGGCAAAGCGCGGGTTTGGATGTAAAAAAGGGCGGTCAATGACCGCCCTTGCAGGAACCCATGCAACCGGGTTCCCTACGATTTGAATGTCCCCCGGACATTCAAATCAACTTTCCTGATTTTATGTAGGCAAAGAGGTTTCGCTTTCTGATGAAAGCAACTTAGGGCGCTGCCCTAAGTACCCGCAGTCTTTTGAAAAAGGCTGGCAAAAGCTTTTGACCACCGTTACGGGAAGTTTCTTTTCTTACTCTTCCTCTGCTTTTTCCGGCAGAAGATCTGTCATGCTTTTGAGGCTGATGCCGAGTGTGGACATATTGTGCAGGAGTGCGGAGGTAGTCGGCTGGATGATTCCGCCTACGCCGAGCAGGATAAGCATGAGGTTGAAGCCGACGATGAAACGGTAGTTGCGGTGGATGCGCGCCATGAGCGCAGTGCTGAGCTGACGCAGGGTGACGAGCTCATAGAGATCGCCTGCCGCAACGGTGATGTCCGCGATCTCTCTGGCAATGGCGGCGCCGGTATTGATGGCAACGCCGACGCTTGCCTCGGACAGCGCCGGAGAATCGTTCACGCCGTCGCCGACCATGATAACGGTGCGGCCCATTTCTTTTTCGCGGCGGATGAAGTTCGCCTTATCCTCCGGCAGCACTTCGGCGTAGAACTCGTCCACGCCGACCTCTGCCGCAACGGCTTCGGCGGTCTTGCGGTTATCGCCGGTCATCATGACAACCTTCTTGATGCCGCAAGCGTGCAGAGCGCGGATGGCGTCCTTTGCTTCCTTACGCAGCGGGTCGGAGATACAGATGACGGCTGCGAGCACACCGGAAATGCACAGATAAAGGTGCGAATACTCGGCCGGAAGTGCATTGAACTTCGCTTCTTCGCCCTCCGGGATTACGCAGCCCTCGTCTTCAAAAACGAAGTGCGCGCTGCCGATGATGACCTTTTTGCCCTCCACAGTGCTGGAAATGCCATGCGCGACGACGTATTCCACGCGAGAATGGTACTCTTCGTGGGAGAGGCCGCGGTCCTTGGCTTCAGCCACGACAGCGTTTGCCATGGAGTGCGGGTAATGCTCCTCAAGGCAGGCGGCAAGGCGCAGCATTTCGCTTTCCTCACGGTCGCCAAACGTTTCGATCATGGCGACACGCGGTGTTGCGTACGTCAGCGTTCCGGTTTTATCGAACACAATGGTATCGGCGTTTGCAACGGCCTCCATGAAGCGGCCGCCCTTGACGGAAATATGGTGTGCGCTGCTCTCGCGCATCGCAGACAGCACCGCGATCGGCATGGAGAGCTTTAACGCGCAGGAGAAATCGACCATCAGCACGGCGAGCATCTTTGTGACGTTGCGCGTGAGCAGATAGGTCAGTGCCGTGCCGCCAAGCGTGTACGGCACAAGCTTATCGGCAAGGCGGGAAGCCTTGTCTTCTGCGGTGGATTTCAATTTTTCGGATTCTTCGATCATGCGGACGATACGGTCATAACGACCGCCGCCCATGGCTTTTTCGACGCAGATGACGCACTCGCCCTCTTCGGCGACGGTGCCGGCATACACGTAGCTGCCGACGGACTTCTGCACCGGCAGAGATTCGCCGGTCATAGAGGCTTGATTGACCAGGGCTTCACCCTCGACGACCTTACCGTCGAGCGGAATCATATTGCCCGTGCGCACAACGATGCGGTCGCCCGCCTGAATGTCGCCGATTGGCATGAGCACCTCGGTGCCGTTCGTCTTGAGCCAGACTTTATCGACATTGAGGGACATGGCGCCCGCGAGGTCGGCAACAGACTTTTTGTGCGTCCACTCCTCGAGAATCTCGCCGAGGCGCAGCATGAACATAACGGAGCTTGCCGTATCGAAATCGCCGCGTACAAGAGAAACAGTGACAGCCGTGGCATCAAGCACAGCAACGGAGAGATGACCGTGCAGCAGCGCCTTAACGCCCTCTTTGATGTACTTTGCGGAGCGGATGACGGCAAGCATCATGCGAATGGGCGCCGGGAAGAACATTTTAGCCATGGCGCGGCGCAGCACCGTGAAGACGAGCTTGTCTTCAAACTCGCGGTTCAATGCGCGGGCGGTGTGATCCGGCACAAGCTCCATGCTTTCGGCTTTTGCGAACGAGAATGTCGCGAGCGCACGAATAAGGGATGTGCGGTCGTTTTGATAGACGATGACGGCGTCCTGTGTGCGGTCGTAGACCTTAACTTCCTTTACACCGTCCACGGCGCGCAGGTAATACTCTAAAACGTCGGCTTCTTTCAGCGTCATGCGGCCGCAGACGAGATGTACACGCATGTGCCCGCGCGCTTCATGCAGAATTTTACACTTCATAACTTTATCCTTCTATGCAACAATATATGGAAGCTCCGAAAAACAGAGCGGATGAACGAAAAAAGAGAGCCGCTTTCGGCGGCTCTCCGGTAATTCAGACCCGGGATAGACCCGCGATCAGGCTTCGGTGGATTCTTCCGCGGAAGCAGTTTCTTCCGTGCATGCGCAAGCTGCATCTTCGATGACCTCTGCGGCAGCATCGGCAGCGCGCTGCTCGTTGATCTCCTTAGCGTCGGTCAGGATGTCGTTTGCGTTCTCCTTGATGGTCGTGACCGTTGTCATGACGCACTCCTTGGCACGCAGAGCAGCTGCAGTGGTCTCGGTGTAGACCTTCTTAGCGTCCTTGCTGCCGAGCACCTTGATGCCGGCGGTACCAAACAGAACACCTGCTGCGAAAAGACCGATTTTTGCCCAATTCATAAAAATACCTCCTGTATTGCGGGCCGCATTTTAACCATGCGGCTCATAAAATTATTTTTTCATGTGTCCGCTGATGAGAGTCAGCACAAAGAACAAAACGGTAAGCCTTGCAAAATGCTTATGCATTTTCATATTCATTCACCACCTTGTTTGTTCTAGCAAAAGAATAGCACGATTTTTACCTAACTTCAACAGTTTTCACACAAAAAACACAATTTTCTATTATTTGTAAAAACCAAACTGCGAGTTAGCCGTACCATTTTGGACAATTTGTTAAAAAAGAATCGGTTAGTTTAAACAATCACAGGTTCCATGCCGGCTTTTGCGGTTTCAGTACAGACGCGCACACGATGTATATACAGCTCAAAAGAAACATTTTGGCAATTTTAGAACCAAAAAGACAAAATTACTCCATTTAGACTTTCGATATAACTTTTTCTTTCCGCAGCATTGGAATACAGCGGTTTACATTGCGCTTATAGGAACAATT
>ENA-UONV01003284-UONV01003284.1-human-gut-metagenome-genome-assembly--contig:-CS4-NODE-3284-length-11032-cov-4.438189_pt1 | contig 11032 bp, 6 predicted proteins | sample MGYA00242461_ERZ724008 | MGnify/ENA metagenome assembly ERZ724008 | reverse complement strand
GGCCAGAAAGGTATACATACGTGGAGTGCCTACCTGATATAATCGCTCTCTGGCAATACTATCGGTTAAATGCATGCCTTTGCTGTTCGGCATTTTCCTTTCAGGCCATAACGGGATAAATCCTTGTGCAGATATCATGTTGATACCTGACAGGAAGAATAGGAAAAATAGAATTTTCTTTTTCATATTTATTGTTAAAAAAATGGTTTCATCTGAATGCTGGCTTTAATAGAAAGACATAGAACTTACTTTTAAAGTACAACAGATAAACTGGAAGCCAAACCTTTTATCTGTATCTTAGTTTCGAGCGGATAAGTGCTTTGATTACTTATCAAAAATATTAATCCGCTTATTCGAGTATAAAACCAATTTCATATTCAGGAATTACACTGATACCATTTACTTTACATATAGTTTTCTTGTCAAAAACAGGAATTTTATCTTTATCAAAATCGATCAGATAGGATGCATTCTTGTACATCCGACGAAAATAGAAATACATTCCATTCTGATCAATATCATCTGCATAGTGCTTTAATCCGATCTGCCATGAATTGCCATAATATAAATGGTCATTTATCATTCTTCCGTCAATGAAAGCCACTGCATTATCACCTACATAATCAATATCTAGGATAATATCACTCAAATTTTCTGTAAATGCAGTTTTCTTCATGTCAAAAGTATAACGCTGTGTACTTATTTTTTTTACATCAAAATCGATCTGTGCAGCAGGTACTTCTATAACATATTCAGTGAAAAGTCCCTGTTTGTGAACTACAGGTTTATATTTACCGAAATTTGGTTTGGCAGAGCTCGGTAATATACAGGTAAACACGTTTGAACGTGCTTGCAGACTTACGTTTGAGGTATTCTTCATCAATGTGGCATCTGTTATACAGAATCCGTCTTTAAACTGATTGAAGTTGAGTGCCTGTTCACGTGTAAGAGTGGTAATAATAAATTCCTTACCATCCGTATCTTTCATTATGAAGGAACTCTTTAATCCGGGCACAACCTTTCTGACTTTCTTCTTTTCAAATACATATTCCGGCGATATGCCTTCATGCGCATAAAAGAAATAATGTTTTTTACCGTTTGTTTGCGTTATTGCTAAAGGTTGAACAGTAGCGTACTTCAATAATTGGTTTCCCATATTCATATTAAACGGTAAGATGACGTTTACTCCTTTTTTCAAAACAAAAGACGGAATGTTGATTGTTTCATTTACCAATTGAATATTCAATTCTTTTACGGATTGATCTATACGTTCATCGTGATCCTGAAAGTTGTTGAGAAACACAAACCCCGATGTACCGTCTGAGCGAACTGCATAACGTAAAGTTTCTCTATTCTCTGGCTTGATTTCAGCGTTGGTTTCGGGTAATACCACTCCCATAGGTGCCAGCTTATCACCAAAATTCTCCGCGAACAGATGAATAATCCGCAAAAAATTATAGGAATCTCTGGTTTTACCATACTCCCCTATCGGAGCCTGAAAATCATAGGATATTTTGGGTACACCCATCGGCTCATCACTATAAAAAGCACCGTCTTTTTTTCGTGGTGTAAGCCCGCCATGATACATATAATATCCGATTCCATTTGCCCCGGAACCTAATGTCCTTAACATAAGAGCCTCTGAAGCCTGGGCAACAACACGTGGACGACGAGCATATGTGATCTGGATACCCACTCCCATTTCTGCACAGAACGAAGGGTATCTGGCTCCATCATATCTTACCGGAGAATAATCAGGATTTATCTGTATATCTTTAAACAGGAAGAAAGGCGACATAGATGGTTTAGCCCAGAACGGATATGGATAAGCTGCTGTAACCGGAATGGCTTCATTTTCCAATACGGCGGCCATTCCCCAACCTGTTACGGTGTACATCGGTGTAATCATCCCTTCATCAATAGCCATCTTTTTTAATACGGACAGATGCTTTGTACCTAGATCGGCATAAGTAATCTTTTCATTCTGGACACTGACCCCAATCTGTGTAGTTGTGGCATCGTAATTGGCTACAGTCATTTCTGCCGGCTGACCGGGATATGAAAAAGACCAGGGAGATGCCGAATGCTGTAATTCATTTTCTAACTGTATGCCTATAATGTTGCCTCCATCTTTATAATATAAGCCTTTTAGCTGTTGGGCTATGTTATGATATAAACGTTTCACATAATAAAGATAGCCCTCATCATTGGAGCGTACCTCGAACGGGCGACCGTAAATCCAGTCGGGTAGTCCACCGTTTCTGATTTCGCCATGACAGAAAGGTCCGATACGAACCAATGTATACATATCGTGCTTTTGGCAAAGAAGCAAGAACTTGCGTAAGTCTTTATCACCTGTCCAGTCGAAAATGTTTTCTTCAGTTTCATGCATACACCAAAATACATAAGTAGCAATAACATTAATACCTCCAGCTTTCGCTTTCAGAATTTGCTCTTCCCAGTATTGATGAGGAAGACGTGAGTAATGGATTTCACCCATAATCGGAATAAAGGGCTTCCCATCTTTTTCCATGTAAAAACTATTAAAGCTTATCTTGTTACCTGCAGGGGTCGACCCCCCAAGGTTCAAGTGTCCGGTATAAATCTCCTTTGTCTTGTTGGGTATCGAGATGGTATATTTCTGTGAAAAAGCCATCTGGCTAATGAATAGCGCAGTTACAAAAAATAAAAATTTATTCATGGTTTTTAGATGTTATAGGTAATTATGAAATAATTTATAGTTTAAGAAAAAGTACGTTTTTTTAATGATGGATCTGTGTGAAAGGGAGTATTCACTTCCTCAGTTTCATATTGATATGTTCTGTTTGTGGTGTACAGGACGTACCTAATAGTATAACACATAAAATAGTGATGTTTTTTATGATCTTCATATTGGTATTATAGCTTATTTATTTACATTATGTAATGGTTTCAATTCTTCTGGAGACTGCTTCGTATACATGTTTACTACAGGAGTCGGTTTTCTGAACAAATCCTCTATCTGTTGTACTTTCACATGGTTTACTGGACGGAAATGAGGGGAATTCATATAATCCAGAATAGCTTTACGCATTTGCCGGGCAACGATACGATTGTCCAGATCAGTAGTTATATCCATACTAGTCATCATTAGTTTGCCATTCAGTACATGGGCTTCAAATAAAGTACCAATCTTTCGACTGAGAAACCAAGTGTCTATACTTTGAACAAGTGGCTCAAAATCATGGGAAAAATCCGAGAAGAGCATAACCTGTGCATTGTTCAGTAATTCCCACCATTGCAGGTTGCTATGGTATTCAGTTGGGAAGTTTTTAAATAGCGGATGACTGTTGTTTACCCAGACGCCCGTTGTATGAGGTGGTCGCATTTTAAACCAGGAAGTATTCCAGAATACGGGGCTAAGTTGTTGAATAATGCCTTGTCCATAAGTGATTTTTCCTGCGGCGGTAATAAGAACATTCCCACCACTGGTTAATGTTTCAAGTGCTTTTTCATTGAATGTATCAGTGATGTATATATTGCCTTGATTTATTTCTACCACAGCCGGATATACCCAAAAATCCCAATCATTGGCAAAATGCGTTCCTTCTATACATACTTCGAGGTTGAGTTTGGTTGGTGAAGTGATGCTAGCTAATGAGTAATTAACTTCGCCTAACTGTACGCAGCTACCAATAGGTATGGTTCGGTTGTTTGATATGTCTTTATAATATATCTTCCCATATTCATCTTTAATAGTATAGGTGATTTTCGCGGAATTTAAAGCCGCACTACCAAAATGGGAAACCTCAATTGTTGCATGGAAGGTTTCGTCATTTTTATAGGTAAACTTAGGAATTCGGGCAAGTGGGACTGTAGGCCCGCAGAAACGTCTGATTTCTTTTGATGTTATGTAGCCTCTTTCTTCATAGAATACATCCAGCAATCCGATAATAGCACTGCCTTGACCGGGAAAGTCATTCAAACCTAAAAGTTGAAATCCTGCATAGTCGGGTGTCCTTAATGTTTTCTCTATTTCGTGTTTGTAACATAGAGCCTGCAATTTGCCCGAAGCCATCATAAAATCATGGGCTTTATGCCCCATGTGGTTGTCATGCAGTATATCACGGAATATCTCATAGTTCCTGGCTTTGTTTACTCCGGTATATTTGCGAATTTCGTCAAAATGGGGGAATACGCACCATTGCCCATTTTCGTGAGATATATATGGCTGCATGACAGTATCGATTTTTTCTCTATAGTCTGAGATGGATTCGGGTTGTTCATCTTTCCAGTTCAATCCACGTGCTCCAGCCTTTATATGAAATTGGTTTTGCGGTTGCCATTGCCATCCATTACCTACGGATGCACCAGTATATACTCGACGCGGATCGGTTTTCTCCCAGTATTTTACAAAATCAGTGACCCATGCTACCCAGTTTCCTGATGGCTCATTTCCGGAGGCAAGCATGCAATAGGAAGCATAATTGCCATACTCGCGGGTTAGCCGAATGGTTTCGTCCATCAGGTATTTATCGATAGGGGTTCCGTTACCTAAACGTACGCCATGATTAGGCCAAGCAGGACCTTCGGGTTGAAGATAGATTCCAACTAAATCTGCAGCAATAAAAGCTGCTTCGGGTGGACAATAAGAATGGAAGCGGATATGATTTAAACCGCTGTTACGACATATTCTGAATATTCTTTCCCAGGATTTAACATCTGTAGGAGGATAGCCTGTAAGCGGAAAGGTACAACATTCTACGGTCCCTCTTAATTGCGTTTGGCGTCCGTTTACATAAAACCATTTTCCTTTTATGGCAAATTCCCTCATACCAAATTGAACTTGCTTAACCTCTTTTTTCTTTCCATTGGTCAGTTCTGCAGTAAGCTTGTATAAAGCCGGATCGAATTCATCCCAGGTCAGCATATTATTGCCCATTTCTAGCACCATTTCGCAGTTCAAGATGCCTTTTTTTATTATGTAATCTTGACTGATGGGAGTAAGAGTATGCACTTTATCCGAATTGAAACTATGGGCATTGATTTTAAGATGGACAGGTGTCGTAGCCGGTGAAGTTGATTTTAGGACCATTTTCACCACAGCCTTTTTGTTGAATAAATCAGGATAAACCTGAATATCATCAAAGTATACTTTCGGGGTAGTCATGAGGTTGATTTTACCAACAATACCATTCCAATTCCCTTGTGTATGGTCGGTAATACTGTGCGCATCGATACCAACATTGATATCCTTAATACGATTGTCAACGCGGATGGATATTTTATTTTTTCCTACCGAAATAAGAGAAGTTATATCGTAAACGTGAGGGACACTTAGGCTGTTTTGTACTCCTGCCTGCTTGTCATTTACCCATACAGTAGTTTCTATATGTGGCCGTTCAAGGAACAGGATAATACGTTCGTTTTTCCAATCGGCAGGTACGGTTACTTCTTTTTGATACCATGCAGATCCTACATAATATCTATCTGGCGTCAGGAAAAAAGGGACTTTGAAGTTTTCTTCTATCCTGTATTTTTCCATGTAGGGATTGAAGAAGTACGAACTGTCGTATAGACTGGCTGTCCATTGTGTGTTGACGTCGGGCTTATCTCCTTTGAGCATTTCGGGCATAGAGCCCGGAAGGTAAATTTTATCTGTGAGTTGTTTGCGGAACCACTGTTCTTTAATGCCTACATCATTCCGATCTATTTGAAATTTCCAGTTGCCCGAAAGGTCCATAACTACCTGGGCTTGTAAAATTATGCTAGTACAACATAAGATTAGTAATAATGTTCTTTTTTTCATTTAAGAATTTGTTTTGAGTTTATTTTCTATATTTTTAATATGAATGAACTGCTTGTTTTTTGTTTGGCATCTTTGTTTTCAACAATGAACTTATCTAACAATTCTACGTTTGATTTGGATAATCCGCTCATATCAGGTTCCTCTTTTGTAAATAATACCGTTAGTGGAATTAAAAAGTTAAATATTTAACGTAAAGAAAATGTATATATTGTTGATGTCTGGTATATTAGCGGTAGCACAACTTTTAATATCCAATCAACGTATACACAACCTATGATATTACCGGACTTACCGGTAGAGGAGAAAAAAAGATTCTCCTCTACCGGTATTAGCCCTACTCCCTGAAAACTTGCTTGTTAATATCAAGCTCTTTTACCAATGAATAATATTTTTCTGCAAGTTCCTTCTGACCTAATCCGCTGTAACCTAATGCCATTACGTAATAGCAGTGTATTTTGTTACGGATATTCAGATTGTCTTCCCATATGGCAAGCTCCGGCAATGATACTGCGAAATAATCAATTTTACAGTCATCGAAGAGGTGCTTTTTACCATGGTCGATTAACTTGTTGAAGCGGCTTCTGGCTTTATTCTCTTCTCCTAATGCTCTCCAAGCAAGTCCTTGATAGAATATCTTGTCAGGTTGCTGGTCATTATAGTAGAATGCTTGCTGAGGTTCTGTGGAACCTTGGGTTGCTTTCATTAAATACTTGGTTGACTCGGCATCATTACCCAGCTTCTGATAAGCTATTCCTTTGTAATAATCGACTTCATTTTCTTCAGCATTACTCAGTTTACCTTCTCCCAAGTTATGCGGATAGAATTCTGTCTCTTTTAAAAGTGAAACAGCCTCTGAATATCGATTCTCCTTAATCGCCTTTTTAGCTAATTCTACCCGACAGAGTATGTATTGCCCTGTCACTTTGCCTTCACCACCTTCCCATGGGTGGAATTTTCGATTGGATATCAGATCTTTTGCTTTTTCATAATCGCCTAAAAGATTGTAGAGTGTTATCCGTTCGATACATAAGTCGTCTCGTTGTTCCACCAGATCCAGATGTTCTTCCAGGAGTGCCAGACGTTCTGCATGTGCCCTTCCCATCTTCTTATATAACTGGTCCAGTTCCATAAATATGCGGGAATCTGTTTTATCCAGTTCGAAAGCCTTTTCCAATAGCTGGCGTGCTTCTTCTTTCTTATTCCTTTTATTGTAATAGGCCAGTGAAAGATTACGCAAAGCAGTGGGGAACTGATTATTTATTTCTACAGATTTCTCCCAGCAACTGATTGCTTCTTCATAACGACGATGTGCATACCAGAAATTACCCAGATAATAAGGAGCCTTATAATCAGCAGGATTCATTCTCATAGCATCTGTCAGTACATTGATTTCATCGATTCTGTTGGGGAAGCACTTATAAGGAGATAGACTTTGTGCTTTCTGATACCACTGTCGGGCTACTTCCTCGTTTCCAGACCTTGATGCAAAGTATCCTAACATATAAGCTGCCATAGGATAGATGTCAGTTCGTCCTTCCATATAGATATGCATAATTCGGGATGCTTCTTCATACATTCCTGCGGAGGCAAAATCAAATGCATACTCGATATAGTTGTGTACGCTGCCATTGAGCATACTTGTCATTTCCTGTAACTCAGTGAGATTATTTCCAATGAAATATTTCTCAAACCGGCATCCCAGGTTAAACTTATCAATAGTCAATGACTCTTCGATGAACTTCAGAGCTTTTTCAGTTTCTCCGGAATGTCTCAGGATGGAGGCTTTCAACTGGCGTGCTTTATGGTTATGCCAATTGTGGATAAGGGCCAGGTTGACATGTTCCAAAGCGGCATTCCAATCTTTTCTGATACAGTCTATCTGTGCCACACCGAAGTATCCGGCATCTCTCCAGGCTGCATTCCAGGTGGCTTTGTAATAGGCACTATATGCTTCATCATACTTACCCTGCATTTTCAGGCTCCATCCTAAGTTATAATAAGGTTCTCCATCATATGGGTTAGGATTGCGCTCTGTCAGTGTCTTTATTGCCGTATGGAAGTACTGTTCAGCTTCTTCAAATTTGCCCCGGCGCATATTCAGTAAGCCTACGGCATTATTACAACGTATATCACCCGGTTCTCTTTCCAGTGCTTCCATATAGTAAGCCATTGGATCATACGTTGCATGTCGGTATTGCTCCAGATGTAGCCCGGTCAGGAAGAGTTGCTCAATAGAAGCTATCTCTTTAGGCTGTTTGGCAGCTTTAGCCGGATCCGGGGTCGGTTTAATTTCTGGTTTATCAGCTTTATACTCTAAAAGTAATTTGCCATTATTATCATATAAAGATAGGATCAGATTTTCCGGCAGTTGCTCCGCTATGTTTACCTGGCTTTTGAAAATATTTTCCGGTGAAAGTGTGGTTGCTTTATCAAACAGGATTTTTCCTGTTATGTCTCTCAATTCTACTTTGATATTTTCTTGTCTGCCGGTTGCATATACGATGATATGGGCGGTATTTTCCACTACATCCAGATTCAGAATGAAGTCTTTGGTCGCATTCTTTACATATCCCACTTCACTATATGGCAGGAAGTATTGCTTCCATGACTTTTCCTCATAGGGTTGTAACCATGTGAAATCAGGTTGGTTATCTGTATAAACACCTGTCATCAATTCTATGTAAGGACCATCTTCATCGGTAAGGTTTCTGTCCCATGCGATACCAAAATCACCGTTTCCCCAAGTCCATTGTTTCTTTCCCGGTGAGAGGTGATGATCGGCTACATGTAATAGTCCTGCCTGTACATGCTCTTCGTAGCCACCTACAAAGTCATAACGTGACTTTATGGCCATGTACGAAGTGGGGACAGGGATATTCTTATATTTGGAAATATCGACACCTTCCGAATAGTCCTGTTTGTAATATATGCCTGTAGCTATGGGAAAATTGGATACATCTCTTTTGCCATGATCGAAAACAGCATGCACATCGGGTGGAAAAACCGAATGATAGTGGTCGTTCACAACAACGGCAGGGTTCGCCCACCAAAGGAAAGTTTGGGGGAACGGAGTTCGGTTATAGACTTTCACATTAATTTCCAAATAAGCTTTGTCCGGGTGAAGTGTAAATCCCTGCATCCCTTTCATATTGAACATACGCTCTACTTCATTGCACCAGACCGTTTGCATTTTCTTCAATCATACAGTCGGTGGGTAAGTATGTGCTTGGGCGATGATGCTGAGGCCAGTTGAATTCAATTCCGCCTGATATCCAAGGGCCGGTCAAACCTACTAAGGCTGGTTTAATGACTTGGTTGTAGTAGACAAAGTGACGTTTCTTCACTTTGTCATAAGCCATTTGTACTCGCCCTCCCAATTCCGGCAAGATCATAATTTTAAGGTATTCGTTCTCGAGGAAGTAGGCCTGATAGTCTTTTTCTTTTTTCTCGTCGCATATCTTTTCTACGACAGGGTAAGGGTAAACTACTCCTGAACTTCCTTGATAAACGCGCTTTTCCAGAAAGATGGGATTTTTTTCTTCCTCTCCGATTTCATAAGTCGGAAGTTTGATTGTTTCTTTCCAAACTTTCACAATTCCTTTTTCTGAGAGGGTCGGTTTAATTAAATATTCTGTAATTTTCTCCATAAGGTATTTATTGTTTTTTTAGACAATAAGGGTAAGTTAAGCGATGATTTCTTCTCATCGTTTAAGTAAGATTTAATTCAATAAGTGATATGTTGTTTTTAACTAGTTAATTCTTTCTCAATGCTTTCCAGTGATTTCCCTTTTGTTTCGGGTAATTTGATTTTAATGAACACAAATCCGAGAATACATATGATACCGTATAACCAGAAAGTACCATAGGCACCTAATCCGGAATTTAATAAAGGGAATGTATATGTCAGTACAAAACAAGCTGCCCAAAGGGAGAAGGTGGATACTGCCATTGCCATACCACGGATACGGTTGGGGAAGATCTCAGATAATACGACCCACGCATAGCATGCTATAGCTAATACAACCATAATTAGTACAGCCATTCCGGTTATATTGAGGTAGTAACATATGCCCATGATGATATAAATGATGGCAAGCCCTGAAGCTCCGAATAACATAAGGGAGCGTCTTCCCAACTTATCTACGGTGTACATACCTACAAAGGTGAATATTACGTTCGTCACGCCTGTTACTACAATATTGAATAGAATATCAGAAACACCATAACCTGCAGCTGCAAAGATTTCCTGTGCATAGTTGAACACTACGTTCAGTCCGCACCATTGCTGGAAGGCTGCAATAACGATGCCTATTAATAATATTCCCGGTATCTTGCCTTGAAAAAGTAAGCGGATATTTAACTTCTCTTTAGTGGCACTTATAACTGTTTTAATGCTTTCAATTTCTTTTTTTGCATATTCTTTTCCACCTATGTGGCTCAGAATATTTTCAGCTTTACCGTATTGTAATTTTGTAGCCAGCCAACGAGGGCTTTCGGGAATGAAGAATATAAGGATAAAGAAGAGTGCTGAAGGTACTACTTCTGCCCAGAACATCCAACGCCATCCCATTTGTCCATTCCATGTTTCCAGAATGTTTTCGCCGGGAACTACCGGTTCGGCGATCAGCCAGTTGACTAACTGGGCTGCCAGAATACCTAATACGATTGTCAATTGATTGATTGATACGAACTTCCCTCGTACATGGCTGGGGGATACTTCGGCTATATACATGGGAGATAAGTTGGAAGCAATGCCGATGCCAATACCACCGAATATGCGGTAAAAGATAAACCAATTGAGGTCATTGACAGCTCCTGTACCTATTGCAGAGATGGTAAAAGTGATAGCTGCCATTATCATTAAAGGTTTACGCCCATATTTATCAGATAAGCTACCTGCGATTGTTACCCCTATTAAACAGCCAAGAATGGCACTGCCCATAACCCATCCCTGCATACCGGGAGAATTCTCAATTGCAAAGAAGATTTCATAGAATGGTTTGGCACCTCCAATGACTACCCAATCATATCCGAAGAGCAGCCCTCCCATGGCAGATACCAGTGAAATAAGTAATAAGTAAAAATTGTTGCTAAATGATTTTGTTTTCATGATATACGATTTATTGTATGGCAAATGTATGCCATAAAACTTAATAAAAAAATGCAGATTGTTATCAATTTAATGTATAATCTTATTATATTTATGGCTGTAAATGCTTGAATATATTGGTTGAACAAAGATTC
>ENA-UONV01003281-UONV01003281.1-human-gut-metagenome-genome-assembly--contig:-CS4-NODE-3281-length-11037-cov-4.347660_pt1 | contig 11037 bp, 7 predicted proteins | sample MGYA00242461_ERZ724008 | MGnify/ENA metagenome assembly ERZ724008 | reverse complement strand
GGGAAGGCAATAGCATGGCTCTCAATCAAAAATGATTTAGGAAAATTTTAGTTGAAATGTGCTTTGCAACACGGAGTTGTTCTGATTTTAGGCACTAGGGAGCTTCTTCATCGAACAGCAAGGTTTCGTCCCTTGATTGAGCAGGTACTGACTGCCCCATTCGTACATCGACTCTAGAATCGGCCGAAGAGAGGTTCCCAGCGGCGTTAGGGAGTATTCAACTTTCGGAGGGACGACGGCATAAACCTTTCTGATGAGCAGTCTGGCATCTTCCAGCTCTCGAAGCTGCTGAGTCAGCATTTTTGGCGTTGCCGACGGAATCAACCGACGCAGTTCGGAAAAGCGTAGTGTCTTGCCGATGAGGTTCCAAAGAATAAGCGTTTTGTATTTGCCGCCGATCAAAGAGAGTGTGGCTTCAACGGGACAATGGAACTCTTCAGACTGAAAAACTTCAGAGGGTTCGGATTTAACTTTATCCATAGTATCTAAAAAGTAACTATCTATCAAAAACGGAAGTTCTTGCGTAAAAGGTAATAATACTTAGAATGATTTCGTTCGACAACGGAATTAAATATGAAGAAGAATTTTGATGTCACCGGAATGACATGTTCAGCCTGCTCTAATCGAGTAGAGAAGGCTGTGTCGCACGTACCCGGCGTTGAAGACGTGAACGTCAATCTGCTGAAAAACAGTATGACCGTCGATTACGACGAAACTAAAACCGGACTGGAGCAGATCATTCAGGCGGTGACGGACGCAGGCTACGGTGCGAGCGAAAAGCAGGCTGCAGGTTCTCCTGCTGCTAAATCCGTCGATCCCACGCTGGCGGCCAAAAAGGAAGCCGCACAGATGAAGACTCGTCTGTACGTTTCGCTCTTTTTTGCGGCCATCCTCATGGTGCTGGCAATGGGTCCGATGGTAGGGATGCCGCTTCCGGAAGTCATGTCCGGAACAAAGGGTGCACCGATCAATGCTCTGACACAGTTCCTTTTAACTCTGCCGGTTGTCTTCGTGAATTTCAAGTATTTCACGGTCGGATTTAAGACGCTCTGGCAAAGATCTCCGAACATGGATTCTCTTGTGGCGATCGGATCTTCGGCCTCCATGTTGTTCGGACTCTTTGCGCTTTACATGATGCTCTATGCATTAGGACAAGGCGACGAGGCAACACTTCATCATTACGCGCACAACTTGTACTTCGATTCTGCCGCGATGATCCTTGCCCTGATCACATTGGGCAAGTACTTCGAATCCAGAGCTAAACATAAGACGACGGACGCCATTTCCCAGTTGATGTCCTTGGTTCCTGATAAAGCTGTCGTTTTAAAGGATGGCAAAGAGACGGAAGTTCCGGTCAGTTCCGTTCAAGTCAGGGACATCGTTGTCTTAAAGACTGGCAGCCGAGTGCCGGTCGATGGAATTGTCGTTAAAGGCTCGGGCGCCTTGGATGAATCTTCTCTTACCGGAGAAAGCATTCCTGTAGATAAAAAGGAAGGAGAAGAACTGTCCGCTTCGACGCTTCTGACGCAAGGCTATATCGAAATGCGGGCCACGAAGGTCGGCGGTGACACAGCCTTAGCCCAGATTATTAAATTGGTGGACGAGGCGACTTCCACTAAGGCGCCGGTCGCCCGCTTAGCAGATAAAGTCAGCGGAATCTTTGTTCCGACAGTCATCAGCATCGCAATCATTGCTGCCATCGTTTGGATGTTGTGCGGATATTCCTGGGAGTTTGCGCTTGAGATTGCTGTTTCCGTACTTGTGATTTCCTGCCCGTGCGCATTAGGTTTGGCGACCCCGACCGCCATTATGGTGGGAACCGGTCGCGGTGCACGAAACGGTATTCTTTTCAGAAGCGCAGAAGCCATCGAATCCTTAGAAAAAGTCGATGCCGTGGTTCTCGATAAGACCGGAACAGTGACTTCCGGCAAACCTTCTCTGACGGACGTCATAGCTTTCGGGAACGTAAAACCTGAAGAACTTCTCACGCTTGTCGCTTCTGTTGAGCAGAAATCCGAACATCCTCTGGCGACTGCCATTGTCGAAGGTGCTAAAGCGCTCAATCTTTCTTTGAAGGAAGCTTCTGACTTTGTCCAGCAGCTTGGCAACATTTCCGGGACCTGCGACGGCAAATCAGTCCGTATCGGCAATAAGTCGGTGATTTCTTCGGAAGATGCTAAAACGAAAGAACTTGCAGACGGACTTGCCGACGAAGGAAAAACGCCGCTTTACGTCATCGCTGACGGCAAAATGGTCGGACTGTTAGCGATCGCGGATCCGATTCGTCCGGACAGCAAGCAGGCGATTGAAGCCATGCAGGCTAAAGGCAAAGAAGTTTGGATGCTGACCGGCGATAATGAAAAAACCGCCCGTGCCGTGGCTACTCGTGTCGGTATCAAGAACGTTCGAGGCGAAGTCAAGCCTGCCGCCAAAGAAGCCGTTGTTCGCGAACTTCAGGCTCGAGGAAAGAAAGTTCTTATGGTGGGCGACGGCATTAACGATGCTCCCTCACTGGTTAGAGCAGATGTCGGTGCTGCTATCGGCGCCGGAACCGACGTAGCAATTGAAGCGGCGGACGTTGTGCTGATGAAGAGTCGTTTGTCTGACGTGGTTAACGCTTCGGCCTTGTCTCATTCGACAATGCTCAATATTCGTGAGAACTTGTTCTGGGCGTTCATATACAACATCATCGGCATTCCGGTTGCTGCAGGCGTTTTCTACACGGCTTTCGGATGGATTCTGAATCCGATGATCGCGGCAGCAGCGATGAGCATGAGCTCCGTGAGCGTGGTAACGAACGCGCTTCGTTTGAGAGGCTGGAAACCGGTACTGAGAGATTCAGGAAACAGTGATAAATCTTCTGATCAAGTATTGCTTCCCTCACTCCGGCAGCTGGCCGATGTTGCTGTTGAGGCTGAACAAAAGGACGCAACGGGCTTCGTTTATAAAGTAGGCGTCGAAGACATGATGTGCGAACACTGTGTCAAAGCAGTTAAAGGCGCATTAGAAAAAATTCCGGGCGTAGTTTCTGCCGATGTTTCGTTGGAACAGAAGAGTGCCGTTGTCCGCGCAGATCGTGCCTTGTCTCAAGAAGAGGTAACGGATGCGATCAAGGCAGAAGATTATGAAGTGACGTCTTTTGAAGCAGTTTCCACTCCGAAAGAAGCCGTCGCAATCAAGATTGACGGCATGATGTGTGAACACTGCGTGAAAGCTGTAACAAAGGCACTTTCCGGGATTGACGGCGTTACGGTGCTGTCGGTTTCTCTTGAAGACGGATTGGCCAAAGTAGCTGTTCCGGAAGGTTTTGATACTGAAAAACTGAAGGCTCTAATTGAGGACGAGGGTTACCAAGTCGTCAATATTGAGTAACTCATTAATTAAGTAAATTTATTGGGCCGAGTAAGATTTAATTCTCCTCGGCTCTTTGTTCAACCGGATTAGCCAAGATCGTTTCAAAAGCTCGCTTAACGTAGGTAAGAAGTTCTTCAGTGAAAGGCGGTTTATGCGCGGAAGATGCATAAACGGCCCAAATATCAACGAGGATGCCTCGATATTCAGGAAGAACGACTTCCAAGCGGCCTTCAAGAACATCAAGAAGGGACTCAGAAATCGGAAGATAAGCAATTCCCTGGCCCCGCAAACAGGCCCGGAAGAGAGGTTCACTGTAATTACAAGCAAACTTAGGTGCGACTTTAAGTTTTTCTCGTCTATCGCCATGCGTGAACCACCATGTGTAGACTCCGCGTCCTTTGACATGAAGCAGCTCTTCACCTAAGTCCTCGTCAATCACAAGGTTGTGCAGAAGGTCTTGTCTGAGTAGGTCTTTGATCGTTTCCGGTCTAGAGTGAGTGTCTAAATAAGAGGGTGAAGCACACATCCATGAATTAGATTTCCCGAGGCTTCTCTTGATATAGAGAGGATTGACTTTGCCCCCTATCTGAAACCTCAGGTCAATTCTATTTTGAACAAGCGGCAGAGGAGAGGCCGATAGCAGCAGCTCTATCCTTAGACCCGGATGTAACTTCTGAAATTCTTCGATTAGCTCGGGAAGCTTGAAATTCGCATACGTTGTCGCGATATTGATGCGGTAAAGACCGTCGTATTTTTTTGTGTGTCGTGGAGAATGGAAAATATCCGAAGCCATGTTCAGCAGTTCCCGTGCTCTCGGCAAAAAACTTTCTCCTGCAGAAGTCAAAGAAACTCTTCGTGTATTCCGGAACAAGAGCTTTTGATTTAAATCCTTTTCCAGCTCTGCCATTAATCGGGTAACCGTAGGTCTTGAGAGGTTTAAAGAACGTGCCGTCTCATAGAAGGAACCGGTTTCTGCGATCTTGGAAAACACTTCTAACTTTGTTAGCCGATCCATTTTCTATTATTCCAAAAAATGAAATAGTCTTATTACTTTCCAATCGAATTATTTAATTAATTTTACTTAGTATTTCCGACAGAAAGGCAACTTAATTTTTACCGTTCTTCTGGTTTAAGACGCAATTTCCATTTAAGGAGTAAAAATGACATTCACCAGACGGAAATTTTTTACTTTCAGCGGATCTGTGGCAGCCCTCTCTTTATTCAGTCAAGCAGAGGCAATGCCCGTTGAACCTCCGACAAAATACGACGGGGATTTTGATATTGTTATTGTGGGCGGTGGGGGCGCCGGTTTGTCAGCAGCCTGCGCGGCATCAGAACTAGGCGCTTCAGTTCTTGTTCTTGAGAAAAGACCTTTTCTTGGCGGATCCTCTCTTATTACCGACGCAATGTTTGCCGTCGGAGGAACGAAATTACAAAAATCCAGAAATATTAAAGATTCTCCGGAACTCTATGCGAAAGATTTGTATGAAGTCGGTAAACATTTCAATCAAAAAGGACTTCCGGAAGCTCTTTCCCAAGCAGCGTTAAAACAGTATGAGTGGATGGAAAATGTGTTAAATGTCCATCCCTTCACGCTGGAGCATCAGGGCGGCCAATCAGTTCCTCGGTCACATCAATTTAAGGCACCGGAAGTTATCGAAGCCATGACGAAATTTGCTCGAAGTCACGGTGTGAAGATCTTGACCGGAGTTTCAGCCAATCGTTTGTATTGGGATGAAAAGGGAAAAAGAATCTGCGGTGTTAAAGCGGTTAATGCTAAGAAAGAGATTCTGAGTTTTCATGCCAAACGAGGCGTTATTGTCACTTCAGGCGGATTTGCAAGAAATCCGCAGGTCCTTCAGCGTTTTGCTCCGTATCTTAAAGATGTCCAGGTACTTTCAGGCACAGGTTCTTTAGGAGAAGGAATGTTAATGGCGCAAGCCTATGGTGCCGATGTTAGAGATACTTCCTTTATCGCTGCTACCTTCGGCGCCAAGAAAGGCATGACAGACATAAGTGAATTGTCCTTCATCCAATTTAACGGAGGCGTTGTCGTCAATAAAGAAGGGAAGCGATTCGTTGATGAATCAAAAACCTATATGGAGATCAGCGAGCAGGCGGTCAAACAGCCGGAAGGCAAAGCCTATACGGTTTTTGACAGCAATATTGTTAGAGAAGCAGTAAAAGATACTCCGGCACTTTCGAGGATGTGGCTCGCGATTCCCGAGGGCCGGATACCCGATTACGTTTACTCAGGAAATACATTAGCGGAAGCAGCGAAAAAGGCTGGTATGGATGGCGCCGAACTCGAGAAAACAATTAAAAAGTACAACGAAGACGTAGCAAAAGGCACAGATTCAAAGTTCGGTCGGCAGTATTTAGAAGGAAAGGTCGGGAAGCTCGTAAAAATCGAGAAAGCACCGTTTTTCGTATTTCCGACATCAAGCGTTATTTTCGGAACCTACTGCGGCTTGCTTATCAATGCGTATGCACAGGTTATAGATGTGTTCGGAGATGTTATTCCGGGACTCTATGCGGCAGGAGAGGTAACGGGCGGTCTCCACGGAGCGGGCTACATGAGTGGTTCAGGGTATGCAAAGGCCCTCAGTTTCGGAAGAGTGGCCGGTCAAAAAGCTTTTCAGGCTAACTGATCTAAACAGGAAGAAGTTAGCTGTTGTCAATGGTGACTTGCAGAAGCTCTTACATTGGTTAATTCGGAGCTTCACTAGATTCTCGCAGGTCCGCATTATCACATAGGAGAAAGTGATGGAAGTTTCAAGAAGAAATCTTTTCAAGGGAATGACCGTCAGTGCATTAATGATGAGTGCACCGGCATTTGCTCAACTGGAAGCTCCGCAAAAATGGGATGCTGAATATGACATCGTGATCGTGGGAGGCGGCGCTGCCGGATTATCAGCTGCAACTGTGGCAGCTGATGAAAAGCTCTCAGCGGTCTTATTTGAAAAGCAGAGTTTCCTCGGTGGTTCCTCTGTACTTAACGGCGGAATGTTTACTGTTGCAGGGACAAAGGAACAGGAAAAACAGGGCATCAAAGATTCTCAGGAACTGTTTTTCAAAGACATGATGCGTGCGGGTAAGAATAAAAACAATCCTGATGTTGTCAAAGCTTTTGTTAAAACAGCAAACGAGCAATATGACTTTATTCTGAACAAGCTCAAACTTCATCCTGACATGGTGGTCCATCAAGGCTATCAAAGCGTTCCGAGATCCCATCATTTCGTGACTTCTCAAATTCTGACGGCTATGGCCGCTTACGCAAAGAAGGGCGGCGTCAAAATTGAGACAGGAGTTAAAGTACTCCGCTTGGTCTGGAATAAAGATCACAGTCGGATTGCAGGCGTTGAAAGTGAGAGCAAAGGCAAAAAACAATTCGTATTGGCGAAAAAGGGTGTTCTTTTGGCTGCCGGCGGCTTCTCAAGAAATCCCGAATTGCTAGGCCGTTATAATCCTCCGCTTGAAAGTGCAGCTTCAATAGCCGGCGCCGGCACACAGGGTGATGGAATCTTGATGGGACTTTCTGTCGGGGCAGACATGCTTGATGTGGCTTATATCAAAGCGACATATGGATTCAGATTGAATCCGAAGCATATTGACGAGCAGTCTCAGTTGTACTGGTCCGGCGGCATTATCGTCAACAAAAACGTCAAGCGTTTTACAGACGAATCTCAGTCATACAAGGTCTTGGCAGACTTTGCTTTAGCTCAGCCTGAAGGAAAGAGCTATATTGTCTTTGACCGCCAAATGGCTGAAAACGACTTCAAGAACAATCCCCAGGGACGTATCTTGATCGAATCTATTGTTAAAGAAAACAAAGTTCCTGAATGGATTTTTGCGGGCGAGACAATCGAAGATGCGGCAAAGAAAGCCGGCCTTAATCCAAAAGAATTGGCGAAGACTGTTAAAGAATACAACGAAGGAATCAAGAATGATTCGGACGCATTCGGGCGTAAGACTTTGGTGGACACTAGCGGCAAACCTATCCCGTTAGATAAAGGACCGTTCTACATCATGCCCGCCACTGCGGCAGTTATCGCGACTTACTGTGGATTGAAGATTAACAAAGATGCCAAGGTTCAAAATGTATTCGGTGAAGTTATTCCGGGTCTCTGGGCAGCCGGGGAGATGACCGGCGGAGTTCATGGTGCGGGTTACATGTCCGGATCTGCCTTTGGAAAGGCTCAGACTTTCGGTCGTATTGCTGCAAAGGATATTGCTAAACAGAAATAAGTAACTTAACTTAGGCGGGGATTTAGTTAAGTCCCTGCCTAATCATTTGATTGGAGTCAAAATGAAACATCGCGTGAAAGTAACTGTGTTGGATACTCTGCTTTATGAAGATCTTCAGCGTGAGTATTGTCAAAATCCTTGCTCAGGCAAATGCCCCGTCTACAACAAAGGCGATGTTTTTGTCTTTTACCGTGAAGACGGAAAGGACAGTTTTTGGCAGTGCGGCTTGAATACATTAGTCTCAACAAATGGGAATCCGGCGGAGGTAGCCGGTGGCTCCGCTAAGCCTTTTTGTTCCGAAGCTTGGGATGCAATATCAAGGTATATCTACACCGGTCTGCAGGGCGGTTCGATTATGAAAGGCTGGATGAAGGAAGAAAACACCATGATTGCCTGTTGTTCTGATGGCACGAGACCAGTCATTTTTAAAATTGAAAGGATCGACGTGTCGGAATAGAAACCAGTCGTATGTCGCAACTAAGTCATGGGCGATGCATCGCTTGTTCGTAGGTTCCAAGAAAACTTATAACCTTGTTGCGTAGTATGAAGGCGCAATGGATTGAAGTGGAACGCTTCGATGAAAATTTTATCTTCCAATCTTTTGAAATCCAAAATTTAACGGCCGCCTTATTTAAATTGAGGGGGCTCAAAGTCTATTCTTGAAGGCCTTTCCTCACAATGTATTCACTAATGGCTCTTTGGGCCCTTGCTTCTTTACCCATTGTCTCTTGTTCATTGGAACAAGATTCGGCCTTAACGAGCTTGTCGTCCCGCCAGTTGTAACACTCTAAATTTTTCCCATTGAGTGTTACCATCCCCGGTTTTCCGATAACGAAGCCAGATCCTGACCAGCCAATGAAAGAGACGGCACCTTCTTCGGTATCTTTAGCAAAAAGGTTCCTGCCTTTTTCGTTTCCAAGGATTTTTCCTGTGGACATCGCTAAAAGAGAAGGAAGAATGTCCCTGTGTGAAACCCATCGATCAGTATCGACGGATGCTTTTAAATTTTGATCAGGGAGCCAAAATAGGACAGGGACCCCGAAAACATGGTGCCAATTGCCCTCAGACTGATACCTCATTCTTGCGTTGTGATCCCCGGTTGCTGCCACGATCGTATTTTTCAACCAACCTTTATTCCTAAGGTCAAGAATGAAATTTCCCAAAGAGTTAGCCGCATACTGATAAGTCTTCAGAAGCATTTCCATGTTTCCGTCATAAGAACCCTCAAGATTGATGGTCTTTGGCAGCTTACTGATATCTACTTTTGAAACTTGTTCTCCGTCCGGAACCTTAAAAGGCGGATGATTGGTCGTCGAAAGCATCATGATAAACACAGGCCTTCCGGTTCCCTCTGCCTCTTTCAGCAAATCTTCAGCGAACTTAAACATCCACTTATCTCCGATTCCCCAAGGGCTTTTCTCGGCATTAGGAAATTTTTCTCCGATAGCGGCTTGACCATAAATCTCTTCGAATCCATAAAACTTGAAGGTGTCATTGATCTGACGCCAAGGTTCCGGACAACCCGTGAGAAAGATCGTTCGGTAACCAGCTTCTTTAAAGGCTCTAATTTGAGAGAAAGAGAGTTCCTTTCTTCCGTATGCACTTTGCGAAATTGGGTTCAGAGGAGTATCGAAGAGCAATCCTTCCAAAGAAGGAAAAGTTCCATTCTCAATACTTACAGCTTTTCGGAAGACCACGGCATCTTCCAATGCTCTCTCCAAGGCCCCTAACGTATTGTTGATTAAGGCATCATGAGAGTTAAAAATATCGCCGCTCATTGACTCCATGACCGAAAAAACAATGTTTGGTCTGAAAGGAAGTTGGGTCTGAGAGTCGTTACGTTTCGGTAAGTCTTTTTCAGCTTGCTCTACTGTCGCAAAACCGAACTTAGTAAGCGCTTGAGTTGGATCACCTTTAATTTGAAAATTGCTCCAAGCCTTCACCGATTCATAAAGTGCTGCCGCGCCATTTGGGACGGAGGCGTTAATTATTTGAATTCTGCTTACTGCAAAATCCTCTTGCCGAAGTGGAAATTTTCCCAACGAACCTCGAATAAGGAATGTTATTATCAAGACCGAGATGAGACCCAAAATGAAAAGAGATTTTCCCTTAGGCGAAAATTTAACTTTGTTAAAAGTAAGAAAACCAGAAAGAAATGGGAAAACAGTTCCTAGGACTAAAATTAACAGATAAGGCACGATCGGCCAGTCGGACCAAAGAGTTTCAAGAATTGCTTTGGTATCGTCTTGGAACAGCCCAAAGATCAAAGGACTTATTGGCGTCTTGTAAAAGCTAAAGAATCCGAAATTGACTGCGTCCAACAAGACCATGCTGAACAAGCCTATTCCCGCTAAAAGAGCAGAATATTTAAATAGAAACGGTTTCCAATAAGACAATAAAAACAATAAGAATCCAGGGGTTAAGCTCAGAGCCAGCCATTTGGCATCAATTCTTAAGCCAACCCAAAGGGCTGGAAGCATACGATTCAGGGTAACTTCAGTTGATCCAATGGAAAAGTAATAGAGAAAAGCGAGTCTAAATAGCGCTAGGACGAAGAGGGCTGAGACAAAAAAAACGATGCTCTTTAATAAATGAACAAACCAAATATTCTTTTGATATTTCATGAGGTAAAAGACTTTGGAATAGAAAAAATAATTGGGTCAATAGAGGAAAATGAAGCCTTAAAGAACAAATTCTAAGGAATCTTTCCTTTTACGCTTTAAAGTTTTGCTAAAACTTCTTTTAAATTTTTCCCATTGGCGGTCCATTTTCCTTCGCCCAAAGAAAGGAATGTATTTTGCTAAAGGAATCGCCTCAGGGCTTCCGAATCCGTCGATTACGATCAAGCGTTTCAACCTTCCTTCTTTGTTGCAATAAATCATCATGTTCCCGGCATGCAAATCGCAAATGATGATGTTCTTGCTTCGAAGTTCAAGAAATAGAAGGTTAAGAAAATCCTTTAAGTCAGCCAGTTGCGAGAGTGAAGCTGTTTCTAGGAAATCATCAACTCTAAAAGCAAAAAGATCTTCCTGAGGTCGGTCGATAATAAGTTCTTGCTCCATAACCAACTGACCGTTGTATCTGTGTGAACTGAAATACTTAGGAAGAAAAGAAGAAATTCCCCTTTTTTTTAGGAAGTTGAAATATTCGACTTCTCGGACTGTTTGTTTACACGGCCCAAACTTGCCCAATTTGAAACAGGAAAAGGGGTTCGCCAAATTTTGAACGCAAATCCTCTCTGTTCCAGCTGCAAGAACAGGGCCTAGCAGACTAGAAATATCAGAAATTTCTTCCGTAAGCATTTCGGATACCGCAATAAGATAATCAATAATTTTCTTTCGTAAAAAAATTATAAATTATTAGTGAAAACTGGGTAAATCACTGTATGCAGACGGCAGGTCGGACGCATCAGAAATTAAATAGAAGACCACGATA
>ENA-UONV01003276-UONV01003276.1-human-gut-metagenome-genome-assembly--contig:-CS4-NODE-3276-length-11047-cov-8.842704_pt1 | contig 11047 bp, 7 predicted proteins | sample MGYA00242461_ERZ724008 | MGnify/ENA metagenome assembly ERZ724008 | reverse complement strand
AGGCCTCTTGAACCCCATTCAAGCGCGATACCAAACTTCGCCACACCCGGATATTCTGTTGTGCCTCAAACAGCCCACTTAGAATACCACAGTTTTCGGCGGTTTGCAAGTCCTATTTTGAATTTTTTTCAAATTTCTTCCGAGGCTTTTTGTTGACAAAGGCGTCGGCGCATGGTAATATAATACTCGCGTTTGGCACGAGAGACGCTTTTACGCACGGAGAGATGGCTGAGTGGTCGAAAGCACCGGTCTTGAAAACCGGCGATGTGAAAGCATCCGTGGGTTCGAATCCCACTCTCTCCGCCAGAAAATAAATATGTATGCGGAAGTACCCAAGTGGCCGAAGGGGCTCCCCTGCTAAGGGAGTAGGCCGTCAAAAGCGGCGCGAGGGTTCAAATCCCTCCTTCCGCGCCAGCAAAAAGAGACATCCGAAAGGATGTCTCTTTTTGCTTCACGCAGCTGATTTTGCCCTTCCCCCGTGAAACCACCCGTTGACAAACCCGATCAAACGGTTTATACTTATTGCCATCAAAAAGGCAGTGACGAAGAAGAAGCTGTTTTTCCGCGGCCAAAGAGAGGGGCGCCCCCGGCTGAAAGCACCCCGCCAAGGACACGGCCCGTACCACTTCCGAGCCGCCTGCGACGAGCAGGACGGGTATCGCCCGTTACAGCGATCGAAAGCGACGGCGTATGCCGGATCTCTTCCGCCGATACTGCGTTGCAGAAGCTTGAAATACAGACCGTATTCCTGCGCTCCTGCGCCTTGTCTCGACGAAAGATATCCCGCCATCCGCAGCGGACAGTAAAAATGCTGCGCAGGCCGTAAGCAGGGTGGAACCGTGGAGTAATGCCTATTACCTCACCCCTGATACCATTCAGGGGTGGGGATTTTTATTTATCCAGCCCCGATCACAAGGAGGAACAGACTATGAGCGAAGTCAACAAGGAATTTACGTTTGAAAATGAGCAGTACCGCAAGACCTACTGGCACACCTGCTCCCACATCCTGGCCCAGGCTGTCAAGCGCCTGCACCCGGAGGTGAAGCTGGCCATCGGCCCCAGCATCGACAACGGCTTTTATTACGATCTGGACGCGCCCTTCGCCTTCACCCAGGACGACCTGGGCGAGATCGAGGCTGAAATGCGTAAGATCTGTAAAGAGAAGCTGAAGCTGGAGCGCTTCGAGCTGCCCCGCGCCGAGGCCGTCAAGTACATGGAGGAAAAGGAAGAGCCCTACAAGGTGGAACTCATCAACGATCTGCCCGAGGACGCCCACATCTCCTTCTACAAGCAGGGCGAGTTCGTGGACCTGTGCGCCGGTCCCCACCTGGACTCCACCGGCCGCATCAAGGGCAACGGCATCAAGCTGACCGCCTGCAACGCCGCTTACTGGCGCGGCGACTCCAACCGCCAGACCCTGCAGCGTATCTACGGCGTGGCCTTCCCCAGCAAGGACGAGCTGGATGCCTATCTGAAGGAGCGGGAGGAGGCCGTGAAGCGCGACCACAATAAGCTGGGACGCGAGCTGGAATATTTCACCACTGTGGACTGCATTGGCCAGGGCTTGCCCATCCTGCTGCCCAAGGGTGCCCGCGTTATCCAGCTGCTGCAGCGCTGGGTGGAGGACACCGAGCAGCAGCGTGGCTATCTGCTGACCAAGACGCCCCTGATGGCCAAGCGTGAGCTGTACAAGATCTCCGGTCACTGGGATCATTATCTGGACGGCATGTTCGTCATGGGCGATCCCGCGGATGAGACGAAGGAGTGCTTTGCCCTGCGTCCCATGACCTGCCCGTTCCAGTATCAGGTGTTCCTGAACCGCGGCCGCAGCTACCGCGACCTGCCCATGCGTCTGGGCGAGACATCCACCCTGTTCCGCAACGAGGACTCCGGTGAGATGCACGGCCTGATCCGCGTCCGCCAGTTCACCATCTCCGAGGGACATCTGGTGCTGCGCCCCGACCAGCTGGAGGAGGAGTTCAAGCAGTGCCTGGATCTGGCCAAGTACTGCCTGGGCACCGTGGGCCTGTTGGAAAAGTGCACGTTCCGCTTCTCCCAGTGGGACCCCGCCAACCCCAACAACAAGTACGAGGGCACGGCGGAGCAGTGGGACCACGCCCAGGCCGCCATGGAGCGCATCCTGAAGGATCTGAACGTGGACTACACCGTGGGCATTGACGAGGCCGCGTTCTACGGCCCTAAGCTGGACATCCAGTACAAGAACGTCTACGGCAAGGAGGACACCCTTGTTACCATCCAGATCGATATGCTGCTGGCCGAGCGCTTCGGCATGTACTATATCGATGAGAACGGCAACAAGGCCCTGCCCTATATCATCCACCGCACGTCTCTGGGCTGCTATGAGCGGACGCTGGCCTACCTGATCGAGGAGTACGCCGGTGCGCTGCCCACCTGGATGATGCCCGAGCAGGTACGCTTCCTGCCTATTACTGACCGCGCTGCCGACTACTGCGTGCAGCAGGCCGCGGAGCTGCGCAAGCAGGGCTTCCGCGTGGAGGTGGACAGCCGCAACGAGAAGATCGGCAAGAAGATCCGCGAGGCTACCCTGGAGAAGATCCCCTTCATGCTGGTGGTTGGCGACCGCGACATGGAGAACGGCACCGTCTCCGTCCGTACCCGCAAGGGCGAGGACCTGGGCGCCATGACGCTGGAGGATTTCTCTGCCAAGCTGCGCCAGATCGTGGATGAGAAGCAGAAGATCTGACGAGTGCCATACGTCATAAGGTAAGCGGGAGAGACAGGCAGAAGCCTGTCTCTTTTGCTGCAGTCAGACAAAAAACAGATTTCGCCAAAAGAAAAGTTTATTATAGCAAAACAGCAGGCTTCTGACAGAAAACCGCATGAAAAATACATGAAAATGATGCAAATACGCCAAAAACTGTGGGAAAGTGTGTGGATGAAAAACAAGGAGATGCGCTATTGAACACTATTCAGAGACACAAATATGTTGACAGAGTGTGAACTTATCTGGTAAAATCAAATGGGTGCGCAGCACCCGAATGCATAGAAGAGGACAGGGCGCGCCCTGTTCGCTGTTTCCTTCTGGCGGAGGAAACAACAAACTATGGTAAAGGAATTAGGAGGTAAACATGAAAAAAGTAGTTTCTCTGCTGCTGGCTCTCATCATGGCGTTCTCCCTGGTCGCCTGCGGCGAAAAGAAGGGCGAGACCGATGATAACACCGTGCTCTACAAGATCGGCATCGTGACCGGCTCCGTCTCTCAGTCCGAGGACGACCGCCGCGGCGCCGAGGCCTTCCAGAAGGAGTATGGCGAGGATATGGTCCAGCTGGCCATCTATCCCGACAACTTCACCGAGGAGACCGAGACCACCATCCAGTCCATCGTGAACCTGTCCGCCGATCCCCTGATGAAGGCCATCATTGTCAATCAGGCTGTCCCCGGCACCACCGAGGCGTTCCGCAAGATCAAGGAGACTCGCCCTGACATCATCTGCATCGCAGGCGAGGCTCACGAGGATCTGCCCGAGATCAGCTCCGCTGCCGACCTGGTCACCAACAACGACTTCGTGTCCCGCGGCTATCTGATCATCCGCACCGCGCACGAGCTGGGCTGCGACACCTTCGTACATATCTCCTTCCCCCGCCACATGTCCTATGAGACCATGAGCCGCCGCGTGGCCATCATGAAGGCCGCTTGCGAGGAGTTCGGCATGAAGTTCGTCCTGGAGACGGCTCCCGATCCCACCTCTGACGTGGGCGTTTCCGGCGCTCAGGCCTACATTCTGGAGCAGGTGCCCGCATGGGTCGAGAAGTACGGCCAGAAGGCTGCTTACTTCTGCACCAACGATGCGCACACCGAGCCTCTGCTGAAGCGCCTGCTGGAGTGCGGCGGCTACTTCATCGAGGCCGACCTGCCCTCCCCCCTGATGGGCTATCCCGGCGCGCTGGGTATTGATCTGACCGAGGAAGCCGGTGATTTCGAGAAGATCCTGACCAAGGTCGAGTCCGCCATCGTTGAGAAGGGCGGCGCCGATCACTTCGGCACCTGGGCTTACTCCTACGGCTACACCCTGTCCGCCGGTCTGGCCCTGCACGCCAAGAACGTGCTGGACGGCAAGAGCGAGCTGAAGGACATGGACGATGTGGCTGCCGCGCTGCAGGTCTACTCTCCCAAGGCGGCCTGGAACGGCGCCAGCTACACCAACGCCACCACCGGCGCGAAGTCTGAAAACGTGTTCCTGATCTATCAGGATACCTATATCATGGGTGATCCCGGCCACTTCATGGGCAACGCTACCGTGGAGATCCCGGAAAAATACTTCACCGTCAGCTGACGACAGGCTTTTGAAGCAACCATTAAAGCGGGGAGGGAGGGCATCCTCCCTCCTCGCTGCTATAGGTAGGGATGAATATGGAAAAGAACAATGCTCCGCTGCTTGAGATGCGGAATATCAAAAAGGGCTTTTTCGGCAATCAGGTGCTCACAGACATCAACTTCACCTTGAAAGAGGGCGAGGTGCTGGGTCTGGTGGGCGAAAACGGCGCCGGAAAGAGCACCTTGATGAAAATACTGTTTGGCATGGACGTGATCCGTGAGACGGGCGGCTACGAGGGGGATGTCCTGATCGACGGAGAAAAAGTGCAGTTCAACACCCCCTTTGATGCGTTGAAGGCCGGCATCGGCATGGTGCATCAGGAGTTCTCGCTGATCCCCGGCTTTACTGCCACGGAGAACATCCTCCTCAACCGCGAGCCCAAGAAAAAAAGCGTCATTTCAGAAGTGTTCGGCCCGCGCCTGGACACTCTCGACTATAAGGAAATGGATAACCGCGCCGCAAAAGCCATCGAGAAGATGGGCGTGGCTATCGACCAGAAGATGGTCATCAGCAGCATGCCCGTGGGGCACAAGCAGTTTACGGAGATCGCCCGCGAGCTGAGCAAGGAGAACCTGAAGCTGCTGATCCTGGACGAGCCCACCGCCGTGCTCACCGAGCAGGAGGCACAGGCCCTGCTGGATTCCATCCGCGGCATGGCCTCCCGGGGCATCGCCGTGATCTTCATCACCCACCGCCTGCAGGAGATCCTGTCGGTGTGCGATAAGGTGGTCATCATGCGGGATGGCTACGTTGTCAAGGACGTGCCCGCCCGCGAGACGGATGTCCGCGACATCACCCACTACATGGTGGGGCGCGAGGTGGCTGCCGGCGGCGCTGCCCACGACATCCGCGACCACTCCGATGCCCGCACCATTCTGTCCATCCGCAAGCTGTGGGTGGATATGCCCGGCGAGATCGTCCGCAACGTGGATCTGGACGTGAAGGAGGGCGAGATCCTGGGCATCGGCGGTCTGGCCGGCCAGGGCAAGCTGGGTATTCCCAACGGCGTTATGGGCCTGTATGAGGCGGGCGGCACCGTGGAGTTCGACGGCAAGCCTATCGCGCTGAACAGCCCCCGGAAGTGCCTGGACTCCCAGCTGGCCTTTGTGTCCGAGGATCGGCGCGGCGTGGGTCTGCTGCTGGATGAGTCACTGGAGTGGAACGTGGCGTTCCCCGCCATGCAGGTGCAGAACAAGTTCCTGAAGAGAATGGGTTTCTTCACATGGCGCGACGAAAAGGCCATCCACACGGTGACGAACCGGTATATCGATGAATTGCAGATCAAGTGTACCGGCTCCGGCCAGAAGGCCAGAGAGCTGTCCGGCGGCAACCAGCAGAAGGTGTGTCTTGCCAAGGCGTTCGCGCTGGAGCCCCGCTTCCTCTTCGTGTCCGAGCCTACCCGCGGCATCGACGTGGGCGCCAAGGCGCTGGTGCTGGAGGCGCTGAAGAAATTTAACCGCGAATCCGGCGTCACGGTGGTGATGATCTCCTCCGAGCTGGAGGAGCTGCGCCAGATCTGCGACCGCATCGCCATCGTCTCCGGCGGCAGGGTCGCCGGTATCCTGCCTGCTGACCATTCCTCCGAGGAGTTCGGTATGCTCATGGTCAGTCAGGTGAAGTAAGGAGGAAGAAATGGGCAATACGACCACACTTGGAAACAAGTCAAAATTCAGAGAGCTGCTGGACAGCTTCGGCCTGCCGCGTCTGATCATCGCGTGCTTCCTGCTGCTGCTGCTCATCGCCGCGCCCTGCGTGGGGCTGGATTTCCCCACACAGATCACCAATATCATCACCCGTTTCAGCTGGAACGCCGTGATGGTGCTGGCCATGGTGCCCATGGTACACTCCGGCTGCGGCCTGAACTTCGGCCTGCCGCTGGGTATCGTGTCCGGACTGCTGGGTGCCACGCTGTCCATCGAGCTGGGCTATACGGGGTTTGCCAGCTTCCTGATGGCCATCCTCATCGCCACGCCCTTTGCCCTGCTGTTCGGCGGCGGCTACGGCTGGCTGCTGAACAAGATCAAGGGCGGCGAGATGATGATCGCCACCTATGTGGGCTTCTCGTCCGTGTCCTTCATGTGCATGATGTGGCTGCTGCTGCCGTACAAGCATCCCACCATGGTGTGGGGCTTCTCCGCCAGCGGTCTGCGTACCGTCATCTCGCTGGAGGGCTATTATGACAAGGCGCTGGCCAACATTCTGACCATCGACCTGAACAGCATCGGCATCAATCTGGTGATCCCCACCGGTACGCTGCTGTTCTTCGTGCTGCTGGCCGTGCTGATGTGGGCGTTCCTGCACACCAAGACCGGCACCGCCATGACCGCTGTGGGCTCCAACCCCGCCTTTGCCCGCGCAGCGGGCATCAACGTGGACAAGATGCGGCTTATCTCCGTGATCATGTCCACCTGGCTGGGTGCTGTGGGTATTCTGGTGTATGAGCAGGGCTTCGGCTTCATACAGCTGTACAACGGCCCCTTCTGGATGGCCATGCCCGCCGTGGCCGCCATCCTTATCGGCGGCGCGTCGGTGAATAAGGCATCCATCGGCAATGTGATTATCGGTACGATCCTGTATCAGGGCGTGGTGACCATGACCCCCACCGTGATGAGCGCCGCCTTCCAGATGGATATGAGCGAGGTCATCCGTATCGTGGTATCCAACGGCATGATCCTCTATGCCCTGACCAGAAAGACGGAAAGGGGGCGCTGACATGAAGGGTAAGAGATTCGACGTAAAGCAATTCCTGGGCAAAAACTCAGTGCCCGTCCTGTTTATCATCATCTGCGCCGTGCTCATTCCCGTGTCCGGCCTGCCGGTGAGCTACATACTTAACGAGGCTATGACCCGTCTGGGGCGCAACGCCTTTTTGATCCTGAGCCTGCTGATCCCCATTATGGCCGGTATGGGTCTGAACTTTGCCATGACGCTGGGCGCTATGGCCGGCGAGATCGCGCTGATCCTGGTGGCGGACTGGCAGATCTGGGGTATCCCCGGTCTGGTGCTGGCGGCCATCCTGTCCATCCCCCTGTCCATTCTGCTGGGTCTTATGTGCGGCAGCATCCTGAACCGCGCCAAGGGCCGCGAGATGGTCACCAGCTACTTTATCGCCTATTGCATGACCGGTGTGTACCAGCTGGTGGTGCTGTATATGATGGGGCCCATCATCCCCATCCTCCACAACACACTGAAGCTGCCCCGCGGCTTTGGTATCCGCAACACAGTCAGCCTTCTGCAGATGCGGCAGAGCGTGGATAACGCGCTGGCCGTCTACGTGGGCGGCGTGAAGATCCCCGTGCTGACGCTGATCATCATCGCATTGGCCTGCCTGTTCATTGTGTGGTTCCGCCGCACGAAGCTGGGACAGGACATGCGCGCGGTGGGCCAGGATATGAACGTGGCGCGGGACGCCGGTATCAACGTGGACCGCACCCGCCTGATCTCCATCGTCATGTCCACCGTGTTTGCGGGCTTCGGCATGATCATCTATCTGCAGAACATGGGCAACTTCCCCACCTATACGGCGCATACCAACGTCGGCATGTTCTGCATCGCCGCGCTGCTGGTGGGCGGCGCCTCCGTGGAAAAGGCGTCCATCGGCAACGTGTTCCTGGGTGTGCTCCTGTTCCATACCATGTTCATCGTGGCGCCGGCCGCCGGAACCAAGATCACCGGCGACTCCATGATCGGCGAGTACTTCCGCGTGTTCGTGTCCTACGCCGTTATCACCGTGGCACTGGTCATGTACGAGGCCAAGAAGCGCAAGGAGAACCGCACGCTGGGTCAGCAGCTGGCCATTGAGCAGAAGGCCGAGGAGGAGGGGAGAACCGCATGAAAACGACGAAACGTTCGTGGATCATCCGTATCGCCTTCGTTCTGGTGCTGGTGCTCATCGCCGTGGTGATGCTGCGCATCGGCCGCGGCCACACCGTCTATTTCGACAACCGCGCAGTGGACAAGGGCGGCCAGTCTGTGGAGGCACCCTATAAGATCACTGTGTATGTGAACGGCGAGCAGATCTCCAAGCTGTACGAAAAGGAGCGCTGCTTGACCACCGTCATCGGCGACAAGCTGGAGCTGACCGTGGAGGTCATGCAGCAGAAGGGCGGCAGCGAGACAACGGAAACGTACCAAATGACACTGCCCCATAACATCGACGGCATCATCATCAACCTGCCGGCGTATATGGCTGGTCTGCCGGAGGAGGCCTATCTGGAGGAATTCATCCCCGCGCCTCCCACCGAGGAGGACGACGAGGAAGCGCCCAACACCGAGGACGATATGGGCCTGGGCGACTTCTGATAATGTGTGCTGCATACACAGCCCATGCGAAAGCATGGGCTGTGGGCGCATAGGGACTTGCTTGCGGGCGGCAGGCGGATATGCTATACTGAATGGGCGGCGCGGAGACCGCGGCCGCATGGGAAAGGAGTATCAAAATGGCTGTTTTGAAAGGCTTGAAGCCAGAAAAGGTGTTCGCATATTTTGAAAAGCTGTGCTCGGTGCCCCACGGCAGCGGCAACACGAAGATCATCAGCGATCTGTGCGTGGACTTTGCCAAGGAACTGGGACTGAAGTACCGGCAGGAGCCGTGCAACAACGTGGTGATCTGGAAGCCGGCATCTCCCGGCCATGAGAGCGCCGAGCCGATCATCCTGCAGGGGCACATCGACATGGTGTGCGCCAAGACCGACGACTGCACCAAGGACATGACCCGCGAGGGACTTGACCTGATGACCGACGGGGAGTGGATCTGGGCGGACAAGACGTCGCTGGGCGGCGACAACTGCATTGCCGTGGCCATGATCCTGGCGATCCTGTCGGATGATACGCTGGTGCATCCGCCCATCGAGGCGGTATTCACCGTGGACGAGGAGGTGGGCATGGACGGCGCCTTTGCGCTGGACTGCTCTGACCTGAAGGGCAAAAAGCTGCTGAATTTGGACTCCGAACTGGAGGGCGTGTTCACCGTGTCCTGCGCAGGCGGCATGCACTCCGATTGCCTGCTGCCCGCAGCGCTGACCGATGCGGCGGGCATGGAGGGCTTCGGCATCACCGTGGCCGGCTTGCGGGGCGGTCACTCCGGTGCGGACATCCATCTGGGACGCGGCAGCGGCAACCGCCTCATGGGACGGGTACTGGCCACAGCGCTGGAGAAGTTCCCCGGCCTGCGGCTGGCGGCCATCTCCGGTGGCCAGTTCGACAACGTGATCTGCTCCCGCTGCGATGCGGCGGTGGCGCTGCCCAAGGGCAGCGGCCGGGCGTTCGAAGCGTTTATCCGGGAGTTTGACGCGGCGTTGAAAAACGAGTACGCCGTCACCGACCCCGATGTGACGCTGACCTGCGCGGCGGCGGAGACGGCAAAAGCCGTGTCCGCAGAGCGCACCGTGACGCTGGTGCAGGCGCTGACGGCCATGCCGCAGGGCGTGGAGGCTATGGACACGGATTTCCCTGGTCTGGTGCAGACATCCCTGAATATGGGCGTGGTGAAGCTGGGCGGCGACGGACTGCACATCGCGTTCTCCATCCGGTCGTCCATCGCGTCCCGGAAGCTGATGCTGGCGCAGCGCGTGCGGGCTGTGGCGGCGCTGGCGGGCGGCACTGTGGCAGAGCGGGGCGTGTACCCCGGCTGGCAGTACAAGAGGGAGTCGCAGTTCCGGGATACACTGCTGGCGGCGTATAAGGATCTTACCGGCAAGGACGGCGTGGTGGAGGCCACCCACGGCGGTCTGGAGTGCGGATTGCTGATGGAGAAGATCCCCGGTCTGGACGCGGTGTCCATGGGGCCGGAGCTGCACGATGTACACTCCGTGCGGGAGCGGCTAAGCGTGCCCTCCACGGAGCGCACCTATGAACTGGTATGCGAGCTGCTGCGGCGCAGCTGTTGAATGTGACAGAAAGCTGAGAGGCGGGGCTTTGCCCCGCCTCTGTTATTTTGCAGGATTGCCCGGCAGAAAATGCACTTCTTGCGGGGCGTTCCTGCATAAAACAATTTAGCATTATGAATAGACCACCGCTAAAAAATACCATGATACAGACAAAAATACGGATTTGCCGAAAGAAATGCCGACTAAGAAAAGCGGAATGTCCGCACGGACGGGAAAATCGTTCCGCAGAAAAATGAAATTTTCCGCATTTAGATATTGCAAAAAGTTTACGCCTGCGATATAATGGCACCGTTGAACACCGCCGTGCCCGACCGGCCGGCGGAAAAAGCTGTTTTTCAGGAAGAGGAAAACAATTTATCTATCAATAAGGAGAAAGAACATGAAAAAGTTTTTTGCACTGGTTCTGGCGCTGGTCATGGCGCTGAGCCTGGTCGCCTGCGGCGACAAGAAGGACGACAGCGGCGATGTGACCGCTGAGCATACCGACACCACCACCGTGGCCGTGGGCGCTGTGATCCTGGCCCGCGACGACGTGTCCAGCGACGACGTGTACAAGTTCGTGGCGGACATCTTCGACAACGCCGCGTCCCTGACCACCAGCCACGCCAAGTACGGCGAGCTGAGCCTGGAGTACGGCGCTTCCATCACCTCCGTGCCCTATCACCCCGGCGCTGCCAAGTACTTCTCCGAGAAGGGCTTTGAGGTCGCATCCGTGAAGGACGGTGCCGGCAACACCGACTCCCGCAACCTGCGCTTCGTCACCGGCGGCGAGTCCGGCACCTACTACGCCTTCGGCTCCGT
>ENA-UONV01003269-UONV01003269.1-human-gut-metagenome-genome-assembly--contig:-CS4-NODE-3269-length-11069-cov-8.371346_pt1 | contig 11069 bp, 6 predicted proteins | sample MGYA00242461_ERZ724008 | MGnify/ENA metagenome assembly ERZ724008 | reverse complement strand
CCTCCCTCACCGAGGGAGGGGGACCGCGCAGCGGTGGAAGGAGTTTTCTTTTAAATTCGGGTGACGTTGGAGCGGATTTTGAGCTTCATACCCCGACCGTGACGTGAGTGCAGACTCATATCTGTTGTGGAGATATAGTTACATCAGAACATTCTCTTTTTTGACCCCGGGTGGTGTTGGAGCAGATTTTTAACTTCGTACCCCGACCGCGGCGTAAGTTCAAATCCATATCTCACTACATGGCAACAGCCGTGCGGTTTGATACGATTTTTTCTTTTATTGTTCGGTCGTCCTGCGGCACGGCAGAATAAGGCTGGGAAAGGCCGAGGGCATTTGCTCTCGGACCTTTTTTACACCGGCATTCATTTTTTCTTGCCGTAACACGGCATGATCGGCGCACCCGGCGGGTGCATACGGCGATATTTTCGAGCATCACGACCGCCACTTATTTTTGTAGCAATCAAATTTCACATTTTTCGCCCCTGCAAGTTGCGATTCATGTGCACAAATGTCCGTTTGTGACGCATTTTTGTATATTAAAATTAACATTTGCTATTAACAAACCGCTTTTTGTCTGCTATAATGCAAATGTAAATAAGACGTGTCGTTTATTAACAAAACGCCGCGCTTACAATCAGAAAAGAGGTACAATCAATGCGTAAAACACTTTCTGCAATCCTCAGCGTCATTATGATCCTCTCCGTGCTGTCGGGCGGTCTCGTATCCGTTTCCGCCGCAGACGGGACGGCAGTAAGCACCGCCGAGGAATTTGCGAACATGAAGCCCGACGGCAAGTACTACCTTGCTGCCGTCATCACGCTCACCGCCTCCTTCGGCGAATTCAGCGGGACCTTCGACGGCAACGGCAAGACCGTTACCACCTCCGTTCCCGTTTTTGCCAAGGTGACCGGTACTGTCAAGAACCTCACCGTCGCCGGCGAGATAAACGGCACCGACACGGTGGCTGCCCTTGCCGTCGAGGCAGACGGCGCTACCATCGAAAAAGTGACCAACAAGGCAAACGTCAACACCTCAAAGGGCCATGCTGCCGGCATCGTTGCTCTTCTGAACGGTAATGCTTCCACCGTTGCGGGATGCACCAACAAGGGCAAGATCACCAACTCCAGCAGCACCGTTCACGACAGCGTTGCGGGCATCGTGTGCAAGATATATGCTGCTTCCAGCGTTGTTGACGGGTGTGTCAACGAGGGCGACGTCACTGTCGCAAAGACTGCCGACGGCGGTAACGGCAATGCCGCGGCAGGTATCGTGGCGCGCACCGACTTCAACAACAATGCGATCAACATCACAATAAAGAACTGCACCAACAAGGGCAAGATCTACGGTCATCACTGGACCGGCGGTATCTGCGGTCTCATCGACCTTACCACCACCATCACCGGCTGCGTGAACTACGGCGACATTGAGTCCCGCAACAGCATCGCGGGCGGTATCGCGGGACGTCTCAGCTCCGGCGAAAAGGTCGCATCCCCCGAAAACATCGTTTTCACTCTCAAAAACTGCACCAACTACGGTTCTGTTATCGGACGCGATGACGAGACTGCCGGTATCGTCGGCTGGGTCGAGCGCGTCATCTACATCGAGTACTGCTTCAACTACGGCAATATCTCCAGCCCCAACAAGGGTGCTGCGGGCGTCGTCGGTCACATCGGTGCCGATTCCACGCCTGCCGACAATCACAAGGTCTCCAGTGTCAAATACTGCGGCAACGAAGGCACTATAACCGGAACCTCCGGTAACATCGGCGGCGTTGTAGGCTATGTTGCAGCCAAGAATGACGAAAACGACAAGATCTACGCCGACATCTCCTACTGCTACAATTTCGGCGAGGTCAATTCCACTAAAAAGGCAAATGCATCCGGCATTCTCGGATACACCAAGTCTCAGTACGTACAGATATCCAACTGCCTCAGCGGCGGCAAAGCTGCAACCGGTGAAGGCGGAAAGACCTTTGTGGTCTATGTAAACAAGTTCAAGCCCGTTGACGGCAGCATCAAGAACAACACGATCGTTGAAGGCGTAGCCGAGTTCGTTTCCAGCGAGGACACCGCTGTCACCGACATCACCGACACCGTTGCGGCGGCTGCAGTCGGCTCCGGCGAGCTTGCATACAACCTCAACAAGGTCTTCGGCAAGAACTTCTTCCGCCAGACCCTCGGCACCGATGCTCACCCCACCACCAAATCGGGCAGCAAGGTCGTCGATCTTGTGGACGGCAAGTATGTCAACACCACGGCGACTCCCGACAAGCCCACTCCTGCGGATCCCAACCCGCCCACAGGCGACAGCGCTCTGTACATTGCAGTCGCGGCGCTCGCAGCCGTGTCTGTTCTCGGCGTGGCTCTTATCCCCCGCAAGCACAACATTGCCGGTTGACCGGTGATATGTGATAACACATAAAGCTCCCCTGCCCGATGCCTTGGCATCGGGCAGGGGAGCTTTTGACTTCCGGTGACGTTTGACCGGATCCGTATCTTAAACACGGCTGCAGCCGTAGGGGAAGTTTGATTTCCACCCGCCTTGGCACTTTTGCCGCTGATGGGCTCTTGTCGAGAACAAGGTAGTTTACAAATTGTGAAGGCACATGGTTTACAAATGCACGGCGGGTGCTTGCCGCTCGCTATATTTCCGGACATTTTGCCTGCTTCACACATTTTTTACCTTCGGTTAATTATAACGCAAAAAAAGCGCGGTAAAATAAAGGCAAGTGTCTTTATGTTACGCGCATATATCTATCCAGTTTACAATTATAGTATAGCACAAATCAACACGAATGTCAACAGGTAAAAGCACACGATTTCACATTTTACAATTTATTAATAATTACGGAGGTACACAAAATGAAAAGTTCCGATGACCGCGCGGCGCGCGGTTCGGGCGGAGCATCGGTCGGGGATGCCGAAAAAGCTGCCGGTAAAACCGCTGCGGAGATCCGTGCCGCCGACGTGACCGCTGTTTCTGCCGCACCTGAATGCCGTCCGTCGTATGCGGAGGTCATTCCGTCCGCCGACGGCGGCCTGTTTTACGGGGCGTTAGGCGCGGCGGCGGAGGCACGAGCCGCCGCGGAGCTGCTGGCGGTCAACCGCGAAACAGCCGTTTACGGTCTTTCTCTCACCGAGAAAGAGGCTCGTTCCCTTGCGGCGGTGCGCACGGAGGCGCTCGCCGACACGGGGCGCGTCGAATTCGGCGGCAGCGCACTGCCGAAGATCGCCCGCTCCTTTGCGCCGTCTCCTTATTCCTCGCGCCGCGGCTGGTATGACGAGCTTGTGCGCCTGACCGAGATATTCTACCGCTTCAAATCCGAAACGGGTGACCGTCTCGGCGATGACGAGCTGCTTTCCATCATGCGCCGCGCGTTCGACGGGAGCTGCGGCGGCTCTGTCGACCTGCTCGAGGGACGTGAGCTCGATATTCTTGCGCGCCGCGTGCGGTCGGGCTATACGGCGGGCACGGAGGAGCTTGACGAAACTCTGCCCGACGACGATTATGACGAAGGAGACGGGAGCGATGGTTTTACAGCCGAAAGAACACTTTTCTGACGCCGCGGAAGAGGCGGCGCTGTTTCGAGCGGACGGCGACTACCTCGACCGCCTCATGGCATTCGGGCGACGGCGCGGGCTTATCGACGACGCGGACGCCGCGCGTCTCGGCGGTGAGGCGTATGAGCTTCTCACTTCCCGCTGCCGCCGCAGGACGGGCGGGAGGAGCAGCTCGCTGCCCGAGAGTGCGGTGCGTGAGCTTTACGCGTCGCTTGCGTATACCGCAGCGCTCGACCTGTGCCGCCGCGGTCCCGAGGGGGCTGTTTCCGCGCTGCTTTCGGGCGGGCTTGACGCGGCACGGCGGCGCGGCAGGCGCATCATCGAAAGAAAGCTGCAGCGTTCCTGCTTTTATTACGGCAGGGCGCTGCGGTATGCGCTGCCCATCGACAACGAAACATACGTCCTCACTCTGCGCGGCGCGCTCTGCGGATTTTTTCGCATTTACGATCCGCTTTTTGCCGCGCATGACCGCAGGATAGGGTGCGACTATCCGACGGCGCTGCCCGTTGCGGGGCTTTGCGGTATAGAATACATTGAAGAATATACCCGCCGCCTTTATTTTGAAAGTCTGTTCTGTTCGGCACTTTCTCCGGATCTTTTGCGCGCCGCGTGCGTGTTTTACGCGCCCGACAGTCGCCACGCCATTTTTTCGGTGATGAGCGCGGTGCTCGAGGGGCTGATACTCGGCAGCGTTGGGGTCGCACTGCCCGCACCGGGCAAAAAGACGAGCCGTGCGGATGTGCTGCGCCGTTTTTATGCCGCGGCGTCGGCGCTCGGGCACGAAAAATATCTTGCATCGGTGTCCGAAACGATGCATCGCGCCGTCGGGAAAGCCGCGGCTGCGGCGGGTGACGGTGAATTCGGCGTTTTTTCCACAGATCGCAACGGCTTTTGCGATTATTGTCTTGCCGCCGCAAAAAAGACCGCCCCGGAGCTTTTATCTGTCTCCGGAGCGGTGATATGAGTTTTTCAACTGCCACGTCGCGTGATCTTCATTGTTTTCAGATCCACCGAGGCGGTGCCGTCGTAGCAATAGATGTTCTGCGGCACGTTCTTTCGCAGCCACACGTTGAAGTCCTTTGAGCCGTACTCGGCGTCGCTTGCGCGCGAGGCGGGCCACATTGCGATCTCGGGAGCCATAAGGCTGTATACCGCGATGTTCCCGTGCGTTCTTGCGTGATGGATGACCTGAAGGATGTCGCATTTCAGACCGCTGCCGTACCAGTCTGCCATCTGCTTTTCGTATTTTTCGCTGAGGTCGCCGGTTATCATTATCCTGCGCCCCGCGACGTCTATCATAAACGCCACGGTGTTTGCGTTGTTGTATGCCATTGCCGCCGTGTCGGGATAGATGTCCTCAGGCGTGTGAAGGATCGTGAACCCTGCGCCGCCTATCGTGAGACGCTCGCCGGTGTGCGGCTTTATCACCTTTGCCGACTTCCACTTTCCGCTCAGCGCGCCGCGCAGCACCGACAGCGACTTTGCGTCATAGTCATTGCCCGCCTTGAGCGCATCCTCATTTATAAAATTGAAGATGACAGCCTCGGGCACCGTGTCGCTGCCGTAGCGGCCGATAAAATCCGCAACGGCTCCTATGTGGTCGTTGTGCGGGTGAGTAAGTATCCACGCGGCGATCACCGGCTTTTTGCCGCCGCTCTGACTCACCATCGTGTCGTATATGTGACGCTCCTCGCCCTGTCCCGCCATGCCGCCGTCGATTATCACGAACGACCCGTCGGGCGCGCGGAGGATGTATGACATACCGTTTATCACCTTGCTGTAATTCAGCCCGACCTGCGTGAAGATGGGATCGGTGCTGCCGTCATGCACCGTGCCGCCGAAATATTCGGGGTATTCGGTGTAATAATTTTCGGGCAGGACTATGCAGCGCAGCTCGCGCTCGGCGGGGTAGTAGGATATCTCAAGGCACTGACCGTCCCCGGCATAGGTGAGAAAAAGATTTTTTCCGTTCTTTTCGGAGCGCAGCCTCGAAAACCCACGGCTTCCGAGCAGGTCCGCATATGCGGTGCAGTCGCTCTCCTCGGCGTCTCGCGCATAGAGCATGAACGTGTCGTCGCCGCAGTCGGTGAGCGTTGCCTCTCTGCCGTTCGCGGGCTGCATTTTCGGTACGGAGTACAGCCTGTCGCCGTATTCGGCGCTGCCGAGCGCGCCGAGAGCCGACGCGGTAACGACGAGCGCTCCGCCCTCGGTGCGGCTGTTCTTTACAAGCTCGCCGAGAGCCGCACACGCCTTTTTGAGCGCGCTGTCGGATGCCGTTGCAACGACGATGCGCCTCCCTGTCGCCGTCACGGTGCAGTCGCCGTATTTAAGGTTTTCGTATGCCTCGCGCGATTCTGGGAAATCCGTGCTTCCGACGAGTATCACGGCGCCGTCGGCACATTCGTCGGAGGTCTTTTGCGAATCCGGCAGGCAGAAGGGCAGGGTGCCCGTCAGCTCAGCTATGCCGTGCTGCAGCTCCTTTGCGCACGCAGACGCAGCCTTGTCTCCCGTTGGATATATCAGGGTGACACCGGAAAGATCGACGTCGGCGGGCGGCGCCGGCTCGGTAACGGTGTCGGAGCTTCCCGTGCCGTCGCCTGTTGGCGAGCACGATGCAAGCGCGGGCAGCGCACAGAGCACCGCGCATATCACAAGACGTTTTATAATAGAGTTTTTCATTTTCGCTGCTCCCTTTTTCGTATCCGTCCCGGTTTGCGGAGTATGCCGCAGCGGGACCGTATGTGAAGATTATATTATACAAGCCCGCCCGACGGAATGCAGTTTTTTATAGCTGACATATAATATTTTATAGTATTCCGATCGCGTCCTCTTGACATCGGTACGTCGTTCAGCTACAATATAATAATACGGAGATGCGAAGGCAGATACGAATCCGGCGGAGGTACGGGTCATGGATATAAATCTTGTATTTTATAATACCTTTTCGGGAAGAGAGGATTTTGAGATGCCGTGCGGGACGCGCAAATGGCACAGTCTTCTGATTCTCAAGGAGGGGTCGATATCCTTTGTCATGAACGGCAGGGAGGATACCGCCGGTGCGGGGGATGCGGTGTTCTTTCCCGCCGACCTTTTCATGCGCCGCCGTGTGCTCGAGCCTATCTCCTTTCACCAGATGGCGTTTTTTGCCGCACCCGATCACCCGTATGCCTCGGCGCTGCGAGCGGGCCGTCTCGAGGTGCCGCGCGGGCATATCCTATCGGCTGTCGAGACGCTTGACAGGCTGCAATACGGCACGATACGTGAGCGCGAGCAGCTCTACTGCGGTGTGCTTGACAATCTCATACTTGAAAATTACGTTTATTCGGGCGGTATGCCGGTAGCAGACCGTTCGACCGATCCGACGGTATACGAAGCGCTGCGCTATATAAACGATCACCTTGCGGAAAAGATCCGTGTGCCGGATATCGCCGCGCACGTTCACCTGTCAAACGTCGGGCTTATATGGAAGTTCCGCAACGTCCTCGGCAGAACACCGACCGAGATGATACTCGTCATGCGCATGCAGTACGCAAAATATCTGATACTCGAAAGTCGAAAGCCTCTGAAGGAGATAGCCCAGCTGTGCGGATATTCAAGCCCGTTTTATTTTTCGAACACCTTTCACAAATATTACGGGTGCCAGCCGAGCAGGTGCGCGAAGCTTATGGACGGGTTCGGAAAAACGCGGGAGAGCCCGTGACGTTTTTTGTAAACCTGCGGTTTAGTCCTATTGACCCCGCGGGTATATAGTGTTATAATAATATACTCATGGACTTAACTACTAAATAAAAAATATCGGTGCATTATGAAAGAAAAGAACAGGACAAAAAGATCTGAAAAAAAGGGGAACGGCAGACTGCTTTACGAGTTCATGCGCGGCTCGAAGCTTCTCTTCCTCGGCGGCATCATCGCTTCGTTCGCGGTCACCGGTGCGGATATGCTCAACCCGCAGCTCATACGCTTTACGGTAGACTCGGTAATAGGCAACGAGCCGGTAAACGTGCCGGGATATGCGCGCGTGTTCGTTGATGCGCTCGGCGGAGTCGAGGCGATAAGGCAAAACCTCTGGACCATTGCCGCAGCGATAGTCGCCGTGGCGCTCGCGGCGGCGGTATGCCGCTATCTGCAGCGCATAATCAATACCAAGGCGGCTGAAACGCTTGTCGAGCATATGCGCAATATGCTTTACGAAAAGATACAGCGCCTGCCGTTCTCGTGGCACATGAAAAACAAGACGGGCGACATCATACAGCGCTGCACCTCGGATGTGGACATGGTGAAAAACTTTCTCTCCGAGCAGCTCATATCTATCCTCCGCATCGTCATTCAGGTCACGATATCTCTCATCGTCATGTACGGTATGGATACACGGCTCGCGGTCGCCGCGACCGTATCGCTGCCGGTCATTCTGATATACTCGGCTGTGTTCGGCAGACGTATCGGCTCGGGCTTCAAAGAATGCGACGAGGCCGAGGGCGCGCTTTCGGCTATCGCCCAGGAGAACCTCACCGGCGTGCGCGTCGTCAGGGCATTCGGGCGTGAAAAATACGAGCGCGACCGCTTCAAGGCTCAAAACGACAAATACTCGGGGCTATGGCTTAAGCTCGCCAAGTATATGGCTGCATTCTGGGGCATGGGAGACTTTATCTCCGGGCTCCAGGTAATGCTCATCATCGTGCTCGGCGTGCTCGCCTGCATCGGCGGAAGGCTTACCCCGGGCGCTTTCATTGCGTTCGTCACCTACAACTCAATGCTGACATGGCCTATGCGTCGTCTCGGAAGAATGATCTCCGAAATGAGCAAGGCGAGCATCTCGGTCGAACGTCTCGGCTACATAATGAACTCCGAGACCGAGCATGACCGCCCCGACGCGTGCGAGCCGGATATGCACGGGGATATCGTTTTTGACGACGTGAGCTTTGCGTATGACGGATGCCCCGAGCTGCTCTCGCACATTTCGCTCACGGTGCCCGCGGGCACGACCGTCGGCATTCTCGGCGGCACGGGCTCTGGCAAGTCAACGCTCGTGCATCTGCTCGACCGCCTTTACGAGCTGCCGGCAGACGGCAGCGGCGGCAGGATAACGATAGGCGGCGTCGATATCGCCGATATCCGCGCGGCATACCTGCGGCGCAATATAGGCATCGTGCTTCAGGAGCCTTATCTCTTCTCGCGCTCGATAGCGGATAATATTTCGATGGCAAGGTCGGATATCGGCATGGAGGATATCCGCGAGGCGGCACGGGTCGCGTGCCTCGACGATACCGTTGAGGGCTTTACCGAGGGTTATGACACATTTGTGGGCGAGAGGGGAGTCACCCTTTCGGGCGGTCAGAAGCAGCGCACCGCAATTGCGCGTATGCTGACCGAAAAGGCGCCCATCATGGTGTTTGACGACTCGCTTTCCGCCGTTGACGCCGAGACCGACGCAAAGATACGCGCGGCTCTCGGAGAAAAGCTCGGCGGCTCCACGGTCTTCCTTATCTCGCACCGCACTGCGACGCTCATGAACGCCGACCAGATCGTTGTGCTCGAGCACGGAAAGATCGTTGAGCACGGCACTCACAGCGATCTTATGAAGATAGAGGGCGGCATTTACCGCCGCATATACGACATTCAGATGTCCGATCCGGACGACGGTGAGGACGCATCGGGAAAGGAGGTGCGCGCATGAGTCAGGCAGAAGTGAAAGATCCGACCAAGGAAAACAAAAAGAAAAAGAACGACAGTTATGTCCGCCTGCCGTGGTTCGGCATAGGGCGCATCATCCCGTTCGTAAAGCCCTACGGCCGCCGGCTGCTCATGATGGCGCTGCTCGGCGTGGTCGGCAGCGCGGTCGATATCGTCATCCCGCTTTTCCAGCGCTATGCGATCGACAACTACATAGTAACAGGCATAACCGATACACTGCCGTGGTTCATCGGGCTGTATCTTGTAACGCTTGCGATCCAGATCATTGCAAACTGCATCACGACATATTCCGCGTCGCGTGTTGAGTGGGGCGTCGGGCACGATCTCAAGCAGGCGAGCTTCGACCACCTGCAAACGCTTTCGTTTTCGTATTTCAACCAGAACAGCGTCGGATACGTCCATTCCCGTATAATGAGCGACACCGCACGCATAGGCGAGCTCGTTTCGTGGTCGTTCATGGACGCCGTATGGAACGTTTCCTATATAGTCGGCGCCATTGCCGTAATGGTGAGGATAAACTGGAAGCTGGCGCTTGCCGTAATTGCCATCGTCCCCGTGGCGGCGCTGCTCATTGCGTTTTCGCTCAATAAGCTGACATCTCTCAACCGTTCGATACGCGAGCTCAACTCCCGCATATCGGGCGACTACAACGAGGGCATTACCGGCGCAAAGACGATAAAGACCCTTGTCGTTGAGGACAAGATGGTGAAAGAGTTCGAAAACGACACGAAAACGATGAAAAAGACCTCGGTCAACGCCTCGCGCTTCCGCGGTCTGCTCTTCTCGTCGGTCTCCTTCTTCTCTTATGTGGCACTTGCCATTGTGCTCTGGCGCGGCGGCATAATCACGATGAAGCAGGCAATGGAGATAGGTACGCTGTCGGCGTTCATGTCTTACGCGCAGGGGCTTATGGACCCGCTGCTCTGGATAATCGATGCATTTTCGAGCCTTATCAACACGCAGGTCAACATCGAGCGCGTTACGCGCCTGATAGAGACGGAATCCGATGTTACAGACACTCCCGAGGTCGTTGAAAAATACGGCGACACGTTTGCGCCCAAGCGCGAGAACTGGGAGCCGCTTCGCGGGGACATCGAGTTTGACGACGTGACCTTCAAATATCCGGACGGAGACGAGACGGTTCTCGAGCATTTCTCGCTCAAGGTGCCTATGGGCACGCGTGTCGCCATCGTCGGCGAGACGGGTGCGGGCAAATCCACGCTCGTCAACCTTGTCTGCCGCTTTTACGAGCCGACCGAGGGGCGCATCCTCATTGACGGACGCGACGCGCGCGAACGCTCGCAGCTCTGGCTGCATTCGAATATAGGCTATGTCCTTCAGTCGCCGCACCTTTTCTCGGGCAGCGTGCGCGATAACCTCCGCTACGGCAAGCCCGATGCGACCGACGAGGAGATAAACGCGGCGCTGAAACTCGTTTCCGCCGACGCTGTCGTTGCGCGCATGGACAACGGACTTGACAGTGAGGTCGGAGAGGGCGGAGATCTGCTCTCCACCGGCGAAAAGCAGCTTCTGTCCTTTGCCCGCGCGATCATCGCCGACCCGCGCATACTGGTGCTTGACGAGGCGACCTCATCGGTAGATACCATCACCGAGCAGATAATCCAGAACGCCATAGGCAAGGTGACGGAGGGGCGCACGTCGTTTATAATCGCCCACCGTCTTTCGACCGTGCGCGACGCGGACGTGATAATCGTCGTCCGGGACGGAAAGATCGTCGAGCAGGGCAAGCACGGCGAGCTCATGCGCCGCCGCGGATATTATCACGGACTTTATACAAGACAGTACGAGAAAGAAGTC
>ENA-UONV01003265-UONV01003265.1-human-gut-metagenome-genome-assembly--contig:-CS4-NODE-3265-length-11080-cov-4.343401_pt1 | contig 11080 bp, 6 predicted proteins | sample MGYA00242461_ERZ724008 | MGnify/ENA metagenome assembly ERZ724008 | reverse complement strand
TGTTCCCTGAACGGTACGAACAAATCCTTCATCAGTCCCCAATTCAAAAAAGCCCCGTACTGATTCACCCAAGACACTTCCAGACAAGCAAACTGTCCTACCTGCACAAACGGAGTCAGCGTAGTAGCAATCAGCCTTTCATCCATATCCAGATAGAGAAACACATTCAAGATATCCCCTATCTTACAATCTTCGGGCACATAGCGGGTAGGCAATAAAATTTCACCTTCTTCCCCTCCATCAAGATATACACCGAAGTCTACCTCCTTCACAACTTCAAGCTGATTGAACTTTCCTAATTCGATATTCATATTTTTCTTATTTATACACTATCATATTTATATCCATCGCAAAGATAGGAAATATAATCGAGACTTAGGTATGAACATAAAAGAGATACTTAACCAACCCGAAGGGCGTAGATTGGAATTTAAGGCAGAGTTGCCGGAGCATTCCGATTTGGCTAAAACGGTTGTGGCATTTGCCAATGATGCAGGTGGCGACCTGTATATTGGTGTGGCAGATGATCCTCGTGAAGTGATAGGATTGGATGAGGACAAGTTGGTGGCTATCGAGGAGAAAATAAGTAATATTATTTTTAACCGTTGCTATCCTGCGATATTGCCGGAGATAAAATTTATAAGCGAAGAAAACAAACACTTGATTCAGGTGACTGTTTTCAGAGGTAGCACGCCACCTTATTATCTCAAAGAGAAAGGTAAGTTACAAGGAACATTTATTCGTGTAGGCTCGACCAATCGACTTGCGGATGAAGCTATCATCTCGGAATTGGAACGTCGGAGACGAAATATCTCTTTTGATAGCGAAGTTATAATGATTTGAATATAGATGGCTTTAAGGCTATATTCAAGGAGAAAACAGGGGAAGAATTATCCGACCAAGCGTTAAGGAAATTAGACTTGGTTAAAGATATGCAAGGAGTAGAATATCCGACCAATGCGTTGATTCTATTCTCGGACGACCCGTTGCGAAACTCGTTGTTTCACTATGCAAAGGTGGAGTGTGCTCGTTTTAAAGGTGTTAGTATCGATGATTTCATAGACCAAAAGAGTATTACGACCGATATTGCCACACAAGCAGAGGAAGCATACAACTTTGTGTTACGCCATATCAATAAAGGAGCGACCGTTGAGGGAGTGTACACTGTCTCTCGTTGGGAGTACCCTGTTAAGGCAATACGTGAGGCGATTCGCAATGCTGTGGTTCATCGGGATTATTCTCTCACAGGAAAGGACGTTAAGATTGCAATCTATGATGATATGGTAGAGATAACCAGTCCCGGACTTCTGCCACCATCCATTGACTACGCTGCGATGGAAAGCCGCCAGAGCGATGCACGAAATAAAGTTATCGCACCGATTTTCAAGCGACTCGGAATTATAGACCAATGGGGCAATGGTTTAAAACTGATAGCGGATGAACTGAAAGAATATCCTAATATCGAACTTCGTTGGAAAGAAGTGGGGTTGTCGTTTCAGTTACAGTTTGTGAGGCTGGATTATCTGCTGAATGCAGAGCGAATAAAAGATGTACAGCAAGAGTTACAGCAAGAGTTACAAAAGACGACATTGTATTCAGAGGTATTGCGTTGTATAGCAAGTAATGCTTTATCAAGGCAAGGTATATCCCTTGCATTGGGACAAAAGAAAGTATCGGGACAATTGAATAAAATTATTCAAAAACTGATTGCCCACAACCTGATTGAAAGAACTATCCCTGAGAAACCTAACCATCCTGCTCAGAAGTTCCGGCTAACAGAACGTGGACAGTTATTTCTTGGTTTACTTGCAAAATGAAATGACTATGATATATAGCTATCTACATTGAAATAAAACTTTTCTAACTTTGTAACGAGATACAGAGAAATTTCTTATCCGCATCAAAGATAATCTATTTTGAACAGAACTACCCTTCCAGGCACTATAACTTTTCGTTATCGGGCAAAACTATTTGCAATGAACAATCAGGCTCGAAATATGTTAACTTTGTAACGGCAAAAAGAAATGAAAAAGTTATTCACCTTTAAATATATTAAGCTTTATGGAATTTTTGACTAACGAGAAACTTACAATTGTGGGAGCTGCCGGAATGATCGGCTCTAATATGGCGCAAACAGCCATGATGATGAAACTGACTCCGAATATCTGTCTGTACGATCCATTCGCCCCGGCTTTGGAGGGAGTGGCGGAAGAACTGTATCACTGCGGCTTTGAAGGCGTCAACCTCACTTATACTTCCGACATCAAGGAAGCGTTGACCGGAACTTCTTATATCGTATCTTCCGGTGGAGCAGCCCGCAAGGCTGGCATGACTCGTGAAGATTTGCTGAAAGGTAATGCAGAAATTGCCGCTCAGTTCGGCAAAGACGTTCGCCAATATTGCCCGAATGTAAAGCACATCGTAGTCATTTTCAATCCTGCGGATATCACCGGACTGATTACCTTATTATACTCAGGTCTGAAACCTTCACAAGTTTCCACCCTCGCCGCATTGGACAGCACCCGCCTACAAAACGAATTGGTGAAATACTTCCATATCCCCGCTTCCGACATTCAGAATTGCCGCACTTACGGCGGTCATGGCGAGCAAATGGCAGTATTTGCCTCTACAACAAAAATAAAGGGAGAACCGCTGACTGACTTTATCGGTACCACCCGCCTGCCATTGAACGAATGGGAAGAACTGAAAGTACGCGTCATACAAGGTGGAAAACATATCATCGACCTGCGCGGACGTTCTTCTTTCCAGAGTCCGGCCTATCTTTCCATCGAAATGATTGCCGCCGCTATGGGAGGACAACCTTTCCGCTGGCCTGCCGGAACCTACGTCTCAAACGGGAAGTTCGATCATATCATGATGGCAATGGAAACTTCGATCACCAAAGATGGCATTACTTATAAGGAAGTAGCGGGAACACCTGCCGAACAAGAAGAATTGGAAAAGAGCTACGAACATCTGTGCAAGCTCCGCGACGAAGTCATTGAAATGGGAATCATCCCAGCCATCAAAGACTGGCATACATTAAATCCAAACATCCATTAAACAGATAATATTAGTATAACGCCGGAACTGAACGATATTTTCTATATCGGAGTTCCGGCTTATTTTGTTTATGAGTGCGACACAGGCAAGGAAGAACATTCCGGACAAACGCCCTTCAACACATAGTTTATACTATGCAGTGCAAATCCCTTCGGCAGATCAATGACCGGAATATGCGTGCCCTCCAGGCAGAATGTCCTGTGACATTTCTCGCAATAGAAATGCGAATGTAAATCCTGAACCACACAATTGCAGGAATTATCACAAACAGCATATTTCAACGACCCGCTTCCATCATCTATACTATGTATCAGGTGGTGCGATAAAAAGAGAGCGATTGTCCGGGATATAGTCGACTTGTCAACCGTATCCAATAACGTTTCCAAATCGAGCAATGATACCGCACGCCCGACTTCCATCATATTCTTCAGTATGAGAAGCCTTATCGCCGTCGGTTTGATATCTCTCCGCGCCAACTTATCCAAATAAATATTCTCTTCCATATTCTCTCCTATTTTATCATTTTCTGTATTCTTACAGCATTCATAATAGCAAGCAACGCCACACCGACATCCGCAAAAACGGCTTCCCAAAGAGTAGCGATTCCACCCGCTCCCAATATCAGCACTAACAGTTTCACTCCGAATGCAAGCGTAATATTCTGCCAGATAATCCGGTGTGTCAGTTTTCCTACCTTTATAGCTTCCGCCACCTTAGACGGCTGGTCCGTCTGAATCACCACATCGGCGGTTTCTATTGCCGCATCACTGCCCAAGCCACCCATAGCGATACCGACATGGCTCAACGCCAATACGGGCGCATCATTCATGCCATCGCCTACAAACGCTATCTGATGAGCCTCATCCTGCCGCAGTTCTTCCAGATGTCGCACTTTCCCTTCCGGCAGCAAGTCTCCATACGCTTTCGATATACCTAGCTTTTCAGCAAAGTTAGTAACAATACTTTGTTTATCACCGGACAATATCTGAATGTTTTCAATATTCAACGCTTTTAGGTTATCAATCGCTGTCTTCGCATCGTCTTTCAGCGTATCAGCTAATAACAAACAACCGGCATAGTTAGTTCCGATGGCACAGACCACAACCGTATCGGTTACCTTCAACAATTCTGCCGGATATGCAATATTAAATTTGGACAACAGCCGACTGTTTCCGACCAACACAGTGTTTCCATCAACCGTCGCCTCCAGACCGAAACCGGCAAACTCTCTCGTATCGGAGGTTGACATCAGTTCTGCATTCTGTTGTTTCGCATATTCCACAATGGCTTTAGCTATCGGATGTGTGCTATTTCGTTCTACCGAAGCTATCAATCGGATCAGCTCTTCTTTCGCAATACCGGACACCGGTTTACATTCCTGCACCTCAAACGTTCCTTTGGTCAGAGTCCCTGTTTTATCGAATACAACTGTATTGATTTTCGTAATAGCATCCAGATAGTTCCCGCCTTTAAACAGGATGCCAAGCCGGGATGCGGCTCCGATACCTCCAAAATATCCCAACGGGATACTCACCACCAAAGCGCATGGACACGAAATTACGAGAAAAACCAAAGCTCTGTACAACCAATCATTAAATGTAAATACAAAATGCGTGCCAAACAATGAATAGACAAATGGCAGAAGAACGATTAATACTGCCATCCCTATTACAATCGGGGTGTAGACACGCGCAAACTTCCGAATAAACAATTCTGCCGGTGCTTTCCGTTCGGAAGCGTTCTGAACCAGTTCCAGTATCCGGGCAAGCGCACTTTTATCAAAAGGTCTTGTCACCTTTATACGAATAACCTTATCCGTCACAATCATTCCGGCAAGTACTTCCTCTCCTTTCCGAATATTGCGCGGCACACTTTCACCCGTTAGCGCTGCTGTATTGAATGCAGCTACCTCACTCTCCATCGTTCCGTCCAGAGGTACCCGCTCACCTGCTTTTACTTCAATTATTTCACCGACTTTGATATTCTTCGGGCTCTCTACAATCAATTCATGATCTCTCAGCACCAAAGCTTTTTCCGGTCTCACATCCAAGAGAGCGCCAATATTACGTTTCGCTTTATCAACCGCTTTCTCCTGAAATAGCTCTCCGACTGTATAGAACAGCATTACAGCCACACCTTCCGGATACTCGCCTATATAAAACGCACCGATTGTAGCCACAATCATTAAAGTAAACTCACTGAAATAATCGCGTTCCTTCATGCTTTCCCAAGCCTCTTTCATCACAGGAATCCCTACCGGGAGATAAGCTATGACATACCAGGCCAAAGCAACATATTCCTTCTGGAAAAATGCCACATCCAAAGCATTCATCACGATACCGGCTATCAGCAATATAAATGAAAGTCCGACTTTCCAATATTCTTGAAATACAGACCTCTTAACTCCAATTTCCTTTTCAGACGCACACCCGTGTCCGTGTGCACAACAACTGCAATGTCCCATATATTTTCTCTTTTAGTTGCTGCAAAGATAGCGAATGATTCGTGCAACAAAGTTGCAAATTATCATACAACAGCAGTTCACCTTACCGCAACAACCATTTCCAAACAGATACGACTTCTATGTCCAACTCATTTTCTGAATTAGAACGACAACTCTCCGGATTCGTTATAAAAAAAGGTGTACCTTGTTTTTTTACAGGCACACCTTTTAATATGTGTTATCAATCAACTTTTACTTATCTTTTACCGGACGGACTTTCATTCCAAAACAACGGTCATAACCGTTCAGTTGAGTGTAGTCGAAACCCATTGTCGCCAAGCTCTCATCACACCATCCTAACTTTTGATCGGCGCCAAAAAGGTAACCTCCATGACGTTTAGAACTTGCAGAAATCTGCGTAGACAAATCACTTGTCCAATAATACAATCCCGAATAAGGCCACCAAGCATCATCCAGTTCCTTTATAGTAATACTTTTATCCGTATCAGTTTTTTCATTACTGCCGTAATATCCGGTTTTAGGGAACACGATAGTATTGTTGGTGATTGTTGATGTAACCATCCACGCATCTACCTCTACCTCATAAGATTCACCCGTTTCATGGTTATAGCGACTAACTTTTGTTTTACCCTGTACGCACATTGTATTCGGACCGTTAAACAAGTCGTTCATTTCTTCACTGGTCGGCATACGCCATCCGTTTCCCCAACGCATCACAGCTACATCATCCGTAGGATCAAGACGTGTCTTTCCATCCTGTGACACTTTATTTTCCGTCCACTGATATTTGGTCAATTTAGTCGTACCGTCAAAATAACGGTAATTATTGTAATTATAGTAGTTCTTGCCGGCTTTGTTGGTATATGGATAATAAGATGCATCGTTCTTATAAGTTACATCCCCATACGTAAACGAGGTATTCTCATTGTCTCCGGGATGGTCAATCGTTTTCCCTGTGAAAATCTCACCCCATGCATAGTAACCTTCGATATTCTCTTCAGACCAGATAATTTTACCCATATCTTTGCCCGGATGAGGATCTTCAGGAGTACTGCTTTTTACGCACATTAACGGATCGTGACTGTCAGCCAGAGCTTTAAGTTCTACTTCCGTCCAAGTATGCCCTGCGGTATTCTGCGGCCAAATCCACACTTCGAAAGTATTAATCACCGGTTCTTCATCACCGCCCTGCTTATTGCCTTCATAAAGATTGTCAAGACCACCGATAATAATATCAAAATCACCGGAAACCGACAAGTTGCCGTATTTATATTCGTTGATTTTATTTCCCTCTGCATCAACCCCATAGCAACCATCAAGATAAGTTCCATCTGTAGAACGGATAGCAAAGTCATCGGCTTTGCATTCAAGATGTTCGATATCTTTAAATGTAAGACGTAATTTCTCACACTCACTAGCGCACTCTTGATAGACGTGTACTGCTACTTTTATGTAGGGCACTGTGCCGTTTGACTGAAATCCGGCAGCCACATCATATTTGGCACAAAGAGTTTCCTCTTCACCTACAACAAGAGATCCTCCACCACGTGTAGCACTTTGCTTCTGTCCAATGCTCAGATTCGTTCCATTGGTGAAAACTGAAGTAATTTTTGATACCGTAGGAATAGAAGTTCCACCATCGGAGATTTGCTCGCCGATTGAATCATCAGAACAGCTGCCTGTTAACAGAGCACCCGCAACCAACAAATAAAAACTAAGCTTTTTCATTATCATCCTATTACATTACATATAAAGACTTAAACCCTTATTTACATATTTGCTTACCGAAATGAATATATAAATCAAGCAAATATACATATTATACAAAAATAATCAAGTTTTCCGTTACATCATTTAATATTAATTATCTTATACTGCTGAAAGGTCCGATGAAATATGAAAAACATCTGCCACCCTACACCATCTACAACTTATTTCACTGAACAACAACAAATTAAGCAGGTGCAGGATACAGGTGACAGATGGTGTAGGATATACGTATCTGTCACCCCATACGACTATACGATTCGCCCCATACGACTATACGATTCGGCTAAAACGACTATACGTTTCACCCTAAACATACGGCATAGAGTGGCGTTTCATCAGCGTGAAACAATATGTTCACCAGCGTGAAACAAAGTGTTTACCGCCGTGAAACAGAATGTTTCAAGGCTTGGAATAGAGTGTTTCAAACGCCTATGAAACAAAAGAATAAAGAGCAACAGGAACATTCGACCGGAGATTTCTACAAAGGACCTATATAACAACGAGTTTTCTTGCATGAACAGAAGAAATATACTACCTTTATAGGATATTTCAAACAAAAAACAATTCATGAAAATTACTCAGTTAAGAGACAAAGAAGAGACTACTGCCCTCACCACAATGGACATAGAAACATGGATAGAAAAAACAAAAACTGAAATCAAGGCACGACCGGTTACCGTTTTCAGAGAAATGCTCAAGTATACCCTACCCGATGAACGCTGCTACGGAGCAGACAAGTTACCCAAGATTCTACCCGCCGCCGATTTCCGCCGGACAGAAGGGGGGAAACAAATGAAAAACTATAACGGAATAGTAGAATTGACCGTCGGTCCGCTTTCCGGAAAATCGGAGATCGCATTCGTAAAAAAGCGGGCTTGGGAACAACCGCAGACATTCTGCACATTTACAGGCTCAAGCGAGCGAACCGTAAAAATCTGGGTCCGGTTTACCCGTCCGGACGGTTCTCTCCCGCAAAAGAGAGAAGAGGCGGAAATGTTCCATGCGCACGCCTATCAGTTGGCTGTGAAATGTTATCAGCCGCAGATGCAGTTCAATATCTTACTCAAAGCACCTTCGCTGGAACAGTTTTCACGGTTGTCGTTCGATCCGGATCTGAAGTACCGCCCCGACTCCGTACCGTTCTATCTGTCGCAACCCGCAGGGATGCCCGAAGAACTGTCCTATCGGGAAGCAGTACGCTCGGAAAAATCACCCTTGACACGTGCCGTTCCGGGGTATGATACGGAGCGGGCGGCATTCATGCTCTTCGAAGCCGCTCTGAAAAAGACACGCGAAGAAATTTATAAAGCGGAAAATGACGGAGCACGTCCCAGAGAAGATGATTTTCAAGCCATAGTGACACGACTTGCCGCCAACTGCTTCTATTCGGGCATTCCCGAAGAAGAGACCTTGAAACGCACGGTCTACCATTATTATCTGCAAAGGCAGGAAACACTGATCCGGCAGTTAATCAGGAATGTATATGAAGAGTGCGAAGGCTTCGGCAAGAAAAACAGCTTAGGCAAAGAGCAACTGCTCGCCATGCAGACTGAAGAGTTTATGAAGAGACGCTACGAATTCCGTTACAATACTCAAATAGGGGAAGTGGAATATCGTGAACGAAACTCGTTCCGCTTTTATTTCAACCCGATCGACAAGCGGATATTGAACAGTATCGCGCTGGACGCGCAAGCGGAAGGTATTCCGTTGTGGGACCGGGATATCAACCGGTATATTTATTCGAATCGTGTACCGGTATTCAATCCGCTGGAAGATTTTCTTTACCATCTCCCCGGCTGGGATGGAAAGGACCGCATCCGCAAATTGGCGCAAACAGTGCCTTGCGGAAATCCGCATTGGGTGGAGCTGTTTCACCGGTGGTTTCTGAACATGGTCGTTCATTGGAGAGGTACAGATAAAATGCACGCGAACAACGTTTCTCCGCTATTGGTGGGCGCACAAGGCACGCGTAAGTCCACATTCTGCCGCAGCCTCATCCCTCCTGCCATACGTGTTTACTATACGGATAGCATTGACTTCTCGCAAAAGAAAGACGCCGAACTTTATCTAAACCGGTTTGCACTCATCAACATTGACGAGTTCGATCAGATAAGCGCTACGCAACAGGGATTTCTGAAACACATTCTACAAAAGCCCATCGTTAATATACGCAAGCCTCACGCTACCGCCGTGCTGGAGCTACGCCGTTATGCTTCTTTTATCGCCACGAGCAATCAGAAAGATCTTTTGACCGACCCTACGGGCAGCCGTCGTTTCATCTGTATCGAAGTGTTGGGGACAATAGATACCAATCGGGCGATAGACTATGAACAACTGTACGCACAAGCCATGTATGAGTTGGATCATGGCGAACGCTATTGGTTTGATCCGGCCGAAGAGCGGATTATGACCGAGAGTAACCGTGAGTTTGAACAGGTTTCACTAGAGGAGCAACTGTTTTACCGTTATTTCCGTGCCGCCAAAGAGGAGGAAGTCGGTGAATGGCTTTCCCCGGCAGAGATTCTGGATGAGGTTGGCAGGAACAGTGCTATTCCTTTGTCCAACAAGCGGGTAAGTGTGTTCGGGCGGGTGCTTCGCAAGCATGAGATTCCTTCAAAACGCACGAAACACGGGAGTGTTTATCATGTAGTAAGGCTTTCATAATAAAGGAACAGATGGGTGTAGGATAAAGTATCCTACACCCATCTGCAACCCCTATCTTACACCCCGTCAACTCATTGTCATTCAACAGGATACATACCATCCGGTGTAGGATGGCAGATGATTACCATTCAAATTCTTCTGTGTAGGAGTCGAACACAGGTTCTTCCGTAATACCTTTCTGACGGAACAGCCGACAAATGTATTCTTGTTGTTCGGGAGCAATATATTTCTCCTTACGATAAAAGCGATAATACATGGCACGGCCGAAATGCCCTAGCAACATATTCTTCAAGGACACTGCATCCCGATGCGGAACTGTATCCAGCAAATGGGTAACTCCCCAAGCGACCCGTATCTTCCGAACCGGCTTATAGAACGGACAGGTGTTCACCTCTTCCGGAACACATTTCGGATTTACCACAGAAATGATGGAATGCAGATCGGTACTGTGCACCGCCACCAAATGACGCAAACATTTTTCTCCTTTCGGACACCTGTCATTAAAGCAGTGGGCAAAATTGTATGGTACTGCCCCATAGTCAAAATTATCTTCCATTATCGTTTTTATTAGTCACACAGATATACTCCACAGAAAATGCTATCAGGAGTTTTCTTTCCTGTCATTCCGGATAAACTCCAGCAGCCTTTCCACCGCTTCTTCTTCCGGAATATTCTTTTCTACACAGACTTTCCCTTTATACAGGCTGATCTTACCCCGTCCCGCACCGACATAGCCGTAGTCCGCATCCGCCATCTCACCGGGACCATTTACGATACATCCCATAATGCCGATTTTCAGTCCTGTCAAGTGTGAAGTAGCCGCCTTGATACGGGCAATCGTCTTTTCCAAGTCGTAGAGTGTACGTCCGCAACCGGGACAAGAGATATACTCCGTCTTTGAAGTACGGGTACGTCCCGCCTGCAGGATTCCGAAAGCCGTCGCATCAATTACCGCATGACTGAGGTTACCTTGATTGAATATAAAGATTCCGTCACAAAGCCCGTCAAAGATCAGAGCCCCCATGTCCGCCGCAGCTTTTATCTGCAAGTCCTCCGCATCATCCTCCGCATAATGCTGGAAGAAAACAACCGGATTTTGCAGCCCCTCTGTCATCAGTT
>ENA-UONV01003257-UONV01003257.1-human-gut-metagenome-genome-assembly--contig:-CS4-NODE-3257-length-11092-cov-5.274259_pt1 | contig 11092 bp, 4 predicted proteins | sample MGYA00242461_ERZ724008 | MGnify/ENA metagenome assembly ERZ724008 | reverse complement strand
TTTGCTATTCTTGTTAACTATAAGGAATGTTTGTGATTTATAGATACAAGTGAATGGAATTATTAAAAACACTGTATGTATCGTCATTGTTGCGCTTCTTTAACCTGCGAAAATATTAAATTTGAACAACTGCAGATAAATAAAAAACACCTGTATTCACAGGTGTTTTTATTTATTAATTTTTAGTTGTTTATTCTTTGCCTGCACAAAAATAGGCAAACGGGCAGTTTTTACAATATTCAGTTTTCACAGTAAATTCACTTTCTCTGCGTTTCGAAAAAATATCTCTGCATAATTCGGCAACTTCCTGCAGCCTATCACTGCAATCCTGCAGCTGCCAGCAGGAATTATTTTGTAAAAAATGCAGTTCGGCCAGTGCTGCCGGGCGCTGCCATAATTCTGACGCTGCCTTTTGATACAGTGCCAGCTGATAAATATAACCCGGCGCAGGTTCGCCTGCTGCCGGCGGCACGCCTGTTTTATAGTCGACGATCGTCAGAGTCCCGTCACTGTTAAAAACAGTACAGTCAATATAACCGCTGAACACAGCAGTAATCCCATATTCCTGCAGCAGCGGCAACTCAAAGCTGATCTCAGCCTTACGTTCAGCTTCCTGCAGCCTTTGATAAAGCGGTCCATTAATATACTGCATATACATATCGTATGTCCTTGCAGCACTTCCCTGTACCTTATATGCCTGCAGCGCTGACCTGAAAGCCGGTTCCTGTTCGTAACCGTTCGTCAGTAATTCCAAAGCCTTATGGATAACGGTACCCTGCAATGCCGCCGGCAGATAACCGCTTGCATCAGCTGCATTTACAGCTTCATACCCCGGCATCTGCAAAATATACTGGTAATAATAACAGCGGGGGCAATCAAGATACGTCTGCAGCGCTGTTGCTGACAAGCTGCGCTGCCACTCCAACCCATATTCCGGCAGCGGTTTGATCCGCTGCAGCAGCTCATCTGTTACAAGTACCTGTTCCAAATCTGCTGCTGATTTAACGGCAGTTCCTTTTTTACCAGCTTCATATTCCTTTAACAGGAACTGGTCATAGTCCTGTAAAATATTACGCAGGCTGCTGAACCAGTTCTCACTTCTGCTTTTGCTTCTGCTGTCATAAGTACCTGACAGGATCAGCCTGTCCTGCGCCCTTGTCATTGCAACATATAACTGCCTCTGTTTTTCAGCGCTATCCAACTGCTTTTCTATGTCTTTGATTGCCAGCATGACGCTTGTATCCTGCAATTCGCCGCCCATATCCACTTTAATTCCTAAACCTGCATCTGCATTAAATCGCAGCATATCCGTATCACCTTTGCTCCTAGCATCAAGCGCGGGTACAAAAACTACAGGGAATTCCAGGCCTTTGGATTTATGGATCGTCATAATCGTCACAGAAGCGCAGCCCGTCATATCTGCAGCAGCTGCTTCTCTTGCTCCAGCCTGGCGCAGCTGCTGCAGCCTCAGCAGGTAGTCTGCCAGTGTCCCATACTTTTCTATGGTATAGGACTCAGCCAAAGCAATCAGTTTTTTAATATTGGCAAGCTTTTCCAGTCCAAATTCCTGCGCTGCCAGAAGCGGTTCCAGTTGTAAGACATCACCAATCGTATGCAGCAATTCCGGCAATGGCATCGTCTCAGCATATTGCCGCAGCAGCCGCAGTTTCTCTACAGCAGTCAGCAGCCGGCAGCGCTTCTGATAATCAATCAACGGCCATGCATCCTGCTGCAGCAGCTGCCATAAGGTAACTGTCTGCTCCTCCTGCCTGTTCAGCTCCAGAAAAAGTGCTGTCAAGCTTTCATCATCAACAGCAAAATACGGCGACCTCAACACACCAGCAAGCTCTAAACTGCGGCTGCTGTCTTCCAAAAATATCAGTAAATTGATCAGATCAATGATTTCCCGGCGTTCGTAAAAGCCTTTGCCGTCAACGATAGTATACGGTATCCCCGCCTGCTGCAGCGCAGAGGCAAAACTTTTAGCCGCTGTTAATGCGCCAAGTAATATCACCATATCTTCGTAGGCTATCTGTTTTTCGGTATGCAGCTGCAGTATCCGTTCTGCTATAACGGCAGCCTCCGCTTCCCTGCGGCAGGCTTTGCTTTCTTTATCGTATGCTATTGCCAGCATTTCCGGCAAAATATCAGTCGCACGATTAGCATTCAGAGCTTCAAAATAAACGTCCTGCTGTCTATCTTCACCTAATAATGCCGCAAAGGCCAAATTGCATAAATCAAGCACTTTATCAACTGTACGGAAGTTATCATCTAAAACGATATTACTGCCGCCAGCAGCTTCTATATCGCGCCTGACACGAGCAAATACACTTACGTCAGCGCCGCGAAAACGATAAATTGATTGCTTGGCATCACCTACTACGAACAGCTTATGTCCCAGCAGCCTGTCTTTATCACCGCCGCACAGCAAATAAACAAGTTCTCTTTGGCGTTCGTTAGTATCCTGAAATTCGTCGACCATAATATACTGATAGCGGCTGCTGTTTTTACTGCAAACCTGGCGGTTATTTTTTAAAAGCTCCAAGGCCCTGCTTTCCAAGTCGTCGAAGCCCAGCATATTATTAAGCTCCTGCTGTTCACGCAGATAAGCACTGCAATTCACCAGAGCCTGCTGCCAGCAGGGTATCAATTTCAGTGCAGCTGCGTCTGCCGCCAGCAAATGCAGCTGCTGCAGAATTTCTTTAGCCGCTTTGACCACTGCTTTATCACTGCTTGTTGCAGCTAGAGTACCCACATAGCTGTCTAAAAGCGTCATATTTTCAGGCTTGCTGCTGTCTGCTGCCGCCTTTAAAAGTTCCGGAAGGTGTTCGCGCAGCAATTCCAGCTTTTGCCTATGAGCTGAGGCTTTCACCTTCATTTTGTCTTCTGCCAGTTCCAATAGCAGCTCCTGCAGTTGTACCTGTAATACGTTTTTCTCGTTCATCTTTGCCTGATACGGCTGTAACAAATCACCAAAGTTCAAAATCGCATCCATTTTAGGTATGGCAAGCAATAGCTGTTTTACAACATCAGCTGCGGTATATTCATCAGCCAGACGTAAAATATCACTGTCACCGCGGCGCAGTCCCTGTTTTACAAACTGCTGCACAGTGCGCAGTAAAAATTCATCCATTTCTACTTCTTCAGCTACCTGAAAAGCAGGATCAAGACCTGCTTCCACGGGATTTTCTTTCAACAGACTGTTACAAAAACCATGTATAGTATTGATACGCGCCTGTTCCAGCAGTTCCAGCTGCTGCTGCCAGAAAGATGCATGCAAAGCATCCTCCTGCTCCAATTCCGCCAAACGTCTGCGAACCCTTTCTTTCATTTCACCCGCGGCTTTGCGCGTAAAGGTAATAGCCAGAATATCGGCAGCACTTACCTGTTTGCCGCCCTGCCTGAGGCTCTGTCGAAGAATGTTGACAAAACGTTCTACGAGAACACGTGTTTTACCACTGCCGGCGCCGGCAGACACAGATACATTTCTATCCAGCGTCTCTATCGCTTCCTGCTGGGCTTTAGTAAAATCAAACATTTTCTTCACCGCCTTCTGCTGCCAGTTCGCCGTAGGCCCGGCAAATATCCTTCCCAGGACAATACTCAGGGCAGTTTTTACGCGGCGCCGGCGGGAAATTCCCCTGCCGCAAGGTATTGATATATCCTCTGACAGTCGTACGGCAAAAATCTGCAAAAGCCAGCCATTGATCTTCTGCATCACTGAACGGTTTATTATTTGTTGTAAAAGGCGTTTTTCCTAAAGTCTGCATGGCAAAACCGCCTTTGCGTTTCGCTTCCTTTAGTGAATAGTAACCGCCGCCAAGCACTTTGCTCTGAGGCTCTAAGGCTGCAAGCGCCATAAGATATACCGGAATCTGCAAATCCAGTCCTTCTGTCAGCTCACTGCCCGACGGAGTTTGGCTGCGTTTATAATCCGTAACAAAAATACCATTACCGTCACTGTCGATACGGTCGATACGTCCGTTCAAATAAATTTTTCCGCCGTTGACCTCCAGCACCAACGGAGCACTGCCGTTACGCCCAAAATCCCATTCTATTTTTACTGGTACAAAAGGTTCCCATTTTTTCTGGTATACAAGCTCCCGCTGCAGCCAGCGGCGCAGCAGCAAATTCAGCTTCCGACGCTGCGAAGGCCAGAAATCTGTAACGGCAATCTTTTTCCCAGTAATATATTCATCACAAACTGACGTCATAATGTCATCAAGCTGACTTATAAGCTCAGTCGGCGGATATTTGGTAAGCTTTTCGTGCAAATGTCCCGCCATAAATCGTGCTAAAACATCATGCAGCAGGCTGCCTTCAACAGCAGGCTCCACCGTTTCTGTAAGTTCTTCATATTGCTGCTGTTTCCAGACATAGCTTAGTAAAAACCTGTATGGGCATTGAGCATAGGTTTCTAAATGCGACGCACTGAATAAACCGCCAACAGCTTCATTAATAGCCCGCTGCAGCTGTACGTCTTCAAAAACTCCCTTATAAACACTATCGCCTTGCTCACGAATTCTTTCGATACTGCTGCGCAGTGTCCAATCTGCTCCCAACCGCTCCAACAACCAATTATGGCAGGTATCTTTTTGGGTAATCCCCAGCAGCAGCTCCTGCTCAGACAAAGCCTCCTGCCAGCCTATACGTCCAGCTCTGCTTCTGGTTATACACCCGGCTGCATATAATCGTTCCACATCTTCAATATATGCGGAAGCGCCAGCTGTATCGTCGCTGTACCAGCTCAAAGTCAGAGTTTCTGTTGCCATTGCTGCCACTGCGGCAAAAAAGAATTTATCCTCAGCATAAGCACACGCAGTATTATCCAATTCCACGCCGACACCGCTCAATTCGGCCCGTTCCCTGTCATTGTAGATCCAGTTTTCATTTTTACTGCGCGGAAACTCACCTTCGCGCAGTCCCATAATGTAAACATGCTTGAACAGCAGCCCCTGCAGATTAGCAGCTTCTCCGAATAAAATACCTTCACTGTCGGCCGCTGTTAAAATGATTTGCCGTTCGGAACAGGCAGAAATCAGCAGCTGGCTGTATTCCTCCGCTTTTAAAGGCACACTTTCCAAACCGCCATTCTGATAATCTTCACTCAGTGTATCCAAAACTTCGGATAATTGCCGTACTGTCTCTACTATATTTTTAACCTCAAGCAGATCTGCCCTGCCATTTTTATAATTTTCGCCAGCCTTAACAGGCAGCTCCAAAGCTTCTAATATTGTTTTAAATGTTTCTCCATAAGCAGCCGCCGTATCTCGCCGCTGCACCTTGTCCAGCAGCAACTCAAGTTCGCCTAAATCAGCTGACCACTGCTTATTTTCATTGGCATCAGCCTTATCACGAACTGCCTTACGCAGTTGCCGCAGATCATTATATAAATATTCCTGTTTCAATCTGTTGAGCTGCTCTCCGTCAAAGCTATAGACCAGCTTTACAACGCCGCATTTTAACAGACGCCAGTAAGCAGCGATAGCTTCACTGCCGCCGGCAGCTACGTTCAAAAGTAAACGCAGAAATTCACAGACAGGCTGAGCACTCAGAGAAGCGATCTTAGGTAAAGTAACAGGTATACCATATTCATCACAAACAGCTCTGATACCGCTGTAAGTCTTAAAATCACGTACAGCAACCAAAAAATCATTATAAGCGGCGCCATGCTGCAGCTTAGCTTTTATAGAACGCAGCACTGCCCGCAGTTCACCTTCACTATCTCCTGATTCAATAAAATTTATACTGTCAGCAACAGCCAGCGTCTGGCAGCTTCCAGCACCTAACTTAGCCGTTAAGTGCTGCAGATCAGGCTTTCGTACTGAACCTTCCATATGCAGATCATGCAGCTGAGCAAAACCGCTTAAATAACCGAAACTCCGCTCTACAGCAGCAAATATTTCCGGTCGTTTGGGCTCGTACATCAAACCGATACTGATCTGACAATGCCGTGACAAAGATTTTATAAGCAAACGCTGCAAAGCATCAAAATGATAAAATTCGCTGAAATATAACTGCTGCCAAGGCAGCTTGGCCTGCGGTCTTTCTAAAACCGCTATTGCTAACCGGTATAAACCCTCTACATCATACCAGTTTTTTTGTTTTAGCTTATTGCGATAAAGGTTATAAAGTGCCGCTACTTCACGGTCCTTCATCACATAGGCAGGATTGCGCTGTTCCCATTCCAGCAGCGCCGTAGTAATTTCTTCCTGTGTCGACCCACTGCGTGAAAGCTGACCCAAAAGCCCGGTAACAGCTTTAACGAAACCTTCTTTATCTGCCAGTTTACTAAAATAGTCCAGGCCCTGCAATTTAGCCAGCTGGTGCAGCAAATCACCCACAAGCAGTTCCTGTGTCCTCCGGGAAATCATTTCTAATTTCACTTCCGGAGGCAAATCCAGCAGCTGCCTGTTTAATGCTACGATACGGTTGGGCAGATATTCAAAATTAACTGCCTGCGCCCTGCCTGACCGGCGGGCATGATTCACAAGCAATCTGCTTGGAAGCACCAGCAACGCTTCATCATAGCTATATTTGTTTTCTGCCTCTGCCGAAAAAAAATCCCTGGCCGTAGCACCTAACGGTACTGTATATAAATCGATCATTTTTCTTCTCCGCTCAATAAAATTATATATTTATTGTACCACAAAACAGCAGTTTCCAGTATTAAGCACAGACAAAAAGCAACAGCTGCCAGAGCCGTTGCTTTTAAACACCTAACTTATTTTCATTTACTGTTTTTCCAGACAGAGGGAGCGTAAATTTATAGTGAAATTTATGCATGCCTTGCCGTTCATAGAAACAATGCGCCTTTTCCCGCAGCATATTACTGCTTAGTTCAAACTGAATACAACCATTGTCCCGGGCCAGCTTCTCCGCATAAGCAAAAAACTGCTGCCCTAAGTTCCTGCCGCGATGGGATCGCTCCACATCAAATTCTAAAATCTCTGCTATTTTAGCGGCATGATGCAGCTGTCCTTCTACGCGCAAATGTAAAAATGCAACGGTTCTGCCCTCAATTTCACCAATCATGAGAAAATGTTCCGGCAGCTTCAATAAACTGCCGAAGATATTTTCAAATTCCAGCAGCGGCAAATCCTGCTCCTCTAATTCACAAATCAGAGCGTACACAGCTCTTACATCCTGTAATTCAGCCTTTCTTATCAGCACCCGCATCACTTCCATCATAAAATTCTTTTTGCAGCAACGCCGCAAAATCTTCAGCCGGCTGCGGTTTACCAAAATAATACCCCTGAATATAATCACAGCCAACACTTTTCAAAAATTCAAACTGCGCTGCAGTCTCTACTCCTTCGGCAGTCACTTCTATTTGCAGAGAATGAGCCAGATAAATGATATTTGAAATGATTTTTTCACTGCGGTCATCCCCAATATCGTCGACAAAGCTTTTGTCCAGCTTCAAAACGTCGATAGCTACATTTTTAAGCATCATCATCGAAGAATAACCGGTTCCAAAATCATCCATCAAGACTTTGATGCCAACTTTATGCAATGCTTCGATAACATTATTCATAATACTGATATTTTCAAAAAAGGCACTTTCCGTCAGCTCCAGCTTTATATAAGCAGCAGACAAACCGCTTCCATTCAAAACACCGATATATTCGTCAACAATATGCGGATCATACAGGCACATCCGCGACATATTGACTGATATTGGCACAGGTATAAGCCCCTGTTTAAGCCAACGCATCTGCTGGCGACAGACGAGTTCGAACATATAACGGTCAACCTTATTGATAAATCCATTACGTTCAAAAAGCGGCACAAATTGATAGGGCGGAACAATAATACCGTCACTTCTGCGCCAGCGTACTAAAGCTTCTGCACCGATAAGTTTCTGCTCTTTGGTACTGTACTTGGGCTGATAGTAAGCAATAAATTCGCCTTCAGCCAAAGCTTTTTCCATCTGACTTTCAATTTCTTTTTCGTGCAACAGCTTATCACGTACGGCTCCGTCATAAAAAGCCCAGGCTGTGTCACCTTTATTTTTTATTGTCTGCCGGGCAATATAAGCTCTGTCTGCCATACTGACGATATCATCAGTTTCACCGTCAACCTCGTATATACCCATAGAAAGGGATAGTTTATAGACCTGTCCGCTTTTTGTAATATAGTTATTCAAATGCAGACATAAATCATTGATACGCCAAAGCAGTTCTTCTCTCGTATCAAATCGCAGCAAAAAAATAAATGTATCGGCAACACCATGCGCTAATATTTCGCCTTAATTCAGGCTTGCTTTTACTTCCTGCCAAATATAACGCAAAAGGTCATTGCCTTCTCCATAGCCAAACATATCGTTGAAATATTTAAAACCGTCGATATCCATACTTACGATTGCTGTCTTTTTATCTGTTTCAGGTAACAACAGTTCTGCTTCTTTAAAAAACTTGGCAAAAGAATAACCACCAGTAACTTCATCAACATAAGCAATATCCATCAGTTCCTTTTGATTGCGGGTATGGATACGCATAATGTGCCAGATAAACAATAAAAAAATCGCAATCAACAAAATACCCAGTAAATAAGTTTTATTCAGCACCATATTGATTTTATCTTCGATAACACTGGCTGGAGTTACCGTCAGCAGCATCCAGTTATTAACACCTATCGGTGAACAGTACATATATTTCTGACTGCCGTTATAAAATTCAATATAACCGCCTTTTTTACTGTTGATCATCTGCCAGAGTTTTTCAGCACTGTCTTTATTATTTACCGGATCTGCCGTCAGCAGGGCCGCATAAACATTTTTAAAGTTTTTAAAGCTTTCTGAATGCTGCGAATCTACTACAACATCACCATTTTCCTGTACCACATAAGAATATCCAGCACCGCCAAAAAACGATACTTCAATAGTTTTTCTAAATGTATCCAGGCTGTAAGTAGCGAACAAAACTCCAATCCTCTTATCGCTTCCATCTTCAAAAATCGGTACCGCATAAACTGCGATCCTGCCGCCATCCGTATAATCATCCAGATTACGTGAAACAGCCGTGTGCCCGCGAATCGCCTTACTAAAATATACTCTCGCTCTGAGATATTCAATTCAACACCATCTGTTGTATAAGCACGTCCATCCGTCAATGCTACGCCAATTCGTTTAAAACTGTTGCGCTCCGCGGCTTCCTCCAAATAAGCGGCGGCCGCCTGCGGATCATTTACAAAAATCCGACTGACATCGTGCGAAAGTTCAGCTAAAAGATTTTGTTTATTTTTGATTTCATTATGCAGCATCAAAGCTCCCTGATTAGAAAGTTCTTTCAGTGAGTTGATATTTTCTTCTTTGTAACTCTCTTCGATACTTCTGCTATAGGAAAAAACAGCCGTCAGCAAAATTATAATGGCAATCAGACCCAGCAAAAGCGTGCCATAAAGTTTTTTATATTTGCCCATCGCTGCCTTCCTCCGATTTCTGAATCATTTTTTGTCAGATTATTTTAATAGTTTGTCCGTTTTCCGGCTCTTCCAAATATATCTCGCCAATATGCAGCTTGCCGTTCACTATATCAAAAGCATCTGTTTTGATTGTCCCCATCTTGGTTTCAATGACAACATTTTTAAATTCCAGATGTTTATTTTGATTGGAAAACTCGCCGCTGATACTGTCAAAAGGAATAATATAGTACGATCCTTTTCCTGATTTAAAGCTGCCATAGGTCAACGCAGTTTTAGGATCTCCCTTGGATCGAATCTTAAAATCCAGTTCGACCTTGCATTTTATTTTACCGTTACGTGCGGCAATGCTTCCCAACAATTCGTGTCCCAGCGCGTCAATATTGTAATATTTTGTATCCAGATGATAATCTCCGAAAGCTTCAACTGTGCCTCCAAAAACATTTCCTTTTACATTAGTAAATTTCAGCAGAGCATCTTCGTAATGCAAATCGCCTCTGACCTTAGAAAAATGCAGTCCGGGAATATTCAGTTCTTTAAAATCCAAATGACCATCTATAACAGGATTCGGAAGTTCTCCAGTAACTGAAGCGGTAATAGAAACCGTATCTTTGATATCCGCTATTCCCAACGAAGCAGGCAGAACATTATAAAGCTCCAAATGCAGGTCGTAATGAGGAATCTGCTGCGCTAAATTGATGTTTCCTTTTATTTCCACCCCATCGCCAACCATAGTGCCGCCAAATTTTCCAGTCACAAAATCAATCGTAAGCTTTTTCTGCGTATCAATATCAATTATTGCATTAACTTCATTCAGTACAAAATAACGGTTATGATAACCGGCAGTTAAGGTACAGTTATTAAAAACAACACGCATTTTCAGCCGCTTATTTTCTAAATCCAGATTCAATTCATGCCTGTCTCCAGGATGCCTTTCCTTTACTACGATCTTTTCCTGCGCTATATGTTCAAGTTCAGCTGCTGTTTCGTTTCCTGACAAAACAGCTTCCTTTTGTTCAGCCCGGTCAATAACTCTTTTGGCCTGTGCCTGCTCAAAAATATCCAACTGCATCTTTCTGTTGAATCTTACGGCAAACAAAGCGTTGTCCAATTCCAGTTCCTTAATAGTAGATGTACTGATACTTCTGGTAATAATATCCCATGTCCGCACCTTGAAACGTCCCTGCGGCACATGTACGATAGGCTGACCGTCAATGTCAAGCCAGACAAGATTCTGAAATTCTACCCGCCCCCAAATGTCGGCATCAATACTGCCAAGCGTCACCGAGCCTTTGAGCACTTTTTGAGCAGACATAGTTTTATTAAAAATAAGCATAGCCTGATCACTGGCTATTTTACACAAAGTAAAATAAGTAACTGTCACAAGCGCCCACAGTCCCAAAGCGATATAAATATATTTCTTTTTTATCTGCATATTATCACTATCCTTTGAGCGGACTGTTTCAGCTACGCTTAAATACTCTGTGTTTTCGTCATAATCTTCAAAATTTCCTGATCAGTAGTAGCCATTCCCTCTTTAGCCAGCTGCCCCACATTTTTTATAGTGTTCTCAACACCTTTGCTGACGATACCATCGCCTCCGTAAAATTGCTGCCCTTCTTTATACATATGATAACCTAATATACCTGCATCGATAGCCGTAGCTATT
>ENA-UONV01003254-UONV01003254.1-human-gut-metagenome-genome-assembly--contig:-CS4-NODE-3254-length-11102-cov-3.762832_pt1 | contig 11102 bp, 7 predicted proteins | sample MGYA00242461_ERZ724008 | MGnify/ENA metagenome assembly ERZ724008 | reverse complement strand
ACGCCCATGCATAGATGGGTGTATCGCCCTTGCCTGCGGGAATGCCGGTAAGGTCAGCCGCAAAACGGAGTTTGCCGTCCGCAGCCGCCGTGACATCGGTACCCTCTGCAAATGCGAACTTATCATCTGCAAAGCTGCCGCTGCCTGCCGTCTGATCTGTCAGCGCCGTGATAAGCATACCGTACTTTTCAACGGCTGCACTCTCGCCGAGCGTCATCTCGGCGATGAAGCGAACAGCATTGCCCGCGCTCGTTGCAGTTGCCGAGCCGAATGCCAGCGAAAGCACCGTCTCGGTTCTGCCGCAGGTCGGGCAGATCTTCGCATAAGTACCGTTTGCATTGGTATCCGTCCAGGTGCACTCATCGGTGAGGTTGACCGTAACGCGACCCTCATAGTATGCACTGTAGTTGACGCCCGCCTTCAGTCCGTCCGCCATGCCGGTGTCGGCTGCAAACGAATGCGTGCCATAGGTCATGACAAGGCTCTCGGTGCCGTCTGCGGTGTAAGCCGTGCTGAACGATGCGACAAACTTCACCGGGATAGCCGCAGTGCGCGCCTCGCCCGCGGAAACGGTGAGGTCGATCGCCTTGATGTTGAAGAGCATGAACACATCCGTAACGGTTGCGTTGTCGTTCAGCGCCAGCGTCAGTTTATCCAGCGCAGCCACGCCGTCACTCATCATGTTTTTGTTACCGACCGTCAGCGTTCCGATGGTGCTGCCGCCGTTCAGATAAACGGTCGTCTCGCAGTTTGCAAGGTTTGCATTGGCAGACTGCGAAGTGGTTGCGCAGCGCAGCGTGCCGACCTGCGGCTTATAGTTGCTGTAGTCGTTGAAGGTTGCCGTAATCGTCTTGTTCGCGGTCAGGTTACTGAATGACACATCGTTGGTGCGGCTGCCGAGGACGATCGTGTGATAGAAAAGACGCGATGCGCTCAGGTTGTCCGAGCCGGTGTATATCGTCTGGTTGACACCGTGGAAGACCAGCGTCTGGTTCTGCTCTGCGGTATCATCCGCCGTGCTCTCGGTGCCGGCAAAGATGTAAGCGCTCACGGAGGTTGCAAGGCCTTCGCCGAAGGTGACATCATGCCAGTTGCAGACAAAGACAATCAGGCGTGCTGCATCCTTGTCGGCCTTATCCGCATAGAAAAACATGTTGCAGAATTCAACGTCGCCGTTGATGAAGAGCCGCAGATTGGTCTTCTCAAAGTAGAAGCCGGTCTTCGGGTCCGAAGTGACGGTGATCTTCTTGCTGTTTGCCGGGAAATCAATCGCGCTGCTGACATAGTACCGGTCGCTGAAGCAGACTGTGCCGCCGACATCGGCAAGGCGTCTGAACGCCTCTTCGACCGTCAGCACAGCCGTCGCCTTGGTCAGACCGTCATTTGCGTCGTCGCCGACAAGCGTGGAGGCCTTGGTATATGCATCGACATACAGCGTCGGCGCCTCGGTCTGCGTGTGCAGCACGATGCCGCAGCCTTCGTCCGCACAGGTGTAGTAGTAGTTTGTACCGTCAAACTTCCACACATAGTTGGGCGTATGTGTTGCCAGCGTTTCCCCACAGGTATCGCACACGCCGTTGTTATCCGCATCCGTATGCTCGTGGAAGTCCTTCAGTTCGGGGCCGTTTGTCGTTTCCTTCCAGAACATCTGGGTGTTCAGCGTATCAAACGCCGCGTCTGTGTATTCGGTATTCTGAGGAAGTTGATCTGCCATGCCGGTTGCGAAATAGTTGGCTACGCAGTTTTTAGCAGCAGGGAAACCGACAATACCCTGCACATAGTTGCTGTTCGAGCCGCTGTATGTCGGCTTTGTGGCATTGTAAGAGTAAGCAATTTTGCCAACGGTCTGCGTTCTGCCGCAGATGCCGCCCGCATATGCCTTTGTGCAAGTGTTCTTAATTACAACCGCGCCTTTGTTGTAACAGCTGTGAATGCCGCCGACCCGATATGCAATGCCGAGGATGCCGCCGACATCCGACTGCGTTTTGCTGGTTGCGGTGACAGTTCCCCCATTCAGGCAGTTGTACAACTTATACTTTGCGTTGGCCAGCGCGGTTGCCGAGTTTGCGTCCGCGCCGTAGAAATACCCGACGATTCCGCCGACGATTCGCTCACCGGTCACATCACCGTAGTTTGCGCATCCGGAGATGGTCATACTGCCGGAGCTGCCCGTGGAGCCGATGATGCCACCCGTGCCGGTGCTATCAGCGAATGTGCCGGTAATCGTGCCGTAGTTCTTACAGCCGCTGATGGTCACGCCTGCGGACGGGTATACAAAGCCGGCGATACCGCCGGCATTGGCAAAGGCACTAACGCTGCAGTAGTTTGTGCAGTTCTCAACCTTCGCCGATCCGTTGATGGCGCCGATAAAGCCGCCGGCGCGGCGACCGGTGGTCGAGACTGTGCCCTTCAGCGTGAGGTCGCGGACCTCACCGCCCTGCACATAGCCGAAGAAGCCGATAAAGGCGTTGGCGCCTGAATCCGTAGCTTCGTCCACCAGATTGACACCGCTCACCGTGTGTCCGTTGCCGTCAAAAATGCCGGTGAACTTATCGGTCGAATTGCCGATGGGGTTTTGTGCCGTGCCCGCGGGCAAAGTGATGTCGGCGGTCAGCCGATAGTTGCCCGCCCAAGACTCGTCGTTTGCGCGGGTCATCAGTGAGATGAGCGCCTCCGGCGTGCCGATCTCCGTGTACGCCGCCGTACTGTCCGCTGCGCTCATCGCCAGGGTGAACGCACAGGCAAGCAGGCAAAGTACAAGGAGAATGCCAAGTCCTTTTCTTCGCATGTTTATTCCTCCGTTTTCATTATTTTTTTTCTGCGGAAAAGGGTAAAAAAGTAGGGTCTCCCCCCTATACACTTTAATTATATACCCGGCATTTTTGCAATTCAACATAAAAACAAACGGATTTTTACATCGGTTTTTATAAAAATAAACCAAAAGTGCAAAAAGGGCGCTTGCGCGTCTCTTTTTGCACTTTTGGAAATCTCAACCGATAGATTCCACTTTATCCGCAGCGGCGGTGAGGTAGTCATTCTCCATCAGCTCAAGCGCGCCCTTGTCGCAGAGCGCGGCGAGGCGGGCATCAAGCGGAATCCGCGCAAGCAGGTCAAAGCCGAATTCGGCAGCGACGGCATCGGCCTTGCCCATGCCGAAGATGTCGATATGCTTGCCGCAGTCGGGACACAGCACATAGCTCATGTTCTCGACAAGTCCGAGCACGCGGATGTTCATCAGCGACGCCATGTTGGCAGCCTTGCTGACGATCATGGAAACCAGTTCCTGCGGCGAGGTGACAATCACGATGCCGTCGAGCGGCAGGCTCTGAAACACGGTCAGCGGCACATCGCCGGTTCCGGGCGGCATATCGACGAACATATAGTCCACCTCGTTCCAAACGACATCCGTCCAGAACTGCTTGACCGTGCCCGCAATCACGGGGCCGCGCCAAACCACCGGCGCTTTCTCGTCGTCGAGCAAGAGGTTGATGGACATGACCTCGATGCCGGTCTTGGTCTTCACGGGATAAATCCCGTCTTCGCTGCCCTCCGCCTTCTCGTGCAGCCCGAACACCTTCGGAATCGAGGGGCCGGTGATGTCGGCGTCGAGAATCGCGGTCTTGTAGCCGCGGCGGCTCATTTCCACCGCGAGCATCGAGGTGACGAGCGACTTGCCGACGCCGCCCTTGCCGCTGACGTCTCCGATGTCTTTATTGTTATGTATGAGTTTGTTCTGCGGTTCAATCAGCGACTGCGGCTCGCGCGAGGGACAGGCTGCGCCGCAGGACGAACAGTCATGCGTGCAATTTTCGTTTTCTGCCATGGTTTTGCTCCTTTTATCTACATTATTATAATAGCATAAGCGTTTTCCGGGTTTACATGCAGTCGATGACGAGCTTTTCGCCGTCGGCATCGACGCGCGCCGCCGTCACGCGGTGGTCATACGACGCGATAATCTTCTCCGCCAAGGCGTCCTCCACCTCGGTCTGCATATAGCGGCGCATGTTGCGCGCGCCGTATTTCTGCGAATAGGACTTCTCGGCGATGAAATCCGCCGCCGCGTCGGTATAGGTCAGCGTAATCTTCTTCTCGGCAAGGGCTGCCGCCAGCTGGTCAAGCATGAGGTGCGCAATCTTCCCAAAGTCGTCCTTTGTGAGCGCATTGAAGGTGATGACCTCGTCCACACGGTTGAGAAATTCGGGACGCAGGAAACTGAGCAGCGCCTTTTCGGTGCGCTCTTTGGCGCGCACCTCTGCGCTCTCGGTAAAGCCGGAGACCGACGAGGACACATCCGAGCCTGCGTTGGTCGTCATGACAATCAGCGCATTCTCGAAGTTGACCTCCTTGCCGTGCGCATCGGTGATGCGGCCGTCGTCCAGCACCTGCAGCAGGATATTGAGTACATCGGGGTGCGCCTTCTCGATCTCATCGAACAGCACCACGCTGTAGGGGCGGCGGCGAATCTTCTCGGTGAGCTGCCCTGCCTCGTCGTAGCCGACATAGCCGGGCGGTGCGCCAATCAGTTTGGAGACGCTGTGCTTCTCCATAAACTCGGACATATCGAGGCGAATGAGCGTCTCGGGCGAGGAGAACAGGTCGTTTGCCAGCGTCTTGACCAGTTCGGTCTTGCCGACGCCGGTCGGCCCCGCAAAGATGAACGAGACCGGCTTGCGCTTATAGGCAACGCCCGCGCGGTTGCGCTTGATTGCCTTGGCAACGGCGTCCACCGCCGCGTCCTGCCCGATGATTTTCTCCTTCATGCGGTCGGCGAGGCGGTCGATCCTGTAAAACTCGTTTTCGGTGATTTCGGTGGCGGGGATGCCCGTCCAGATTTCGATCACGCGCGCCAGATCCTCGGCGGTCAGTTCCACGGCGGCGCAGGGGGCTTCCAGCTCCTTCAGCCGCTCGGTGGCGCGGAGCGCCTTGACGCGGATGTCGGCAATCTGCCTGTATTTCTCCTGCATATCGTCGTTTTCGCGTTCGGGCGCGTTCTCCGCCTGCGAAAGCTGCGTATCCAGCGTTTTCAGCTCGTCGTCCAGCGCCAGTTTTTCGTTCAGCTCACTGCTCGACAGTGCGCGATAGGAGGCAGCCTCGTCAAGCAGGTCAATCGCCTTGTCGGGCAGATAGCGGTCGGTGATATACCGCTCGGACAGGGTGACCGCCAGGGAGAGAATCGAATCCGGGATGCGGATATTGTGGAAACTCTCGTAATAATGCTTGATGCCCTCGAGCATTTTGATGCTGTCGGCAACCGACGGCTCATTGACCATAACCGGCTGGAAGCGGCGTTCGAGCGCGCTGTCCTTCTCGATATACTTGCGGTATTCGTTGAGCGTGGTTGCACCGATGACCTGAATCTCGCCGCGGGACAGTGCGGGTTTCAGAATGTTTGCCGCATTCATGCTGCCCTCGGCATCGCCAGCGCCGACAATGTTGTGCACCTCGTCGATGACGAGAATGATGTTGCCCGCCTCCTTGACCTCGCGAATCAGCCCGAGGATGCGGGACTCAAACTGCCCGCGGAACTGTGTGCCTGCGACCAGCGCGGTGAGGTCAACGAGGTAGACCTCGCTGCCTTTTAAGCGGTACGGCACATCACCCGCAGCGATTTTCTGTGCGAGCGCCTCGGCAATCGCCGTCTTGCCGACGCCGGGCTCGCCGATGAGGCAGGGGTTGTTTTTCTGTCTGCGGCAGAGAATCTGAATGACGCGCGCCAGCTCCCGCTCGCGCCCGATGATGGTATCCAGTTCGCCGCGGCGCGCCTTGCCGGTGAGGCTGGTGCAATAGGCATCGAGAAATTTCCGCTTCGTCGCCTTGCCGTCAGGCGCTTTCTGCGCCGCGCCGGCATTCTGCCCGGCGTTTTGCCCTGCTGCCTGCCCGCCGAGTCCGCTCTCGCGCATCAGCTTGCCGAAGTCCACGGCGGGCGCGCCGCCGTCCTCCGGGTTCTCGCCGTCCTCACTCGGCACCATCCCCTGCATGAAGTCCTCGGCGCTGTCCGCCATCTGGTCGAACTCCTCGTTGGTGATGCCCATTTTCTTTAAGATATCGTCAATCGGCTTGATGCCAAGCTCGCGGGCGCATTTGAGACAGATGCCCTCGTTCTTGGTCTCGCCGTTTTCCAGTCTCGTGATAAACACAACAGCCACACGCTTGTGGCATCTTGCACACATTTCCATGTTTCGGTTTTACCTCACTTCTTGGGGTTGGGGGTTGGAACTCTCACTTTTCGCCCGGATATACAGGCGGAAGTACTGCACCAGCGCCATCAGCGCAAAGCACAGCATAACGACGCAAATCACCGGCGTCGCGGCGGCTGCCGCTTCTTCAGAGGCAAATTGGTTGAGCAGAATCAGCGCGCCGATGGAGGCGTAGAACACGCAGACCGCCAGCTTGCCGAAGAAATTGCTCTTGACGACCACTTTCCTGCGGCGGAACACAAAGAGCGAACCCGCCAGCACCAAAAGCTCCTTGCCGACATAGAGCAGCATCAGCCAAATGGGGATGATTTCCTTGATATAAAAGCAAATCAGCACCGTGCACTGCATCAGCTTATCGGCAAGCGGATCCAGCACCTTGCCGAGGTTGCTGACCCAGCCGTTGCGCCTTGCCAGCCAGCCGTCCAGCACATCGGTTGCGCCCGCGAGAAAGAAAATCAGCACGGCGGCAGCAACATTTTGCGGATAGTCCAAAAAGAAGATGTACGCAAACAGCGGTACAAGGCATATTCGTACGACGGACAGCAGATTGGGAATATATCTTTTCTGCATGGGTGGTTCCTCCGGAAAGTAAGTCGTTACAGAGATGAAAATGCAAAATCAACGCGGGATAAAGCGCGTGAGCAGCTTGGCAAGGTAGGTGCGGTCTATGGCGTCGGCATCGGCAAAGTCGGGATGCAGCCCGCCGTAAGCGCCGAGCAGCGCCGAGGCGATTGCGGTAATAACCACGCCGACGAGCAGTGCCTCACACACGCCGAAGGCAAGTCCGAGCAGGCGGTTTGTGCCCTTGAGCAGCGGCAGCTTGCAGAGCGCGTCGAGCAGCAGGCAGACCAACGACAGGACGACCAGCATGCCGAAGAACAGCGCCGCAAAGGCAAGGATGTTGGCAAGCAGGCGCGAAAAAGCTGCGGCGAGGGTCGCGCAAAACGAGTTTGCCGCGCTCTCGGTGGCGGCACCGAGCCCCGCATAGGCGGCGTCCAGTGAAGACAAATCAAGTCCTGCCGCTGCCGCGAGGGATTTCAGCCCATCGGGCAATCCGGCGACCGCCGCGCCGAGGTCAAAGCTGCCGTCGGCGTTCTGCGCCAGCTTTTGCAGCCAGTCGGCAATGGATGCAAAGACTTTATCATAGACAAAGCTGTCATAGAAGAAGCTGCCAAGCTGCTTGTAAAACAGCATGGCGACGATGACCGCCGCCACGGCGGACAACAGCTTGAACACCGAGACGATAAAGCCGCGGCGCGCCGCCGTCCAGATAATCGAGAGCATGATCAGCGCAAGGATCAGGTCAATCGCGATAGACATGAAGTCACTCCTTTACAAGTCAATGCAGAGAGATGCGCTCGGCGCGGTCGTCATAGCAGACCAGCACCGCATTGCCGAGCCGCAGCAGCTGCCGCCCGCCGGAGGCGGTCGCCGTCTGCTGCACGGTGCTGCCGTCATAGACGGCAAGGCTCTCCTCGGCGAGCAGGCAGACCTTGCGCCCTGCGAGGAGCAGGCTGCGCGCGCCGCGCGGTGCAGGCGAGGACAGGCTCGTGCCGTCGGCGAAGAAGGCATAGACCGCGCAGTCCGCGCCCGAGACATTCTCGTCCACATAGACCGCGACGCCGTCCGCTGTGCCGTCGGCAAGCAGAATCTCCGATGTACCAAACGAAGTGGAAAAGGTTTTTTCGCCGGTTTTGTCAAAAAAGGTCAGCGTTGACGAAGTCAGCAGGTAAAAGCCGTCGCCGAGGCTGCCGCAGCGGTAGGCAAAGCCTCCCGCCGTGACGGTGCAGTCGAGCGAATCGTGCCCGGGCGTGTAGAGCGACAGCGTTGTGACGAGCGACGCGCCGGACACGCTGCTCTCGCAGATATACAGCCTGCCGTCGTCGAGATAGCCGATGTCGCTGACATAGCCGCTGCGCGTGAGCTCGCCGGTCAAATCAAAGTTTTTGCTGTAGGTGCGGATGCGGAAGCCGCCGGTCGCCGCGCGGGTCAGCACGGCGCTGCTGCCGCCGTCCGCGACGGCGCAGTCGAAAATAGGGCTGTCGGTTTTCCCGTCGAAGACGCGGCTGATGGAATTGTAGAGCGCATAGGATGTGCCGCCGATGTCATAGACGACCATGTATTTGTCCGACGCCTCTGCCACCGGCGCTTCAAAGCGCAGGCTGTCCTCAAAGGTGCGCCCGCCCGCCGCGCGGTACAGCGTGACGCCGGAGGACGAACAGACGGCGAGGTCGCCGCGGAATGGCAGCAGGAAGTTTGTATCGGCGGCGGTGTAGGTAAAGCTGTCCGCCGCGCGCCCCGCATTGCCCGCCTCATCGACATCGCGTAAGAGGTAACGCAGGTTTTCATAGGTGATATTCGTGCGATAGGCAAAGAGGAAGAGGAGCGCCGCCGCTACCGTGAGCAGCACGCAAAGATATTTTGCCCATCGCAGACGCGCGCTGATGCGCGCGTAATAGGGATTTTCGGCAGGCTCCGCCCCGCCGTCCGTCGGTTCGGGCGTGGAGATATTCTCCGCTTCGCGCATGCGTCGCGCCTCCTTTTCATTCGTGATAGGTTACCCGGCTTAGATAAAGTCCCTCGGGCGGCGCCGTTGCACCGGCGGCGGCACGGTTCTTCGCCTCGAGGATGCGCTGCATCCCGGTGGCGTCCAGCTTGCCCGCGCCTGCGAGCAGCAGCGTCCCCGCGATGATGCGCACCATGTTGTAGAGAAAGCCGTCGGCGGCGATGGTCATGATGATGAGGTCGCCCGCGCGCTGCACGCGGCAGGCGCTCACCGTGCGCACCGTGTCCGTGATTTTGGAGCCTGCCGCCATGAAGGAGGCAAAGTCATGCCTGCCGACAAGCGCCGCCGCGGCAGCGTCCATACGCGCTGCGGCGTCGGGCAGCAGTTTCTTCGGATAGTGCCACACCCTGCCGTACAGAAACGGGTCGGGCACGGGTGAGACGAGGATTTTATAGACATATTCCTTGGTGAGGACGGTGTAGCGCGGGTGAAAATCGTCCGCCACCGGCGCTGCCGCCGTGACGGAGACATCGTGGGGCAGCCGCATGGCAAACGCCGCCGGAATCCGCGCGCACGGAATCGGGCAGTCCGCCAAAGGCAGCTCCAGCGCGGCGGCGAAATCGTTCGCGTGCACGCCGCTGTCGGTGCGGCTGCAGCCGGTGATACGGCAGTCGACGCCGAAAACTTCGCGCGCCGCAGCGGTCAGCGTGCCCTGCACGGTTCGGGCATTCGGCTGGTACTGCCAGCCGCAGAAATCCGTGCCGAGAAATTTCAGTCTGAGCAGCAGTTTCATCTTCGCACCTCAGATAGTGATATACGGCAGAAAAATGTTGCAGAGCAGAATGCCGCAGAGGAAGACGGCGGCAAAGAGCGCGCAGAGCGCATCCGGCGCGCCGAACTTCAGCACTTTCAACTTGGTTCTGCCCTCTCCGCCGCGATAGCAGCGGCACTCCATGGCGATGGCAAGGTCGTCGGCGCGCTTGAACGCCGAGACGAACAGCGGCACCAGAATCGGGATGAGGGCTTTGGCTTTTTTCACAAGTCCGCCGCTCTCAAAGTCCGCGCCGCGTGCCTTCTGCGCGTCCATAATCTTGCCGGTCTCCTCCACGAGCGTTGGGATGAAGCGCATGGCAATGGTCATCATCATGGCAAAGTCATGCACGGGCAGCCCGATTTTCGCAAGCGGGGCAAGCAGCGCCTCGATGCCGTCGGTCATGGCGATAGGCGTTGTGGTATAGCTCAAAATCACGCTCATGCCGACCACGAGCAGCACGATGCGCACCGCCATGAAGACGGCGAAAATCACGCCCTCGCGGTAAATGTGGATGAAGCCCCATTCGACAAGCGGCGTTTCCCCCGCTGTCCAGAACAGGTTGATGACCGCCGTTAACAGAATGACAAAGAGGAGCGGCTTTACCGCGCGCGCAACCGTCCGCAGCGGCAGCCCGGACAGGGCAATCAGCAGCACCGTGTACAGCAGCGCAAAAGCAAAGCTCGCGGCGCTCTTGCAGAAGAACAGCACCACGACATAGAAAACGGCAAACAGCAATTTCGTGCGCGGGTCTGCGCGATGCAGGAGCGACTGCCCCGGGAAGTACTGCCCTATCGTGATGTCATTCAGCATGGGCATCACCTCCGAGCAGGGGCGCTATCGCCGCCACCGCCGCCTCAACGGTATAGATATCCGCAGGGAGCGGCATGCCGCCCGCGCGCAGCCGTGCGCAGAGCCCGATGCTCTGCAGTTCATCCGCTTTGCCGAAGACCTCGCTCTGCGTGCCGCGGAGCATAATGGCGCCGTCGTTCATCACGACGAGGCGGTCGCAGTAGCGCGCCATATCCTCCATGCTGTGGCTGACGACCACAACGGTGGCGCCGCTCTCGGCACGGTAGCGGGCAAGCCCCGCAAAAATCTCTTCTCTGCCCATCGGGTCAAGCCCTGCGGCAGGTTCGTCCAGCACCAGAATTTCGGGCCGCATCGCCATCACGCCCGCAATCGCGACGCGGCGTTTCTGCCCGCCGGAAAGCTCAAACGGCGACTTTTCCAGCAGGTCGTCCGAAATCCCCGCAAAAGCGGCAGCTTCCCGGACGCGCGCGGCAATCTCCTCGGCAGGAAGCCCCATGTTGCGCGGGCCGTAGGCAATATCGGAGGCGACCGTCTCGTCAAAGAGCTGGTACTCCGGGTACTGCATGACCAGCCCCACGCGGAAGCGCACGTCGGAAATCTTCTTCGGGTCCTCCCAGATGTCCCGTCCGTCCAGCAGAATCTTCCCGCTGTCCGGCTTTGTCAGTCCGTTGAGCATCCGGAGCAGCGTGGACTTGCCGCAGCCGGTGTGGCCGATCAGACCCGTCATGCTTCCCTTTTCAATTTTCAGATCAATATGGGAAAGCGCCTCGTGTGC